>Ga0209431_10002693_pt1 | contig 14341 bp, 26 predicted proteins | sample RifCSP13_3_FD_184021 | JGI IMG/M metagenome (GOLD analysis project Ga0209431, IMG submission 184021) | Soil microbial communities from Rifle, Colorado - Rifle CSP2_sed 13_3 (SPAdes) (version 2) | ecosystem: Environmental > Terrestrial > Deep subsurface > Rock core/Sediment | place: Rifle...
CGACGCTCGACGGTTACAAAAACGGTGACAATCGGGTAGGGGACTTGAAAACCCGTTCGGTAAGTGGTTAGAATCCCGGGCACGGACGATTAGCTCAGTTGGCAGAGCGCTGGCCTCACATGCGTGAGCGGACACCCGGACCCCTCGGTAAGTTGCAGACTTGCCGAGGGGTTTTTCGTTGCGTACCCGGCGGTGCGGGGGCGATTATGGGGCGATTTCAGGCGGTGACGGTGACAGAAACGGTGACAAGCTCCGACAGAATCAGCCCATGAGCGACGACATCGACATCGGGGTAGCCTACACCGTCCAGGACTTGGCGAACGAGCTGCGGGTGTACCGCTGGGCGGTCGAGAGCAATCGCGACGTCATACCCTGGCCACGCTTTGTCTGGGGCCTCTGGAGCAAGACGTTCGTCAGGAGTTCCGGGCTTGAGCGGAAGTCGGCACCCATGCCAACGGATCTCGTCGAGCAGGTGACCGGCCTTGATCCCTTCCGCGCCGTCGTCGTCATTGTGGGTCGCGCCCGGGCCGCCGTGTCCGGTCGCGCCGCGGATCTTGAGATCGCGTCAGTCGAGCACCACGCCCTCCGGTTTCTCGAGACCCCGGAAGGCAAGATACGCCAGAAGTATCTTGACGAGCATCCGACACCGTAACAGGGGAGGCACGATGGCGCTGTCCATGACCGAGCGTTGGATCTTGTCGAATCAGTATCGGATCCTCGCGGCGCTCTATCCCGACGAGGCCGAAGCGCTCGCCGAGCGGCGAGAGGCCATTGAGTCCGGTTACGAGGCCCACTACGAACCTGATTACATCTATCGCGAGACGATGAGCGTAGGGGCGTGCGATGAAGTCGTGTCGATTCTCAACATGTTTCGGGCGTTGAAGCGCTCCTACGAGGCGCTGACTGACAAGTCCGAGATCGAGCCGGACCTCATCACGTTCAGAGGCTTCGACGGCAACAACGAGACCATGTGCATGGCCTATGCACGGTACTTCTGCAAACACGACGGCGGACGGTTTCGGGAACTCAACATCAAGGACTTCGACAGCCATATGCCCACGCTCGCACGTTACCGGCAGATGTTGTCGCGGTGGCAGGGAATCGGCTCATCGCATGAGATGACTAAGGAGCACATTCTGCACGTGCTCGGGGGGAGAGTAGAAGGTCTCGCGGGCTAGCGCCGGGGTAGCTCCCTGGCGTGAACGGGCGGTTTCCTCGGCCGCCCCGCCCGCGCTTCAAAACCTCCGAGGCGCTCCGCGAGGAGGAGCGATGGCGCGACGACCGAAGCTCGAGGATTTCTTCGAGCCGCATCTTCACCGCGATCTGAAAGGCATCGAGAAACGATGCTGGCGACTCGGCATTGGGCTCGCGCAGATCGTCGCCATTCTGAATCACCACGTCAACGTCGAAAACGGCGTGCGGACCCTCGCACCGAGGCGCGCTGCCGAAAGCAAGCGGACTCAACGGCTCCGCGATTCATTCCTCCGGGCGCTTGAATCCGCCCGCGGCGAATACGATCGAGCCCGCAGGAACGGGCGCCTTGTCCGCTCCCCGATCGAGCGTCACGTCCGCGCCATTCTCGCGGCAGTCGCCCGCGCCGAACGGGCGCGCGCTCGGAGCCTCAAGATTTGCAAGGCTCTCAAGACAGATCATCTCGACGCGGCGACACACTGCCGTCTCGCGCTCGAACTCGAGCGCTCTCGCCTCGCCGTTGATTGGAGCGATCCGCTACTCTCTATGCGTCGGCGCCCTGGCCCTCCGCAGTGGCACGCGCGCGAAGCGCTGGGCGCGCTCGGAGTCAGCCGCCGTGATGCAGCTTGGCTGATGCGCCACGCTGAGCGTCCCGCTCCGATCGTCTCCCGGTAAGAGTTACCCTCCGCATTTCGTCCGAGACTCCGACCATCCCACGTCTGTAATTCCGTGGTTTGTTGGTCACGTCACACGCAGCGGACGCCGGGAAGGGGGAACTGGGATGGCCGAGGCAGTCGCAACCGCCGCTGATCTGCGAGCGCTCGTCGCGCGGTCGCGCATGGCGCGCTATCAGCTTGCGGCCCGGATCGGCCTGCATCCGACGACGCTCGGCATGATCTTGAACGAGCGTCGGCCGTTGTCGGCGGACGTGGCCGAGCGCGTGCTCGCGGCCCTCCGGGCCGATGTGGACGGCGCGACGGTGCCGAGCCGGTGAAGTGCGTGTGGCGTCGCGTCGAACGGCTTCTCGAGATAGTCGGCGCCCAGCGCGCGCGCGTTACGGCGCTCGGCGCTGATTGCGCCGTCGGCTGGGAGATCGCCTCGCACGCCGCGGAGCTCGAAGGCGAGGCACGGGCGCTCGCCGCGGACTCCGGGTGCGATCAACACGCTCGGATCGCGCCATGAAATCCGTCATCCGCGCTGACGGCTCTGAGGCAATCGCGGACGACATGCCGCCGGTCACGCGCGCCGTCGCGCTCCTGCTCGAGCACGCGAACGAGAGACGGGATGCCGGCCTGCCGCTTCCCTGTGGCTGCGCGGAGTGCACCCGACATCGGCGCGCGGTGCGTTGCGAGATCTTGGCGGACGGGACGCTCGCGGTGGGCCCGGCATGATCCGCCCCGCGATCCTCGACCGACTGCGCGGCGTCCAGCGCGCCGGTAGGGGCTGGCTCGCGTTCTGCCCGGCCCACGACGATCAGCACAAGCGCTCGCTCTCCGTGGGCGTCGGCGACGACGGCCGCACGCTCCTGAATTGCCACGCGCAACGTTGCCCGCCCGAGAAGATCACCGCCGCAGTCGGCATGACGCTCGCCGACCTGGCCCCGCCGACCGAGCACGACAACGGCCCCAGGACGCCGCGACGGCGCGAAGTCGCGCAGTACGGCTACACCGACGAGCGCGGCGTGCTGCTCTATGAAGTGGTTCGCTTCGAGCCGAAGGACTTCCGCTGTCGTCGGCGCGACGATCGGGGCGGCTGGCTCTGGAATCTCGACGGCGTGCGCGTCGTGCCCTACCGCCTTCACGAGCTGGCCGAGGCCCAGCGCGTTTACATCGTCGAGGGCGAGAAGGACTGCGACGCGCTCGCTGCGCTCGGGCTCGCGGCGACGACGAATCACGGCGGCTCCGGCAAGTGGCGCGGCGAGCATACGGCCGCGCTCGTCGCAGCCGCGGTATCCGAGGCGGTCGTGCTCCCCGACCACGACCCGCCCGGTGGCGCCCATGCGGTAGCTATCGCGCGGTCGCTGCTCGAGGCCGGGCTCCGCGTCAAGCGGCTCGACTTGCCGGGGCTCCCGCCGAAAGGCGACGTCTCCGACTGGCTCGCGGCGGGCGGCACCCGCGACCAGCTCGAGGCGCTCGCCGACGCGGCGCCCGCGCTGAGCCTCGCCGACCTCGACGCGGCGTCGGAGCCGGCGCCGGCCGAGCCCGTGCTTGAACGGGCGGGGCTCGACCTCGCGCTCACCTGGCCGGATGGGGTGCGGCTGGCGCTCTCGGCGATCCGCGACCACCGGAGCGGCGTGACGGGCGATGTGAGCGTCACCCTCCAGGAGCGGCGCCTGCATTGGGGCGCGCTCACGCTCTCGGCGACCGGCCCGCGCGAGACCCTCCGCAAGAAGCTCGCGGAGGCCGCCCCGGAGATCCCGTGGAGCGAGCGGCTCGAGGACGCCTGTTACCGCCTGACGGCGGCCGTGCGCGAGGGCGAGCCGATCGTGGAGTTGACCGGCGCCGAGGACGCGCCGCCCGTGCGGGAACTCCTGCCGCGGCTGCTGTACGAGGGGCAGGTCTCGATGGTCTTCGCCGACGGCGACACCGGGAAATCACTGCTGGCCCTCGCGCTCGCGATCGCGATGCGGAGCGGCGCCGCGCTCCCATTCGGCCTGCGCCCGACCGTGACGGTCCCCGTCGCGTTCTTGGACTACGAAACCTCGTCGGCGGTCCATGACGAGCGCCTCCGGCTCCTGAGCGCCGGGCTCGGGCTCGTGCCCCCGCCGCGGCTCTACTACAAGCGCCTCTATCGCCCGCTCGTGGACGAGGCAGCCGCCCTCGCGCCCGAGCTGGCGCGCCGCCACGTCGGGCTCGTCGTCGTGGACTCCATGATCTTCGCGCTCGCCACCGGGGAGGGATTCCACGAGCCCGTGACCGCGTTCTTCAACGCCCTGCGCTTGCTCGCTCCCGCGGCTGTGCTCGTGCTCTCCCACATCACCGGCGCCGACGCGCGCGGCAACGCCCCGGCACGTCCGTTCGCTGGCGTGTTCGCGTTCAACGGCCCACACGGGCCCATCTGGGAGGCCAAGCGCGACCCGGATATCACCGACGCGACGGCGATCGCCCTCACCTGCCGGAAGGCGAACAACCTCGCGCGCAAGCCCGAGCCCTTTGGACTCCGCTTCGTGCCCGGCGACCAGCGCATCACCGTTGAGCCCTTCGACCTCACGAGTGCGGCGCCGCAGACCGTGGTTGGCGCCACGCTGGCCTACCGCATCCGCCTCGCCCTCGCCACGGCCGACCTCACGACGCCCCAGCTTGCCGAGACGCTCAAGGTGGATGACGCCACCCTCCGCACGACGCTGCGGCGCGCGAAGGCGCAAGGCGCCATCGCCGACCTCGGCGCCCAGGGTAAGGCGATCCTCTGGGGGCTCCCGCGGTGAGCAACCGAGACATGTCTCGGGAGACAGCGAGACATGATGTCTCGGTTCCCCTTGAGGGGTTGAGTCTTGACCCCTCAAGAACCGAGACGAGACATTTTCGTATAAGGGATGTCTCGGTGTCTCGGTTGGCCCTGGGACACCCGAGGACACCACTTCCTGCCGGGCTCCGGGCGACTTCGGGCCCTCAAGGACATCGCGCCGGCCTGACTGTCTCGGTGCCCGCAGGCGGCGCCCCGGCGCTGGAGGACGGCGCGCAATGACGCCGACCGCGGCTCCGCTGGCCGCCGCATCCCGCCGGCTCCGTGACGCGCCCCCGCCGGGGTTCCCGGGCCGGCCTGGGCGCCCGCGCAAGCATCCCGTGGACGGTGACAGTCCGGTGACAGCCGCTTCGCAACCTCGCGTCCCTGCGGGGCCGGAGCGGAGCGTGCTGGCTTCTCCCGCCAGTGCCCTGATTCCCGCGGTGCCTGCCGGCGGGGAGGCGTGGCCCCGGCTCCTGGGCGCCGGCGATGCGGCGCGCTACCTGGGCGTCGGTGAGGATACCGTGCTCGAGCTGCTCCGGACGGGCACGTTGCACCGCGTCCGCATCCCGGCGCCCGTGACCACGAAGCGCCGGGGCGGGGAGATCCGGCGCGTGCTGCTCGATCGCGCGGAGCTGGACGCGCTGATCGGCGCGTGGCGGGAGCGATGAGGCCCTCGAGCCGTGCCGCTTCGATCCTCCACGGCTCCCCGGTGCCGCTCGACGACGACGGCGGCGCCGCCGTCGAGCTGCGCGACGAGGCGCCGTGGCTCGGGCTCGGGCGCCGCCTCGCCGGCCCGGTCGTGGCCGGGCTCCTGGACCTCGAGCGCGGCGCCGTGGTGCCCCGGACGTGCTCCTGTCCGGCCTGCGTCGAGGCCGAGCGCGAGCTGCAGGCTCTCATGAAGCGCGACATTCGCCAGGAGACCGAGGCGATGCTCCGGCACGTGCGGGCGCTCCGGCGTGTGACCTGGCAGGCGTGGCAGGCGGCGCACGAGCGCGCGCCCGCGGCTGTCGTGGATGCCCTGGCCCTCGCGTGCGGGCGCCTCGTGGACGAGTGCGGCGTGCCGCTGGCGGACGCGGTGCGCCTCCGCACGCTCCACGACTTCCACGGGAGCGTCGGCTGGCCGTGGTGTGCGCTCGGTCAGCATCCCGCCGGGTGCGGCTGCCCGGATGCGCTGGACGGAGGCGACGAATGACGCCGCCCGCGACCGAGCCTCGCGCCTGCGCGTCGCCACTCCCCGCCGTCGTCGTGCTCTGCGCCGAGCTGCGCGACGGGCTCCCGTGTCTCGGCCGCGTGTGGAGCGGCACCGCGACGTGCTGGCGGTGCGGGGCGCGAGGCGGACGAACGGCCACCTACCGGCTCGAGGCCGGCGCGGTGAGCGAGCGAGGCGACGCGACGTGACCGACGCCCGCAAGCCCGAGACGCCCGAGCCTCCGACGCTCCCCGGCGTGACCGCCGAGGGGATGCGAACGCTCGCCGAGCTGGTCAATCAGCAAGACGAGACGCGGCGCCGCGAGTGGCGTGAGGCGAAGCGCACGCAGCGCCGGCTGGCGCGTGAGGCCCGGGAGCGCGTCGCCGACGCCCCGCCTCCGAGTGGGTTCCGGATGCCGCCGGCTCCGACGGATCTGCGAGGGGTCAAGCGCTGGATCAAGGCCGCGCATGACGCCTTCACCAGACGCGAGCTGACGGCGGCCGAGCTGAACGAGGTACGGCGCACGGCCGCGTCGATGTTCGAGGGCTCCAAGGCGCAGGCCGACGTGCGGCGCAGCATCGCGGCGCTCGAGGCCGCACAGGCGCAGACGCGCATGGCCGAGGTGCTCGCGGCCGTGGAGCACGGCGGCACGGCGCTGCTCATGCTCTCGCGGCTCCAAGAGGGACTGACGGACGGTGGGCGCCGCCGGCCGCTGCCCGGGGCGGCGCGCGTGCTCTCCGCGGAGGCGGGCTCGTCGTGACCACGGCGCGGGCTCGCTCGCTCGTGCTCGAACGGCTCGCGTCAGGCGACACCGTGCTTCTGGCGCTCCTGCTCGCGCTGCCCGAGCGGCCGGCGTGGGGCGACGGACAGGACGCCGAAGGCCGGAGCGTGCTGCTCTGCGGGCGCTCGGCCCTGGGCACGGGCCCCGAGGCCGAGGCGGTCGTGGTCGGCGTGCTCGAGGCGCTCCGCGGCGGCGCGGTGCCGGCGGGTGTCCATGCCGTCGCCTACGCGCCGGCCGCGAGTGCGGCGATTGCCGCGGTACTGGACGGGGCGGGCGAGCAGTACCTCCTCGACGGCCCGCGCGCCTCTGGCAAGTCTCAGGCGCTCCCCGCGCTCTGGGCCGGGCTCGCGGAGCTCCACGCCCGCGCCGAGTTCCCGCTGCCGCTGCGCGTGCTCCTGCTCACCGACACGCTCGCCTCGGCGGCCATGAAGCTCGGGCGGACCCTCGAGAGTGCGGTGTGGGCGCCGCTCTGGTCGCTCCGGGACGCGCGCACGACGGCGGAGCTGATCGTGGGCGGGACGGTCATGGTGAGCGTCGATTTCGTCGGCGCGCTGGACCCGACCGGGCGCGAGAAGCTCAAGGCCGAGGCGCATACCGTCGCGGTGGAGGAAGCGCTGCCGAGCCTCGGCGACTCCCGCGGCGTGGACGCCGACGCCTTCGACCTGGCGCGCTCGTCGCTCGTGGGGCGCCGGCTCCCGACGCGGCGCCACGTGGCCGTCGTCGTGACGAACCCGGGCGACGAGGAGAGCTGGCCCTACGCGCGCTTCATCGACCCGGGCGCGCCCGGGTGCGTCCGGTGCCAGATCCCGGCGTCGGATCGGCTGACGCCGGAGGAGATCGAAGCGCTCGCGGCGACGTTCGCGGGCTCGCCGCACCTGGCGGCGCGCTTGGCACGCGGCGAGTGGGTGACGGCGCAGCTCGGCGCCTCCTGTACCCCGGGGTTCGGGCCCGCCCACGTTGCGCCGGAGCCGATCGTCATTCCTCCGGCGATCGAGTTGGTGCTCGGGCAGGACAACGTGTGGCCGTGTACCGTCGTCGCGTTCCGGAACGGGCCCGCGCTCTGCATCGTCGCGGCGCTCATCTCCGAGGAGATCGGCACCGCGCAGCATGTCGAGCGCGTGCTCCTGCCCTGGATGGCGCGCGCCTGTCCGTGGGCGCTGCGGCACCCGGAGTGGATCACGCACGTCTGCGACCCGGCGATGGAGGTGCCGTCGCAAGCGGACGGCACGGTGTCGTCGGTCACGATCCTCCGCAAGCTGATCGGCGGGCGGATCGAGTTTGGCCCCGTGAGCTGGGAGGAGCGCATCGGCCCGCTGACCGCACTGCTCGCGCAATTCGACGGCGCGCGCGGGCGCCCCGTCGTGCAAGTGGACCCGCGCGCGACGCTCCTGATCCGGACGTTGCAGGGGCGCGCGTACTACCCGCTGGACCGCAACGGGCGGCCGATGCGGGAGAAGCAAGCCAAGCCGAATCGCCCGTATGACGACGTGCTCGACGCGGCGTGCTACGCGGCGAACGGGTTTCTCCGGCTCAAGAAGCCGAAGCCGGTGGGCTGGCGCCCGGCCCCGGCCAAGAAAGTGCAGATCGTCAACATGCCGGGCGCGCGCTGATGGGCCAGCGTGTGCGCGTCGCGCCGCCTCCGCATCATCGGTGGGCGTGTACCAACCCCGCCACGTGCGACGAGGACCAGCACTGCGCGGACGAGTGCCCGGAGTGCGGCGCGCTCGACTCGGCGCGCGCATTCTTCGCGCGGCGCCGGTTCACGCACCGGAGGGCGCGGACGGCGCTCGACGAATCCTTCTGGACCATGCTCGAACGACTACGAACAGGGAGGCGACGATGACCACCGAGACGACGACGACCGAGACCCCCGTGAGCGCAACGCAGCTCGCGGAGGCGCAGCAAGCCTACGCCGACGCGGACGCGTGGTTGAGGGACCCAGAGAATGACCGCTATGTGACCGGGGCGCCAGAGCGCCAGCGTCGCATCGACGCAAAGATCGCCTCGCATGGCGTCATCCACCGGGCGACGGCGCGCCAGCCGGCGGCGCCGACGATGACGCCGACCGAGCGCGCCGCCGCAATCGCGGCGCGACGCACCACCACGGCCGCGCTCCTGGCCGAAGATCAGGGCACCGAGATGAATCACGCGCTCGTGGACGTGGCGATCGAGCAGAGCGCGGCGCTCCACGCGGGCGACGCGATCCCCGGCGCGTTCACCGACGCCGATGTGGACCGGGCTTGGCGCGACGCGGGCGTGGTGACGGAGACAGATCTCGCCCAAATCAAGGCCGCGATGGAGAAGCACGGCGTCTCCAACCTCGAGTCCGCGCGCTTCGCGTGGTCGATTCGAGACGCCACGCGCGAGCCCGAGCTGACGCCGGAGGATCGTCTCGCGTGCTGGTCCGCGTGGTGGCCCGACGATGTCTCGTTCGAGGCGAATCAAGCGGCGTTCGCGCGCGGCTGGAATCAGCTCTCGCCCGCCGACCACGAGGCGCTCATCCCGTTTCTCCGGAACCGCGGTGTCGTCGAGCGGATCATCGCGTTCGGGCGCCGAGGCCAGCGATGACCACGGCGGCGCCCGTGACGCTCACCCTCGAGGAGCGCGTCGAGAGGCTCGAGGAAGTGCTCGGCGAGCTGGGGCACTTCTCGCTGCTCTCGGTCGGCGGCACGACGCTGAAGCTCACGGGCGCCGCCCTGGCCGCACTCGACACGCTCGGCGAGACCGAGCAGCGGCGCATCCGGACGGCGCTGGCCGCCGACCCGCGGCCGTGGTTCTCGTCGGCGGACGTGGCGCGGGCGCGCGAATCCCGACAGACCGACATCGAAGGGGGGAAGGCATGAAAGAGGACAACGGCACGCAATGGGCGCAGCGCAGAATCGCCGACCTCGGCGCCGCAGACCCGGCCGCGGAACTCGGGCAGCGGATCGACCCGGTGACCGGCGATCACGAAGTCGTCACGCGGGATGCGCTCGGGGAGGACGTCGTGCTCGAGCGGCGGCGCCCCGATCCGCCGGGAACCGGGGCGCGCTTCGGCGCATGATGCCCGACGCCCGGACGATCGCCGCGGCGCTCGTGCAGCTCGAGGAATTCCGCGAGACGCTCCGCGCGGCGTCGCTCGTGTACGAGGCGCTCGAGGCGTGCGGCGACGTCACGGGCGTCGTGCGCGAACTCGAGGACACCCGCGACCTGTTACGTATCGAGATCGAGACGCTCCGACAGGAGCGCGAAAGGATGACGCACGATGGCTGACAAGAGCGCAACCGAAATCCTGCAGAACACGAGCAAGGCGTTCGTCGGATTCGAGACGGCGCTGCGCGTCGCGCGGGAGCGCCTCGAGGGCGCGGCGCACGCCGAGCAGCTCGCCGAGGCGGCGACGCGCGAGGAAGTGGCGGCGCGCGGGCGCGTGGAGGCGGCGCAGACCGAGGCCGCGGCGCTCGTGGCCAGCGCGCAGGCCGACGCCGCGCAGATTGTGCGCCAGGCGCGCCTCGAGGCCGACCGCGCCCGCGGGGACGTGGCGCTGCTCGAATCCGAGAAGGCGACGCTGGCCGGCGAAGTGGCCGAGCTGCGCGCGCAGAAAGACCAGCTCGCGGCCGACGTCGCGCGGCTCGCGGGCGCGAAGGTGGCGCTGGCGCCGCACGCCTGACGCGCCGGCAGGAAGGGGCCCACACATGACCGACGCCAATATCTTGCGCGGTGACCGCCGCGCCGCGATCGCGCCGACGCTCGCGGAGGAGGAGTGGCGCGACCCCGAGCCCGCCGAGGCGCCCGACGACGAGGACGAGGAGGACGAGGAGGATGATGACGAGTAGCCGCGCGTGCCTGCTCGGGCTCCTGGCGCTGGCGGTGAGCGGCTGCCTCGCCACGGAGCCCGGACAGTGGCGCGCCGGGATGCCGGATCGGTTCCTGCTGGACCGCGAGGAATGCCAGGCGCGCGCCGACGACGCCAGCTTTCGGATGACCGCGATGGGCGGCGCGATCTTGCCGCTCGTCGGGCTCGTCCAGCGGAGCACGACCTTCAGCGAGTGCATGAGCGCACGAGGCTACACGAGGCGATGATTCAGGCGCTCGTGCTCCGCCGCTTCAACGCCACGCGCGACGGGATCGCCCGTGTCGTGGAGGCGGCGCGCCTCGTCGAGTTGCCGGCGTTGCCGCTCCACGGCTACGTGCTCACGTTCGAGGACGGCACGGGCGAGGCCGGCGTGGCCGCGATGCGGATCCGCGCCTGGCCCGCGCCTCGGCCCCCCGGCATCTACCCCGCCGCGGTGGAGATCCGGACGGGCGCTGAGTCCGGCGACCGGCTCGCCGGGGCGCTCGAGGCGGGCTGGCAGGAGATCGGCGCGTGAGCGACACCCTCCGGCGCGTCGAGCTGATCCTCGGCGCGCTGCTCGTCGTGGCGCTCGGGCTCCTGCCCGTGGTCCTGCTCCGCGCCCCGCAGTGCGCCGCCGAGCTGCGCGCGGTGTTCCTGCCGGCCGTGAGGCCGAGCCCATGAGCGGCTCGGCGAGCGCGTGCCTCGCCTGCGGGCGCCGGCTGCCGACGTCTGTCTTGTGCGGGAAGTGCGCCGCCTGCCACGGACCGGAGCGGGCGCTATGACGGCGCCCTGGCGCACCGTGCTCCACGGGACGTGCCTGCTCGACGGCCAGCACCCGCCGGGCTCGCGGTATGCCCGGGAGTGCCCGGCGCTCCGGCGCCAGCGTCGGGCGGCTGAGAATCTCCAAGCCCGCGGCGGCCGTTCTGAGCCCCACAGGGGCGCCAAGTAGGGGCAACCCATGTCCGCAGTCCATTCCCCTGTTCTGAGCAGCTCAGAAAGCGCACGTGCGCCTCTGGTGGGCGCTCCCGCGGGCACCCGCCAGTGCCCAGCGCCCGAGTGTGGGCGCCCGCTGAGCCCGCGACAGCAGGCGTGCTCGGGGCGATGCCGGGCGCTCCTGAGCCGTGTGCGGCGCGCCACGCGCCGGCAGGACCGGGACCGCCGGCTCCTGCGCCTCGCCGAGCAAGGCGCCCGCGCGTTCCGCGAGATCCTCGAGGCCCTCACAACGGAGGACGCCATGAACGCCACGACTACGCCCGCGAGCACCACGCCACGGTGAGCCCGGCGCGCCCCCGGAGAAGCTCCGCCCGCTGGTTCACGAGCTGGCGCGCCTCCGCGGGCGGGAGCGTGCCGTACTCCACCCGGCGATCGAGCATTTCGTCTCCGTCCTGTGGGAGACGCGCCGCACCGACACGGCACGCCGTAACGCGCTCGCCTGGGCGCTCGAGCGGCTCCTGTTCGACCTCGACCGCGCCTAGAATGCTCGCCGATGGCTCCCTGGCCCACGTGCGGCCGGTGCGGCGGGTTCCTGCGGCGCGAGCCGGCGGCTGTCATGTGCTGCGGGTGCGGCGGGCGCCTGGACGTGGAGGCGTCGAAGGTGGCGCGCGATCGTCAGTGGGCGCTCGATGCGGCGCTGAGGCCGACCTCGGCGGAATGCTTGCCCTGGCTCAACGTCAACGGCGGCTCGAGCTACACGACGCCCCCGCCGAATCCGGGGCGCGTCCGGAAGGTACGGAAGGCGCCCGCGACGCCGCGGCGGCCGACGCCGTACTTCGGGCTCACGTGCAACCTGGCCGTGGCGCTGCCGGCGCCCGGGTAGCGCCTGCAATGAACCCTCTTGACTTGCTACTTGTGAGGTAGCAATATGAGCCCGAGGCGATTTGCGGTGAGACTACGGAAGATCCGCGAGCAGAAGGACATCACGCAGCGCGCGCTCGCGGAGCGTGTGGACGTGAGCCGAGCGTATCTGTCGCGCCTCGAGATGGGGCGCCACGATCCGCCGCTCTCATTGCTTCGCAGGCTGGCGAAGGCGCTCCGCGTGAAGGTCTCGGACCTCGTGGACTGAGACGAGGCGCCCCCGCGCGGGCTGACACCCGCCGGGGGCATGGCTCACGACCTAGCGAATGGGAGGCGAGGCTATGAGCACCACCAGAGTAACCCTGATCGCGGCGGCGCTCTACCTGTTCCTCATCGGCGTGGTCGCATCGGCCGCCCGGTGGCTCGCGCTGTCGTGATGCCCGACACGCTCACGCTCCCCGAAGCGGCGCTCCGCGAGGCCGTCGAGCAGGCGGGCGGACGCTACGTCGGACTGCAAGGCCGGCGCGGGCGCGTGCCGCTCGTGCTGTTCGACGATGCCGCGGGGAGCACGAAGAGTCTCAACCTCGAGCGGCTCGTGGCGGGCGCCGTGCGCGCCGTGCTCGCCGAGCCCCAGGACGGCGCCGCGCTCGTCGTGGAGCTGCGCCGGCTCCGCGCGGCCGTCGAGCTGCTCGCCGAAGTGGCGGCGCTCGACGAGCGCAAGCCCGGCGCGTGGTCGCTCGTCCTGCATCGGCTGGGGCGGCGATGACGCGGCGGCCGGCGCGCCTGTGCCCTCACGGCTGGCGCGGAAGCGACACCTGGCACGTCTGCCAGTACACGGAACGGCACCGCGGCGTCTGTCGCTGCCGATGCGGCGCAAGGCGGATCGGACGCGCGGTGCGAACCACGACGAAACGGAGGACGCGATGACGAGCGAGGCACCCGTGAAGGACAAGACGGCGCGGACGAAGCGCGGCGCCGGCACGCTCTACCAGCGCGGGCGCGTCTGGTGGATCAAGTATTACGTGGACGGGCGCCCGCAGTACGAAAGCACGCACACCGACCGGGAGCGGCAGGCGCGCACAATCCTGAATGAGCGGCTCGGGCGCGTGGCGACGGGCGCGCCGATCCTGCCGCGGCAGGACCGCGTGACCTACGACGAGGCCGCCGCGGCGCTCCGCGACCACTACCGCGTCACCGGGGCGCGCGATCTGACGGAGGCCGAGTACCGGCTGGCGCACCTTGACGCCTTCTTCGCGCATCGGCGCCTCGCCAGCCTCGGGCCGAAGGACGCCGAGCAGTACGCGCTCAAGCGCCAGGAGGCCGGCGCCTCGAATGGTTCGATCAACCGCGAGCTCGCCGTGCTCGGGCGGATGCTCCGGCTCGCCTATGAGCACAACCGGCTCGCACGGCTCCCCGTGCTCCGGAAGCTCGAGGAGGCGGCACCCCGGCAAGGATTCTTCGAGGCCGGCGCGTTCGACGCGGTGCGGGCCCGGCTCTCGGCGGATCTGCAAGCGGCCGTCTCAGTCGCCTACACCTACGGCTGGCGGATGCAGTCGGAAGTGCTGACCCTCGAGCGGCGCCAGCTCGACCTCGACGCTGGCACGCTCCGCTTGGACCCCGGGCAGACGAAGAACGGCGACGGGCGGGTGGTCGTGCTGACGGCCGACCTCCGCGCGCAGCTCGCCGAGCAGGACGGGCGCGTCAAGGCCCTCGAGCGGCGCCTGGGGCGGATCATCCCGCACCTGTTCCCGCACCTGAGCGGCCGGCGCCGGGCGGGGCGCCCGCGCCGCGACTTCCGCCGCGCCTGGGCGGCTGCCTGCACGGCGGCGGGCTGCCCCGGAATGCTCCGGCACGACCTCCGGCGCACGGCCGTCCGGAACATGGAGCAGGCTGGCGTGCCGCGCTCGGTGGCGACGAAGTTGACCGGGCACCGCACCGAGGCCGTCTATCGGCGCTACGCGATCGTGAGCCCGGCGGACCTCCGCACGGCGGCTGCGACGCTCGACGGTTACAAAAACGGTGACAATCGGGTAGGGGACTTGAAAACCCGTTCGGTAAGTGGTTAGAATCCCGGGCACGGACGATTAGCTCAGTTGGCAGAGCGCTGGCCTCACATGCCAGAGGTCACTGG
>Ga0209431_10002694_pt1 | contig 14333 bp, 12 predicted proteins | sample RifCSP13_3_FD_184021 | JGI IMG/M metagenome (GOLD analysis project Ga0209431, IMG submission 184021) | Soil microbial communities from Rifle, Colorado - Rifle CSP2_sed 13_3 (SPAdes) (version 2) | ecosystem: Environmental > Terrestrial > Deep subsurface > Rock core/Sediment | place: Rifle...
CCTCAAACAGAAGCGCGGTAAAAACCCGATGCTGATTGCGGGTGACGTTTACCGGCCGGCGGCCATCGAACAGCTCAGGATACTTGGTCAGCAGGTGAATATTCCCGTATTTTCGGAAGAAGGAAATCTTGATCCGGTAAAAATAGCACAGGCAGGGATCCGTGAGGCCAGGCGTCTCGGGAACGACCTGGTGATCGTGGATACGGCAGGCCGTCTGGCTGTTGATGCCGAGATGATGCGTGAAATTGAATCGATCAAGAAACATATTGATCCCCAGGAGATACTGTTCGTTGTGGATGCCATGACCGGACAGGATGCCGTAAACACCGCCAGGGAATTTAACGAACGGCTTAATTTCGACGGGGTTGTGCTCACCAAGCTCGACGGGGATACCCGCGGGGGAGCGGCCCTTTCTATCCGTGCTGTGGTGGACAAACCTATAAAATTCGTGAGTGCCGGTGAAAAGCTCGAATCGATCGAACTGTTCCACCCCGAACGAATGGCCGACAGGATCCTGGGCATGGGTGATATTGTCACTCTTGTTGAGAAGGCACAGGAACAGTATAACGTTGAAGAAGCCAGGAAAATCCAGAAGAAAATCGCAAAAAACCAGTTCACCTTCACCGATTTTCTCAGCCAGATCCAGCAGATCAAAAAAATGGGGAACATCAAGGAACTGGCCAGTATGATCCCTGGTGTCGGAAAAGCATTGAAGGACCTGGATATGGATGACAATGCCTTCAAGGGTATAGAAGCCATTATTTTCTCCATGACCCAGGCAGAAAGAGGGAATCCCGAACTGCTGAACGGGTCACGGAGGAAAAGGATCGCCGATGGCAGCGGTACCAGCATTCAGGAGGTTAACAGGCTGGTAAAGCAGTTTGATGAAACCCGTAAAATGATGAAAATGATCACTACCAACAAGAATCCCATGCGGATGATGGGCAACATGCCCATGATGCGTGGCAAATAAACCATTAACCCAACATACATGCAGCTAATTGACGGAAAAAAAGTAGCTTCCGAAATGAAGTCGGAAATTGCCCGGGAAGTCGAAAGTTTACTGGCACAGGGCCATAAAAAGCCTCACCTGGCGGCAGTGCTGGTCGGACACGATGGCGCCAGCGAAACCTATGTTGCCGGAAAAGTAAAGGCCTGCCAGGAAGTGGGATTTAATTCCACTCTTATCCGGTTTGATGATGACGTTTCCGAAGCCACCCTGCTTGAAACGGTGAATGACCTGAACAGGAATCCGGATATCGACGGCTTTATTGTTCAGTTGCCCCTGCCGGATCATATTTCGGAACTTAAGGTTATTGAGACCATCGACCCGCGTAAGGATGTGGATGGTTTTCACCCGGTAAGCATGGGCCGTATGGCACTGGGCCTGCCTTCCTTTGTTTCTGCAACACCTGCCGGTATCATGGAACTGATCAGGAGATACAATATACCCGTTTCAGGCAAAAACTGTGTTGTTGTAGGCCGCAGCAATATTGTGGGCCGACCCATGAGTATCCTGCTTTCCCTGAAGGCCTCGCCGGGTGATGCCACGGTTACCCTGTGCCACAGCCGGACCCGCGATCTTGCCGGGGTCATAAGATCAGCCGATATTATTGTTGCAGCCCTGGGAAAACCGGGATTCATCACCGGTGACATGGTCAAAGAGGGCGCTGTGGTGATTGACGTCGGTATTACGCGCGTAAAGTCCGAAACCACTAAATCGGGATACAAACTTACCGGTGATGTGAATTTTGATGAGGTTGCCCCCAGGTGCAGTTTTATTACCCCTGTCCCGGGCGGAGTAGGTCCCATGACCATTGTATCCCTGCTGAAAAACACACTTCTTGCTGCCAGGGGAGAAATTTATCTTTAACCTGGCAACTTAGCGTCTTTGCGAGAAATATATTACTTTTATATTCAAATGAAGTGTTTTCAATACATAGGATTACTCGCTGTTATGGGCCTTCTTATAACCGGCTGCCGTCAGCAGGAGGAGACAGAGGAGCAGCGGCTTACCTGGTCCACGGAAGCACCCTTGTCAATTCCCTACCGGGCGCGGCTAAAACAGGCTGAGAGAGCCAACCTGGTGCGCAACCATTCCTTTGAGACCGGCAGGACCTTCCTGCTCGATAACATGACAAAGTCCTTTGTGATTGACGGGTGGCAGCAGGTAGGGCAGCATGTTGAATGGGTGGATGTGCGCAACGACAGTCTTTATCAGGTCAATGAGGCATTGTCGGGTCACCGTGCAGTTAAAATCGTCCGCCACCAGGCCTACGAAACCGATGAGCAGGGTGAAGGCATCATGAGCGATTTTATAAAGGTAATCCCAGGCAATTACAATTTCAGTTTTTACACGAGGATCGAAAACGCTTTTCCACTAAGGGCCCGACTGGGAACCAGGATGTATGACGCCATTGATATCAGGTTGTTGTATTTCGACAGGAATAAAATACCCATAAGCCCGAAACAGCCTTTCCCGCAGGCTGACCAGGTGGTGGATAATTCATTCAAATCGCTTTCTTTTGCCAATTTCAATTCGGTGCCTTCATTCGGCTGGGGTAAGATCAGGGGTAAATCGGCATATTTTCCATTTCCCGAGGGAGATATCCCTTCTTCGGCACATTACGTGAAAATTTTCCTGGGCCTTAAAGGGAAAGGCACTATGTGGATCGACAGTGTGCATTATGGCTATTCGGCCAGCAATTTCTCCGTTGCCGAAAGAATGAGCAGCTATACCGACACATCGTTTTACCTGCAGCAGGTGATTTTGCCCACACCCCGGAAAGTACAGAAAATGGAGTCGGTAATTTTTTATAATACCGGGCAAAATACGAAAAAGTTACCCGTAATTCTTGTTCCTGCCGATGCCGATACACTCACGATGCAGGCAGCGGAACTGATCAGGAGTTCGCTACTACAAAGCATTAAAAACGCAGGCGGAAGCACTGTAAATGCTTCAGACATCACGATTGTGCGTGCGGATAACGGTGAAGGGGTGCGCGAATCTAAGCTGGTGTTCAGCGTGGGTAACACCAGCTTGTACCGGAAATACAGGGAAATACTCCCGCAACGCGAGATCGCACATTACCCCCAGGGCTATTTTATTTATTCAACAAATGATCTGCCGAACCTTGTCTTCCTGGGAGGCAATACAGCCGTCGGCATCTATTACGCAGCACTCACTGCAATACAGCTGGTGGACGAACGAAAACCGGTGTTTCATGGTGCCCGGATAATTGACTACCCCGATTTTGAGAACCGCTATTATACGATTAAAGGTCTGAATGATCCGGAAACTGCAAGAAATCAGTCCAAAATAGCCGCCGGGCTGGTGAAATACAAGCTCAATGGCGCAGTTTACCTGGACGGCATGGAAAATGGCCCCGGGGGATTAATCCCCGAAAGCGGGTTGTTTCATATCGATTACAGGGGTCGTCCGGTCATCAACAACGAAATGATCGACGCACTTTCTGTTTCTTTCTCCGACAAAGAAGGTGAGGGTTTGGGCTACTTTTATACGGGCAGCTCGTTTTTCAGCCTGAACACCGATGATGCCGATCTCCAACGGTACATTTCCTTCAGCGGCAGCAAGCCGGTGTTTATGGATAATTCCATGCTCACTTCTGAAGCATCATTACGGTCGGGAGGAAACTTTCCATATTATCCCGGAAGGGTCAGACTGCACAATGTCGTGGATCCTTTTTCAAATACCGGTATCAGGGAGCAGTACTCCGGGCTCGACAGTTCGCTGTTCGTGGTCAACCTGCCTGCAGGAGGCTCCGAGCTCGATATTGTGCGGATCGCTACGGCAGCTGATTTCTTATGGAACAGAGAAAATTACTCACCCGAACTTTCGCTTTGGAAGGTTTTGCTTTCCCGGTACGGTGCAATTGTGGCACGCGATTTGATTGGATATTCCGACAGGTACGGGATGATGCTGGAGATCCTGGTGCGACTGAAAAAAAACGAACAGGTGGCACGGAATGTCAAAAACGGTCAGGTGCTGCTGGCGGCGCTGGAAAAGCATGCTGCAGCAATCAGCAGTGAACTCGGTGCCCTTCACCCGCTTGTGAGTGATATCGGGCTGCTGAATTCGGAAGCAAAAAAACAACTGAACGTATTTCTGACCGGTTCCGGCCCGAGGAACGAATAATTTATCAACCAGCTTTTTAAATTCATTTACAGATAAAAAGAGACTTTTTTGTATTTTATTGTTAAAAACAAAAAAGTTGTGCGGTATTCTTTTTTTATTAAATTAGCTGGTAACTTTAGCACGGTATGTTTTCTGACTGGGATAATTTTTACGAGGATGATGAGACCCTGGATGTTCTGAAACGTTACAGGGAAATGGTGGATCAGAACATCAGCATGTTTTTCGATCTGTATGAATACGAATGCATTATTGATTATTATATCGATAAGTTCAATTTCAAGGATGCCTTTCATGCCATTGGATTTGCAATAAAACAACATCCGCATTCATCCGCGTTGAAGCTTAAATACATCCAGTTGCTGATTGAGAACGGGAAACCGGGTAAGGCGCTGGGTATCATCAGGTGTATTCAGGATGCCGAATCAACGAATTACGAACTTTTCCTGGCCAAAGGGATCGCCCTCAATTTAACCGGCAAATTCAACGAAGCACAGTCGGAATTTAGAAAAGCACTTCAGCTTTGCACGGAAAACCGCGACGAACTTGCGTACAGTATCGCGCAGTCATTTATTCAGATAGATAAATCCGTACAGGCGGTGAAGTACCTGCAGCTGGCATTTGAATATAATCAGGACAATCTGCTGGTGCTTTATGACCTGGCCATGAATTACGAAAGGCTCGATTTTCCGGAGAAGGGAATCTTGTATTATAAGAAATACCTTGATCTGGATCCTTTCGCCGAACATGTATGGAACAACCTGGGCCTTCTTTACTCCAGCCTCGACGATTTTGAACATGCCTGTGAGGCATTTGATTTCGCAACAGCCATCAACATACATTATTTTTCGGCCTATTTTAATAAGGCCGATTTGTTTTTTTACAGAAATGATATGCCGGGGGCCATACAGGTATACCGCGAGGTGCTTGCGCAGGACGTCACCAACACCAGGGCGCTTTGCGACCTCGGGAACTGTTACGAGGAAAATGGGAATTATGAGGAAGCGCTGCGGTCGTTCAAAAGCGCTATCCTGATCGCACAGGATTGTGCCGATGCCTGGTTTGGAAAGGGAATGGTATATTTCAGGCAGAAAAGATACCGGTTAAGCATTTCATGCTTTAAGAAAACAGTTAGTATTCAGTCTGATAATTCCGATTACTGGTTCATGCTTGGGGAAGCGTTTTCCAGGTCGCGAAGACTGGATCAGGCCATTGATGCCTATTCCAGAGCTTCGTCGCTCAATCCCCTCGATTACGAAGCCTGGATGGCCTGCGCACAGGTGCTGTTCAGGAAGAAAAGGGTAGGCGAGGCCATTGGCCTGCTCGCCCAGCTATACCAGTATAACCACGAAAATCCTACCATTAACTACCGGCTGGCAGCCTATCATGCTTACCAGCAGGATTATATGAATGCCATCAAATATTTCGAGCGGGGACTTAAATTGAATTATCACGAACACCACGAAATGTTCAAGTTATTTCCCAAAACCAAATCTGTACCTGTTTTCTGGAACCTCCTTGAAAATCATTTTCAGTCGAACCCGCCGTTGCAGAAAATAAAGTAACCACAATCATATCCCATGAGCATACAACTGCCTTATTTGCCCGTGCGGCCTCCGAAACCCAGGGAAACAGGATTGACCATGATGATGGACAAGGGATTGTGCATCAGGGAGACGGAGAATTTCATCGAAATGAACGCTCCGTATACCGACCTGGTAAAGCTTGGATTCGGCACTGCTGTCGTCAGCAGCAACCTGGAAAAGAAGATCAGGCTTTATCAGCAGGCCGGTATCCTGACCTATTTTGGCGGTACCCTGTTCGAAGCTTTTGTTATCCGCAATATGTTTGATGATTATATTAAACTGGCCCTGGAATACGGACTCACAACCGTTGAGGTCTCCGATGGTTCCATGTACATGCACCACAGCAAGAAACTGGAATATATCAGCCAGCTGGCAAAACATTTCAAGGTTTTGTCCGAAGTGGGCTCCAAGCAGAAAGGTGTTGAAATACCAGATGAGATGTGGGTGGAAATGATGAAGACCGAACTCGGTGCCGGCTCCTGGAAAGTAATAGCCGAGGCACGGGAAAGCGGTACAAGCGGGATTTATCACAGCGACGGAAGCGTCAATGAGAACCTGATCAGCCTGATCAATACCAGGCTACAACCCTCTGATATCCTTTGGGAGGCTCCCACCGGGAAACAACAGGCCTGGTTTATTAAACTGCATGGTCCCAATGTTAATCTTGGCAATATTGCCGCCAATGATGTGATTCCACTGGAATGCCTCCGGCTTGGTTTGCGGGGAGATACTTTTTTCGACTTTCTCCCGCCCGAACTGAAGAACTACAGGCCCGGTTCGGAAATGTACCAGCAACTCGACTGACCGATTAACTTCCAATCCGGATGAAATGCTTTGGCCTGATAGGCTACCCGCTTTCGCATTCATTCTCGAAGAAATATTTTACGGAGAAGTTTGTCCGCGAAGGAATATCGGGATGCTCGTATGAGAATTTCCCGCTTGGCCATATAGATCTTCTTCCCGGTTTAATAGCCGGCAATGCGGGTCTTGCAGGACTTAATGTTACCATCCCTTATAAAGAAGCTGTTATTCCATACCTTAACGGGTTGGATAAGGTGGCTGACGCCATCGGTGCAGTCAATACAATTAAGATTACCCGAAACGGCGGGGAAGTGCATTGCCAGGGATTCAATACCGATGCCTATGGGTTCAGGTCCTCCATCATGCCCCACATCGGCCGCGGGTTCAGTCATGCATTGATCCTGGGAACAGGAGGCGCATCCAGGGCAGTGGCTTATGTGTTCCGGGGAATGGGACTCGAAGTAACGTTTGTTTCCAGGAATCCTGCGGGACCTCACCGTATAGCCTATTCCCAGCTTACTCCGGAACTGATATCAGGGGTAAATATCATTGTTAATACCAGTCCGCTTGGCATGTACCCGCATACGGACGCATTTCCCTGCATTCCTTACGGATTTCTTACCCCGCAGCATGTTTTGTATGATCTGATCTACAACCCGGAGGAGACCCGGTTCCTTGCCAATGGGAGAAAAATGGGTGCTATAACAGTAAACGGCCTGCAGATGTTGCACCTGCAGGCAGAAAAATCGTGGGAAATCTGGAACACACCCTGAGGTGTGATCCTGTTTTTTACATGGATGATTGAACTGACATCTCCGAAAGCTTTGAGCTGAATTTAATGCCGTATTTATTGGCATTTTCCGGTTTCAGTTCAAATTTCATCTTGTCGGCCATCACTACAAAATTAATGGCAGCCCCTTCATTGAGTGCACCACTTTTTTCGGTGATGATGAGGGTACTTTTTCCGTTTAGTGTGGCAATAATTTCAGGTACCTGTTTGGTCTTCGAGAAAGGGACGAACAGAATATGACAGTTGGTGATCTCCTCAGGGGTTTTATACCGCATGATCTCAATAACCTGGGCACCTACTTTCTTGCCCTTGGTGTAGGATTCGAGTTCAGCGGCCACTTCAGACGAACCCAGGATACCGATAATAAATGACCCCGTGCGGTAGCTGGCAGGCCATTCGATAAGCCGTGAAAAATTGTAAATAAACAATGTTTGTGCCTTAGGGATGGTGGTTTGAACATAGGCTGCAGTTACAAAAAACAAGGCAATTAAAGTTGTAACGATTTTTTTCATTTATCCCGAAATTTTAATGTTGCTGTAACTGTATACGGGTAAAATCGGGAAAGGGTTCGGAAAAATTTATTTCAGGGGTTAAAAAATGCCTGTTTAACGTAGTGCTGCTTCATAATCAAACCTTAAAGCTTTATTCACAGGGCGATGCCTGGATCTTTATTCCCTCCGGATAATCAATATCTGCCAGAACCAACCCCTTCGCCGGCACCGAAAATCCCGCCAATCCCCGGTCCCTGCCTTCGATGATGCGGAGGAATCCTTCCTGGCTGATGCGGCCCAGCCCTACCCCGATCAGGGTTCCTGCCAGTGCCCTCACCATGTTGCGCAGGAAGCGGTCGGCGCATATCCTGAAGATAAGCTTATTCCCTTCCTCAAACCAGGTAGCCTGCATTACCCGGCATATATTGGTTTTGACGTCACTGTGCAGCTTGCTGAAACTGGTGAAATCATGATGGTCCAATAATGCAGAAGCGGCCAGGTTCATCGCACCGGTGTCCAGTTCCCTGCCATAATACCATGAGAAATCCGTATCAAAAGGGTCCTTCACCCGGCTTATCCTGTATTCGTAAGTACGGGAAAGGGCGGAGAACCGCGCATGAACATCGGGTTTAACGGCATACGCGTCGCGGACTGCAATATCTTCCGGCAACAGGCTGTTGAGCTTATACAGCAGGGTAGGCCTGTCCTCAAAAAGCGGGTGAATGCTGTCGAGGTGCAGGATGAAATACCTGGCATGCACGCCGGTATCGGTGCGTCCGGCTCCCGTGGTCCCGGCCGTTTCCCCGGTGAGGATCTGCAAGGCGGATTCAACGATCTTCTGAACGGTGGTTGCATTGGGCTGTGCCTGCCAGCCATGGTAGGCGGTTCCCTTAAAGGACAGCCGGAGGAAGTAGCGGGGCATATTGCGTTACAGCTATGGGATTAAACGATTCAAAAATAATACATTAATTGATATCGTGAATTACGTGTTGATATTGCCGTTGGCTTTGGTGCCAAGCCACGAAGTGGCTTAATCTCAATAACCGTGGGTGAAACCCACGGAAAGCTAAATGCAAGTGCATACACAACCCTGAAAGGGTTGAATATTACACATGCTTATCCATAACAAATTCAACCCTTTCAGGGTTGAGACGATATCCAGGTTATCCTCTCCGTGGGTTTCACCCATGGTTATTGAAATTTAACCCCTTTGGGGTTTATAGTCAATTCAAATTAAAAAATCAAAGAACGCTTATATTTTATTTAATATCAATTATATACAAGATAATTGTGAATATTTACGCATCACCAGTATTCCCATTCCACAAATTAACAATTTTTAACACTACTAAAAGCACAGATAAACAGTATTTTAACACATCTTAACGATGTGCCCCAAACGGGATGGAACAAAATTTGTTACTTTCGCAGGGGTTGTAAACAACCGGCAACTAATTAAAACCAGAGTTACCAATAAGTTATATCATTATGGCTGATATCCCGACACAAATTAAAGAACTGAATGAGAAGATTGAAAAGGAGAGCGCATTCATCGAACGGATCACCCAGGAAGTAAGGAAGGTCATCATCGGGCAGCGTCACCTGCTCGACGGATTGCTGATCGGACTGCTGTCGGACGGACACATCCTGATCGAAGGCGTGCCGGGTCTGGCAAAAACCCTGGCGATCAATACCCTGGCAAATACTATCAATGCCGCTTTCAGCCGCATTCAGTTCACACCCGACCTCCTTCCGGCGGACCTTATCGGTACCATGATCTACAGTCAGAAAAAGGAAGAATTCCATGTTAAAAAAGGTCCCGTTTTTGCCAATTTCATCCTGGCCGATGAAATTAATCGTTCGCCTGCGAAGGTTCAAAGCGCACTGCTCGAGGCTATGCAGGAAAAACAGGTGACCATCGGGAACCAGTCTTTTGAGCTTCCCAAACCTTTTATGGTGCTGGCCACACAAAACCCGATCGAGCAGGAAGGGACCTATCCCCTGCCCGAAGCGCAGGTCGACCGTTTTATGCTGAAACTGGTGATCACTTATCCGCTGAAGGACGAAGAACGCCTCATCATGCGTGAAAATACGGCCAGAGAATTCCCCACTGCCAGCAAAATACTGGATACCGATGATATTCTCCGTGCACGGGAAACCGTCAAGGAGGTATATATGGATGAAAAAATTGAGCAATATATCCTGGATATTGTTTTTGCAACGCGTTTTCCGGCCGATTATAATCTGCCTGGATTTCAGAACCTTATTAGCTACGGCGCTTCTCCCAGGGCCAGCATTAACCTGGCAAAATCAGCCAAAGCCTATGCATTTATCAAACACCGCGGATTTGTCATTCCCGAGGACGTAAGAGCCGTGTGCAAGGACGTACTGCGGCACAGGATCGGGCTGACCTACGAAGCGGAAGCCGAAAACACAACCACCGAAGATATAATCACGGATATTCTCAACAACATCGAAGTTCCATAAGCATGAAGGTACTCCCGAAATATTTCCTGGCAGCCTGTCTGCTGGTTGTGCATGTTGCCCTCCTACGGGGTCAGACTTACATCGGTATGAACAAGGATGAAATTGCCGTGCAAATGAAATCGGAATATCCTGAGTTTAAACCCGACAAAGGCGCGGTGAACCATACCTTTAAGTACCTGAAATATGTGGATAAGATTACCGAACAGACCATTCTTTTTTTCCTGGCTGAGAACGATGTATGCACCTATGTCCGCCGGATATCCGATTACTCCAATCTCAACGATATGATCGGCACACTGAATAATAGCTATAAGAAGGTTGACAAAAATAACTGGACATATACCCAAAAGGGTCAGGCATATACGGTTAACCTCACGGAGGATGAATGGTATTTTACCGTAAGTTACCGGAAAAAATAACAGGCAGGTACGTTATGGAAACCAATGAATTACTAAAAAGGGTCCGTAAGATTGAGATAAAGACCAGGGGTCTTTCGCAGCATATTTTTGCCGGTGAATACCATTCTGCTTTCAAAGGCCGGGGAATGGCATTCAGCGAGGTAAGGGAATACCAGTACGGCGACGATTTCCGCAGCGTCGACTGGAATGTGACCGCCAGGTTTAACCACCCCTATATCAAGATATTTGAAGAAGAGCGGGAGCTTACCGTTATGCTCCTGGTTGATGTGAGCGGATCGGGGGAGTTCGGCACACAAACCCGTTACAAGAACAGCCTGATCACCGAGATCGCTGCCGTATTGTCCTTTTCGGCCATACAAAACAACGATAAGGTAGGGGTGATCCTGTTTTCCGACAGGATCGAACGGTTTATCCCCCCCAAAAAAGGCAGGCAGCATATCCTTAAAATAATACGCGAACTCATCGATTTTAAACCGGCAAGCCGACGCACCAACCTTACCATACCCCTCCGCTACCTGGTAAATGTGATCAAAAAGCGGAGCATTGCTTTCCTCATCACCGATTTTATGGATGAAAATTTTGAGGATGCCCTGAAGATCGCCAATAAAAAACACGACCTGGTAGGGCTGTGGATCTATGATATCCGGGAGACCGACCTTCCGCCCGTAGGAATGATGAAGATCAGGGATGCGGAAACCGGCGAACTGGCGTGGATCGACACCGGCAGCACCTTTGTCCGCAATACCTACCGCGAGATGTACCAGAAAAAGAAAGAGGAGCTGAATGAGATGCTGGTGAAGCAGGGGGTTGATTACACAACAATTGCCGCACATGAGGATTATGTAAGGCCGTTGATGCGGTTGTTTCAGAAGAGGATGAAGAGGTAGGGACGAAAAACGAAAAGTAAGCGACGAATGATATCCGGCAGTATCCCATACAACTTGTTAAAATATTTTCCGGCCTGTTTGCTGGCATTATGGGTGAGCATTATGCCGGCACAGGAAGTGCAGGTCAGGGCCGAACTGGATACCAACCGTGCGCTCATCGGCGACCAGCTCAGGCTGAAGCTAAGCGTTGACAAGACAACCAGGCTGGATGTGGTTTTTCCCATGCTGGGTGATTCGCTGACCAGCAGCATTGAAGTAATCAGCAAATCAGCCATTGACACGGTACAAATATCTTCGGGCAGGGTAAAGCTCAGCCAGGAAGTGCTGATCACCCTGTTTGATACAGGTTTCTTTGAAATTCCGCCGCTTGACTTTGCGGTCCGGCTGGGTTCATTGCACGATACGATTGCCACCCTGCCGGTTTATGTTGAGATCCTGCCCATGCAACTCGATTCCACCATACGGGATATCCGTGCCAACTATAAGGCTCCCGTAAATTTTTCCGAGTTATGGCCGTTCATATTGGGCGCCGTTTTGACGGGATTGCTGATCTGGTGGCTGGTAAGGTATTTCAAAAGAAGGACTGCAGCGGTTCCTGAAACCAGGCCGGTTGTGCCTGACGAATTGCCGGAAGTAATTGCGTTGCGTGAACTGCAGCAGATGAAGGAAGAAAAAACATGGCAGCGCGCCGGTGTAAAATCGTTTTATATCAGGCATACCGGAATAATACGCACCTATATCGAACGGAGGTTCAACATTGCCGCCATGGAACAGACTACCGATGAGATCATCGGATCGCTGAAAGGCACCAGTTGCAACGGCAATGACCGCAACCTGCTGTCGGGTATGCTAACACTGGCCGACATGGTGAAGTTTGCCAAGGCAATTCCCGAACAGGATGAAAACGCGCGGCAGGTTGACCTGGCCATTGATTTTGTCAGAAATACAAGTAATACCGGAGAAAGTCATGAATAACCTGCAATTTGCACACCCGGAATATCTTTTCCTGCTGCTGTTCATATTGCCGGCAGTCATCTGGTATATTTACCGGCACAACCGCGTACAATCCGATATGCAGGTTTCTTCCCTGGCCCCTTTCCGGCAGATTGGCGGGAGCGCTCGTATATACCTGCGCCATTTGCCTTTTGTATTTCGTTTGCTGGCTGTGGCATTGCTGATCGTTGTGCTGGCAAGGCCGCAATCTACCAACCGGTGGGAAAATGAAACCATCGAAGGGATAGATATTATGCTGGCCCTGGATATTTCGGGAAGCATGCTCGCCGGTGATTTTGTACCCAACAGGATCGAAGCCTCCAAGGATGTGGCTACCGAATTTGTTTCGGGAAGGCCCAATGACCGGATCGGTCTGGTGCTGTTCGGAGGCGAAAGCTTTACCCAGTGTCCGCTCACCACCGACCATGCAGTCCTCATCAACCTGTTGCATGAGGCCAATGTCGGGATCATCGGGGACCAGTCAACGGCCATCGGGCTCGGACTGGCCAATGCGGTAAAACGGCTGAAGGACAGCAACGCAAGGAGCCGCGTGGTGATCCTGGTGACCGATGGTGTGAACAATGCCGGATCGGTTGATCCGCTGACGGCTGCTGAAATTGCCAGGACATTTGGCATACGGGTATACACCATCGGGGTCGGCACCCGCGGAACAGCTCCTTTTCCGGTTCACGATATTTATGGCAATATCTATTACAGGCAATTGCCGGTGGAGATTGATGAAGAGATCCTCGGAAATATTTCGGAAATGACGAACGGCAATTACTTCAGGGCAACCAGCAACCAGAAGCTGAAAGAGATCTATACACAGATCGACAGGCTGGAGAAGTCAAAGATCGACGTCAGGGAATTTTCCAGGAAACATGAGGAATACCGGATCTTTGCCATCGGCGCCCTGATCCTTGTAATACTCGATTTCCTGATGAGGACGATCCTGCTTAAATCAGTAACTTAAGAAACAGGGCCCATGTTAAGGTTTGAACAAATATCATATCTCTTTTTGCTGATACTGGTTCCCGTTTTCACCGGTTTGTATTTCCTGGTGCAGTACCAGCGGAAACGGCGGCTCAGAAAGCTGGGTGACCCGGCACTGATAGGTACCCTGATGCCGGATTATTCACAATTCCGGCGTAACCTGAAAGCCCTGTTGCTGGTTTCCGCCATACTGTGCCTGGTAATTGCCATTGCCGGACCGCAGTCGGGTTCAAAACTCACTGAGGTCAAGCGCGAAGGTATCGAGATCATTATCGCACTCGATGTTTCCAACAGCATGATGGCCGAGGACATTAAGCCCAACAGGCTGGAAAAGGCCAAGCAGGAATTGTCGCGGCTCATGGACAGGCTCGAAAACGACCGGCTCGGGCTGATCGTTTTTGCCGGTGATGCCTTTACGCAGATCCCCATTACCAATGATTATCTTTCCGCCAAGATGTTCCTTGCGGGTATCAGCACCAATATGGTTTCGCGGCAGGGTACGGCCATCGGTTCAGCCATCGGGCTGGCTGCCCGCTCGTTCAGCCAGCAAACCACTGCCGGTAAAGCCATCATCATCATAAGCGATGGCGAAAATCACGAGGGTGGGGTGGAGGATGCCTGTGAAGCGGCTGTTGACAAAGGGATCAAAATTTACACGATCGGGATGGGCCTTTCCCAGGGAGTACGGATACCCCTGAGGAATGATGCTTACAACCGCGATTTCAGAAGGGAC
>Ga0209431_10002695_pt1 | contig 14330 bp, 9 predicted proteins | sample RifCSP13_3_FD_184021 | JGI IMG/M metagenome (GOLD analysis project Ga0209431, IMG submission 184021) | Soil microbial communities from Rifle, Colorado - Rifle CSP2_sed 13_3 (SPAdes) (version 2) | ecosystem: Environmental > Terrestrial > Deep subsurface > Rock core/Sediment | place: Rifle...
TATACGGAGCAAGTAATTTAGCAAACATCATCTTAGAACTACCCCTCAAATACGATCTTGGGGTTTGGTATATGGCACTTTTATCAGGTAATCTTGCCTATTTTCTCTATGTTAGAGGCCAAAGGTCAGTCGAGGTGTCCGAAGCAATTCTTTTCACATATCTTCAACCCGTCTTTACAATCCCGCTTGCAGTTTTTTGGCTAGGAGAAAGTTTGTCAGTTTCCCTTGTCGTAGGAGCAGTAATAATCGCAATTGGCCTTATTGTTGCCGAGTATAAGAAAAAAAGATATAATAACTCGTCGTGAAATCAAATATTCATCCACAATGGTACGAAGAGGCAGTAGTTACCTGCGCATGCGGTAACTCTTTTACCACTGGTGCAACTATTTCCAAAATTCAAGTTCAAGTCTGCTACAACTGCCACCCTTTTTATACAGGGCAGATGAAGTATGTCGATACCGCAGGCCGGGTTGACGCATTTAGGGTTAGACAATCAAAAGCTAAAGAGAAGGTGCTATCTAAAACTGAAAAAAGGCAGCTGAAAAGAGAGCGGAAAATCCAAAAAGAACTGGAAAAACCGGGAACATTGGCAGAGCTTCGAAAGGAAGTTAAAAGTAACAAGAAAAAAGTAACAAGTTAGCTTCTTTTTATTGCGTTTACTTTCCTTATTTTCATCATAACTTGTCACTTGTTACCTGTCACTTACAAACTATGGAAAACCAAAAAGCATACATCGAAATCCGCGGAGCTACAGGGGGCGACGAAGCTAAACTCTGGGGATTAGATCTTCTCAGAATGTATATGCGCTATGCCGGAAAACGCGGCTGGAAAACTTCCCCGATTGATGAAAAAACACTTCTCGTAACCGGTTTGGGAGCCTTTAACCTTCTCAAAAATGAGTCGGGCGTTCACCGGGTACAACGGGTTCCGGTTACAGAAAAACGGGGAAGAATTCATACTTCTACGGCAACTGTTGCGGTACTACCTGAAATACAAGAAACGGAAGTCCAAATTAACCCCCAGGATCTGGAGATATCATTTTACCGCTCAGGTGGCCACGGCGGGCAAAATGTCAATAAAGTTTCCACTGCCGTGAGGTTGGTACATAAATCCTCTGGGATTGTTGTAACCGCCTCCGAAGAGCGGTTTCAAGAGCAAAATAGACAAATTGCCCTGGCGCTTTTGCGCTCTAAACTGTGGGAAAAACAGGAAGAAGAAAAAATTAGGACTATTGCAGGATATCGCTCCCCCATCGGCCGTGGCATGCGTGCAGAAAAAATCCGTACTTATAATTTCCCACAAGATCGTATTACTGACCATCGAATTGGAAAGTCCTGGGGAAATTTAGAACAAATTGTTGACGGCAACTTGGAGAAAGTCATCGACTTACTTCACCAAAGGTTGAGTTGAGCTATTTCTAAATCTTGGTGAATTGAAGGTAGTTGTAGTTGACATAGCCGCCTTCAATTGCAAGCTCTAATTTTCTTTTTCTTAATTACTCTCTTGTTTTAAAACTTCCCATCTTCACTATGTTGGTCTAGCAAACAAACGGTCTAAATATGAAGCGGTTAAATTCCGTACCTTATTATTGTCTTACGAAATTTATGTAGTCGTAATTACCGTAGCTTCCTTCGATATTCAATACCATTTCATGAACACCCGATGTGGAAATGTTTACGCTTCCTACTGGGACATTTGTGAAGACGTACCAACCTCCTGTATATGGAACAACTTTTTGGCCTGAGATATCAACTCCATCAACTTGGACTCTGAATCTCCCGCTTGTAGCATTTGACGCAAGTCTGGCGGTAAGATTGTAAATTCCAGGAGAACTGACGCTGAATTTATATTTTATCCACTCACCACTTCTTGTCCAACCAAGATTGTATTGATTAGTAGTACTAGGAATCGCTTCAATATCAACCCACTCGTTTGTTCTGTAGGCTCCACCTGAATTACCTGACGAATTGTCATAATAAGCACCTGTGTTTTTGTTATATTGGTCGGTTGCTTGTCCTCCGCAGGTGTAGTTTTCCATCTGAACCGTTCCGGGAACAGCATTTAAATTATCAAATGAACATGCCGATGGCGGACTCGTCGGCACAGGAGACGGAGTTAAAGTAACACCGCCTGTGGGACGAGGTGAAGGAGTCGCTGTCGGCCTCGGGGTTACAGTAGGTGTAGCCGTAGGCCTGGGAGTCGATGTCACGGCCGATGTCGGAGCCATTGTCGGGGTAGGACCAGTACCTCCACCATATTGAACAACTAGTTGAGGATCATTAACAGCCTCTTTGGCATTGAAAAAGATACCGTCATCACTTCCCGTGTCAATTCCAAAAGCTACAAGCTGCCCCTGCTTTCCTTGCACAAAGGAAGTTACATCCACATCTTGCCATGCACCAGTTTGGGTATTTGAAAGTGTCGCAATAGTACTACCAAGAGGGAACGAAGAACGGCTATTGTAGGTCAAAGTTGTTTCACTCCAACTTGTATTGGCAACTCCTTTAACGTTCTCTGTCCCAGCAGAAGGGTCAGTAATATAGATTCTGAACCTGGCATTTGTAAGAGTCCTCCCGGCAAGAGCGGCTAAATCGAATTTAATATAAGATATCCTTATAGGGCCACCATCAGCTGTATTATTAGCCCTGGCACCGAAGTTTGTATCTGGTAGATCAGCTCTCACATCAGTATCAGCAATAGAATACAAAGTCACACTACCTCCCGGAGCAGATGTAGGAGTCGGCATCGACCTCGGGGTCGGCGTAGGCGTCCCTGTCGCTGCCGGCAAATAGTTGAGAGTTAAATTAGCAGGCTGGTATATCTCCGCCAAGTCCACTTCACTACTATTCACAACCTGTGAAGCAGCCAGATCAACTCGAACCTGCGTCGGATCATTTGTTTGTGTGGAAACAACTGTAAAGGGAATACTGGCAAAATTAAAAACGCTGGAGCCAGGAGCGACCGTACCGGGGTTGACACCCCAGGTAAAAACAATTCTCCCATTTAGATTAGCAGCTGAAACTGAAGTATTTTCGATCATCCTGCCTGTGGTTAAGATCGGCGTCACACTGCTTGCGAGATTTAATTTTGCCCTATCAAAAGTAATAACAGCTTTTGCAAAGTTTACCCTCGCACCTGCAGTGTCCAATCTCAACGTTAAACTTTGACTCTGCTGGCCTTGGGGAACATTTACTCTCGCCGGCGAAAACGTATACTCAGCCTGACCGGGTAAAGCTGCTGCACGCGAGCGCCTATGGGCAATCTCTCTTTGGCTTATTACTATTAAGAAAGGAAGGATAAGAAGAAGAGTTAAAAGCAGAAGAATATGAAAAGAAGTAGAAAGAGATTTACCCATAGAGTAATATCTCCTTTTTAAGTGCGAAAGTTTTACTTTAAAATCTCTGTATGGATTATTTTCCTCTGACATACTCTATCTAATAATAGATTACATACATACTTTTCAATAATCAAGAGCGAGTTATACGTACCTACTGGCCAAAATTATTAAGCCCTTCAACTTAAGTTCAGGGTTTCATAACTGTGTACCATAGTTATTCAACCAAATCGAAAAATCTACTCCGTCAACCCTCCCGTCGCTATTAAAATCAGGGTTTCCGGAAACCGGCGAACCGCTGTAGTGGCTATACCAGATGGAATAGTCATCTTCATCCACATCTCTATCCTCATCAGCATCTCCCCGTACTGGCGAAGGTGTTGGTGAAGGCGTATTTGTCGGCCGAGGAGTCGGTGTGCTAGTCGCAGGCGGAGCGGAACTAGATCGAATCTTCAAAGCTGTATCAGTTGCTAAATTCTGAATTTGAAGAGTAATCACTCCGGCCCCCGAGGAGGTTACTTGAGTTGTACTTGAGATGACTCCTGAATAGGTATTCCACCAGTCGACACTAAACTGCGTGTTCGGAGAAAATCCGCCGATTGTAACCGACGCTGATTGGGGTGTAATCGTACTTCCGTTAACTACGTTTCTCCAATTATGGTTAACATTTGCCACCCAGAGGTGTGCCTGACGCGCCGAGGTGTCTTTCTGACCCCAAACTCGCACTTGCGAATTTGACGACGTCGCTTGGGCGTCAACATACCGGCCGGTAAGTAGCGGAATATCTTTGATAAAGAAATAGAACGGTTTGTATTGAGAACGATGGTCAAAAGAACACCGATATCTGGGAGGAGTGGTGCCGGGAATAGGTGTAGGATCGCAAGTTTGATAGCGTGTTGTATCTTGCCAAGTTTTGTATATGTGTTCATTTTCATACCAATAGGATTCGACTAACCCTCCATGATTAATGCCTCCCCAGATAAAGTTGTGAAGCCAAATACCATTCTTATCGTCATAAAGTGCCTTGGTGCCTGGTTCAGTCCCTGAATCTGTAAAGCCGGTTTCACCCCGGATTACCGGCTTCCCCGCCCCACCCGATTGCTTAGCACCGTACAGCATACTCGGATCATACGTTGCTTTAGCGGTGTCAATAAAATTAGGACTAGCACTATCCACATATGCATGATAATCGGCAAAGTCTACATTGGGATAGTTTGTATTTTTCCAGAAAGAGGTCGCAGGAAACCCACCCCAGGTTGAAGTAGAAACCAAATGATTATTGGGTGCAAATTGGCGGATGTACTTTCCAAACTCATCCGCTAAGGCGAAATGCCTCGTGTTTGTAGGACTACCTTCATTTAGTAACTCCCAAGATTGAATCTGCGGTGAATAGCCCCAGCGGGCCTGTAAATATCTCCACCAAGCCTGCTGGTACCAGCGCCCGGCTGTCATCGTGCGGTTGTTGCCGTAAAAATTGCCATTGTCAGAAGCTTTTGCGCCATACGTCCCGTTGCCCTGGATCATATTAGCAATATCCTCATTTTTCTCTAAGATCACCGGCCTTAAGTAAACATTGTATTGTTTTGCCAAATCCAAGACTTTATCAAAAGCATAGGAATTTCGCTGATCCATATACTTCTCATGCGAAGTTGAAGGTTTATAGATAATATTTGGGCCCAAGTTTCCGCCCCCTAAATCTTCCTGAATTGCCACTTCGTCAACATAGGAATCTCCTGCTGTTGCATTCTCCATGGCTAAATAAAAATACGGCAGAAAGTCATTACTGCCGGAATTCCAAGTACCCTGAAGCACTCCCCAATCAGAATTATTGCGAGCATAGGGAGTTAGCAGAGTAGCGGTTCCCGAATCCTGGCAATTGTCATACCATGCACCGACCTTCGCTACCAATCCGTAGTTTGGACTTGCTGAATTTCTCGGGCCGGCAACACTGTACGTTCTATGCTTAACCGATATTTTGTAGTTTGTATTTCTTTTAACTGCAGGAGCTGGCTTTGAGAAACCATAAAACATGCAGGAATCAAACCATGTGGAATTTGCTGAAATTTTCATTTTGACTGAATCCGTCCCAAAGGGCGTAATTCCGGTGCGTGGAATATACTCAGCGTGATGATGCATTGAATACCAGGGATTCCAAGCTGAACCGTAGATCCCCCATTGAGATAACCACATCCTGACAAGTTGAATTCCATTATCCCCCATTTTTTGAAAATTACTCTGATTCCCGCCAACTGGATTAGTCCAATTGATATGATCGAAATTCATGTTATATCCAAGTCCCGGAAAATAGCTCCCGTCATCAAAAGCGAAATAGCGAGAATCGCCTCCCGATACTCGGATAAAACCTTTATTAGTATTTGCTGCTGAAACAGTGAAAGCTCGGGGTGAGGATTCTATGGGATTGCCAACGGAAGAATCTTGCACCCGTAATTTGTATTGCCAAGCCCCTTCGCGATTCGGTGCAAAACGGACCTTCCATGAATAATTCCCTGTTGGGTAAAACCACTCTCTCCCTCCCCTAGTCTCGTCCAAGAAACCTTGATAGTAAAATGCTGGTTGTCTGTATGTCGTCTGCCAATTATCTGGAGTAAATAAAGCTTCAACCGTTATCCCTGCATTTCCTTGAATTCCAGCCGGTGGGTTTGGATCATACGGAAGCTGGAAATTTGTCGCAGAGCCTCCGGTAACTGCAAATGTTATTTCCAACTTGTCATATTTAGGAATTGAACTATTGGGATAACTGGAACGGTTATCGGTTATCGACCCAATGGCTAAGGGACTCTGGGCTAAAGCCTTTCCGGGAAGTGACAAAATAGCTACCAAAAGGCTAGTAAATACAATTATTATTTTCATATTTCATCCACACCGGGTGTATGATCCAAATTTATATATTTACAGATGGAATCACACACCCGGTGTGGTTAACACAACTAGGCTAAGTACCATAATCGTTTACCCAAATTGAGTAATCTACCCCATCAACCACACTGTCGTTATTGAAATTAGGATTTCCGGAACCTCCTACACCAGTATAGTAGTTATACCAAATTTGGTAATCGGTTTCATCCACGTCTCCGTCACCATCAGCATCGCCTCTAAAGCCTGTTGGTGTTGGAGTAGAGCTTGGCGGGCTACTCGTAGGACCGGGAGAACTTGTTGGCGGTGGAGTAAAATTCGGATCAAGCTTTCCAATAACAGTTGCAAGATTATATATATAGAAAAGATCTCCCCGGTAAAATGCGGGCGCATCAAGATAGGCATAAAGTTGTTGGCCGGTAAGATTTTCGACGTAAGCCTTGGCTTGAAACATCCAGGTGTCGAATAGTGGGTGCATAATAGACTCTTCTTCTGTGTTGTCATTGCCGGCCACAAACCAGAATGGTCCTAAGTATTCGTATTCTTTAATGGCGTTTTTGACAGTGGTGTTATTGCCCCAATGCTGGCCTAGTTCGGGAACGAGGTACATCCAGTTTCTAGAAATATTAAACTTGCGGTCTTTGTTCTGGGCATTGGAATGGATGGCGGGGAAGTCTTTGGCAAAATTGTTGGTCCTAGTAGAGAGAGCGATATTGAGGTCATTAACTACGCTTTGGGTCCTGGCAATACGCAGATGATCCTCTAACTTTAGATACCCGTAAATCTGGGCGATGCAGCCATTTAGGACCCAAGGTTTGAAGGCGTCGATGCTATTAACGCAACCGTTAGTGTATTTGGCTTTGGCCATAACATAAATTTGATTTAATGTGGTTTGGTCGGCGGTACCCGGAGTAAAAAGCGTGGCATATTGGTACAAGCCGTAAATGCTTCTGGGTTCAAAACCGGTGACATTGCCTGGTAAGGTCATGCCGGCCAGGTCTGGGGGGAAAAAATTACTCCGGTTGACACCACTGGTCCAGCCGATGCGCGATACAGTTGCACCAAGATTAGTCAAAGGAAAGTAAGTAGTAACAAAGTTTTGGAGATACGACTTAAGACTGGCTTTAAGACCCGCGTCACTCATTTGGTGGTAGGCGTAACTTAAAGCCCACAGGGTGTCGCCGGGATTACTGAAATAATCGGCGTCGCGGGCTATACCTTGGGAATAGCCATATTGACCGCCCCAAAATTGACCCGGGTTGTAAAAGCCTGGTTTTAAGAAACCACCGGCGTTGACGACTTTGGAGATTTCCTGGTTTAGCCGAGTCCTCAGTTTATTTGGATCAGGGGCGGCTACGGTATTGGTGGGAGATGAAATAGTAACTGCGGATCTTGGGGATACGCTTCGGCCGTTTCCTAGTGTAGCGCCATTTGGGCCAATAGCGATAATGGCATTACTTCTATGGGTGAAAAACTTTTGGGCATAGGGTATAAGTGGATTTTGGTTACCGTGACTATTATAAACTCCATTCTGCCGATTGTAGCCATAATTTTGGCCTAGGCCGGCATAAACATATGTAAGCCGGTCGGTGCCCGGACCGCTGAAGAACTGATACATTTGGTCATAATCATTGGTTTGGCTGGCATCACCGTTATTGGCCAAATGCCATAATGGACCGGGATCTCCGCCTTGGTAATACCAAAAATTATTTGCCCGGTCACAGCAAAGGTTCCAAAGTGTAGTGGTACCAAAGCCTGAGAAAGCTATGGGTTCATCAATGGGGGTATCATACCCCATATCTTTGAGATATCGGTTGCCGGGTTTGAAGGCAACTAAGCGAGCGCGGGGGATTTCACCGATATCCTTGTAGCCGCCGATAGCATAGAGAGAGCCTTCGGCTTGGTTGACCATAGGCGGATAGTGCATCCCGTTCGTGGTGCCCTGGAAGGAGATAGGTACCAGCCCGGCTTCCTGGCCGGTAGTTTTGTCGAAAGCAATAAAGCTTTTACGCCACCATTTTTGGGTGTAGTAATCGCGGAGTGACATACCGCTAAGATCGGCACTTTCAGAGTCCATTACATTAGTACCAGAGGGCCAGCCGTGGGTTGAATCACCGGTGGAAGTACCTAGCCGGCCAAAATAACCGGCGTCATCCAGGCCGGAGATATCCCGCTTTTCCACCCCCACTGTATCTGTTGTACTAAAATTACCATTGGTCCACTTACCGCCACTATTAATGGTGTAGTTACCGGGGTGAAGGCCACTGCGGTACTGGGGGCCAAGAGTGAAGATGACCCTGCTGCCCAAAATTACCGGCCACCAGGATTCCAACCGCTCTCCTGGGAGCGGCTGTGCGGACTTCCAAACCAGAGATCCAGTATTGGCATTTAGGGCATAAGCGTAATTGTCATTGGTTGCGAAGTATAAATTAGTTCCATCGTAAGCTGCGGAATAGGCGATTGTTCCAAGTGGTGCAGCATTGGCTGCCGGATATTGCCAGATAAAGCTTCCGTTTGAGGCATTGAGTGCATAAAAATACCCTCCGCGACTTCCCACGAAAACTCTGCCGTTTTCGACAATCGGACTTGTGGAAACTCCGGAGTCCAGTGTTGCGGGTGATGGCCAGGCTGAAGCGCCGGTTGTAGCATTCAAGGCATAAACTTTCTTGTCATAACTGCCGAAATAGATAGTGTTGCCAACTACAGTGGGGGTATGGCCGATAGGCATGTTTGAGTTGAACCTCCAACGGACATTGCCGTTACTGGCCTGAATGGCATATAGTCCTTTGGTTGTTGCAATATAGATAGTATCAGCCGAGTCGCTTTCCGCAGAAACAATCTGGGTTTTTTGGTCAATATATGCCTCAATCGGGAGTGACCAGATAACACCATATCCACTTGTTGAGAAATTCTGACTAACCCAACTCGTCCTTTGCGGATTTGCTCCGGCCATGTTCCAGTAAGGGTCAGTAGACTGAGCCGAAGCTTCCTTAGGAAAAGCAAAAGTTAAGATAACAATAAGCAAAAGAACTAGCATTAGACACTCCCGTAGTTATTTAACCATATAGCGTAGTCAACCCCGTCAACTTTATTATCACCGTTAAAATCCGGATCCTGGTTGAGAACAATCAAATTAGGATCAAGATAATGTGCAAGCCAGACATTATAGTCCTCTTCGTCAACAAATCCGTCACCATTTGCATCTCCCCTTTTCACCGGAGAGGTAGGAACAGGAGTCAGAGTATTTATTGGCCTTTGTGTAGGTGTGGCAGTAACAACTGAAGTCGGCACCGGTGAAACAGAAGGAACGGTCCCTCCGGCGGCCCTCACCATAAGCCACCAAAAACCTTTTGCTAAACGTAAACTTCCGGTAATACCGGTATGGCCGTTTTTCGGATTGGTTGGATCAGCTAAGTATTCCGGGCATAGAGTTTCACAGCCATTAAAATAACATGCAGAACCATCAGCATGATGCGACTCAATACCTGCTAAATCATATAATAATTTTCCGTTGGATCTGGCGAAAGACCGCAGCTGGGTATTAAAATTTTGCGCTGTCTGGCAGTCACTACCATCCCATTGATTTCGTAAAACCTGAGTAGCCCAAATGAGTTTCTTCCCCGAAAAGCGTCTTTCAAGGTCAAGCATTTTATCCCGGTAATATTCGAAGTATGACTGGTTCGGACAATTACCGGCGTAGGTATCCAAATAACATAATTTCATACCGAGATAATCATAATTAGTATTCTCAGATACCACGCTGTCATAAAATTGGTCGATCTTCTCGCAAGCTGTATATTCAGTCGGACTCCAATACGGCCAGTTCCAATTACGGCGGTCGTACTTATAATCAGGATATCCTGTACATAGCGAATTGGTACCAGTACCTTGCAGGCAGCTTAACCCCTGATTACCTTGGATATAACCCCCGGTTGACGCATGCTTAAAATAAACTCTTTTCGAAATAGCAGGTGCCAGATATGGGTCAAGCGAGCCATTATCAAACTGCGGGATAACTGTATGATCAGCAACTATCGTTTGGGCGTAGGAAATCTGATAGCTCACAAGAGAAAGAGCGACAGCGATGCAGAAAGCGAGAAGTGACCGGCCAAAATAGGACAAAAAGACTTTACCATTTCCTCCCCAAATCTTATGAAGGCTCATACAAAATAAGACTAACACATATAAACTGGGTTTCTCAAGAGGAGATCTTTATTCAAAGCCCATAATTATTAAGCCATATCGCGTAATCAATTCCGTCATATTTTCCATCATCATTAAAATCAGGGTTCTCTCCCGGAACACTTAAAGTTGGATCAAGATAGTGTGCAAGCCAGATATCATAGTCCAGTTCATTAACCGCTCCGTCACCATTTGCATCTCCCCTTTTAACTGCCGGTGTGGGAGTTGGGGTGTTTGTGGCACTAGGGATTGGGGTATTCGTAACAATTGCGGTCGGCCTCGGAGTTGCGGTCGGAGTGGTCATTGAGGCTACCAGCTTACTGATAATGATGTCTTGGGATCCTCCATTGAAGTTTGATTGATAAGACCCAGCAGTTCCGAAAACCGGATAGCCAGTGCCTGCCGATTCACCAACCACGTACATGTTGCCCTGGCCGTCAATAAATCCCGATCGGCCGTTGTCATCTGCGCCGCTGCCAAGAAAACTGGAAAAAGTGACAGAATTTAGGGAATTGGAAAGTTGCACAACTACCGCATCGGCTCCGCCACTCTTGGTGCGTTGATAGGAATCTGAAGATGTAGGAACAGGAAAATTGGTTGACCCGGACATGCCTGTTATAAATATAGAGCCGTTTGAGGAAACTTGGAATCCATCGGGATTCTCGTTACCGTTTCCACCAAGATAGGTGCTATTAAGTAAGGCCCCCGTTGGTGAAAACTTTGCAATTGCCATATCACTTGCCCCGCCACCATAGCTTCTTTGAAAAGCTCCGGAAGTTGTTGTGATGTTTGTCGAATCTGTCCAAGTTGAGATATATACATTGCCTGATGAATCAAGAGCTAGGTTATGGGTGCTCATCCATTCATCTCCACTGCCTCCATAGTAAGTGCCGAATAGTAAGTTTGCACCATCAGGGCTAAGTTTAGCAATGAAATTATCCTGGCCACCGTTGTGTGAGCTATCGTAAACTCCGGTGGTTGTTGGAATACCAGAGGAAAGAGTAGAAAAAATAATATATACATTTTTATTGCTGTCGACGCGAACTGAGGCTTCCTGGGTATCGTGACCAGATCCGCCAAGCCAAGTTCCCCAAAGTACGGCAGTTCCATCGCTTCTTACTTTAACTACTCCTGACTCTCTGCCACCCTTTAAAGTTTTTTGGTAAGCATTTATAAACCAGCTTGAGGGAGGCGTGCCACCAGATCCCGAATAGCCAAGCGGAACATAGATATCATTATTACTGTCAAGGGCAATGTCGCGCGCCAATTGGCCTACACCCACGTAACTAGCCCACTCCACTACTGAGCCGTCAGGTCTTATTTTGGCTATAAAGGCATTTTCCCGCCCGTAAATACCATTATCGGTGCCTTGGAAAGTTGACTGAAATGCACCTTGTGTTACCGGAAAGCCTGGACCGGCTCTCCCTGCAATGTATACATAACCTTGATTATCCACTTCGACCCCATAAGCCCGGTCGTAACAAGGGCCGCCGATTAACCGTGCCCAAAGCCGTCTTCCAGTTGAGTCAAACTTTATGATAAAAGCATCCATTGATCCTGCTGAACCCACCACTTGACAGTTTCCGGTATTAAATCCCGGACCGGTTGTTATAGGAAAATTGCTCGAATTAGTTCCGCCGACGACGTACATATTTCCCTGGGAGTCGACAAAAATATCCCGTGCGTGTTCGTAAGTTCCGCCTCCATAATAAGTCGAGAAAGGTAAATCGTACGTTGCTGCCAAAGTGACTCGAGGTGATAGAACAAACAAAAGAAGGGTTGAAAGAAAAATTGTAACTTTCAGTATCTTGGACATACTAACATACTACACTTTTTGAAGAAAACTAGCATCAACCAACCCTCCCAAAATTATTTAACCAAATTGAATAATCGCTTCCATCAACTTTTCCATCCTTGTTAAAATCTGGCCTTAGATCAGTTAAACTTGGGTTAAGATAACGTGTAACCCAGATAGTATAGTCAGCTTCATCAACATCCCGATCTCCATCAGCGTCTCCTCTTACTTGCCCCGGAGTCAACGAAGGAACATTCGTCGGGCTGGGTGTAGCAGTAAAGGTGGGGGCCCCAGAACTTGAAACATTAACCGTACCTATTTGATAACTTCCATCTGACATACTGTTATTATTTGCTAATCTGATTGGACTTTGCAGATGACTGTCGTTTTCAATTCGAAAACTCATTGTATAGGTCCCAGTAGAGACCGAGGTAGGTACAGTCACTTGCGCTGACAAAGTTGCAGGATTATTTAAACCAGTTAAAGACTTTAAGTTATATGGAAGTGTCGTTTCCCAGATAAGTGCGCCTGAAGATGCATTTTTCAACTGAAATACTACATTCCACTGTTCATAGGCAGGTGCGCTTCCTAAGTTTGACCACGAAGATGACAAAGTGAATGCAGAGCCGGCTGTGATTGGGTTAGGAAGAGTAACGCTATTTACCTGAAGACGATAACCAGCAACCTTGCCAAGCCGATACATGGTATCTCGATCAGATTGAGTTAGCGCTGAAAATGAAAAGTTACCATTGCTGACCGAAGAGACATGATAGGTGGTTAGTTGATTTAAACTCTCAGTTGGATTCCAGTTAGCGGGGTACGACGCTCCACCTCCTCCACAGAGCTCTGCAACTGCAGGGGCTACTTGCCAGCGGTTAACAAAGGGGGTGATTCTACTACCTCCCCACTGATTAAAATAACCAGGCTCACCTAAACAGTCAATCCTCCAACCTATAGGCGGGGTTATGTTCTTGTTAAATGCATAGGAGATGGTAGCCGAGTTTCCATATAAGAAAAATATAAGCAGCTGTTTTCCGGAAAAAGCTGCGATGTGCATATCAACAAGCCGTTCTCTACTTGCCTGCGAAATTGAAACACCGGCATCATCTGCCCATTCACCATACTTACCATACAACCCGATATCTACCCAATTGATCCATTGATAAAGATTCTGTCTGGTAATTTCAGCACTCAGTGCATTGAGTAACCGCTCAGCGTTATCAAGATAACATGCTGAGTTCCAATTAGGAACATCCGAACTTAACCCCCCCGCGCAACTTGTACTCATTATATAATCCGGAACTTGTCTCCCATTACTACTTCCGATTAACGATCTGATTCTGAAAGAAAAGCGCTGCCCCCGACTTCGGGCATTTTGGATTTCCTGAATAATCGAGCTGAAGTTGTAATTCCCCTGGCTTGATTCGAGATTTCTCCACTCATAGCGGTTATACGCATCTTTAGAGTTCTCAGGAAGTGGGACAACGTCAGAATCACTGCGCCATTTATGATAGCCCTTAAAAGGGTTAATAAGATCAGGAGTACCAGCTGCGTTGGTTAGTGGAACGACTGATAAGGTATACGTTGCGGCGAAAACCTCTGAAGTAATGGAGGTCAACAAAAGGACTGAAATAAGAACGATTGAAACAAATTTTTTACTAAACTTACGGTAGATTGTGTTTGTATTCATTCGATCCTGTCTACCATTGTTACATAACTAAATTGCCATAGTCAATGATGTTTTTACCGCGTTTCTCGGTCTTCTTCTTACTTTCGTAAGTAAAAATGCGATAAAATATAACAATGAGCGAAGGCGAAAATTCTCCCCTACCAAAAAGAAGACAAGAGAAACTACCACCGAAAAAGTTAACCCGGGGTGAACTTTTTAAAGCTGCCTGGGTCTTAGGCGGAGGAATTCTATTAACAGCTTGCAACTCTCCTTCCGTGGAAGAAGTCAGACGGACAGTTGCAACAGAGGCTGCTAAAAAGGTTGATGCAAATCTGGAAAAACTATCCTCACTAATTAAGGAATTAAGGAATCTGGGTATCCACTTAACACCACTAACTAATTCCTGTATTCTAAAGTCTCGATGAAGCTGTATCCTTTAACTGCAATGGAGTTCCAAGATATGTTTCCAACAGACA
>Ga0209431_10002701_pt1 | contig 14322 bp, 13 predicted proteins | sample RifCSP13_3_FD_184021 | JGI IMG/M metagenome (GOLD analysis project Ga0209431, IMG submission 184021) | Soil microbial communities from Rifle, Colorado - Rifle CSP2_sed 13_3 (SPAdes) (version 2) | ecosystem: Environmental > Terrestrial > Deep subsurface > Rock core/Sediment | place: Rifle...
TTCGCCGGCCGCAAGAGGCGCCGCACGTGCTGTGCGCGATCCGCGGCAAAGACCAGGAGCTCAGTCAATGCCTCTACATGTTCCTGAGCGTCGAGTAGTGCCGCTCTGAGCCGCTGTCCCAGAGGTGTACCTCCAGGCTCGCGTGTAACAACGATATCGCAGCCGCCCGCGCGCAAAAAAGCGGAAAGTAAACGTAACTGGGTCGACTTTCCGCTGCCGTCAATGCCTTCGAAAGTGATGAAGGTTCCTGCCACAGACTTTTGTCTCCTTCATTCCGCGCGATTACATGTGGCGCCCACGGAGGAGGCTGGAGTTTTGAGACAGCCCACGGAGTTCGCCAGCCGGCCAAAGACGGCAAATGTCAAACGGAAGCCACCGGCCTCGTTACGGCTGTGCCGCCTGATGTGCCGCGGTGGCTTGCCTCGCGGTAGTTGCCAAGAACGGACTTGGGCTGCGCCCTTCTGCTTGTCTTCGTCTCACGGGCTAGTTGAACCGAAGTACTGCCTTTTCCCCACCGCTGTAACGAATTGGAAGAGCGTCCGCGAAGGAGGGCAGAGCCCAAGCGCTAGAAGCAAACTGATCCGCGAGGCAAGCCACCGCGGCACATCAGGCGGCACAGCCGTAATGAATCCAGCTTGGTGTCCAGATAGTGGTTTCTAAAGAGTGGCCCCCTCCAATCTCGGTTCTGACTTAAAGGATGAAGTTTAAACGAATGTTAGGAATCTCGCGAGGCCGCGGTCTGTGGGACGGATTCGGCAGTTTGTGTTTCGGTGGGCACACGAAGTTCCTCGGTTACCCGTCTAGCTTGCGAGATCGTTGAGATTGCGTGCTTGAAGATCAACTGGTCCTGGGATCCAGATTCGAGTAGTACAGAAAACTTATCGAAGCTTCTGATACGACCCATCAGCTTCGCACCGTTTAGCAGGTAGAGCGTGACAGTCGTCTTTTCGCGCCGGACGGTATTCAGAAATGCATCCTGGATGTTTTGTGGTGCTGGTTTCCCGTCAGACATGCTCTAACCCCTGTCCACCTGGCCGTAGCAGGATTATAACAATCTGAGCAGCTTAACCGGAAATACGTGACGAAGGAGAGGAGACTTTATGCTGTTTTTGTGGAACTTGCGTGTTGAGCGCTTCGAATACTCGCCCTTGTATCGCGGGATCGTCACCAAAACCCGCAAACCACTCGACGTCTGCTTCGCGACGAAGCCAGGTCAACTGCCGTTTCGCATAATGCCGCACATCAAGCTTAGTCTGCTCTATTGCACTGGCCAGATCCCTTCTGGATTGAAGGTACTCGACAACTCTCCTATAGCCGTGCGCACCAAGCGCATTCGACTCCGGCGGTATTCCTTGCCCAAGTAACTGACGGACCTCCTCGACCAGACCACCGGCAAAGTGCGTTTCAGTTCTGGCGTTGATCCGGCGATATAAGGCTAAGCGCGGCGGATTCAGGGCGACTACTCGCATGTGCTCCACACCCGGCGATGGTTCAGGGCGAAATCGATTCTGAACCGACAACCGCTGGCCCGTTTGCAAATAGACCTCAATTGCCCGCTGCACGCGGGGCCAGTCGCGCGGATAGAGCTGGCGGGCCGAGACCGGGTCAAGACGCTTAAGAAGTCCGTAAAGATGCTCCGTACCGCGACGTTGTCGAATCTCATTCAGGCGGCGCCGAAGTTTTGTGTCGGTTTGAGGGCTTGGAAAAAGAGGCTGCCGCAGTGCACGCAGATAAAAGCCGGTGCCGCCGACGAGAATCGGAATTCGTTCCCGACCCTGAATTTCTCGGATTTCCCTCACTGCTTCACGGGCCCACTCGCCGGCCGAATAGTTCACTTCAGGCGATACAAAATCAATTAGGTGATGAGGCACACCGCGACGTTCGGCAAGCGGAACCTTGGCCGTGGCGATCTGTATTTCCCGATAGACCTGGACCGAGTCGCAGTTAATGATTTCGCCGTTTAACTTAAGTGCAAGCTCGATTCCCAGCGCACTCTTACCCGATGCAGTGGGGCCAAGCACTGCTATGACAGTTTGCTGCGGCTTCACGCGCGCAAGAATACCATGCGGAAAAGTATTATTCCCCAGAGCAGAATGAGGAGAAGCAGCGAGCCAATTATTTGATTACGCGAGAAGCGCATCCGGAAACAACAGGGCGGAATGAGGTTTAGATACTAAATATGGCGTCTACAGTTCACGGAGCTGTTCACATAGTATCACCTACTCTACTCGCCTGAAGCTCATAAGGCCAAGCTGACGGGTGCCTACGCCGTTCGGAGCAGCCGAAGTTAACTAGAGCTGGGCCACCGAGTCTCTGCGCTATCACCTGCCCTGCGGTCGGTCTTGAGGTTCATTTAAGTTAGAAAAGTTACGGGCAAGCCAATTGCAACGTACTTGGCTGCCTAATCACAACTTCAGGCTCTTCCCAAAACCCTCTGACGTATGCTATAGACCATCAACCTTCGAAACCGAAATGTCGTCGCGACTAACTACAGCGCGTCTTAATAAAGAGGGGGTCGCAATTCCTCTTGAGGAAGCGTACATTCAACCCGGCGAAACTTTTATACCTCTCACTACTGTGTCTTGTTTTACTAGTTAGTAACTGCTTGCCCACCCCGCCTGCCGAATCAGGTGGAATAAACATCACTGTTTACGCATTCTCAATAATGAAAGAGTCGCTGGAGAAATCAGTCTATCCGGGGTTCTCCGCTAAATGGAAAGCCGAACACGGACAGGAGGTGCGATTTACTTCTTCGTTCGCGGGTTCTGAAACGGTAACCAATCAGATACTTCAGGGTGTTGGGGCCGACATTGCAATTTTGTCGATTGAGCGCGATGTGGATAGGTTGAAGCAGGGGGGCTTTGTGACTGCCGACTGGCAGGCACTGCCTCACCAGGGAATAGTCAATAAAACCCCATTCGTAATTCTCGTACGAAAGGGAAATCCAAAAGGCATTAGAGACTTTCCCGACCTGGCCAAACCGGGCGTGCAGTTGATTCATCCCGATCCGGTAAGTTCCGGCGGCGCCCAATGGTCCGTGCTGGCAATCTATGGTTCTGAACTAGTGAAGTCGGAGAAGCAGACGGGCGAACCAGACCAAGCCCATGCTTTGCAGACGTTGCGAGCGGTCTGGCGCAACGTGATCTCAACCCCCGGGTCGGCGCGCGAAGCGCGCACACAGTTTGAGACCGGCTTCGGCGATGCTTTGGTTACCTACGAGCTTGAAGGTCTCCTTATGAAACAGGCAGGTACAGCTCTGGAGATCGTAATTCCGAGAGCTACTATTTTTAGTGAACACCCAGCCGTTGTAATCGATCGAAGTGTATCGGCCGCAAAACGGCCGGTTGTGGACGCCTTTATGCAATATCTATGGAGTGATGAAGCACAGCGGGGTTTCGTTGAGTATCACTTTCGCTCGATAACCGATGAGAGTCTGAACTCAGCGCATAAAGAATTTGGACAGATCGAGATGCCTTTCACGATCGACTATTTTGGCGGTTGGAGCAAGGCGTACGCCGAGATTATTGAAGGGATCTTCCGTGATCAGGTGCAACGCCGGAAGTGAATCATGAGCAGCATTATCACACCACTGCGGCACGTGCGGGGATTTGACGTAGTGCGGCCGCTGAGCATCTGGACCTTGATACTCATGATGATGCCTCTGGTCCTTTTGCCGCTTGCGTCGGTCTTCATTTTTGGCACCAGCAAAGGCTTGCATAGTTTCTGGGTGGCCCTTAAGGCGCCGGAAGCCATTTTTGCGCTCGAGCTTTCGATGGTCACAAGTTTTTGGGCCACGGCCTTTAACGTTTTGTTCGGCCTATTTGCAGCGTACGTTCTCTCACGCTACAACTTTTGGGGCCGGAATGCGCTGATTGTTACCATCTCATTGCCAACGGCGATTCCTACGGCAGTTGCCGGTTTTGCACTACTTTTGCTGTGGGGGCCCTATGGCACACTTGGTCGTCTCCTGGCGCCGCACGGAATACAGATGATGTTTACCGCCGGCGCTATCGTGCTGGCGAATATCTTTGTCACTTTTCCTCTGGCTTTTGGTGTCATCAAGCCTGTGCTGGATACTATGAGCCGTTCACTCGAGGAGGCCTCTGCCACTATCGGCGCGACGCGGTGGCAAACTTTCTGGCATGTAACGCTGCCTTCATTGAGAGGAGCGATTGTTTCAGGCGCACTCTTGACGTTTGCCCGCGCGGTCGGTGAGTTTGGCTCTACCATTTTGGTTTCTGGAAACTTAGCCGGGCGAACACAAACGGCGCCACTCTATATATTCGCCAAGTTCAATGAAGGACAGATTGAAGCGGCTAACGCCATTGCTATTGTGCTTGCCCTGTTCTCATTCCTCATTTTCAGTGTGCTGTTTTTTGCTCGCGACTGGCTCGACGTAGAGTAAGGGGGACTCTGTTTGGGAGTTAAGGAAGCTAAAATTATCGAACACTCGGCCGGCGCCATTCCAAACGAACACCCGCAGATCGCTGCCAGTGTGCTTGGAATCCGCAAGCACTTTGGCAAGACATCGGTACTGGAAGACATCACTTTCGATGTCGCCGAAGGTGAGACTCTTGTTCTGTTAGGTGCTTCGGGAAGTGGGAAGACGACAATCCTGCGCATCATTGCCGGCCTCGAACACCCTGAGGCGGGGCGCATCATTCTGCATGGCAGAGACGTTACTGAGCTTCCGGCTCGTGAGCGCGGCGTAGGCGTGATTTTTCAGGCCTATGCTCTGTTTCCCAAGATGAACGTCGAGAAGAACATCAGTTACGGTTTAAGGCTTAGACGACGACCCCGGAAGGAAATTCGCGAAGCTGTTAATCGGTTGCTGTCGCTGGTACAGCTCGAGGAGCATCGCAAGAAATATCCATCACAGCTGTCCGGGGGACAACAGCAGCGCGTGGCGATTGCACGCACACTCGCCTATAAGCCGAAAGTGCTGCTCTTTGACGAACCATTTGGGGCGCTCGACACGCAGACTCGAGTGCATCTGCGCCGTGAAATTCGCGCACTCTTGAAGAAGGTAAGAGTTCCAGCCATCTTCATTACGCACGATCAGGAAGAAGCACTCGAACTCGGAGACCGGGTTGCCGTAATCAACGTTGGTCACATTGAACAGATCGGTACTCCTCAGGAAGTTTATAATCGACCGGAAACGGAGTATGTGGCGACGTTCTTAGGAGCAGCTAACTTACTGCCTGGCGTGATACGTCGTGCCGGAGTGGAGTTTGGGACAGCTTTGGTACCGGCCCCAATTGATTGGAGCAGGTTTCGTGAGGGCCAGACTGTTAAGTTGGTGTTCAGGCCAGAGGACGTAAGCTTGAGTAAGTCGGCAATCGCTCCTGGGGGCCCTTGCCAACTTTCAAAAGGAATTGTCGAGGAGGTTAGTTTTGTTGGTGCCTATGAGCGACTGGCCGTTCGGCTGGATCCGGCCGGCTCAAACCATGCCGACAGTTCTGAAACCCCATTTTATTTGACCACTGAAACGCCCGAGAGCCAAACTACTAAACCTGTCGTCGTTACCAGGGCGAAGCCGGAATCCATTGCAGCTCCTCTGACGCCCGGAGATCACGTTGTAGTCAGCCTGAATTCCTTCACCATTCTGCCCGACGTGGGTAAATAACCCTTGATACTGTCCGCCGGCAGATATTCCAGAATGACAAGAACTAAAAGTTTCCGCAGCCTCAGCTCTGGTGGTCTGTTGCTGATAGCAGCGAGCTACTTGCATATTCGTACGCAGCCAAGCGAGGGTCGCAGGGCGTATGAGAACCGGCTCTCTGTGCCGTTTACATTACGAGTGCCTTTGGGGCGCTTCAGCTTGAGCGACCGCAATCTTTTCGAGCATCGCTTGCGTCATCCTGGCGGAGATTCAAACCGTTATCGAAACAAGCTGCAACTGGAACACGCGGCCAAAATGGGATCTCAAACTGAATCTATTTGTGGCGGATGAAGTTTTTTACGATTGGATTTTTGATGCGTGGGTCAGAAACCGCTTCTCAACCGGACTAGGGTACTCGTTCAACAAACACCTCACTGCTGACATTTACTACCTTCGCCAGAATGACGGTCATAGCCTTCCCGGTGATTTGCACGTAATCGGCACTACCTGGAGGCTTCGGTTCTAGGCTCATATATTGACCACTCCTCGTTCTTTGAGTTGATGGATTAACTTTCTTACAAGCCCCACACTATTGTCACTCCATAAGCGCGGGCCCGGGGTTCATATAGTGGCTCTAAGCGGGGAAAGAGGCGGGATCGACTACTCCTCGTTTCTTTATTGAGAGAGTCGAGGGATCGGTCATGGCGTTCATGATAAACATAGCGGCCGATACCATAGCCGAGTGCGCTCCCAACCAGCACGTCAGATAGAAAGTGGTTTCGTCCAGTGAAGCGTGACAAACTCACAACTGTGGCAACCCCATAGGCACCGAGGCGAACAAGCGGTCGATCTTTCCCGTACTCATGAGCTATTACTGCGGCAAATGACCATGCGCTCATTGCATGGCCTGAGGGAAACGATCTGCCCCCTTCGAAGAACTCTCCACGTGAGTCGTCAATGGGAGGGCGCTGGCGCTGTGAAACCAACTTAAGCGCCTGTACGACGATTGCGCTATTAATCAGAGCTTCCGCCGCAACCTTGCCAGTCTCTCTCATTCGGTCATTCTTTCGCGTTCGACCCAGCACATAAAGGGTTGCCGATGCAGCTCCGGTAGCATAGAAGGAACCGAAATGGCTAACACCTTTGCTGATTCGAATCCGACTTAAATTTTCTCCATGCTCAACCAGCTTACCTGAGGTATGGCGATCGGTGGCCACCAGTGCGGCGAACGACAAGCCCAGTGGTGCTAGCCACTTAGCGTCATCTTTCTGAAGGTTAAACCCGGACAGCCAGATGGCCCTCTGATCACCAAGGACATTGATAAAAAGGTTGTTCTTGTGAGGCGAAGCCGCGGCTTGCGGTGTAGGCGAAGGTTGCGGCTCGAGAGCAGAACTGTCAGGAACGGTTTGTGCTGAGACGTTTAACGCCCCAACAACCGTCAGTGCCGTCATCAGAGCACAGGAATAAAGGCGCTTTTTAAACCTGGGGGTCATCGATTACTCCTAACCGGCGCGATTACCCAAAGCCTGGGTAGCTAGACTATGAAACTCACGCCGTACACTATTGATGTTAACAAACGGCAACGCATGAGCATGTGTGCGGTTTGTTAGCAACACGAACACCCACTCCGGTTTGGGTGTTACCCAGCAACTGACTCCGGTAAAGCCCGTGTGCCCGAAGCTCTCCTGCGGTAGATCCGGACCCGCGCTGGATTCGGGAGTCGACGCCAACTGCCATCCAATTGAACGTGCCTCATCCAGGCCTGGAGTCATATTGGTCCGAAACAGTTCACAAGTTTCAGGATTCAGTATTTCACTTTGGCCAGCGAGAAATTGCTGCGCGATTTGAGCTGTCTCCCTGGCGCTGGAAAACAGCCCTGCGTGACCCGCGGAACCACCTAGGAAATGGGCATTGCCGTCATGCACCTCGCCCCAAATTAGATTCCGTCGCCAGTTCCTGTAACTTTCAATTCCTGAAGTTTTACAGACTTCGATCTCATAATTATTGCCTGCCTCACAAGCCGCGATCCCGGTTTGCAGGGCAATCTCGGGATTGAAGAATGTATGTTCGAGCTTAAGAGGCTTAATGATCTCCTCCCAGGCCAGTGTTGCCAATTCTTTCCCGGTTAACCTTTCCAGTAGGATACTCAGGGCAATAAATCCGAGATCGCTATAGATGACGCGCGTGCCGGGTTGGTATTCCAACTTCTCGTTGGCAATGACTCCAATGGTTCGATCCGGTTCGTTCTCAGCGAGTATATAGAGTGGGCGCCATGCCGGAAGGCCTGAAGCATGGGTCAGCAGCTGACGCACGGTTATCATATGTTTATCTGTTCGATCAAACTCGGGCAGATAATGGGACACAGAACTATCAAGTGTCAGCTCTCCCAGCTGAATCCGTTTGGCGCACAATAGGCCCGTCACCAGAGGTTTTGTAAGCGAAGCGAGATCGTAGATGGTCTCAAGCGAGGCGCTTATCCGATACGGTTCAAGTACCGCATGGCCCAGCGAATCGGAGAATGCTATTTCGCCTCGCTGTGAGATCAGATATACAGCAGAAGGAAAGTCGCCCGCTGCGATTCTTTGCGCAAGGAAGTCTGAGACGCGATCCGCGCGACTTATCCAAGAAGTTTTGGCAGGCATTTCTTTCTCGGAACTCTCTTTTCTCCAACTCTCGAAAGAGCGTCCACTGAAGTGTGTACCAGGCGTACGGAAAGCAACTCAGCGCGGTTGCGCAGTACTCAACGCATGAACTTGCGGGTGTGCGGCATGCTCCTCAATCCTTAGCAGCGTCCGTAAAGCGAGTGCCAGAGCATTTCGGGCATCGCGTCCAGATATGGCCGGTGGCGCGCCACTCTGGGCAGCATCAAAAAAGGCCACCAGCTCCGCGCGAAGTGGTTCAACATCAATGACGTTAAGGTTCCGTACGTGAACGCCGGGCCACGAACCATCGGCTGTTGGCCGCGCCAGGCTGCTGATGGAAGCACGCCTGCTTGCATAGTCTACGGCGATGTAATCGTGAGGCTGGAAAAACCGCATTTTGCGGATCTTCTCGGTTCCTACTCGAGAAGCCGTAATATTTGCCACTGCACCTGTAGAAAACTCCAACCGCGCATTAGCTGCATCAACCTTTTTTGTCAGGATAGGGATCCCGACGGCGTGTAACTCAGTAACCTCAACTTCTTCCCCCACCAGCCATTGTACGATATCTAGATCGTGAATCATCAGATCGAGCACTACGTCGATGTCCAGTGAACGTGCCGTAAATTCCCCGACCCGATGGATCTCGAAATAAACGGGCTTACGTACATGAGGCCTGAGTGCTACCAATGCGGGGTTGAAACGCTCCAGATGTCCTACTTGCAACAGTGCTCCCGACCGTTGCGCTGCATCAATCATCCTGTCGGCTTCGGGCAGCGTGCGGGAGATCGGCTTCTCAACCAGGACATGGATGCCGGCTGACAATAGAGCGCAAGCGATCTCACAATGCGCCTCCGTCGGCACGGCAAGGCTAACCGCATCTACTTGACCAAGAAGTTTGCGCCAATCAGTAGTCCAATCCACGTTGCGCTCAGCGGCGATCGCTTTCGCCGTTTGATCATTGAGATCACACACGCAAAGAAAATCCGACATACCTTCGGCAGCGAGCACCGCATGAATGCGTGCGTGTTGCCGGCCCAGATGGCCCACACCGATGACTGCCGTGTGCAACATTGATGCTAAGATGACAACTGACCACAGACCACTGACGGAGTGACTATACTTGCAACCTTCGAAGCTTGCCAAGCGCAGCTGCTTTTTGCTGTTGCTTGCGATCACTGGCTTCTATCTTTACGGCCTGGGAGGATTTCCACTCGTAGGGCCTGATGAGCCACGTTACGCTGAAGTGGCGCGGGAAATGCTCCAGCGTCACGACCCAATCACACCAACGCTTGGTGGCTTCGTCTGGTTTGAGAAGCCGGCCTTGCTCTATTGGATGATGATGGTCAGTTTCCGCATCTTCGGCGTCTCGGAATGGGCTGCCCGGGTGGGACCTGCTCTGTGTGGGCTGCTAACCATTGCCGCGGTCTATTGGTTGGCAAAGCAGCTGGAGAAATCCGATTCTAACAAAGTAGGGCTGGCATGCTGGGCAACTCTGGTCACTGCTTCCACTCTCGGTATCATCGTTTTCGCACGCGGCGCCAGTTTCGATATTGTGCTTACAATGACGCTCACCTGGGCTTTGGTGTTCTTTGCCTTTGCGGAGCTTTCCCCAGACTCACGTGCCTACCGGCAATTCTTAGGTGGCTTTTACATCTTTGCAGGTCTATCGCTGCTGGCCAAGGGGCTTGTGGGGATCGTAGTTCCTTTCGGAGTGATCGCTGCTTACTACCTTCTGCGCAGGCAAGTTCCTGGCCGCCGCCTGCTAGCCAGTTTGACATGGGGCCTACCGTTAATGATGGCAATCTCCGCTGTATGGTACGGTCCCGTTACTTACCGCCATGGATGGTCCTTCATAAACGACTTCTTTATTCAACATCACATGTTGCGGTACTTCACTAATAAATATCATCATCCGCAGCCGATCTATTACTACCTGGTCATTGTTCCTGTCATGGCGATGCCCTGGACGCCGTTTCTGCTTGCCAATCTTGCGAATATCAGAAAGTGGCAGTGGAGCAGCGCAAAAACCGATGATAGCTTTCGAATTTTTGCGTTGGCCTGGCTCGTATTTCCGCTTCTCTTCTTTTCGCTCTCAAGTTCAAAGCTACCGGGATACGTCTTGCCGGTTTTGCCGGGAGCCGCTCTGCTCGCCGGCGACCAGTTGAATCGCTTCATGGCTCAGGGACGTCGACGCTGGGCAATGCAGGCGACCGGAGCAATAGTCCTGGTGCTTGGCCTGGCGGCGATCTTCTATGCGGCGCGATCAGGGAATCTCTCTCTTCGATGCGCGTTCACGGGAGTCGCGCCCCTTCTTATTTCCGGTACCATCGCCGTGATAGCTAAGCGGAGAAGAACCGCGGCCGTGCTGGTTATCTGTGGTCTTTTAGGATCACTCGTCATCGGCCTAAATTGTGGTGTAACGCGTATCGCACGCCGAGAATCTGTGCACGAGCTGCTCGCGCTGGCTCAAGAGAAAAGCTATGGAGCGGCGCCGCTGTATTCTCTCCATGAGATTGATCGCACGGCAGAATTTTATGCTGCGGGCCGGCTTGTTTATGGCCCAGATGGCGAACCGCTGCGCTTTGAGGGTGCAGCCCAGGTCCTGGAAGCGGCAAAGGCTGAGAACCGACCGATTCTGGTTATAGTACCGGTAGCTTACAGTTTTCAGCTGACGCAATTGACGACCGCTCGCGTTGAGGTTTTGGGTGACAATGGTCGCATTGCGATCGTGGCCGTTAGATAGGATCTGCTCGCTAGTGAGGAACGATCTATCGCAGCTGTCTGTCGAAGAAATCGATCACGCGGCGATCATAGCCTTCACCTTGCTCGCCCGTGGCGGATGGTAGATTGTAGCCTGTCAGAGGTAGATCGGTTTTTGCTTCGAGACTACTCACCTTGAAACAGTCCCTAACGCTGACGGTTGATTCTCGGAATTGTCCAGCATCATCACCGGAAAGCAAGAGTACCCGCTGATCCTTCAGTTTTGCTGCTAATTCGCACGTGCTCGCCTTCTCAAAGTGACCAAGAAAATAGATGCGAGTGGCGGCACGAACAAGATAGTGTACGGCTTCATTGTTAACGCGCAGGTCATCTTTCACTGCGGACCTCAGCATCTCATCTGCGCTGCGGGGAAGGGAATCGAGTACGAGCGCGCGGATTTGGTTGTCCTGGGGGGCAGCCCCCAGAGCCGCGTAAGCGCCGAGTTCGACGCCATAGAGTCCAACGTAGTTTCCAATTAACCGGTTACCGGTTTCGCCCTTGATGGTGCGCAGAAAGTCGAGAGCAGACAGCACATCGCTGTCTTCTTGAGTGCCAAAGGTGGCCGTGCTTGTCGGTGGGTTTAAGCCATGGCCGCGCAAGTCAGGCCAGAGTATCGTGAAGTTCGTTGCTTCGTTGAGTTTGACTCCGAGGTTGAAGAGCCAGGAGCGGTCCGCACCATAGCGGTGCAGAAAGACCACTGCAGGCGCGCCCTCACTGCCCTTGAGTAACCAACCACGAGCTTTCGTGCCGTCGCTATTTTGCCATGTCTCATCTGTCACCCCGAGTCCTGGCCCGCTGATCTGGGAAAAGGCTTCGGGAGTAACAAGGTAAGCTCGACGAGGTGGACGCGTAATTCCGTAAACGATTGAAGCGAGTGCTATAGCCAGGGCCGCCGCCAGGACGAACAAGATGGGCAGCAGTGACTTAAAGAGCTTCTTTCCAAAGCGTCGTCTTGGCGCCATCAGTCGCAACGATGAAGGATGAGGGATGAAAAGAACATCGGATCCAGGGCCCGCGTTCAGTCCCTACGTCGAATCACTCCCCCTTTCTCACTTACGTTCTCATAGTCTTCCGGCGTGTTGATGTTATCAAAAAATTTTTGCGAGCCTTCCAGATCGGCGAGTTCGGCAAACTGCACCCAACAGGTGCCGACCGATTGTAGCAGAGCAACAGGCCTTCGCTCGCCTGAATCTATCAACTGTTCGGCACGCACGAGACAGGCCTCCCGCCGGTACAGCGCACACAAGGGTTGAGGAACCCCGTCACGTTGTATGGGAGCGACTGCGTCGTAATCTTGCCGCCTGCTGGCCAGACATCTGAAAAGGTCTGTTGTGACAAAGGGCAAGTCGCACGCGACCACCGCCGCCCATGGCGATTGGCAAGCCTGTAGCGCAGCATGCAGCCCTCCAAGTGCACCCCAGTTTTCATAGACGTCTGGTATGCTGGGGATGCGCAGGCCAGGGCCCTTAAATTCTCTGCCGACAACGGAGATCGACCCTACGATTGGCGACAGCGCAGCAATGATATGTTCAACGAAAGATTTTCCAGCCAGAACGAGATTCCCCTTGTCCCTTCCCATGCGCCGCGATGCTCCACCAGCAAGAACGAAACCCGTGATTGACTGCTCGTGGATTTCAGTTATAGGACTAACTTCCAAAGGACTACTAATATTTGCGATCATTGTGGAAAGTTCTGCCCCGGCCTCGCAAGGTATCATGCGAGGATCCCTGCTGCAAGGGACGACCGCAACCGCGGGCCGGTCAGAATTCTTGAGGTTATTTGCGATCCTTTCAGTCGTCGCCTTGACCCGGTTCTTCGGCGAAAGTTATATTCGCAACACGCCCGGTCGTGGCGGATAGCGTGGCTCATGTTTCGGTCAATGATTCAGGGGTTTTTCGAATGACGAAGGTCTTCCTCATATTGCTTGTTCTTGAGTTTGGTATTTCGCCGGCATTCGCACAAAGGCTGACGGTGTCCAGCGATGGCAGCAAGGCCAGTCGCGTCGATGCGCGCCTTTTCCCTCTGGAAGATTTGCGCCCGGGAATGAAAGGTGTTTCCCGAACCGTCTTTGCCGGGGCGGAGGCCCAAGAGTTTAACGTTGAGATTCTGGGAGTATTGTCCGGCTTTCCAGGACCTCGGCAGTCGACGATCATTGCTCGACTGAGCGGCAGCAACGTAGAGAAGACCGGCGTTTTCGCAGGCATGTCGGGTTCGCCAGTTTACATTGGCGATCGACTCGTTGGGGCCATCGCATTCAGTTTTCCATTCTCAAAAGAACCAATCGCCGGCATCACGCCAATCAGGCAAATGATCGATCTTTTCGAGAAAGGGTCGGAGGGACAAATTCCCAAACAGAAGGAGCCGCGGGTCATATCGTTTTCCCAATTGGCTTCAACAGACTGGAAGCCGGCTTTACCAAAGCCCGCCGTGAGTGCTGTCTCACTAATCGCGCCTGTGTCTGAGGGCTCGAGGCTTATTCCCTTGCTTGGACAACAGATGATCCCGATTGCTACCCCCGTGGTTTTCGGAGGGATCACTCAGGAATCACTAGCAACATTTGCCAATCAACTCACTGCCAACGGGTTACTGCCAGTCTCCGGCGTCGGAGGAGCGGCGGCTGTGACAGGTCTGGCGCCGGTTACCGAGGAGACACTTGCGCCGGGAAGTTCGGTTAGCGTTCAACTGGTACGAGGCGACTATTCAATCGCAGCGTCTGGCACCGTGACCTTCAGAGATGGCAATCACGTATATGCATTTGGTCACCCATTCCTGAGTCTAGGGGTGGCAGACATGCCGATGACTGAGAGCACCGTTGTGACCGTGATCCCCAACGTCAACAACTCATTCAAGATCTCGGTACCGGGTCAGATGGTTGGTGCAATATCGCAGGATCGAGGCAGCGGCATATTCGGTCAACTTGGAGTAGTGCCAAAAATGATTCCGGTGAAAATCAACCTGCATACGAGCCGAAACCGGATCGAGGGTTACTCCTACGAGATCGTCAACGATCAATTCTTAACACCCCTGCTTCTCAACATCACGGTCTTCAATACAATTATCTCTAGTGAACGCGCGCTCGGCGATTCGACGATTACGATCCAGGGCTCAATCAACGTAAAAGGTCAGGAAGCAATTCAACTGGACCGCCGTTTTTCGGCAGCTAACTCAGCCATGCAAGCTGCGGGATCCGTGGCGTTGCCCGTGAGTTCGTTGTTGGGCAGCGGGTTTGACGATGTGCAGATCGAAGGGGTGTCACTCGATATCTCATCAACTGACACAAAGTATGCCGGCACGCTGGAACGGATTGCGGTCGACAGG
>Ga0209431_10002711_pt1 | contig 14287 bp, 11 predicted proteins | sample RifCSP13_3_FD_184021 | JGI IMG/M metagenome (GOLD analysis project Ga0209431, IMG submission 184021) | Soil microbial communities from Rifle, Colorado - Rifle CSP2_sed 13_3 (SPAdes) (version 2) | ecosystem: Environmental > Terrestrial > Deep subsurface > Rock core/Sediment | place: Rifle...
ATCCACGCCGGTTAGCTACAGCAGGAGGTCCTGAGTGGATCTGTGCGGGATTTCAGGCAAGGCGGGATTAAGTCCCAACAGCTTACGGCATTGAGGCAGAGCGTGCTTCTTGGCTCGGTCAGCGAGAAAGCCGAAGTGGCGCACACGCCTGTCTGCCGTGCTCGGCACAGGGAGGGATGAATTTTTCGGCATCGAGGGTCTTCGATTTCAGCCGGTCTTTGTCTCGTTAAGAGCCAAGAGCGGACTTGACCCCAATTCAGCCCGATCCGAGATCATCGCTTAGACGCCAAATGCGGAGGGTGTTTTTCTGTAAAAATTTCCGACCTACCTTTTTCTACAGCCTTAACGCCATCCTAAGCGCGCGCAAATCGCGAAGAGCTTTCTTGGTTAATGCTGCTGGCTGGATGTCGGATTTCACCTGATGCCAAGAGTAGAGTTCGGTTCGATCCACTTCCCACTTGAGTCGACGATTGACCCGCTCCATGTGTTTCCTAGAAACAATTACTGACACCCCGAACCCGAGTTCGCCCTCCCAAGGATCCAAGAATAAATACAGCCGTCTCGCAAGACCGTAACGGAACTTGCGCGTATAAGAGTACGCCGAGTTGTATGTCGGGCTAAAATGACCAGACGTAAACCCTGTCCGTACGCGAAATATCTTTCTGAATTCTACCTCTACACAACCGACCACTTCGTCGAGTACGGCTTCACATTTCTTAGCAAAATTGAACGACTGCCCCGCATTACGTATATCCGTTTTTGTGAAGGGTTTCAGAGCCTTCATGTCATTCTCCTCCATAAAATCCAGGAGCAGCTGGCCTGTTGCGCTTAAGCGCTGGCGATCCAACTTGCCCTCCAACTGTTCCAGCAAGAAGTGGCCAAGATAGAATCGTGACTTTACGTCCGGGTTTGACACGTTTCGAGTTGTCAAGAAAGCGACCTGACCAGCCCTGTACGAAAGATACTTTCGGACTTGAGGTACCCATCCGTGGCCGTAAATCTTCGTCTGTGTTTCCTTCGCGCCTATTTTGACCTCAACAAGCACTTTGCTCCTTCTACCTGTCAAGAGAAGATCCACGATCCCCCGCCCGATGGTCTGCTGAGGAAGTGCCGATGCATGACTGAAACCCTGCTGCCTCCGTCTATCAGGGATCACGTGCCGCACGAACACACGACGGAAGACGCGATCCGTATTGATGAGGTGGGCTAAGACCTCGGTTAGAAAATTCTCGATACTACGCTTATTGGGATTTTGACTATAAGACGCAAGCCGCGTGAAAAGAGATTCCGCCATGCTGTTATTTCAAAACCGCAGTTCTTGTGCCATCGCTATTGCGCCGAACTACTAAGTGAGCCGTTTAGGCGGCGACAAATGCCGGCCGCCGATCTCCCAAGACGGCTCTACCAATCAAACCGGAATCAGTTGAAATATCCACCACGTAGCCTGACTTGTCAAGAAATTTGTGGCCGCCAAACAACGCCGGGGCTGGCGGCCTATCTCCCTAATAACTCGGAGCCCATCTCGGTCGGCACTCGCTGGTTCTGTGGCTAAATCCTTCACTCCGCGGTTCAAGTTGTCGCGGTTCGCGCTCGAGTGTAGCCTCCAATGAGATTGAGATGTCATCGTAAGGTGGGCCGGTGCGAATGGAGGTCCGATCCGTGAGGGCTGGAACCCGTGGTCGCGGCCTCCGTGAACTAAACAACCTGGAAAGACACAATCTCTTTAGGGTGAGGCTATCAGCGGTTGCTTAAAGACCCTCAATGAGAGGGCCAAAAAAGTGGCGCGGCGAAGAGGTTCTTCGCGCGTAACGCTAAGGGAGATCAGGGTGGCCTAATGGCGAAGCTCCCTCGCCTATCCGGGAAAGAGGCTATGAAATAGTTCACTTGCCCGCTAACCTTCACCATGCTAGATTCCCGCCTCATCGAATCATGCAGCAAGGGGATTTTTCTAATAAAAATCGTTGAGCGGCCGCTGACTGTTGAGCAGGACTCGATTCCCGGCTATTTGGCTTATCCTGAACGGAATGCGTAAGGCCCCGCGTTGCTCCTGGTCCATCAGAACACGGGCGTCACCGATTATATCAAGATCGAAGCGCTGAAATTCGCCAAGCTCGGCTATACGACGGTCGTCCCCAACCTCTATGAGATGCTGGGCTTTCCGGCGCCCACCCACATCCATACCGGGCGCGAGATTCAGGCCAAGAGCTCTGACGCGGAATTTGTCCGCGTCATCGGCGAGGGCTGGCGCTACTTGAATTCCCGTCCCGATGTCGATCCTGCGCGGATCGCCGTGGCCGGATACTGCATGGGCGGAGAGATCGCTCCCCGAGGGTGAACACATCTCGGCCTGAGAAATTCTTCGGGCCTGAGCCGAGCTGAGTGCTGGGGGATGGGTAAAAAAATCTCCAGCTCGATCCAACAAAAAATTTTTCTTGCTTTTTTAAAATTAGCGCTTAAAGTGAACCGAGTTCATACCCCAACTCAAAATTAAGAACTCAAAACTGATTGATGGCCTCCCTGGAAGATAACCTTCGCAAGGTCCCGCCCCAGAACTTGGAGGCCGAGGCTTCAGTGCTGGGCGGCATTCTCTTGGAAAACGATGCCATCAATCGGGTCCTCGAGCTCTTACGCCCCGAGGATTTCTACCGCGAATCCCACCGCAAGATCTTTCGCGCGATGATCGAGCTCTCCGACCGCAACGAGCCGGCGGACCTGATCACGTTGAGCGAGTGCCTGAAGGGGAAGGGCGAACTCGAAGCGGCAGGGGGAACGGCCTATCTCGCGTCGTTGACCGCCTCGGTTCCCACCGCGGCCAACATCGCCTATTACGCCCGCATCGTGCGGGAAAAGGCGATCCTGCGCCATCTCATCGGCGCCGCCACGGAGATCGCCAGCCGCGGCTACGAAGAGCAGGGCAACGTGGACGAATACCTCGACGCAGCGGAAAAAGTAATATTTGAGATCGCGGAGAAGAAGATCAAGTCCTCCTTCGTCATGGTCGGGGACATGATCCGGGACTCCATCAAAATGGTGGAGAAACTCTATGAGCGCAAGGAATTGGTGACAGGAGTCCCGACCGGATTCAAGGACTTCGACAAGCTCACCGCGGGGCTTCAACCCTCGGACCTGATCGTGGTCGCCGGCAGGCCGAGCATGGGGAAAACGGCCTTTTGCCTGAACATCGCTGCCCATGCGGCGTTTGCCGGCACCGGCGTGGCGCTCTTCTCGTTGGAAATGGCCAAGGAGCAGCTGGTTTTGCGGATGCTGTGCTGTGAGGCGCGGATCGATCATTCCAGGGTGCGCTCGGGATATCTCGCCGATCGCGAGTTCCCGGCGCTGGTTATGGCCGCGGGCCGCTTGGCGGAAACGCCCATTTACATTGACGACACTCCGGCCATCTCGGTCCTCGAGCTGCGGGCCAAAGCGCGGCGCCTCGTGCGCGACCGGGAGCGCAAGGTCGGCCTCATCATCGTCGATTACCTCCAGCTCATGCGCGGAATGGCCAATGCCCCCAACCGGGAGCAGGAGATTTCCGAGATCTCGCGCTCGCTCAAAGCCCTGGCCAAGGAGTTGAGCGTACCCGTCATCGCGATCTCTCAGCTCAACCGCCGGGTGGAAGACCGTGGCGACAAGCGCCCCATGATGGCGGATCTAAGGGAATCGGGAGCTATCGAGCAAGACGCGGACGTCATCGCCTTTATCTTTCGCGACGAGGTCTATAATCCGAAGTCTCCGGAGGAAGGGATTGCCGAGGTAATCATCTCCAAGCAGCGCAACGGACCCATCGGCACAGTGCGTTTGGCCTTCTTGAAGGAATATACGCGCTTTGAGGATCTCTCCGAGCGGGAGGGCTTCCAGTACGAAGAAGCCCAAGAACTTTAAAAGCCTGGAGGCACTAGGCAATAGTTTTTAGTTTTGAATTTTGAGTTCTCCCGAATAACTCAAAACTAAGAACTCAAAACTGTTGGTGCTCCCTGTCGCCTTTCGCTTACTTGCGCAGGGCTAAAATCCTGCGCACTTTCTTAGCGACATCGTCCGCGCGCATGAGGTCGCTGATCATCGCGGCGGCGTGGGCGCCTGCCTCCCAAACCTCAGCGAGGTTCGCTTCGCTGATCCCGCCGATGGCGACCACAGGGATACTTACCGCTTGGCAGATTTCCCGCAGGCTTTCGATTCCGCGCGACGTATAGCCGGTATTCTTGGTGAAGGTTCCGAAGACCGGTCCAAATCCGATATAGTCGGCTCCGCCCCGCTCCGCTTCTTGAGCCTGCCCGAGATCATGCGTCGAGATCCCGATGAGCCTCTGCTTTCCCATCAGCCGGCGGGCCACGCTCAGGGGCAGGTCTTCCTGCCCCAGATGGACGCCATCGGCTTCACAGGCAAGGGCGATGTCCACCCGGTCGTTGACGATGAGAAGGCAGCCGGCCGGGCGGGTGACGGCGCGCGCCGTGGTGGCGAGCTCGAGAAAGTCCTTGGCCGCCAACTCCTTGGCCCTGAGCTGAATCACGCGGGCGCCTCCTTCGAGAAGCGCATGCAGGATGAAGTCCCAGGGGCGCCCCTCGGCCTGCGCCGGGTCAAGGATCGCGTAGAGGAGAGAAGGTAAAGGCCGATTCCCGCTTCTTCTAACCATTTTCTTTCTTAGCGCTCATCCGAAGCTGGGCGATCTTTTTGCGTAGCGTGTTGCGGTTGATGCCGAGGATCTGCGCTGCCTTGATCTGATTCCCCCGAGTTTTTTTCAACGTCAGCTCGATCAGGGGCCGCTCCACCCTCTCCACCACGAGAGCGTAGAGGTTGTCCACGTCCACGCCCTGGGTCCTCTGGAAATAGTCTTCCAGTTTGTGGTGGAGCATCTCCTCGAGCGATAAACGGTTGTATTCCGTCGGGACGCTTCCCTGATTGGGCTGGAGCGAGAGGTCTTTGGGAAACAGGATTGGCCCCGGAGAGAGGACCGCGGCACGGATCAAAGTGTTCTCCAGCTCTCGGACGTTCCCAGGCCACGATTGTTCCTCCAACAGGTTTAAGGCCTCTGGGGAGACCCCGGAGATGTGCGTTCCCATCTCGCGGTTGATCTTATCGATGAAGTAATTGACCAGGAGCGGGATATCGCCCCGGCGCTCTCTCAGTGGCGGCAGGTAGATCGGGATCACCTTCAGGCGGAAGTAGAGGTCCTGGCGGAATCGCTTCTCCTTGACCGCCCTTTCCAAATCCTGGTTAGAGGCCGCGAGGATGCGGATGTTGGCCTTCATGGTCTCGCTTCCTCCGACGCGGCTGAACTCCTGATCCTGAATCACCCGCAGCAGCTTGGTTTGCAGCTCCAGGGGGATGTCTCCCACCTCGTCGAGGAAAAGGGTTCCGCCCGCGGCGAGCTCGAACTTCCCGAGCCTTCGCTCCAGGGCGCCGGTAAAGGAGCCTTTCTCATGGCCGAAGAGTTCGCTCTCCAGAAGGTCTCTGGGAACGGCGGCGCAATGGAGCACGATAAAGGGCTGGTTCCACCGGGGAGAGTTGTAATGAATGGTTTTGGCCACGAGTTCCTTGCCCGTGCCGCTCTCCCCCTGGAGCAGGATCGTGGCGTCGGTATTCACCACCTGCCCGATGGTCTTGTAGACCTTTTGCATCGGCAGGCTCACGCCGATCATGTTGACGCCGGGCTCAAATCGCTTCTTGACCTCTTGTTTGAGCTCCTGGAAGGCTCGGCTGAGCCTGCGGCTCTCCATGGCGCGCTGGACCAGGACCAGCACCTCCTCGAGATCAAAGGGTTTGGTGATATAGTCGAAGGCGCCGTGCTTCATCGCCTCGATGGCATTGCGCATCGTGTTCTGCGCCGTCATGAGGATCATCGCGGTATCGATGCCGGCCTCTTTGGCCTCTTTGAGCAGGGTGAGTCCGTTCACATCCGGGAGGCGGATGTCGACCAGAGAGGCGTCGAAGGGGGTCTCGTTAAGGGCCTTCCGGGCCAGCTCTCCGCTGGCGCAGGTTTGCACCCAGTAGCCTTCATCTTCGAGCGCCTTCTTTAGCACCAGGCGCAACGATTCTTCGTCTTCGGCGATGAGGATCTTCCCCTGTTCCATCGCTCTTCTTCCTTAGCTCGCCACGCGCAGCGAGACCTTAAAGCTGGCTCCTTCCCCCGCGCGGCTTTCGACGCGGATGAGCCCGCCATGCTCTTTAATGATCCTATAGCAGATCGCCAGCCCCAGTCCGGTGCCGTTGTTTTTCGTGGTGAAGAAAGGGGAGAAGATATGCGGGAGATCTGCCTCCTCGATCCCTGCGCCGTTGTCCTGGATGTCCACCCAGATGAATTTCCCGCGCGCTTTTCCCGCTTCCCGGATGTGAAAGTCTGTTTCCATTCGCGTGGTGATCGTCAGGCGCCCCTCGGCGTCCATCGCCTGCACGGCGTTCTTCACCAGGTTGAGAAAAACCTGGGTGAGCTGGGGCGGATCGCCGCAGATGGGCGGGAGGCTTGGGTCATAGTGTTTTCTCACCTCGACTCTCCGCCCCTGCACAGATTCCCTTTCCAGAAGGAGCACCTGATCCAGGAGCTCGTGGATGTTGAGCGGGGCGAGATGGAGTCTGGCGGGGCGTGAGAGATCGAGAAGCTGTTCCAGGAGAAGGTTGACCCGGTCCACCTCTCGAATCATGATCTCAGTGTATTCGACGAGAGCGAGGTCGTGGGCGACCGCACGCCGAAGCAGTTGCGCTGCGCCTTTGATCCCGCCCAAAGGGTTTTTGATCTCGTGGGCCAAGCCGGCTGCCAGGGTGCCCAGCGTGGCGAGGCGATCAGAGCGCTTGAGGTCCTCTTCCATCTCCCTGCGGCGGGTCAGATCACGTAAGAGCAGGATCGCGCCCAGGCACCGTCCCGCCTGGTCCTGCAAGGGTGAGACTGACACGCTCACCGGCGCGGGGTGACCCCAGGGATTGACGAAGTCTCCGTCGGCCCGGGTGCTGCTGAGGTGAGGAGGCAGGCTATTTTTGATCATGGTGATGAGCCAGGAATTTTTTTTGAACAGGCGCGTGCAAGTTTGCTGCAGCGCTTGCGAGGCGGACATGGCGCTGAGCGCTTCGGCCGCTTGATTGAAGAGGGAGATCCTTCCCCGGGGATCCACCACGATCACGCCGTCTTCCAGGCTGGTGAGGATATCTTCCCACGAAATCGGGGTGGGGTTGCTTTTTTCGGGATCGTTCTTCACGGCTTGGGGGTTTGTGAAAACGGAAGAATCATAACAGATCGGGCACGGCAAGCAAGCGTTTTGCCGGCGGCTCGCAGGCCTTGCATTGCTGGTTACGGCTGTGATAAAAATAAGTTACACTTTCCAGAAAAAAAGTGGGCTTTGCCCGCTTTTTTATTTTGGGGGCATCATGAGCGGTGACTTGACCGTCACGCGGGTGTGGGAGATTGCCGGCCCCTTGTTGGCGGAGGAGGGATTAGAGATCGTCGACATCGAACTCAGGCATGAAGGTGGGAAGAGGGGAAGAGTGCTCCGGCTTTACCTGGACAAAGAAGGCGGTCCAAATTTGGACGATCTGACCCGTATCAGCCGCCTCCTGAGCGACCTTCTCGACGCCCAGATGGATGCGGGGGAGCCCTACACGTTAGAGGTCTCTTCACCCGGGATCAACCGTTTGCTCAAAAAGGTCGAACACTTCCTGCGTTTCATCGGCAGGAGAGTGCGGGTGCGGACCCGAGAGTCCGTCGACGGCAGGAGATCCTTTCTGGGCCTGCTCAAGGATGTTGAAGACGAAGGGATCGTGGTTTTCCAGGACGGGATGCAATTCAGGATTCCTTTTGCCCTCATTGAAAGGGCGAATTATGAGCACGATTGGAGCGCGTAACCATGCAGCAGGATCTTAACCGGGTGATTGAACAGGTCAGCAAGGAGAAGGGCATCGATAAGACCATTCTGATCAGCGCGCTTGAGAACGCGATGATCTCGGCCGCCAAAAAGACCTTCGGGGCCGAGCGGAAGATCGAGGCCCAATACAATCCGGAGCTTGGCGAGGTGGAGCTGTTCGAGTCCAAGCTCGTGGTCGAGGAGGTCGCGGATCCGGTCGTGGAGATCGGTCTCAAGGAGGCCCGGGAAGTGCTCGATCCCGACGCCGAGATCGGCGACGAGCTGCTGAGCAAGCTCGACTCGAGTTCGTTCGGCCGCATCGCGGCCCAGGCGGCCAAGCAGAATATCGTCCAGAGAGTGAGAGACGCGGAGCGGGAGATCATTTACAACGAATTCAAAGGGCGGGAGGGTCAGCTGCTCAACGGCATCGTGCAGCGATTTGAAAAGAAGAATATCATCGTGAACCTGGGCAAGACCGACGCGATCCTGCCGGAGAAGGAGCAGGTGCCGCGGGAGCGCTACCGCCAGGGGGATCGAATCCGGGCCTATATCGTTGCGGTGGAGATGACGGGCCGTGGACCCCAGATCGTTCTTTCTCGCACCCATCCGGGGATGCTGAGCAAGCTGTTCGAGCAGGAAGTGCCGGAGATCTACGAGGGGATCGTCGAGGTCAAGGGCGCGGCACGGGAGCCGGGAGGGAGAGCCAAGTTTGCCGTCGTTTCCAATGACCCGGACGTGGACCCGGTGGGTGCCTGCGTGGGAATGAAGGGGACGCGGGTGCAGGCGGTGGTGCAGGAGCTGCGCGGCGAAAAAATCGACATCGTCCATTGGACCGCGGATCAGGCCGAGTATGTGTGCCGCGCGCTGGCGCCGGCGAAGGTCTCCAAGATCATTATCGATGACGAGGAGCGCAGCATGGAGGTCATCGTTCCTGATGACCAGCTCTCCTTGGCCATCGGGAGGAAAGGGCAAAACGTGCGGCTGGCCTCCCGCCTGACCGGCTGGAAGATCGACGTGCGGGGCGAATCGGAAGCCGACGAGGAGACGCGGCGGGCGCGAAGCTCCATCGGCGCGATCCCCGGAGTCAGCGATATGGTGGCTGAGCTGCTTTATCAGGATGGGTTCAAGTCGGCCGAAGAGATCGCGGAGGCGGAGCTCGAAACTATCATGGAGATCGAGGGGATCGGCGCAGAGAAGGCCCAGGCGATTTATAAGTCCAGCCGGGAGCACGTGGCGGAGAAGAGGAGAAAAGAGGAAGAGGAAAGAGCTGCCGCCCAGGCCGCGGCGGAGGCGGCGGTGCCCGCTGAGCCTGCGGTCGCGGCGGACGATTCCGCGGGTAAGGAACCGGGGGGCTCCTAGAGGGATCGCGATTGAAGCGCGGCCACAGTCCCCAGCGGACTTGTCTTGGATGCGGCGCGCGGGATGATCAGAGCGCGCTGCTGCGGCTGGTCCTTCAGGGAGGAGGGGAGCTCAGTATCGATCGGAGAGGTAAAGGACGGGGAGGTTATCTGCATAAGCAGGAAGGATGTTGGCAGGCGTTTTTGCGCAGGAAGAGTCTCTCCCGAGCTTTCCGTGCGGAGATTAGGCGCGCGGCGAGAGAGAGGCTGGTGCTGGTTTTAGGCGAGAAAGGTTGGTAGTGAGGTCTGATAATGGTGAAGATGCGGGTTCATCTACTGGCTAAGGAGCTAGGGCTGGAGGCTAAAGAGCTCCTCACCCAGTTGGAAAAGATCGGGGTGCGTGGAAAGAAGTCCCAGAGTTCCATGGAGGACGACGAGGTTGCACGCATCCGTGCGGCGCTGGCTCAGCTGGCGAAGCCTCAGGTCACTGTAGGGGAAGAGAAGGTGGTGGCGGATCGCGTGGTGACCCGAGAGGATCAAGCCTTAGGGGAGATCCAGGCTCATGAAAAAGTCGTTGAACGGCGGGTTCGGACCAACGTCATCCGCCGGCGCACGAGCCGAATCGAGGTGATCTCCCAAACTCCTCCACCTCCTCCTCCGACTCCGGAACCCCACCCGGTCTCGCTTCAGGAAGCGGTGCCGGAAGAAACCCCGGCCGAGAGGCCGCTTTTTCCAATGGCGCCTTCTGAGGCTGAGGAGTTTGCGGGTGCGCCGGAATCCCCCCAAGAGGCAGCGCCGCAGATCGAAGCCGCAGCTGCCGAGCCAGTTCCTGTGCCTCCCGCGGAGGAGCTCGAGCCGGTGCCCGAGCCGCCTAAAGCGGTGCCCCAACCGGCGGCGCAGGAGCCGCCGCGTGGCGCCCGAATCCTCGGACGAATCGATCTCAAACGGACGGTGGGGGTTGGGCCCCAGCTGGCTCCCCCCGCCAGGGCGCCCCTTGCGCCTAGGCCAGGATTGCCGCCGCTTCAAAAGGTAGAGGCCCGCCGAGAGCTTCCAACGGTGAAGCCTGAAGGAGCGGGTGAGATCGGGGAGGTGGCGAAACCGGCAAAAGCGGCTAAACATAAAAAGCGGGTCGTCAAGAAACAGGATGTCCTGGAGCTGCGGGAGCGGGAGTTCCGTTCCGGGCGGTTGCCGAGAAAGAAGAAGGCCCTGCCGGGAAAGGAGCAGAGGAAAACGGAGATTACCGTTCCCAAAGCGAGCAAACGGGTGATCAGGATTTCCGAGGTGATCAGCGTCGGCGATCTGTCCAGAGAGTTGGGGGTGAAGGTGGGGGAGGTCATCAAGAAGCTCATGCAGCTCGGGATGATGGCCACCATGAACCAGACGCTCGACGCCGACACCGCTACCTTGGTGGCTGCTGATTTCGACCATCAGGTAGAGAACGTGGCCTTCGACGTTGAGTCGGCCTTAGAAGTCGAGCATCACGTCGAGGAGGATGAGGGCGCGCTCGAGGCGAGGCCTCCGGTGGTGACGATCATGGGACACGTCGACCACGGGAAGACGTCGCTGCTCGATGTCATCCGCAGCACCAATGTGACGGCGCAGGAGGCCGGCGGCATCACCCAGCATATTGGGGCGTATAACGTCCTCGTCGACGGGAGGAGCCTCACGTTTCTCGACACCCCGGGGCACGAAGCGTTCACGGCGATGCGGGCCAGAGGAGCCAAGGTGACCGACCTCGTCATTCTGGTCGTGGCCGCCGATGATGGCGTGATGCCGCAGACCGTCGAGGCAATCAACCACGCACGGGCAGCCGAGGTCCCGATCATCGTCGCGATCAACAAGATCGACAAGCATGAAGCCAACGTGGACCGCGTCAAAAAGGGTCTGACCGAATATGGATTGGTGCCGGAGGAATGGGGAGGGGATACCGTGATGGTCCCGGTTTCAGCCCGTACGAAAGAGGGTATCCCTCATTTGTTAGAGATGATCCTGCTGCAGGCGGACATCCTCGAGGTCACGGCCAATCCCGGCAAGCTCGCGCGCGGCACGATCATCGAGGCCAAGCTCGATCGCGGCCGGGGACCGGTGGCGACTGTGCTCGTCCAGGAAGGCACGCTCAGGGTCGGGGATCCGTTCGTTTGCGGTATTTTCTACGGTAGGGTCCGGGCCATGATCGACGACCGGGGCCGGAAGGTCGACGAGGCCGTACCCTCGCTCCCGGTAGAAATTTTGGGGTTGCAAGGGGTGCCCCAGGCTGGTGACTCCTTCGTTGCGGTGACCGATGAGACCACGGCGAGGCAGGTCGCAGAGCATCGGCGCGCCAAACAGCGCGAGTCCGAACTCGTCAAGACCAGCAAGGTTTCGCTGGAGGATCTTTACGATCAGATCAAGGCTGGTGACGTGAAGGAGCTCAGGGTCGTGCTGAAGGCCGATGTCCAGGGCTCTGTGGAGGCCTTGACCGAAGCGCTGGGCCGGCTCTCCGGCGATGAGGTGAAGCTCAGGGTCATCCATGGATCAGTGGGTGGGATCACCGAGAGCGATATCCTTCTGGCGGCAGCCTCCAACGCGGTCGTGATCGGCTTTAACGTTCGTCCAGAGTCGAAGGCAGCGCACCTGGCCGCGCAAGAGGGGGTGGACGTGCGGCTCTATACCATAATCTATGATGCCATTGCCGACGTCAAAGCCGCCATGGAGGGCATGCTCGAGCCCACGTACCGAGAGCAGCTTCATGGCCGAGTTGAAGTGCGCGAGATCTTCAATATACTGGGAGTGGGCACGGTGGCCGGGTGTCACGTTACGGAAGGGAAGGTTCAGCGCTCCAGTCTGGTGCGGCTATTGCGGGATCAAGTGGTGGTCCACGAGGGAAAATTGGCGAGCCTCAGGCGGTTCAAGGACGACGTGCGCGAGGTGGCTTCCGGATACGAGTGCGGTCTCACCCTCGACGGTTTCAAGGATGTCAAGGTAGGGGATGTGATCGAAGCCTACGAGCGGGTGCCGGTCATCCGGCGCATCAGCCCGACTCCCTCGGGGCGTGAGGCATCACGGGCCTCAGCGGGAGGTAAGCTATAGGAAGGAAAAATTCGCGTTCCACCTCTTCCCCCATGGTCGTGGGGGTTTTAAAGCTCAGCCTGGTCCTGGCCGAGAACCATTCCCTGAAGGAGAAAAGGGGAGTGCTCAGGAGAATCCAGGCGCAGGTCTCCCATCAATTCAATATCTCGGTTACGGAGTGTGGCGATCAAGAACTGTGGCAAAGCGCGGTGCTGGGCTTCGGGGTGGTGGGCAGCAGCCACCAAGTCGTGGAGGCCACACTTCAAAAGGTCATCGATTTCGTTGACCGCCTCGGTCTTGCCCAAGTAGGCGAGGCGGACACAGAATTTTTCTACTGCTAAAAAAAGGTTCATAGCAATCAGCTTTCAGCTTTAAACTCGTAGCCCCGATTTATGTCTTCTCTCTTTGCTGACGGCTGATCGCTAATCGCTGAAAGCTCCAGCTTTGTGGACTACAAACGCTCAGACCGAGTCGGAGATTTGCTGCTCGAACTGGTTTCCGAGCTTTTGAGCCGGGAGGTCAGCGATCCTCGCATCGGGCCGATCACGCTCACCGGCGTGGAAGTCAGCAAAGACCTGAGGCGGGCCCGTATTTACTTCACCCTCCTCAGCCCGGGCGGGGACAAAGCGGAGGTCCTTTCCGGTTTGAAAAGCGCCACAGGTTATATCCGGGGTAAAGTCGCCAAGGAGCTCAAGCTCCGGTTGGTTCCGACCATCGAGTTCGTCTACGACGAGAGCCGGGACCAGGCCCGTCGCATCGAGGATCTTTTGCAGCAGGTGAAGAAAGAGCGGTGAAATTGATAACGTTGACATAACGCATCATTATCGGATACTGTCCCACCTAAAAACGGGGAACCGGGGCCGGCCTGTTTACACTGGTGACTGCTGGCGCTCCCGGACGCGGGTTACCGGGGGTCGACAGGGGGCAATTTTGAGTTCCCTGCCTGTGCGACGGCAGACAGGTCGGCGGCTGACCCTCAAAAGGGAATTCCTATCATTTCATTGTGTGACACCGGACACTAACCTTGCAAAACAACAACCCGATTGTGGTACGCGACTCGACTGTGGTACTGAAACCTCATCTTTCGGGGGTCAGGTCTTGTATCTTGCTAATTGCTAGCCGTTGCGTTACTTGCGCTAAATTATGGCTCCTGCCCTTCTACCGGAATTTGACGGCGCGCTGTGCCACGTGATCTCGCGCCGCGCCGTGCGAGAAGACATCTTCGATGACGATCGCGAAGCCTTTCTGGAGATCCTCGGAAGGTCGTTAATCGCTTTCACTGGCTGTGCCACGCCTACTGCCTGATGGACACTATCATCTTGTGGTTGAAACCAAAGGTATTGAGCAGGCCCAAACTAAAGGCCCTGTTTGAAGGCGAGCTAACCAAGACTAAGCGGGACGCACGGATTCTCCGGGCGGTGCATCGTTATGGATATAGTCAGAGAGAGGTTGCAGACTTTCTCGACCTGCACTACGCTACGGTCAGCGAGTTGGCACACAGGCTTCATACAAGAAACAAGACCTGACCCTATGACCCTAAGCTGGAGCGGCCCCCAGCTCTTTCTCTGCGCTCTCTGCGTCTATGCCGTGGACAGAGCTCGGCGACGAGCGCGCTGACGACTCGCTAGCCGTCCGCGTACCGTTTGGCCGCAGCGAGGTCTCTGCGAAGCTCCTCCGCCGTGCGACGCGGACCGTAGCCGGGCGTATCGCGCTGGATGCGCCATCCTTCCTTCAGCGGGCCCGCATCCACCGTGTCGAAGCCGAAATGGTCGAGCAGACGGGTCACAGTGGCCTTGGCCCCTTGGTCGTCGCAGGCGATGACCAACGCGCGACGATTCTTCGTGCCAGCTGGTTGCCCGTCGGTGGTGAGCGCCGCGGCGTAGATATGGTTGAAAGCCTTGACGACCTTCGAGGTCGGCAGGTGCGCCTGCAGGAGCTCGGAGGTCGTGGTCGATTCATTGTCGAGCTCGGCGATATGGCCGTCACGTTGGGGGTAGTAGTTGTTCGTGTCGATCACGATCTTGCCCGCCAGGGGCTCGACAGGAACGGCTCGGTAGTTCTTCAGCGGTACCGTGA
>Ga0209431_10002719_pt1 | contig 14271 bp, 13 predicted proteins | sample RifCSP13_3_FD_184021 | JGI IMG/M metagenome (GOLD analysis project Ga0209431, IMG submission 184021) | Soil microbial communities from Rifle, Colorado - Rifle CSP2_sed 13_3 (SPAdes) (version 2) | ecosystem: Environmental > Terrestrial > Deep subsurface > Rock core/Sediment | place: Rifle...
CGGCGATATTACTAGGAAGCGAAAACTTTTGGAAAAACAGAAAGAAGGTAAAAAGAGGATGAAATCCATAGGAAACGTGGAAATCCCACAAAAAGCATTCTTGTCTGTGCTGTCCGTTGATGAATAACTTAAATTTTCACAGTACTGAATGAGGTGCAGAGTGGCGGATATTAAAGAAAAACAACCGGCTCCCAAGTTGAATAACACGACAAAAAAACGCAAAGGCAAGTTACGCGAAAACATCGAATCGATAGCCTTCGCCATTGCAATAGCCTTTGCCATCCGCTATTTCGTAGTGGAGGCATTTAAAATCCCTACCGGCTCGATGGCTCCAACCTTACTGGGCGAACACAAAGACGTGAAATGCCCAAATTGCGGCTGGTTCTTTTACGCCGACCGTCAAAGCGAAAACGCAACCTGTCCCAATTGCCAGTTCGAGATGAGCGCTTCTCTATATTGCAACAACTGCAATAACAGGATACGATACAACTGGCCTGCATGGCTGTGGAGAAAGGGAACGTGTCCAAAGTGTCAAATCACAATCCCCTGGGTAGACCTGTCGAATCGGGTAATCCACGGCGGGAATAGGATATTGGTCAACAAATTATGGTTGAAATTTAAAAACCCAAACCGATGGGACGTCACGGTGTTTGTCTATCCATTATATGATCTCAAATGCAAAAACTGTTCTACACAACTGCCTGATACCGAATGGCACGACGGATTGCGCTGCCCACGGTGCGGCTCGACAAGATTTTCAAAGAAAAAGAAGAATTACATTAAACGGCTTATCGGTTTACCAGGAGAAAAGCTGCAGATCGTCAATGGTGATATTTATATCAACGATAAGATACAACGAAAACCCAACTCTGTGCAGGATACGCTGTGGTTGCCCGTCTATAATAGCCATTACCCCATTAAGGAAGACACTGCCCCATTATGGGTAGCCGGCAGCAATGCCTGGACGATTCACAAGGATTCACTCACCTTGAATAGTATGTCACAGGGCAGTTCTGATACGTCTTTGGTGACATTTGCACGAAGAATTTCAGACCAGAACGGTTATAATAATAGGGCTGGCAGCAATGAAATGGGGGATATAAAGATAAACTTCGACGTAACACCCTTAAAAGGTTCCCAAAGCCTGGAAGTCGTCCTGGAAAAGAACAATGATATATTTACTGCCGTCATTACAACAAACGATACAGACACTAAAAGTTATCTTAAGAAGGGTGAAAATGTTCTTGTGGAAGATAACGTCCACATACAAACCGGACAAAAACACAAAATAGCGCTTTCCAATGTGGATGGTATAGTGTCGCTTTCAATAGATAACAAAAAAATCTTTGTATTCGACAATGATGACGGAAAGGTGACAGAAGTGCGTCCATTTGATACGAGCAGAGTTCGTTTCGGCGGAACCCATGTAAATGCAACTTTTGAAAATATCGAAATATTCCACGATATCTATTATACCAATCTTTCCGCCGGTACATGGGGCACAACTCAGCCAATTCAATTAGGTGAGAAAGATTATTTCATGTTGGGTGACAATAGCAGAAACAGCAATGACAGCCGCGTATGGAAATTCGTTCCGGAAAAGAACATCGTCGGCAAGGCATTTTTCGTATTCTGGCCGTTGAACAATATTAAGTTTATAAAATAAATGAATTTATTAAGAGCAGAAGGATTAACAAAATCATACGGCAAACGCACCGTCGTGAAACAGGTAACTTTTGAGGTCAATGACGGGGAGATCGTAGGATTACTTGGTCAAAACGGCGCCGGCAAGAGCACCTCCTTCAATATGATTATTGGCGCTATCAGGCCGGACAGCGGCCGGGTAATCTTCCAGAACGAAGACATTACCAACCTCCCCATCTATCTGCGGGCAAGGAAGGGGATGGGATACCTGTGCCAGGAACCGTCCGTCTTCCAGCGTCTGACAGTGGAAGAGAATATCCTCGCCATCCTGGAGACACACCGATATAACTCTGGCGATAAATACAAACGCCTGATTGAACTGCTTACCGAATTTAACTTAAAATCACTGGCAAAAAACAAGGCATTCACCCTTTCCGGCGGCGAAAGAAGGCGGCTCGAAATCGCACGGGCACTCGCCAGTTCACCCACCATGATACTCCTTGACGAACCGTTCACCGGCGTTGACCCCATTGCCGTCAACGAGGTACAGGATATCATTTTAAAACTCAAAAACAAAGGAATCGGACTGCTCATCACCGACCACAACGTCCGTGAGGCGCTGAGCATAACAAATCGCTCGTACATTATAAACGAAGGCTCGGTCGTTGCCAGCGGCACTACCCAGGAAATTCTAAGCAACCCCATTGCACGCCAGTCCTATTTAGGGGATAATTTCCCTACCAGTGAACACCGATTAACAGACTTTACTGCCCCTGGCAAAAAGTCATCAGATGCCGACCGCAGGCCTATCGTTCGGAGAGATACCCCGCGAAAAAAAAAGAAATAGATTGAAATTCCTGAACATTTGCTATGAAAATACTGATAGTTGATGACACTGAAGAAATCAGGGATGTTCTGAGGCTATTCATCGAAAAACTCGGCCACGAAATTATCGAGGCGGTGGATGGGCAGGATGGCTTCGAAAAGACCAAAATCCATAAACCCGACCTGATCATCACCGATGCCATGATGCCTAACGTTGACGGCTTTACCCTCCTCAGAAATATAAAAAAGGATTCAAACCTGAGTTCCATTCCCTGTGTATTCTACTCCGCAATCTATACGGGTAGCAGGGACAGGGATCTCGCACTTTCCCTGGGGGCAGAGGCATTTATCGAAAAACCTGAAAAGCCCGAGGAGTTCTGGAAAATGATTCAAACCATACTTGAACGGAAAAAACAACCTGCTGCGCAGATTGAAAAAAGAATGATTGATGACGAAATACAATTCCTTAAGAGCCACGACCAAACTGTCGTGGCAAAACTTGAGGAAAAGGTGAAAGAACTAGAAAAGGCAATCGCTGAAAACAAACAGTATGAGAAGACACTGCGTGAAAATAAAGATTCGCTGCAGAAAAGCGAGACAATGTTTAAGGCACTCTTTGAGAGCAACCCTGACGGCATCATTATTGTGAATCGAGAGGGGCATATTGTGCAGATTAACAAGCAGGGAGAGACTATGTTTGGTTACACCCGGGATGAATTGCTCAACCAAACGATAGATATATTGGTACCGGAGCGTTTCAGGGAACGTCATGTGAAACACCGCAACGGATATTTTGCCGAACCCAGAATCAGGGCTATGGGAGAGTGTTTTGGTCTTTCTTCCAGGCGTAAAGATGGAAGTGACTTTTCAGTAGATATAATGCTGAGTCCATTGTATACAGACGAGGAGATGTGTGTGATCTGCGTTGTTCGCAATGTAACCGAACGTGTGCAGAGGGAGAAGGAGATAAGAGAGCGCGCACTTCAACAGGAAGCTGTGGCCAGTTTAAGTCAGCGCGGACTGGAAGGTATTGATCTCCTCAGTTTAATGAATGAAACTGTAACCCTTGTCGCCAGAATACTCGATGTGGAATATAGTAAGATTTTAGACCTGCTTCCTGATGGTAAGTCATTATTCTTGCGGGCTGGAGTAGGATGGAAACACGGCCTCGTAGGACGTGCGATTATAGATGCAGGAGTACATTCACAAGCTGGCTATACGTTACTTTCCCAAGAACCAGTAGTGGTTGAGGATTTGCGTACCGAAAAGCGGTTCAATGGGCCGCCACTGCTTTTAGACCATGGAGTGGTGAGTGGTATGAGCGTTATTATACATGGACATAACAAGCCTTACGGTGTTTTTGGAGCGCATACGACACAACGGAGGACATTCAGTAAGGATGATATACACTTCCTTAAATCAGTTGCTAACATGATCGGAATGGCGATTGAGCGAGATCGTGCGGAAAAAATATTAAAGAACAGCGAAGCCAGCCTCACCAATGCACAACGCATCGCCCATCTGGGAAACTGGGAATGGAATATCGTAACCAACGAAATACGCTGGTCTGATGAAGTCTATCGCATATTTGGTCTGACACCGCAGGAATTTGGCGTAACCTATGGGGCATTCCTGAATTCCGTATATCCTGATGACAGGGAATTTGTAAAACAATCTGTAAATAAAGCCCTCTACGATAAAGTCCCTTACAGTATCGATCACCGCATAGTCTTGCCCGACGGCTCGGAACGCATAGTCCACGAACAGGCAGAAGTTGTCTTTGACAGCACGGGCAAGGCAATTCAGATGAACGGAACGGTTCAGGACGTCACTGAACGTAAACGCGCAGAGGAAGAAATCAAAAGACTTTTTACGGCTATTGATCAGAGCATCAATGTTGTGTTCATTACCGATGTGAAAGGGCAGATCGGATATGTAAACTCCACGTTTGAGCAGGTCACAGGATATGCTAAGGAAGAAGTAATCGGCCAGAATCCCCGCATGCTCGCCTCAGGAGAAACTATCCATGCAGAGTATGAAGAGTTATGGAATACTATTCTTGCAGGAAAGACTTGGCGGGGCATATTTAAAAACAAGAAGAAGAACGGCCAGTACTACTGGGGCAATGGTTTAATCACACCCATCAGAAATGAAAAGGGACAAATCACCCACTTTCTTGCAATACAAGAAGACATTACTGAAAAAATGCAGTCTGAGGAAAGAATCAAATACCTTGCCTCTTATGATGAGTTGACAGGCCTTTGCAACCGTACATGTTTTATGGAACAACTGAATGAACGGTTGTCTCACAACAAGGATTATAACCAGACGGGGGTTCTTCTCTTGATGGATATTGACGGGTTTAGATTAATCAATGATACCTATGGGCATAGTACCGGGGACACCGCATTACGTCACATGGCTGAATTTCTCATTACCACCCTTTTTGAGATAGATAAACATTATGTAAATAAAGATATAAGAGAAAGTATTTTAGGTCGTTTGGGCGGGGATGAATTTGCAATTTTCCTTCCAGACAGAAATGAAAAGGAAGGAATAGCGACTGCCGAAGAAATCAGAAAGAAATTAGAAAAATCCCGATTTGTGGAAATACCTAGTCATTTAACCGCAAGTATAGGCGTAGCCCTTTATCCAAGAGATGGGAGAACGACAAAAGAACTTTTGATCAGAGCAGATGCCTCTATCTACCATGCTAAAGGACTTGGGTATAATAGAATACATCTTTACAACACAGAAGACCTGGTATTGGAGAAAACACACTCAAGGATGAAGTGGAAAGGGCGCATCCAGAAGGCCATTGAAGAAGACCGCTTTGAGCCATGGTTTCAACCCATCTTAGACCTGAAGGACAATCAGATACATCATTGTGAGGCGCTTGCACGAATACGTGATACAAATGGAGAAATAATTCTTCCAGGAGCATTTGTAGATACGGCAGAAACTATGGGTTTAATTACGACTATTGATCGTATTATCATAAAAAAAACATTAAAGACCCAATCAAATTTGTGCAAACAGGGTAAAGTATTATCCTTCAGTGTGAACCTCTCCGGAAAAGATTTGGACGATAAAGAATTTCTACAATTCTTGAAATCTATGATAATCGAAACAGGCGCAGACCCTAAACACCTGATCTTTGAAATAACTGAGACAGCGGCTATTCGCGATTTAGACAGGGCCATTAAATTCATCAGGGAATTAAAAGCAATAGGGTGCAGTTTTGCGCTGGATGACTTTGGGGTTGGTTTTACCTCTTTCAAATATCTGAGAGAAATGGAGGTTGACTATATTAAGATAGATGGTTCTTTCATAAGGACGCTCTACGAGACCACGAACGACCATATTTTTGTAAAGGCTATAGCAGATGTAGCAAGGGGTATGGGGATAAAAACGATTGCAGAATTTGTCGAGAATAACGAAATAATCAAAATTCTTAAGGAATACGGTGTAGATTATGGACAGGGTTACTTTATAGGTAAACCATCACCAGCGGTGTAAAAGCATTTTCCGGTAACAGTTTAGCTTGAATTTACCTGTTGGCGCTGTTAAAATTTATCACCAATTACCATGAAACAATGTCTTCCCGTAAACACAACTATCATAGGCAGTATATTTTTATCACTTCTTATAGGTGGTTGTGCCTTACAACCCACAAAATCAAGGGTACCGGCGCAACTTGAAAGAGAAATCAAAACCATTGAAGACGTGAAATCTACCACGGCATATCAACCCCCTATTTCTGGTGAAAAGGCAACCTACATTGTCAAAAAAGGGGATACGTTATGGCGCATAGCAAATAATTATGGAGTGTCAGTTGAAACAATTCTGAGAGCGAATCATATAACGAATACAAAAGACCTGAAAGTCGGGCAGAAACTTATCATCACTAATTCCGGAAAATCTTATACCTCTTCCGCATCATACTCAAGCAATACACCTGTGAGTAACATAACGGGTGGTGTATCACCAAAAGGGTTTATCTGGCCCGTAAAGGGACAGGTTGTATCGCAATTTGGTGAAATAAGAAACGGCGCTAAAAATATGGGCATCTATATCCTGCCCCAACCGGGGCAAAAAGTAGTTGCTGCTAAAAAGGGCGCCATCGAGGCCGTTACGGATGCCGACGATGGCACGCTTGTCATTGTAATTAAACACGACGGCGGCAGTCGCACCATATACGGATGCCGTAGTAATCCCATGGTGGGAGAAGGCAGCTATGTAGAACAGGGACAGCCTATCGCGAGCATTAACCAAACAGGCACAGGCAAACCACCTGAAATCAATTTTAAAATATACGTAAAAGATAAACCCGTTAACCCCCTGTCTTATTTACCGTAAATAAAGAATAATAATTCACCGCAAAGACACAAAGAACGCAAAGAAGGAAAGCATCGGTTAATAAAACGAGAAGGTGGGAAGTCGAAATAACCTTAACCTCTCAACCCCTCAACCTCCCAACTTCTTTTTCTTTGTACCCTCTGCGTTCTTTGTGTCTTTGCGGTGAGATGAGTTGTTATAATATTTGAGGATAAATACTATGCCAATATATGAATTTCAATGTGATAAGTGCACTACAAAATTTGACGAATATTTTCGGAGCGCAAAGGAACGGAAAAAATTATTTTGCCCGTCCTGCCAGAGCGACCATATCCACAAGATATTTTCTGTGTTTGGAATGTCTGTGGGAGGCAGTGGGAATGACATCACCTCTCAGGGCAGTTCCGGCGGCTGTGGCAGCTGCACGGCATCGACTTGCACCGGATGTAGATAATACCGTATTTTTATTTACGATTTCGGATTTGGGATTTAAGATTTAAAATCGTAAATCAAATTTTTGTTTAGGTAATCAAATAATGCAAAACCTTTGGGCGCCCTGGCGCATCACATATATTCAAGAACATTCAAACGAGAACGGCTGTTTTCTCTGTAGCGCAGTCCGGGACAATCGGGATGAAAAAAACCTCATTGTGCATCGAGGGAAAGAATGCTTCTGTATCCTGAACAAATATCCTTACAACAGCGGGCATCTCATGGTTGCGCCCAACAAACACAAGGCAGACATTTCTGACCTCACTGGAGAGGAAATGCTTGAAATTATGGAGCTGACAAGGGACATGAAAGAACTCCTCACAAAAATAATGAAACCCGAGGGTTTCAACCTCGGCATTAATCTGGGAAAGGCTGCAGGAGCAGGGCTTATCGGCCATTTCCACCTCCACATCGTCCCGCGCTGGAACGGTGATACAAACTTTATGCCTGTTGTTTCTGACGTGAAGGTCATTCCACAATCTCTGGAAGACCTTTACAAGGAATTCAAAAAACATTTACTATGCTAACAAATAAAGAAATAGAGTCGAGAGAAGAACGAGAGATTGCTCCTTACGCCATGAAGAGCAAAGATTCCAGGGGAAGGAAATATCCAGAGGAGGAGCATCCGTATCGCAGTATTTATCAGCGGGATCGGGACCGCATTATCCATTCCACTGCCTTTCGACGCCTCGAATATAAAACCCAGGTCTTTGTGAATCACGAAGGGGATTATTACCGAACACGATTAACCCATACCATCGAAGTCTCTCAAATTGCCCGGAGCATCGCTCGTGCATTAAATCTCAACGAGGACCTTGCAGAGGCTATTGCGCTTGCCCACGATTTAGGCCACACACCTTTTGGGCATTCGGGCGAAGATGCCTTGAAAAAGCTGATGGAGGGGCATGGGGGATTCGAGCATAATTTGCATGGTCTGCGCGTCGTTGATATCCTTGAACAAAAGTACCCAAATTTTCCAGGATTGAATTTATCGTGGGAACTCAAGGAATCCATTGTAAAACACACTTCTCCTTACGACCATACATCTGCCACAACGGAATATAATGCCGACGAACATCCCCTGCTGGAAGCACAAATCGTAGACAAGGCGGATTCTATCGCTTACGATAATCATGACCTGGATGACAGCCTGAAAGCAGGCATTATTACTGACGAAGATTTGCAATCAGTTGACTTGTGGCGGGAAACGCAAAAAAAGGTGAAACAAAAATATGTGATCAACAATCATGACATATTAATCGCTCAAACAATCAGAACCCTCATCAATGTGGAAGTCACCGACCTGTTAGAAAACACCCTGTCCAGACTCAAGAGCGAAGGTATAAAAACCGTTAAGGACGTCAGAAATCATCCCAACCTGCTCGTATCCTTTTCTCCTGCATTATCTGAACAAAAAAGGAACCTCCAAAATTTCCTCTTTAAAAACGTGTATCAGCACTACCGGGTGGCCCGGATGTCAGATAAGGCGAAGCGGTTCCTGGAAGAACTTTTTATAGCCTTTATCAAAAATCCCAAACAACTCCCCGCTGAATATCAACGGTGGATAGAAGAAGCAGGTCTGTATCAGGGAGTTTGTGACTATATTGCAGGAATGACAGACCGCTTTGCACAGGATGAGTACAAAAAACTATTCTATCCGTATGAAAGAGTTTGACCTGAGATTTAATCTTCATCATGCTGTTAGCGGCTAACGGATCTGCCGCTCAACCACGAACGCGGCGCGTCGGTCTGCAGCGGCGTGTTAGGCTCACGTTCTAAGGTTGATGATCTTTTTCTCGCCTCTCACGATTTCCAGCTAGCGCAGATGTCGCAAAGTAGAATCCAGCAACAACCAGTACAACGGTGTGAAAACTATCGAGCATCGCTTTTGTCATCGGGTTAAGCTGCAACTGACTTTGTCCAGACGTTGCCTCAATAAGCGGATAGAAGCTCACTACTCCAACAGTGGCGAGGTACATTACAATCACGGATGCAGCGATCGCATTCCTCATCGGACGTTCAGAGTAACGGGCGTTGTCATCGAGTTCGTACGAGGTACTTAGCACACCTACGAATGTCACAAGACCAACACTTGCCAAAGTCAGAGCCAAAATCCTCAAGCCCCATAGCTGGGCGCCAAACACCCCGATCACAAGCAACCCGATATCTATTGCGAGTATTGCTGGTAGCCAGTATCGATAAATCTTATGATTCATTTGGTGGATCCTTCCCATTTGAGTAAAACCTAACTTATAATTATACAGAAATAATTCTGTAATCATTAGAAAACACAGAAAAAAATCTGTATATCACATTATTTATTGACTTTTACAAAATTTACATATTTTTGCAAACCTCTATTGAATTCAGGTAGATTGCAAATCGGCACCAGCCAGCAGATTTGCTACGGATATATCTTCGTCGAGTTCAGTCCAGTGCAAGCTTGTACCACCGCCTCCAATTTCATATTTCTTCCGTTGTTCAGGCGTAGCCTGGTGCAACAGAGGAAACCAAATTAATGGCACACTGATAACTCACCCGTCCATTAAGTTGACGTGAAACATTTCATTGTCAAATTCCACTGATTTGGCGAGTGCCGTGGCAGGCACGTACGCTCATTGAATTTTAGTTTTAACTGAAGTGTTCATACCATGCCTCGGTTAATTTGTTTTGGTGTTGTTTAATAATAGTTTAAATTTACCTTTTTGTCCTGGAGATTGCAAAAAATTTCTCAGAATAGGGAGTTACTTCCAAATAACTGATTTAATCAGAAATGCGAATATAGCACAATAACTTTGACTTTTACAGAATTTATTATTAATTTATGCTAATTGTTAATTGGTCAAATCAATGGAACATAATGAACACGAGACCCAATTTAGCAAATTTTTATAAACCACAAAGTCACAAAGGACACAAAGAAATTTAAATTCTTTTTTGTGCTCTTAGTGTCTTTGTGGTTAAATTCTTTTTGATTGCGGCTACGCTGTGCTGCGATACAATATTCTGTGTAATTCCGTGTATATCTGTGCTAGATTATGTTATGAAAGTGTCCGTTATTTTAGTCGGGGCAGGTCTTGGACTGCGCATGGGCGGGGCTATCAAAAAACCATTCATGCAAATTCATGGAAAACCCATTTTTCTTCATACAATTGAACGGTTTGCCCAGAACGATAAGATCAGTGAAATTATTCTCGTTGTTGGTGAAAGCGAGATAAAATCCTTGCGTAATACGTGGCAAAATACCCTTGATGATTGTAAGGTCAAAAAAATTATCCCCGGCGGCAAAAGACGCCAGGATAGTGTGTATAATGGGCTTTGCCAGGTCAGTAGCGACGCCGAAATTATCCTTATCCACGACATCGTCAGACCTCTGGTAAGGAAAGAGCATATCGATGCAGTTATCGATAAAGTAAAAGAAACCAGCGCCGCTATCCTTGCGGCGCCTATGAAGGCCACAGTCAAGGAAGTGGGAGACAAGTTTCGCATTCAGCGAACGATACCCAGGAACACCCTCTGGATGGCCCAGACCCCACAGGGGTTCGAAAGCAAGCTGATTTTAAAAGTTTTCAGCCAGTTTAAAAATTCGGATATAGAATTTACAGACGATGCGCAAATGGTAGAAAAGGCAGGCTATCCCGTTTATATCGTGCCAGGCACAGATGAAAATATCAAAATTACAACACCGGAGGACGTTCGCCTTGCCGAAGCCTTACTTGGACAATAAATAGCTAACTATGAAAAATATTTTTTTACCGTTCATTATTACTTCTTGTTTTTCTACTTTCGCCTGTACTCCTTCAACGTACCGCATCTATGAGGAGCATAAGCACACTGAAAATCCAGATGCATCCGCTACAGAATTACTACATCTTGAATTTGATACGACAAGACGTGTGTTACAAATTTTAGAAAATGCCTCGAATTGCCTCGATAATGACAAACCCGTTTCGAAAGAGACATTCAACGAAATTATCGATGTCATTAATGGTTTTACCCACAAATGTATTCTAGAAAAAGAAGACAAAGTGCTATTCCCATTCCTCAAGGAAGTGCGCGGCGGCGAAAAGAAGAATTTTTTAGGGCAGTTGCTGATGGAACACGTGTCTGCACGCGATGAGATAAGGAATCTGTCCGCGGCAGTAAACTACATCTATCAGGGCAAAAAGGCAAAAAAGAAGATCATAAAAATAGCCCGCGCATATCTCAAGTTTATGGATAAACACATCCATACAGAGGAAAAAGTACTTTTCCCCTGGATGAACAAGGTATTAACCCGCGATGAACAAATGATATTAATTAAAAAATTTGAGTCAATGGAGGAAGAAGACATTGTCGCCGGTGTACATGAAAAATACACGACCATGATCGAAAGGCTTGAGGAACAATTAGGGGTTTGCGCTGAATAGAACACATTACTTTGAGAAATTAAAAAAATAAGTATGGGTAGGGTGGATTAAGGCGCTGTCTTTTGCGCCGAATCCACCTTCCACGTTTTCCTCAATGGTGGATTAGCTTCGCTTAATCCACCCTACCTAACTATTTTCCCCTTCACGCCAAGACTCCTGGTTTTTATCTTTTATACCTAGGAAATACAATTCTTTTCAATCAATTTAAGTCTAAACATTTTTTCCCTTAAAAATCCTTTAATACACTAAACCATATTCTGTTATCAAATTCATCCCGTCCAGTTATGGGAAATTCTACTCCGGGCATGAGCCAGAAGTTGTGACCAAGATTCCATCTGGCACCTGGAAGAATGCTTACTACCGTAGTGTCACCGTTAGATCCCACTTCCGAACTTCCATTGAATTCCACAAAAAAGGTGAGATTTCCAAAGAATGGCGTATCTTTTGGTGTAACAGTCTTGGTCAAGGCAGCACCATAGTTGACTGTAGTATCCGGATCGTCATTGGATTTACCCCCCGATGGGATATCAAGCCCAAAAAAGCTGTGGAGGGCAAAATGTCCACCAATATCTCTCCACATACCGATGCCAGGGCTAATAGTAGTCATACCACTTCCTAATCCAAGGTCTTCATTTCCTGTAGGAATTTTTACATCCAGTAGAGATAATAGTGTAGTATTGCGTGTCTCAAGAAGCATTACTCTGGTTATGAATGAGGTATCACCGAAGCCATTGTGATTGTTATCGTTCTTTGGGGATATTGATACAATTGTTGGCTCAACTTCTATTAAAAGCCTTCGACTGATTGGCATTTCAAATTCAAACTCCCATTCGTGCTCATCAAGCTTACCGCCATCACCGTTATTGGTAAACGAGTAATTCATTCGCACCTCACGCTCAAATACTGTAGCTGGAATCTTGAGGAGTCGGAAGCGAGGAGACTGGTCTGGTTCCTGCTCAGGCTCTTCCCATTGACCAAGTTTCCAACCTTCAGAAAAGAAGTTTGAAAGGGTAAGATCTGGTTTTTTCCCAGAAAGTTCTTCCGCCTGGAGAAGTGCGGAAAGTAAACTGGTGAAAAGAACAAAAAGGGATAGAGAACATATAAGGACAGAGCATTTACCATGAGATAACACAATCTTTTCATACTGCTCTTTGAGCCAATTTCTTATTCTTCCTTGTTTCATCGGAATTCTACTCCTATCACATAAGAATCATGGGAAAATAAATTTTTTAGAAAATTTACTACAATCAAAAAGGGTTCTTTTTATTCCTGAATATAGATTCTGTTAAATCCTATTTAGACAATTTAAATTCAACAATTAATTATCAAATGCTAATACTCTGGTAATTATCTAGCGTACCAAAACAACTTCTAAATGTTTCACATTATCATCAACGTCTGTCTCACCAGGAATCTTTTCCACTTCTGCATGTATTCGGTAAGTTCCTTCCTTGAGTCCTTCAGTATTCCAGGTATATACCATTTTCCGAGAAGCCGAGGCATCCAGATTTAGAGCCTCTCTGCCAATTTGCTGCCCTGTTTCATGGCAAGTTACTGTCAATATTGTAGCCACCTTTGTTTTCTGCTCATTACCAACAACTAGCTCAATATTGACCTTTTTCCCAATGCTGGCATTTAAAGGAGCATCCATAGACACTATCGCCACTCCATGCACTTCAGATTCAGCTTGAGATGGACTATTGGATATCCCATTTTCTACAACAAGAGACACAACAAAAAAAAATAAAACTGCCATCAGTTTCTTAAAATACCTCACGTTAATAACTTCCTCCTTCCTTATCTACATTCAGGAATACAAAGAACCTTTTGAAATAAACTACTATATAGCAAACGATAAAAGAAAGTTGTCATTGCGATGGCGATAGCCCGAAGCAATCCCTGCTTAAAATTGCTTTGCTGTCGCTCTCAATGACTATTACATGTTAACTTATTTAAGACGTTCACTGTAGATAACGACGCATTGTTTTATTTAACAGATCATATCAAACCGATTCCCAAGGCTATCGATACAAAAAACAATAATATCCCAACAATAATTTGGATAGTACGCATGGTGATTTTTCTTATCAGACGCGAGCCAATAAATGAACCAAGGAATGCGACCAGGATGGCTGCAGTAATCAACCCAATTCCAACCTGATTTTTTAGCACGGCAAAATTTTTAGAAAAAATCGTAAAGGCTGGCATAAGAAGTGTCCCTAATCCAAACCCGGAAAAGAGCGCCAAGGCAGAAACAACAAGCGCTACGGTGCAAATAACCAGGTAAACCATTTTTATTTCCTTCCCATTTTCAAAAACGTTAAGACACGAAGGAGGATTTACAATTTTTGATTTGAAATTTAAATTAAATCCCTGAGAACTCGAACTAGGTGTCATTTTCTTTCACAATCTCGTCGTACAATTCCTTAAGTTTTTCCTTCACTTCATCAAGCAGTTCTTCCCCTGCTCGGGTAATTCTATAGTACTTCCGCTGCTTGTGCTGTACAGTCCTGCACTCACAGGTCAAAAGACCCGATTGTTGCATCTTGGCAAAGGTAGGGTA
>Ga0209431_10002725_pt1 | contig 14258 bp, 18 predicted proteins | sample RifCSP13_3_FD_184021 | JGI IMG/M metagenome (GOLD analysis project Ga0209431, IMG submission 184021) | Soil microbial communities from Rifle, Colorado - Rifle CSP2_sed 13_3 (SPAdes) (version 2) | ecosystem: Environmental > Terrestrial > Deep subsurface > Rock core/Sediment | place: Rifle...
AAAATCTCAAGAAGATAATCTTCCGCAAGTTAAAGATTATGAAGATTGGGTGGGATATATTTTTAAGGGAATTACTTTTATTTTTTGTAAAGAGGGTTACGGATTATTTAAAGACAATTTTTACAAACACAAAAAATATTATAATATAATTATTGATAACGGCTATCTTGCACGACAGCATAAAGAACAAGATTTTATACAATATTTTCATAAATGGTTTATAGATGATGAAGTAAGAAAATTTGCAGAAGTCAATAAATGTCCTATAGGGGAAATTCATGTCCACCATATTGACTTGACTACTACTAATAATAAAAAAGAAAATCTCAAAGTTATGACTATAGAAGAACATAAGAATTTACATTTTAGGTTAAAAGCGCGTAAAAAATTTATCGGGACTGATAAAGAATTTGAAGAATGGTACGCTACTAAAAATAAATAATAAATCGTAGACTCGGAAGTTTGCTCAAGATGCACTGAAAAAGCTTCCCTCGTTCTTCCTCGGTTCTGCTACCCGCCAAGCATCTTTACAAATGTTTAGGGCTGCTCCGATCAAGGCCTGACCCGATTCGCACATGCAAGATCAAGACGGACAAAACGTCAACGTCCAAATAAGGACCTTTCAACGCGTCTTTCACGCCCTTCCTTGCAGTCTGCCTAAAGCCCGCTTGCAAATAGCGGAGGGCTAACCCGCCGACCTAGTCTACTTAAACGAGAAAAATCAAAAGCTTTTAAACCTTTTTCTCGGTGTATTTTTATGAAAATTGTGGAAAAAGAATTAACCAGAAGGTCTTTTTTAGAGAAAAGCCTGAGAACGGCAGGAGGAATTATTTTATTCGGGGGAGCATCAAGTTTGCTAAATTCGTGCGGTGTTGATGAGAACAAACATTACAGATTTGACCTGTCAAGATTAAGCGACTGGCAAGCAGAATTGTTTTTGAAAGCCGGAAAAGATTATTGGGGGGTAAATGATGGCAGAGACGATTCCTCAAGAAACAAAGTCTATTTTGGAAATGTTTCTGAAGGAAAAATTGCCACTACTTATTTGGCATGGATGACTAGAGATTCAATCTTGAAAAATTCTGAAAAAATCTATACTTTTACAGTTGTCTTCAAACACGATATCAATTGGGTAAATTGTGATATTCCCGAAAGTTATGGGTGGGATTTTTATAATGTTTCAGCGCATGAGTGGGGGCATATTGTTAATCTAAAGGGTGAGGGGATGCATTCAAATGACCCCGAAAATATAATGTATCATGACACCCCGCAAAGATGCTAATTCAGCAATTTCCCCCTTTGTTCCAATATTCCTTCTATTCTCTGTAAATCATCTGAAATATTTTCTGTTTTTTCAAGAATGCTTTTTGACTGCCCGGAAATTCTGCTCAAAGTTTCAAATAATTTACCCCAACTTTCATCAAGCTTTTGAGCATTTATTATTCCCTGCCTGTAGGATAATTTGTTTCCTTCATATCTTTGGATAGTTTCATTGACTAAATCATACAGCTTAATTCTTTCCCCTTCAGAAATTTGCATGCCTTCAATTTCAGTTTTAGTTCTGCTTATTGCTTTGTAAAATTCCATTTCTCTTTCTTCCATTAACTTTTCCAATTTTTATGATTTAATAACTTTTCCATAAAACAAGTTTTCCTTTGGAATCGCGCAAAAACAAACTGTCTCCCGTTTTTGTCCAGACATAATCTTTCTTTTTCCAAAACAAGGCATTTTCCGTGTTTGTTTCATTTCCGACAATTACTTTGACTTCTTCTCCTGATTTTAGGGCAAACTCTGGAAAAATAAATTTCTTCCTTCCCTCGTCTTTTATTTCCCATTTTGTCAAGTCGCATGAAAAATCGCATTTGTTGTAAAATACAATTTCCTGGTTTTTGAAATCCCAGGCTTTCAATTCAACACATTTGGAGCAAATGTCCTCCGATTTTTCGCACAAATTTTTATTTTCTTCAAGACAATTCAGCCATGCATCATTAAATTTCTTGTAATAAGCGTCTTTTCCCGAGGGAAAATAATAATTTGCAAATCCTTCTTCAACAAGTTCCAAATTTATATTTTTTCTATTAAAAAAGATATAAGCCAGAGTTCTGCCATATCTGTCTTTTTTGTCTTTTCCAAATTCCAGTTTTACTATTTCATTGGAGATTTCTTTTTTTAGGAATTCTTTTGCCTCATCGTAATATTCTTCCCCCCGTTCCGGAGAGTTTATCCCGAGAAGTCTTATGCTGATATTGTTTGCCTTTATTGTGTCTCCGTCAATAATTCTTTCAACAAAGACAAATTCATCGTCATTGAGAAATTTTTCAATTGCTCCGTCAATAAGATTGTAGTTTACTAAAAATAAAATTGTAACTAAAAAGATTAGCAGAAATAATTTTTTTTCGTCATTCAATGTCTTTTCCCCTCTGCTCGGCAATAAAAAACGCCCGGTTAGATTCCACCTCGTGAATCTCGCCGTCTTTTTCATAAACAGCCGTAGCTCCAGGCAGTGTAAATGTTCCCATGACTCCGACTTTTGAATAAATCACATAGGAAAGAACCCTTCTTTCCCCAGCATCCATATTGCCAAGTTCCCATTCAATTCTTTTTGTCTTTTCGTCAAACCTTGCCGGCCTTTCCCCGCCGAATCTTTCATACACGCTTGCCAGTGGAGGAATTCTGTCCACGACATTGACTCTTTCAACATGTTTTTTTGCGTTTACAAAAAGAGAAATCTTCAGCGCAAATTCCCCGCCTTTAGAGCGGATAAATGAAACTCTCTTGCTCAAAACAATATTTGTCCTAGAGTATTGCTTCGCCAAAAAAACTATCGTTGCAACAAAAAAAATCACGAGCAACGGGAAAAGCCAGTTTGTTTTTATATTAATCTTCAGGCTTTCTCCGGGTTTTATTTCACTTTCCCACGTATAATAAACAAAAAATCCATGCCTGTCTGCGGAATCCGGCTCAGGGTTGAATGTTGCAAACAATCTTGAAATAATATTTTTTTTCACAACCGTTTCTGATTTTGCCAGAACATTTCCGTCATTTTTCTTTTCTATCGCCAAGGTATTTATTATAAGTCCGTAACTTTCTTCGCTTGTAACAAGCAAATCTTTTTCAACAAATTTTATCACCCCTTCAACCTCTGCCGTTTTTTCCTTGAAAACAACGTTTGCGCTTAAGGTATAAAACCCAGCCATCAATTTTTCAAAATCTTCTTTGTCCAGTTGAACCTTGAAACTTTTTTCCTCGTATGCCTTCAATGAAAAACTCTCATCTATTTTGAAAAACGCCGACTCAAATTTTACATCCAAATCATCAAAGTCAAAATTAACTTTGTTGCTTATGTAAATATCAATGGAATTTGTTTCCGGCGAGATGTCTCCCGAGCCGACTTCAAAAGCATCGGACAAATCAATTATTTTTATAGTGGCTTTTTCTGAAATTTTTTCTCCGTTTTGCCCCTGAATGAAGTATTCAAAAGTGTAAAACCCGTGATAATTTAAATCTTCCCTGGGGTATATAATTATCTGCACGTTTTTCGTTTCCCCTCCGGCTATCTGCACCGTTCCTCCTGGAAACATCGAAAATCCGAGGAGATTGTAAAATTGAAAATTATCACTGCTCCCAAGATTTTTTATTTTCAAGTCCAAAACAGCAGGCTCATTGATGTTGTAAATCATCACCTCATTGGAGCTTGTTTTTTCAACCCCCAAATTTATCGCCGATACTGATGCAAACAACAAAAAAAGTAAAAAAACTAATACCGCCAATTTTTTCATCAAAAATCATAGAAAAACTTTGTTTTAAGGATTTCGGTTATAGAATGCTATTTTTTGCCTTATGGACGATAGACTATCTCGGAAAGATTTTATTTCTTTCCTTAATTCGGCCACGCTTGGACGAATTTTATTTACTCTTTCCTTAATTTGGCCACGCCTGGACGAATTTTACTTTTTCCCCTCCAAATCCAGATATGCCTTCGCCTGGTTCAAGAATTCATCGCAGTCTCCGGCAACCTTTCCCTGATATTCTTCTATTCTTGCGGGAATAACCCACTTCTCATAAATGCTTCTTAAGAATTTCTTGAATGCGGTGGTTTCAAATTTTCCCTGATAGTCTCTTGCAAGAACGCCTTTAATCTTTATCTCGACGCTTCCTTTGTTTGTCTGAACTTTTATTCCGCCCTGGTTTACTTCAACCTTTGCCAACCCGTCAATTTTAAAATTTATTTCCGTTTCAAATTTGAAATAATCGGTGAGTTTTTTAAAACCTGCCCATTTCACCTCGATATTTTTTGTCTCGCCCGAAAGCTTCTCAGAGTATTTTGTCTCAGCTATGTCCAGCCCGGTTTCTTCCGTAAGCCAGCTGTGGCAAAAATTATAAAAATCGCTGAATGAAAAAAATCCATTGTACCTTATCTTGCTTGAAAATACTGTTTCTTTTTCAACCATGTTACGAATAATAAAATTTTATTTAAATACTCTTCGGATTCAACCCTTTTCATTATAAAAAATTACAACAATCTTTAAAAACGTTCTAGAAAGGATAATAGTATGACTGAAAAACCCATTGTTCTAATGCCCGAGGATGTTCAAAGAATTCTTGGAAAAGACGCTCAAAGAAACAACATCATGGCGGCAAAGATGGTTGCTGACATAGTGAAGACGACACTAGGCCCTAAGGGAATGGACAAAATGCTGGTCTCACCGACGAACGATATAATTGTCACGAATGACGGAGTCACGATACTTGAAGAAATGCATATAGAGCATCCCGCCGCGAAAATGATGGTTGAAATTGCAAAAACTCAGGAGACTGAAGTCGGCGACGGCACCACGACAGCAGTGATGATTGCGGGAAAACTTTTGGAAAACGCCGAAAAGCTTCTCGACAGGAAAATTCATCCGACTGTAATAACCAAGGGTTATCGAATGGCTGCGGAAAAAGCGCAGGAAATTCTTAATGAAGTCTCTCTTAGAATAACTTCGGATAATGAAGAAATTTTGAAGCAAATTGCGATGACTGCCATGACTGGAAAAGGCGCGGAATCGTCAAAGGAAATGCTCGCCGACATAATCGTAAAAGCGGTAAAACAAGTGTCTGTTGAAAATAAAGTGGATTTAAACGACATAAAAATAGAAAAATCAAAAGGCGAAAGCATCAAGGACACCGAATTAATCTCAGGAATTGTGCTGGACAAGGAAAAAGTGTCTCATGATATGCCCCAATCGATAAAAATGGCAAGAATTGCCTTAATAGATTCTCCCTTGGAAATAAAAAATCCCGAGATAGACACTAAGGTTTCCATCTCAACTCCTGAGCAATTGCAGGGCTTTTTGCTTCAGGAAGAAAGAACAATAAAGAATATGATTGAAAAAATAAAATCATCAAATGCAAATGTTGTGTTCTGTCAAAAAGGCATCGACGATTTTGCCCAGTACCTTTTATCAAAGGAAAAAATATACGCTTGCCGCAGAATAGCAAGGAGCGATATGGAAAAATTGTCAAAGGCAACAGGCGGAAAAATTGTCAGCAATCTTAATGAACTTTCGTCAAATGAACTCGGAAACGCGGAAGTTATTGAAGAGGTTAAACATGGAAACGATACTTTTACTTATGTCAGAGGTTGCAGCAATCCGAAAGCGCTCACGATTTTGATTCACGGAGGAACTGAGCATGTCCTCGATGAAATTGAGCGCGCGGTTAAAGACGGATTGGGGGATGTTGCATGTTCGTTAAAAGACGGATTGGTGGTTCCTGGGGGAGGTGCGATTGAAATTGAACTAGCTCGCAGATTGCGGGAGTTCGGGCAGTCTTTAAGCGGACGCGAACAGCTTGCAATAGAAGAGTTTGCTTCTGCTCTGGAATTTATTCCCATAACTCTTGCAGAAAATGCGGGCATGGATCCTATAGATGTTTTGACTGAATTGAAATCCAGGCATGATTCCGGGGAAAGAAACGCCGGCTTGAATCTTTTCACAAACAGGATAGAAAATGTGCTTGATGCAAGAATTATCGAACCGTTCAGGATAAAACAGCAGGCAATAAATTCTGCGACAGATGTTTCTGTTATGATTCTGAGAATTGACGATGTGATTGCTTCTTCCGGCTCTGGAAAATCCATGGGAAAACTCCCGCAAGGAATGGATGATTATTAATCAAAACCAAAAACTCTCTTGAAAGAGTTGATTATCCATTCAATTAATTTCCAAAACCATGACTTCTCTTTTTCTTCTTCATAAATTATAATTGTTTTTTTGCCGTATAATTCTTCCAGATATCTGTCTTCATCCACATCCCTGTAATCAAAAGTTTTCTTGTTTGTTTTATTATTCTCATCTTCATCATTTCCGTTGTTTCCATTATTGCTTAAGCTTACATTAAATGTAACCATAGCGCTTCCAACATTTCCTACAACGTCAGATGCATAAACAATCCATCTGTTTATCCCGGTTGTAGAATTTATGTTAAAAAATCCGGCGCAAGCTGAAGTAGTTGAATTTGTAACTCCCATGTCGGTGCTGTACCAGCATTGGTTTAGATTTCCCTCAGCATCAACAGAAGTGTATGATAATTGAGTTATTTGCGTGTTATACAATGTATTTGACGGATATGTGATTATAACTGTAGGAGGATTTGTATCGCTTTGAGGTTGGCTTGGGATATCCAGAACAGTCAGAGTATAATTTTGGCTTGCATTTAAGCTTCCGTCCGAAACTCCGACAATAACAGCATAATTCGTATTTGTGGCAACATTTGGCGCCGTTCCGGTTATTAATCCGTTAATGGAATTTATGGAGAGCCATGAAGGACTTTGAATCAGGGAATATGTCAAAATATTTCCGTCGGTGTCAACAGCGATAACAGAATATGTATAAACTTGGTGTTCATTTACGCCGGTTATGGGGTTTGAAATTATCTGAGGGGGATTATTAATTGACTGCGGTGGCTGCGGATTAACAATAAGAGTTAATTCGGAAAAATTTGAGCCCCTTGAGTCGCTTCCCCAAATTAAAATCCTAAAATTTCCGTTTGTTCCGTAAACAGACTGATTTACATTGTAGATTTTTGAGTATGATCTATCATTAATTTGTTTGTTATTGTCAAATGCATAAACCAAATTTCCCGAAGAATCATAAACCTTTACATTAATTGTCATCGGCGGGCTCATTGTGATGAAATCAAAATTAAAATCTAAATCGTCTCCTTCGGTTATTGTTGTAATTTGGCTCCCATTTTCCCATTCTCCATAAACTGCAATTGCACTGATATTTCCAATTAGAAAAATTGCAAATATTGTCGTTAATAAAAATTTTAGATTCATTTGAATTTGTATGAAACCCTCAGACCCGGGATTGTTTTTTTAAGATGACTGTCGTATTCAGCTACTATTTCTCCTCTGAGTTTTTCAGTTCCGATTCCGGCGCCCGTATGAATTGTAAAAGCCTTTTCAGAATTCTGTTTGGAATCTCTGTTTGATGCAAGAACATTTCCGTTATCCGAGATTCTTTCGTCAGTTCTTATTTCTTCAGTCCATTCTCTCAAACCTAAACCGGCAAGTAAATTCCAATTCCCAAAGTCATGATTGTATTCTCCGGAAATTCCCATATACTTTTGATTTACTCTGTCAACGCTTCCTTCAAGAACTCTTTCGGTAGGACTATTGATTGCAATCCTATCCAAATTTTCGTCTTTTTTTTCGCCCCATCCAAAAATTAAACCCAGATTATTAACTCTAAATCCTAAATTGTAACTTCTAATGTCGTCTTTGTTGTTTATTCCACTGACAATATCTATCTTAACATTGTCTTTTTTTTCTAATTCTGGTTTATGCAAGTCGCTAACTTTTTTCTCTAAATCGCTTATTCTCTTATTTACTGCATCTAAACCTCTTTCAACATTATACTTCAATACAGCAAAATCCTTTGCAGTGACATAACCTGGTTTTTCATCCCCTGGAACTTTATTAGTTTTTATTTCAGTGACTTTGAAAGTTTCTTGAGAATATTTATTGTAAGGTGTTGCCCACTCAACATAATGCCATCCGTCTTTTCCCTCTATGAGATAATTTGCTCCATTTCCGCTTATTCTTTTGCATGCTTTCTTCAAGACAGTATCATCAAAACAAGCGTATCTTCCGCTGACTTTTCCGCTTCTTCCGACATATTCTATGTCCAGCAAGCTTTTTTCAGCTTCCCCATAAACCACTCCGACAGCTAAGGCAGATGCAACTGCAAGAGCTGAAATTTTCTTGGCAATTTCTCTTATCATATACCAAGCGATTACAGAGAATTTATAAATCTTTCTAAAATGTTATTATTGCTGAGTTACTACAAAATGTGTTCTTTTTTTATTTAAACCAATTTTTGTATTATTGTTTTGCTCAATAACAAATGCGCGAGCCGAGAGTCGAACTCGGATCACTGCCTTTTCGCTTTGCTCTAAGAAACAAATGTAGTTTCTTTGAGCGCCGAATCTTTCTTTTCTAAAGAAAGTTGGGCATTGGCAAGGCAATATTCTGCCACTAAACTACTCGCGCGTAAAAACCTCCAGCGGGTTTTTACGAATCCCGCAACCATTGCTGAATCTAAATTTTACGAATCCCGCAACCATTGCTGAATCTAAATTTTACGAATCCCGCAACATTTTGTTTTTTACGAATCTTGCAATGATTAACACAAAAAAATGGAACTTTAAAAATCTTTTAGAATTACTTAAAACAAATGTCACAAAATTTATCGACGCTTTTATCTTGAGACATGTGAATGTTGCAGATTATCTTTGATTTTCTTAATGAGCTGGAAAGCGCATAAAGTTTTTTCATTATGTCTTGATTGTTCTCTATGATATCTTTTGCAGCTCTTTTTATGTCGTCAAGATCTTTTCCCGAAAATTTTATTTCGCTCCCTCTTTTTGAGCTTAAATATTGCGAAATCGCTGCATCGGTAATTCCCAAAATTTCCGCTGTTTTTTTCTGGCTTAAATTGTACTCTTCAACAAAAATCCTAGCCAACTCGCGCCTTAAAGCGGGAATCAAATACCAAACTTCAATTTCCTGAGGCATTACCTTTACCATGAAAAATTAACAATTGTTCACTATTTAAGTTTTTAGAATTCTTCTCAACTCTTCAAAAGCCTTTTTAGGATTTTCGCTGTTTTGCAGATAACTGCCGACGGCAAATCTATTTGCCCCCGTCTTTGAGGCTTTGCGAATATTTTCAAGGTTCATTCCGCCATCAACCTCAATATCAATCTTCTTGTTCAGTTTTTTTAAATCTTTGACTTTTTCAAGTGCTTTTGGAAGAAATCTAGATCCGTATTTTCCGGGATTAACCGCCATCACCAAAACAATTGAGATTTTATTCAAAAAAGGTTTTACTTTTTCAACTGAAGTTTTTGGATTTATTGCAATTCCAACTTTTTTTCTTTTGCTTCTGATTAGCTTAATCATTTCTTCCGGATTTTCTCCGGATTCCAAATGAAAGATTATTGTATCAACTTTTTTCCAGTTTTTCGTAATCCAAATCTCGGGATTTTTAACCATTAAATGTGCTTCATATTTTCTGCCTCTTGGCAAAATCCAAGAAAACCAGAGAGATTTATTTTTGACGAATTTTCCATCCATGATGTCCAGATGATAAAACTCTGATTCAATTTTCTTTATTCTCTCATTAAGTTCTTTTTGAGAATTTGCAATAATCGACGGGATAATAAGTTTTTTCATTTTCCTATGCTTGTTCTGGAAACGTGAAAATTTTTAATTTTCATCTCAAATACTCCAGTATCTCCGGAAGTTCTTTAATTCCGGCATCGTCGCTGAAATGCCCCTTAGCATGAAGAACAACTATTTTTGCGCCAAGCTTTTTTTTGAACAATTCTTTGTCAGACAGCGGAACATCTGGATCGTCATCGGAAAAAATAGCAATTATCTTCTTGGCAATTTTTTTGACTTTGTCGCAATCCACGGGTGTTTCAAGCCACGGCTTTGCAATGCTTTTTTCTTTTTCAGTTTCCAAAAAAGGCAGATTAAAAAACCCGGCGACAAAAACTAAACTCCCTGTTTTTGAGCTTTCCGGCAAGGTTTCCAGATATCTCATGATTGTTTGGCATCCTATGCTATGCCCTATGAAATAAGTTTCTTCATCGCATTTTCCCGCAATCTCTTTTATTTTTTCAACCCAAGTTTCAATTTGAGGAGCTTTCGGTTTGGGCATTTCAGGAACAGCAACTTCAAATTCTCTTTTTTCCAATTCTTTTTTTAACCACGGAAGCCAGCAATCATTTGGATTTCCGTCCCAGCCGTGAATTATGAAAACTCGCTTTGTCATTTTTTCAAATATTTAACACATTTTTTAATTAAAACATCAAAATCTTTTTTCTTTTTCCATTCTTTTTCAATAAAATTCCTTAAATCTTGATGCGACTCATAGCCAATATCGTCAACGAACCACAAATCTCTAAATTCTAAATTCAATAAAACAGTTAATGCTTCTTTCAAATCAGCAGTTTTTTCTTTTCCAAGTTCCTTTTCTATTTTTGGCCAATAAGTATTGTGAAATTGTATATGCATAATCTCATGCCCTGCTGTTGCAAGAACATTAATCATTGGTCTGAAAAAGGAGAACATAAACCAGGGATTACTTTTATTATGTTTATAAGGACATCTTACTATCGTAGTTATATATGCAGTAAATTTTTTCGAACAAATCGGTTTTTTCATTAATTTTCTAAGTCTTTTAAAATATTCATCATTAATTTTATTCCATGCTTTTTGAGCGCTGTTAACAGAAATTTCAATTAAACCGGAATCGTACATTCTTTTTCTGTATGATTCAAGTTCCTTCTTGCATTCGCTAAATTCTTTTCCCTCGCACATCTCTAAAAAATGGGCAGGCAATGTTTTTTTAAAATCATGCCAACTCGAAGAAGAGTTGCACGTCTCCCATATGTTGGATAAGTCCATCCCTTTGTCAAATTTGAAAATTACTTTTGTCATCAAGGATATTTTTTTATTATATTTATTTTGTCTATGTTTCCAAGAGCAATGCTAATAACTACGCCGGCGAATAATAGGATGATTATTATTGCAAAAACAATTTTCCAATCAATTTTCATTTAATGTCTTGGGATATAAAATTTATAAAACTAACTTACTTTGTTTGATTATCAAAAGAGGAAAAATGAGAGTAGCAATAAACGGCTTTGGGAGAATTGGGGAAAGTGTCCTTAAGACTGCACTGGACAAAAAAATAAACGTCGTTGCAATAAATGCGATTCACGGAGTCAAGGACGCAGCTTACACTGTCAAATATGATTCTGTTTATGGAAAATTCAAGGGCAAGGTTTCAATAAAAGGAAAAGATCTGATTATTAATGGAAAAAAGATTCATGTTCTTTCCGAGCATGAAATTGAAAAACTTCCCTGGAAAAAACTGAAGATTGATGTTGTTGTTGAAAGCACAGGGGTTTTCAGGCGCCGCAAGGATGCATTAAAACATATTTTCTCAGGGGCAAAATATGTTCTTGTAACGGCTCCAATGAAAGACTCTCCTGACTTGACAATAGTTCCGGGAGTCAATCACAAGAAATTGAAAAAATCGCATAAACTGATTTCTGTGGCTTCATGCACTACTAACGCCAGTGCTCCGGTTGCAAAAGTTCTTGATGATAATTTCGGAATAAAATTCGCATTTTTGTCAACGGTTCATGGGTATACCTCAAGCCAGGCTCTTGTCGATTCTTCAGATGAAAAAGACCCGAGAAGAGGAAGAGCCGCAGCAATAAATTTGATTCCGACTACAACTGGAGCTTCTGAAGCAGTAATACAAGTTTTGCCGGAGTTAAAAGGAAAGTTGAACGGTTTGGCTTTAAGGGCCCCCGTCTTGGACGGCTCCATAATAGATTTTGTTGCTGAAGTGAAAAAACCGGTTAATGTCAAGAAAGTGAATTCGGCTTTCAAAAAAGCGGCAAAAAAAGGAATGAAAGGAATAATTGAGTACAGCGAAGATGATTTAGTTTCTTCCGATATTATTGGAAACTCAAATTCTGCAGTTTTTGATTCAAAACTTACTGAAGTAGAGGGAAATCTTGTCAAAGTTTTGGCGTGGTATGACAATGAATACGGTTATTCCTGCCGTGTTGTTGATGTGATAAAAATGCTTGAAAAGATTAGATAATTTTTCTTAAAAATCTCTCAACAAGATATGGCAAATATAAATCTGGCTAAACTTACATCAGAGCCGACTACAAAACCAGTAATTTTAAACGAACTCAAAACTGTAAAAAAACCCGAAGCCGCAAAAGTAATTCCTAGAACTAAAGAACATCTCGCTCTCTTTTTAATCATTGGTTAAGCTTAAATGATTATTAATATTTTTCGAATGATAATTTTATATATTTTGTTTGCTTTTAAATAAAATGACCCACCACACAATAAAATCTCTTGGAAATATTGCGGGAAAAAAAATCCTCCTCCGTGTGGATTTAAATTCCGATGCAGTCAACGGCAAAATCGTGGAGTCACCGCGGATTGAAGCGCATAGCGAAACAATAAAATTTCTTCAAAATAAAAAAGCCAAGATTGTGATTCTTGCCCATCAAGGAACTCCTGGCAAGAAAGATTGCTTGAGCTTGAAACAGCATGCAAAATTGCTAAACAAATATGTAAAAATAAGATTTGTTCCGGAAGTTATTGGAAAAAAATCATGGTCTGCGATTTCATCTTTAAAATCAGGTGAAGCCCTGCTTTTAGAAAATGTGCGATATCTTAAATCCGAGCTTGAACCATCAGCGAATAATGACTTTGTCAATTTTATGAAGGAGCTCGAATTTGATTTTTATGTTAATGATGCTTTCTCCGTGTGCCATAGAAATCAAACATCAATTGTTTCTTTTCCAAAAGTCTTTCCGTCGGCAATCGGTTTAGTGTTGGAAAACGAATTAAGAAATGTGGAAAAGTTAAAATCAAAAATAAAAAATTGCCTTTTCATTCTTGGCGGGGCAAAATCAAAAGATTTGATGCCGTTGCTTGGAAAAGGCGCGGTTTTATCAACGGGAAAATTGAGCCTTCTTTGTTTAATTGCTAAGGGATATAATCTTGGAAAAGAAAATGCTCTCCTAAAAAAAGACTTTGATTTGATTCCAAAAATAAGAAATCTAAATCATGTAAAAACTCCCATTGATTTGGCAGTAAATGCAAACGGAAGAAGAAAAGAACTTAATTTGGAGGGATTTCCGCAGAATTATCCTGTTTGGGACATAGGAAAAAAAACGATGCAGAATTACATTCATGAAATAAAAAACCTCAAGGGAAATCAAGCGATATTTTTTAAAGGCGCCCCAGGAATGTTTGAATTCAGGAATTTTTCTGCCGGAACACGCGGAATTTTAGAGGCAATCGCCGAATCCAAAGCATTTAGCGTAATTGCCGGCGGTTCGTCTTCAGACGCAATAAAGAAATTCGGAATAAACAAAAAGAAATTCGGATATGTCTCCCTCAGCGGCGGCGCTCTTGTAAAATATCTGGCTGGAGAAAAATTGCCGGGTTTGGAAGCTTTGAAGTGAAGAAATTGGGGTTGAGATAATATTTATAAAATATTTATATCTAATAAAAAAGTGAAAAATGTATTAAAGGGATACATTAGCGAAAGAAAAGATATAACTTTCAAATTGGATAGATTGAAAACAAATCCTAGAAGAGAATGTGGCGCACATCCCTTACATGGTAAATTAAAAAATAAATGGGCTTGTTGGCTTGGTTCAAATATAAGAATAGTTTATATAATAGATGATAAAAGCAAAATAATATTTCTAGAAAGTGTTGGAACGCATAAAATATATTAGTAAATAAATTCTTCTATTTTTCCTTTTTTTCTATTTTCTTCACTTTCTTCAATGTCTCTCATTAATTCTTTATCCTGCAATATTTCTATTGTTGACTTTATTCCTTCAATTTGTCTCATAAAATCATCAAGTTCCTCCCTAGTAACGTTTATTTCTTTCTCCATATTTAATTGATATATTTTTATATTAAAAATCTTTTGTTTCTAAATAATCCTTCCGCTCACTTCACTAAAAAAATCTTGTCTCCCGGGCGCACTTTTTCTGGAACCTTTATTCCTATATGCTCTCCCGATTTTGCTTCCTTGACTTCTTTTCTTTCTATTTGAATGCCCTTTACCTTTTCCTCAAAATCAGTTGTGTGCCCCTTGAAATGCACTTTGTCTCCGACTTTCAGTTTTCCGGAAAGCTTTACCGCT
>Ga0209431_10002728_pt1 | contig 14246 bp, 10 predicted proteins | sample RifCSP13_3_FD_184021 | JGI IMG/M metagenome (GOLD analysis project Ga0209431, IMG submission 184021) | Soil microbial communities from Rifle, Colorado - Rifle CSP2_sed 13_3 (SPAdes) (version 2) | ecosystem: Environmental > Terrestrial > Deep subsurface > Rock core/Sediment | place: Rifle...
CCGGTGTTTTGACACCGGAACGGACGCGCACGCTCATTCCCGCCGTGCGGGCGGCCATCGGCGACGATATTGAACTCCAGATGACGTGTCACGCCACCACCGGCCTCGCCAACGAGTGCTACCGTACGGCCATTCGCGCCGGAGTCGATGTGCTTTGGACCACCAGCCGGCCTCTTTCATACAAGAGTTCACATCCGGCGGTCATCGACGTTCTACAGATTGCCAAGGAAGAAGGGCGGCCTACCGGCCTTGACGAGGGGCGGCTGCGCGAGATTGACGATTGGTTTTACTGGGTGGCATACCGGGAAAAGCGTCCGGTGCCGGAGCCAGTCAAATTCGATCCACGCTTTTACGAACAGTACGCCGGACATCAAATACCCGGCGGCATGATCTCCAATATGGTTCAGCAATTGACCGACCTGGGGCTGCAGCAGCGCTTGCCGGAGGTGCTGGAAGAGGCCGCTCGCGTCCGGGCGGAACTGGGATACCCCGTGATGGTGACACCGTTTTCGCAGTTTGTCGGCGTGCAGGCCACCCTGAACGTTATCGAGGGCGAGCGTTACCGGACGGTGCCCAACGATATCCGCCTGTACGCCCGCGGCTACTACGGCCGGCCCATCGTCCCCTTGGATCCCAACGTGCAGGATCGCCTGGTGGGCGATGAACCGATGCTCGACCCGCTGGAAGGAATGGACGAACCGATCTTGCCCAAGGTGCGGCGGGAACACGGTCCGTTCGCTTCGGACGAAGACTTGCTCATGTTTCTGTTCCTGAATCCTGCCGCCCTAAGCGACTTCAAGAAGAAGCAGAAGCCGATCACCTGGGACCCCCTGCGCTCACCCCTGAGCGCCCTGATCCGGGAGCTTAGCCGGCGCGACCACTTGAAATCGGTTCAGCTGGAGCATCGCACTTTGCGATTGAGCCTGTCCTGACGCCGAGTTGCCGCCGAGCGCAACATCGCTCCATTGGCTTCGCTGTGGAGGGCTTGCGCCGGTGGAATCCGGGTTCATTCGCGGCCTCAACCACTGACGCGGATGATCGGGATCACCTTATTTCTTGCCCATTCCTAAGGACTGGAAGACCTTCCCGTACTCTTCGTATTTTGCGTAAAGGATCTTTTTCAGATTGTCCCTTTCCACGGCAGGTGTGGTTGTCATGAACTTCTCGCTCAGGTCCTGGAATTTCGGGTCATCGTAGGCCTTCCTGAAAGCCTTAAACAGGATGTCTTCTCTTTCCTTGCTCACCTTCTTAGAAATAATGAGGACCATGTAGGAAAACACGTCAATATTGTAACCCAGCTCCTTCAACGAGGGGACGTCCTTTGCAATGGGCCATCTTTGCGACACGGTGGCCAATAACCGAACATCATTACTTTTGAGGCGTGGTGAAGCCGAATAAGGCGTGGGGACTGCGAAGTCTACATGTCCACCCAACATGGCCAGCAACGCTTCAGGGCCGGTCTTATACGGAACATGTGCAAACTGTAAGCCTTTCAGCGCACCCAACTGGTACGCTACGAGCTGCGGGGGAAGGCCCAGGGCGCTAAAGGTTGGGGGTTTATCCCTTTCTTTGGCCCACTTGACAAAGCCATCAACCGTTTTCACGGGTGAGTTTACCGGTATCGCTATGGCATAATCATAGCGTCCAAAAGCCAGCAAGTAGCTGAAGTCATCTAGGGTGTACTGGAGTTTCATAGTATGAGGGCTCATGGAAAGGCCGGAAAGCGTTGCTACCCCCACTGTGTAGCCATTGCCAGCCGCGTGTTTCAGCTCCGAAACCCCTAGTGTCGCCTCGGCCCCGGGGACGTTCTTAATGACCATGGTAACCCCCAGACCTTTTTCCGCCGCTTCACACAAAGCCCTTGTCATCACGTCTGTATCGCCCCCTGCGCCATAGGGAACGATAACGGTGATTGGCCTGTCAGGGAATTTTTCGGCACCCCAGGCTACCGAGAAAAACAGGCTCGGCACCAATAGCCCAATTAGAAAAACAGCCTTTACCTTGCTCATTTTCTGCATCAGTCCTCCTTACAACATAAACTTTTGTATAAAATTTTGAAAGCAGACCTGAGCGGAATTAGGCCGCTGGGATAACTCCGTTCCGTAGACGGCCTCTTTTCCTTTTAGGACGTTAGTTACTCAACGGTTGGTCGTTAGATATCGCGCTTTGTCTGGCCCGCCACCAGTAGAACCTGACCAACTCGCTTATTACCGGCGCAAGGACAGCCAGGCCTAAAAATACACCAGATATAGGTCTGCCCCAAAATCCCCAAATGTTATTATGGAACATGATCAGGGATTGACCCAAGCTAACCTCCAATAGAGGGCCGAACACCATCCCGAGTACGAGAGGTGGTGCCTGGAAGTCAAAAAGGCGCATCAAAAACCCGAACACCCCCATAGCCAGCATTATCCAGACATCGATCAACTGGTTACTGAGGCTGTAGGTGCCAATGATGCATATAAGGGTAATCAGCGGCATGAGAACGTTCATGGGTATCCGCAGGATCATGACGAATAAAGGCACCAGAGGCAGGTTAAGGATCAACATGACAAAGTTCCCGAGGTAGAGACTGGCGATGAACACCCAGAATATTTCCGGCCGTTCAGCGATGAATGTAGGACCTGGGGCGATGCCATGCATAGTCAAAGCGCCCAATAATAAGGCGGTGACTCCGGAGAATGGCAATCCAAGGGACAGCAACATAATTAAGCCGCCGGCCAGTGCCGAGTTATTGGCGGATTCGGGTCCCGCGACTCCCTCAATCGCCCCACGTCCGAATTCCTCCGGGTTGCGAGACAATTTTTTTTCTAAAGCATAGGAGGCATATGTGGAGAGAATGGCGCCGGGTCCGGGCAACAAGCCCACCAGAAAACCGACTATGCTGCCTCGGAACATGGCCGGCAACATGCGCCTGCTGTCCTCACGCGTGGGATACAGGTCGCAGATGCGGACTTTGGCTACCTGGGAAGGTTGCTCCTTTTTTGAAAGGGTCCACTGGATGATTTCCGCCATACCGAACAGACCGATAAGTACGGGCACGTACTCAATCCCTCGACTTAACTCATAAAACCCGTAATCAAAACGGATGGTCCCCGTAATGACATCCGTACCCACGGTAGACAACATGATACCAATTAAAATCATTAATAGGTTCTTTAAGAAGGCGCCGCCGCTCGTATTTGAAAGGACAATCAGACCGCAAGCGCTAATGGCGAAAAGCTCTGGGGGCCCAAGTTTCGGAGCGATCCTGGATACTGGCAACGCAAATAAGGTAACGGCCACAAAGCCAATCGTTCCGGCAATAAAAGAACCAATGGCCGCAGCGGTCAATGCTGCCCCTGCCCTGTTTTGCTTTGTCATTTCATAGCCGTCAAGGCAAGTGATGACGGATGTGGCCTCTCCTGGGATACGCAATAGTATACTGGTGGTCGAGCCACCGTACTGCGCACCGTAAAACACCCCCGTTAGCAGCACAAGGCCGGCCGCGGGACCCATACTCAACGTGATGGGAAGCAAGATGGCCATCGTAGACACCGGCCCCAAACCGGGCAGCACACCCACAACGGTGCCCAGAACTGCCCCAATGAAGACTGCCAGCAGATTCTCAACCGACAATAGACCTGCAAACCCATAAGATAAACCAATGATCGCATCCAGTAAATTCAATCATCACTCCCATAATGTTCCCATCGGCAGGGGAACCCGCATGACCATCCAAAACAACCAGTAAGTAAATAAGCCGGACCCGAGCCCCAAAAGCCCATTAGCCCACCACTTACGTTCCCCCATGACCCATGACATGAACATGATCAGGGCGATACTGGTCAATAAATATCCTGTGAAGTTGATGAGCAGCAGGTATACAACTATGCCGAGAATGACCAATATGGAGGGTATCAGATTCTGCTTCTGTAAACCCATGTCTTCACAAACCGCCTTGAATCGTTTCTCTTTTGTATTACGGCTTCTCAAAAGCGATGCAATCAGAATGACTAGGCTACACAGCACAATGGCTATGGCCAACCCCCTCGGCAATAAGCCCGGTCCGGGTTTTTCAATGCCTCCAACGTTGATGTTTAAGTCATACTGCCAAGAAGATGTATAATAGAAGAGGCCCAGTAATGTAAAAAACACAGCGCTAATAGCATCCCTTGGAACCAAGGAGGAGCGCTCGTTTTTTTCACTCGGAGAAATCATATTATCGGGCAAGGGTCAGAATTAGGCCTTTGCACATTCGTAACAGGCCTTTTCCTCTGTTCACAATTCGCAATTTGGTAACTCGATTGGGTGTAAGAAGGCGCTTTATAATGAAGACAAAGTATAGGGGATGTTGTCTTGTATATCAATTTTTTTCCACGAGAAACGTTACTGTAGTAGCCGTAATAGCGCACAAATTAATTCCGCGACTGCGCGGGCAGTGCGCTGAGCGCGGCGTGCGCCCAGATGTTCGAGCGCCTGCAGCGTCCGCCCTGTAAGAGGCGGCGGGCTCGCGGCATAGCCGCGCGATTCTCGGCCTACGCCATCCAGATCCCCCCGTTCACGTCGATCACCGCGCCATTGATGAAACCGGCATCCTCGCCAGCGAGAAACGCCACTGCGGCGCCCACTTCCTCGGGTCGTCCGATGCGTCGCACCGGGATCTGCCGAATTACCGCAGCGTTGGCTTCGGCCGGGCGGCCCGCCGCCATCGAAGTGTCGATGAGCCCTGGCGCGATGCTGTTGGCGGTAATTCCATCCGGTCCGAACTCGCCCGCGATCGCACGTGTGAGCGCGAGCACACCCGCCTTGGAAGCCATGTAGCTCGGGCCCGCGACGAGAGTCCGCCCACGGCCCGCGAGCGAGGCGATGTTGATGACTCGGCCCCAGCGTTGCTCGCGCATCAGTGGCAGGAACTGCCGGCTCATACGGAACACCGCGGTTAAGTTGATTGCGATCACGCCGCTCCACTCCTCGTCCACGGTCTCAACGAATCCGGCGGCGCGGCCGTCGCGCTTGGGCGAAGGCACGCCTGCGTTGTTCACAAGTATCGACACCGGAGGCCAATTTCCGAGGATCGCACGCTCGAGGGCAGCCGGGGCGTCCGGAGCGGTGATGTCGGCGGGAAGCGCGAGGACCCGCTCGCTTGGCAGTTTAGATGCCGCCGCGGCCAGCGCCTCCGCGTCGTGATCGGCCATCGCCACCCGGTGCCCGGCGTCAAGGAGCTTTCGCACCGTGGCGAGCCCGATGCCGCGCGCTGCGCCTGTTACCAGCGCCGTTCGACTGATAGGACTTTCCTTTTGGGAATCAGCCACTGAGAACCTAAAATTGGCCCGAGCGACTTTCCGCCGGCCCACTTTCGAGAATCTAAAGAGCCCGGCGGATAGAACCGACCAGGCTCCCATGCGCAATTTGGACTGGAGAGTATCGGACGATCGGGTCTGGTGTCAACTTCAGCCCGGGCTCCAGGACAGGGATGGACATTTGCCACCGGGTTGGGAAAGGAGGCTTTTAAATTAGCTTGCTGTTAGGAGGGATCGAGATGACCAACATTTTAGCGAGAGAGAATAGAAAGGCGCGAACTCCTTTGACCGGGGCCATCGAGCGTCCGTTGGGAGGCGAAACGGTTATTCGGACACGTGTATTAAGTTTCCTTCGGCATCTGGAAACCGATGCTTTCCGTACCGGCAGGTCTGCAGCAGTCCCGGGCTTCGGCCTGAGAATGCGATCCGTATTGAATCTTCTACCCGAACTTGAGAAGGCGGGCCGCGTTCGATCCAAGAATCCGCGTTTGATCGGCTCGGGAGAGAGCCGCCAGCTTTGTCACCACCTCCACCGGCCGGTCGTAGCCGATGGCGAAGCAATAATCACTGCCGATCATGACCCGCTCTGCGCCGACCAGGCGAATGAGATAGAGAAGCGTGCCGGGATCGTGGCTGATCGTGTCGTAGGTAAACCGCTTGAGATAAGCTGAGGGTTTATGTTTTATCTGCCGGCATTCTTCGGTAATTTTGTAGCCTCGGTCCATTCGCCCTATAAGGGATAGCAGCGCGCCGCCCGCGTGCGGCAAACAGATGCTGAGACGTGGAAAGCGGTCCAGGATTCCGCTGAAGATAAGATTCGCCGCCGCGATCGCGGTATCCACGGGAAATCCGATCAGGTTATAAAAAAAATAGGGCTTGAAGCGCTCGGTCGGAATCACCTGGGTCGGATGAAGAAATATCGGCAGCCGCAGCGCCTCGATACGCTGAAACAAAGGGAGGAACTCCGGATCTGAAAGATCTTTCCCGTTGATGTTGGTGCCGATGTAAACGCCGCGGATGCCCGCCAGCTTGGACGCCCGCTCAAGCTCGGCGAGCGACGACGGGATGTCTTGCATGGGCAGCACGGCCAGACCGAGGAAGCGATCGGGAAACGCGGTATGCGCCTCGGCCATCGCATCATTCATCGCCTGGGAAAGTGTCAAACCTAATTCGGCATCGGCCCAATAGACCATGGGCCGGGTAAGTGAAAGAGCGTGAACGTCGACGCGCTGGCGTTTCATCTCCTTAAGCCGCACGCCGAGATCTGTAAAGGCCGGACCAAGGCTCAAGCGGCCCCCTTTGATGTCGATGACAACTTCCTTTGGCTGCTTTCGATCCAACTTGATCCCGAACCTTTCCCCCTCTTCGGCAAGCAACTTGAGGTAAGGTTCGGGGTAGAAATGCGCGTGAATGTCGATAGTCGGGTTTGAGGTCATTCTTCGAATTTGAGCAATCAGTATGCCACGGAGGCCCAATTCCGGTTTTTGACCGAGCCTCATAGGTGAGCGCTGTTTTTAAGCTTCAATAGGACGACAATCCCGCTCGAGTTGAGAAAATAAACCCGCGAAATTACCAAATCCAAGAAACAGGCGGCCCGCCTATAGTGCTAATCGTCTGATTGTTTTGGTCATAGCTCTTGACCTTCGAAATACTTATGCGGCATAGACTTTGTATGTCTCTAGAATGATAACCCTACCAATTCGGGAGGCTCCCATGAGTTACACAGAGAAATTCACTTGGGCCGGCAAGGAACTTATCATCAAGCGCGAGACTTCTCCGGTCCAAGTCATTTCCGCGGAGAGCGCCGATATCAAGCTCGAAAAGCTCAACATCAATGATTCGGCCTTGCGTCCCTCCAATTACGCGCGTGCCGAAGGCACCGTCCTGCCGCTGTTTCAAGCCGAAGGCGTTCGGCTCGACCTTTCCAAACGCACCAAGGAGCCGATGAATTTCTGGCATCGCAACATGGACTGCGACGAACTGATCTTTTGTTACAAAGGCGCGATTCACTGGGAGACGGAGATCGGTCCTATCACGCTTCAGTCAGGCGAGATGTTCGTCATTCCCAAAGGAGTCGCCCACCGCTCGCTCCCACCGCCCGATTCCCAAGAGGAGAACATCATTATCGAGCTCAAGATCAACGGTGCGATCGCCAAGCTCGTCTGAGCCGACTGTGAAAGACTATTCACCACAAAGACGCAGAGTTCACAGAGAAAATTCGAATTTCGAAATTTTACTCAGCGACCTCAGCGCCTCCGCGGTGCAATTTCCGACTCTTCGCACTGAAGTAGCGTCGGCCACACAGAAGCCTGAATATCCAGACAAAGAACATGCATAAAATCAAATTGCGGATCAACGGCAACGAGATCGAGCATGAGGTGGATGCGCGGCTCTTGCTGGTTCATTACATCAGAGAGAAAGCGCGGCTCACCGGCACCCATGTCGGCTGCGACACGGGGAATTGCGGAGCCTGCACCGTCATCTTCAACGGCAAGGCGGTCAAGTCATGCATGACCTTGGCGGCGCAAGTCGACGGCGCACAAATCATAACGATCGAGGGGCTCGCCAAAAACGGGCTGCACCCGATTCAAAAAGCTTTCATGGAAAAATTTGCCATACAGTGCGGCTACTGTACACCCGGCATGATCATGAGCGCGTATGGCTTGCTAACCGCCAACCCATCGCCCGATGAGGCGGAAATCAGGGAGGCCCTCGAAGGAAACCTGTGCATGTGCACGGGCTATCAGCAGATCATTGAGGCCATTGCCCATGCAGCCGACGTCATGAGAGGAGCCGGGAAGAAAAAGTAATGATGAAGTTGGACGAGATCCTGGTCACGCGCAATTGGGTGGGCAAGCCGGTTCAAAGGCAGGAGGACCTTCGATTTGTCAAAGGAGAGGGTTCTTATGTCGATGATCTGGACATGGATTGCCATCAAGCCGCGATCCTGAGAAGCCCCCACGCCCACGCGCGCATCAAGAAAATCGATGTCAGCAAGGCTCTGGCTTTAAAAGGGGTCATCGCGGTCCTCACCGGCCAAGAAGCGGCCGGCCAGACCAAGCCAATCTCGGCCCGAGCCATCACCAGGCCGGCTACGCAGTATGTCATGGCCGTCGATAAAGTCAGATACGTGGGCGAGCCGGTTGCAGCCGTGGCCGCCGAGGATCGTTATATCGCCGAGGATGCCCTCGAGCTCATCGAGATCGATTATGAAGCGCTCCCGCCGGTTGTGAAGATCGAGGATGCGCTCAAGCCGGATGCTCCGCTGGTCTTCGAAGAGGCCGGCAGCAACGTGCTCATGCACGACCTGATGGAGCATGGAAACTTCGCGGAAGCCTGTCAGGAAGCCGACTTGATCTTAAAAGAAACCTTCAACGTCCATCGCTACAGCTCCACCCCATTGGAGCCCTGGGCGATCATCGCCGATTACCAAAAAGGCAGCGATGCTTTCCTCGTTTGGGCCAACGACCAGCAGCATGGCAGAAGCATCACCAACGTTTGCAACACGCTCGGCATTCCCACCCATAAGCTGCGTCTCATGGTACCCGACAGCGGCGGCGGCTTCGGCATCAAACTGGCGCTTTGGCCTTACATCGTCATCCTGTCCCTTCTGGCCAAGAAAGCGAACAAACCGGTCAAATGGATTCAAACCAGACGAGAGCACCTGATGGCGGGCAGCCACGCGCCGGATGCCAACGTCGAGATCGAGCTGGCGCTGAAAAAAGACGGCAGGCTGCTCGCTGTCGGCATCAAAGATATACAGAACGACGGCTCTTTCGTTCACACCGCCGGCATCTACGGCCTGATCAAATTCGCCACCATGGTCGGATGCTACAACATCAAAGCGACCAAGGCGGAATTGCTGAGCGTCGTGACCAACAAGGGCCCCACGGTGCAAAATCGCGGCGTCGGCAAACCCACCATGATTTTTGTCCTGGAACGGATGGTCGATCTGGCCGCCAAAAAGCTCGGCCTGGACCCGAGCGAGATCCGCTTTAGAAACTTCGTCAGACCGGAGCAGATGCCTTACACGACGCCGTCGGGGGAAATCTACGAGAGTGGAGACTATCCCGAATGTCTGAGGAAGGCCTTGGAACTGGTCGGCTACGAGGAGCTGAAACGGCGGCGCGACGCGGAAAGAAAAAACGGCAAGTATCTGGGCATCGGGATAAGCGCCGGCGTCGAGCCGGGAACTTCCAATCTCGGTTACTACTACACCGCCCGGGGCACCCCGGAATACACGGGAAACGCCGAGGGCGCCATCGTCAGCGTGGATTACGACGGCAACGTGAACGTGCTCTTAGGTTCCGCCGATACCGGCCAGGGGCATGCAACGACCACCGCTCAGGTGATCGCCGATATGCTCGCCATCAGCCCCGACAACGTCTCGATGAACTCGCATGTCGACTCGCTGATTTCCCCGTTCCTGGGTCATTCCGGGGTCTACTCCAATAAGTTCAACGATGTCGATCTCGGCGCCGTCGTCATGGCCACCAAGAAGATCCGCGACAAAATGCTCAGGCTCGCCGCCCATATGTTGGAGCTTGACGTAAACCAGCTCAAGCTCAAAGACGGAAAAATTTGCTCGGCAAAAGACGAAGCAAAAGCGGTATCGTTTAAAGAGATCGCCTCGCTGGCGTACAAAAAAATTGTTTTCCTACCCGAGGGCGAAGAACCCGGCCTGAAAGACATCGCCTACTACCGAAACCCCATCGCCAAGCTGCCGAACCGTAAGGACTTCAACATCCAACTCACCCACGCCAATTCCGTCCATATCGCCGTTGTCGAAGTGGACGTGCAGTCGGGCATGATCGAATTTCTTAAGTACGGCATCGTCCATGACTGCGGCAGGCAAATCCATCCGGGCATCGTCGAAGGCATGGCGATCGGCTCCACGGTGCACGGCCTCGGCGCCTCTCTCTTGGAAGAATTCGTCTATAACGAGGATGGCCAACTGCTCTCGACAACTTTCATGGACTATATGAAGCCACTGGCGATGGGAGTGCCGAAATTTGAGTTGGCTCATATGGAATCTCCATGTCCGTATACTCTGCTCGGCACCAAAGCCGTGGGCGAGGGAGGCTCCTTACCTTCCCTTGCGGCGATCGCCAACGCCGTGGAGGATGCGCTTGCGCCGTTCGGAGTCAAAGTTACCTCCTTGCCGATCACGCCCGAGAAGGTCGTGCGAGCGGTAACCGAAAGCAAAGAAATCTAGACAAACATATTTGGATTTTACCGACGACAAGAAGATAGGAAAAGATTTTTTTCTCGCGCAAAGAACGCAAAGGACGCCAAGACATAATTTGATAATAAACGGGGGCCTGGGCGGGGCCTTTGCGTGCTTGGCGCGATAAATTTCTTAAACTCGTTTTGTGAAACAATTACGTGGTTGGTATCTAGCTCGGGACAAAGCGGATGTTTTCTAACCGATTTGAATATTTCGCGCCCAAGTCGCTCGAAGAAGCGCTGGCGCTGCTGTCGACCCACCGTGACGATGCCAAGCTCCTTGCCGGCGGGCAGAGCCTTTTATCTCTGATGAAGCTGCGGCTGGCCAATCCGAAGGTCCTCATCGACCTGGGACGCATCGCCGATCTCGATTATCTCCGCGTTGACGGTGACAAGCTCGCCATCGGCGCGCGCGCCACCTACGCGCAGATAAGAGAATCCGCGCTGCTGCGCGATAAATGCCCGCTCCTGCCCAAGACCGCCGCCGTCGTCGGCGACGCGCAGGTGAGAAATCGCGGCACCATCGGCGGCAGTCTCGCCCATGCCGACCCGCACGGCGATATGCCCGCGGCCGCCCTGGCGCTGGAGGCGGAACTCAAGGCGGTGGGCCCCAAAGGCGCGCGCTGGATCAAAGCGGAGGATTTTTTCGTCGCCATGTTCAGCACTGCCTTGGCGCCCGACGAGGTCTTGACCGAAATCCGCGTCCCAGTTTTGGACGGCGAACGAAGCGTTTACCTCAAGGCGGCGCGCAGGCCCTCGGACTTCGCCATGGTGGGCGTCGCCTTGCGGCTAAGACTCAGCCCGGAGCAAACATGTGAGCGGATAACCATCGGTCTAACCGGAGTGACGGATAGACCTTACCGCGGTGTGGAAGTTGAAAGGGCGCTGCGCGGGCAAAAACTCAGCGAAAAGATCATCGAAGAGGCCGCGGCCCGCGTCACCGACGGAGTCGACGTCGCCGAGGATATCCACGCATCGAAAAAATATCGTTCCCATCTCGCCCGGCTCTACACCGGGCGCGCCATCCGCGCGGCTATGTGACAAGCGCGGCCATTGGAGGGTCTCGACCATGATGCCAGCCGTGGACGAAAGAACCGAAAAGATTTTTTCCTATTGCATTCACTGCGCGGCGCTGTGCGGCGTCATCGCCCATGTGAAGGATGGCCATCTGATCAAAGTCGAGGGAGATCCCGACACCCTCAACAATGGCGGTACTCTTTGCCCGAAAGGTCTTTCGGCCAAGCAGGAGATCTATCATCCAGACCGGCTTAAATACCCCATGAAGCGCAGCAAGCCCAAGACGGCCGCCGATCCCGGCTGGGTGCGCATTAGCTGGGACGAAGCCCTCGATACGATCGCCGCCAGGATGAAAGAGATTCGCGACCACGACGGGCCGGAGGCGTTTTTCTTTCAAAAGGGTTCCACCGGCGGCTCTTCGGGAACGGAGTGGTACAGATTTTTTTATCGCCTATCGGCCCTCTACGGCAGCCCCAACCATGGAGGCACGGGCCATATCTGCTGCTACAGCCGCAGCTGTCCGGGCCTGCCCACCCATCTCGGCGGCAAAGGGCAGCACCCGGAGATCGATTACGACAAGACCAATCTCATTTTCCTGGTCGGCTACAATATTCTCCACACCCATCCCCCGATCGCGAGGAAAATTCTCGACGCCAAGCGGCGGGGCGCCAAGCTCGTCGTCGTCGATCCCATGCTTTCACCGACCGCGGCCAAGGCGGATATCTGGCTGGCATTGCGTCCTGGAACGGACCTCGCCCTGTTTCTCGCGATGCATCACGTGATCATCCGAGAGCGGCTCTACGATGCTGAATTTTTGGCTTCCTGGTCCAATGCGCCTTTTTTAGTGCGCGACGATAACGGACTGTTTCTGCGCGAGGGAAATGCCTATGTGGTCTGGGATAGCAGCACCGGAAAAACTCATCCCGCCGATCCCTGGCACGCGCCCGAAGTAAAGCCGGCCCTGACGGGCTCCATCTCCGTGAACGGCATCTCGTGCCGGCCGGCTTGGCAGCTTTTCACCGAGCTGGTGGACAAGTGCAGCCCCGAATGGGCGGAGAAGATCACCTGGATCCCGGCGGAAGATATCCGCAAGGTCGCTCGGCTTTTTGCCACCGCGAAGCCGGCCAGCACCGACTGGTATAACGGCTTACACAAAAGCTCCAATGGATTTTCCACCGCCGTGGCTTTGGCCCTTCTATCGGTTGTCACGGGGAACTGGGATATTCCGGGTGGGCTCTCCTTTGAAGCCGACATGATGTTCAAAGACGTCAAAGGATCTCAGTTCCTGCCTGAAGGCTGGGTCCGGAAAAGTCTCGTGGCGGCGACGGGATTCAAGGTGCGAGAATACTACAAAGAATATGTGGGGCCGATGAACCTGGTGGCCGATGCGATTCTGACCGGCAAGCCCTACCCTATTAAAGGGATGCTTGCCCTCGCTTCCGGCGTTGCGACCTCCAACCCAAACTCCAAGAGGATGATCGATGCTTTGAGAAAATTGGAGTTCCTGGCCGTGGGGGACATCTGGGAAACCCCCGCCATGGCTGCGGCTGATATTATTCTCCCTTGCGCTACCCACTGGGAATCCGAATTCGTCAACTACAACGAGCCTTACCTCATGTACCGCCGCCCTATCGTGCCACCCCAGCACGAAGCCTGGCCGGACATAAAAATCGTCTTCGAGCTGGCCCGCCGGCTCGGCTACGAGAAAGAATTTTGGCACGGCGACATCAAAGCCGCCTTCAACGAGATGCTCCAACCGCTCAACGTCACCGTGGACCGACTCGCCGCTTCGCCGCGGGGGATTCGCCATCTGCCGCCGGAGCCGCGATACCGCAAATACGCGATGAAAGACAAGCAGACCGGCAAACCGAAAGGCGTCGCCACGCCGACGGGAAGACTCGAAATCTACTCGGAGATTCTCAAGACGCTCGGCTACGACCCCTTGCCTTATTGGCGCGAACCCGAGCCCGGGCCGGTGGCGACACCGGAGCTGTTTGAGAAGTTTCCGTTGATTTTAAGCAGCGGGTTTAAACCCATGCACTGGCTTCATGGGCAATTGAGAGCTATCCCCTGGCTGAGAGAGTGCGAGGAGGAGCCGCGCGTCTGGATCAATCGTCGAAGCGCGCGCGGGCTTGGCATTCGCGAAGGGGACGTGGTCATGGTCGAGACGCCCAAGCGCGACGGCACCCTGCAAGGCTCGGTGCGGCTCAAAGCGCACCTCACCGAATCGGTCCAGCCCCAGGTTATTTACATCCCCTATGGCTGGTGGCAGGGTTGTAGCGCGCTGGATATCAAAGAGCCCGGACACCTCGACGGCTCCGCCAACGTCAACAACCTCTACGATGACTCGTTCGCGGATCCCGTGAGCGGAACCATCGGGATGGTTTCCTATCCCTGCCGGATCAGAAAGGAGTAGGCCATGGCGCGATATGGTTTGGTCATCGATCCCAGCCGGTGCACCGGTTGCTACGCTTGTCTGGTCGCCTGCAAGTCGGAGAACTCCACGGCGCCGGGGGTCTCTTGGATCCGCATCGAAGAAAAAGAGTCGGGGGAATACCCGAAGGTTTCGCGAACCTACACGCCGATGCTCTGCATGCAATGCGGCGAGATGCCCTGCGCCCAGGGCTGTCCCACCGAGGCGATCACCAGAGACGCGACCGGTGTCATCCTGATCGACCAGGAAAAATGCATCTGTGAGAACACCAAGCCGTGCATCAGCGC
>Ga0209431_10002734_pt1 | contig 14226 bp, 12 predicted proteins | sample RifCSP13_3_FD_184021 | JGI IMG/M metagenome (GOLD analysis project Ga0209431, IMG submission 184021) | Soil microbial communities from Rifle, Colorado - Rifle CSP2_sed 13_3 (SPAdes) (version 2) | ecosystem: Environmental > Terrestrial > Deep subsurface > Rock core/Sediment | place: Rifle...
CTTTGGCTTTAATGTTTTTCTCTTCAATAAGTATCTTGAACTTATCTCCCATCATCTCAGGTAGGAATAGGTTTTTGATAGCTATTCTGTTTCTATATGAGGAAATATCTGAATTTTTTTCCTCACCTGAATACCTCTCAACAATATCCAAGATACCCCAGTCTAATAGAAATTGCCCTTGAGTCGTGTATTTAACTGTGTTTAACCCAAAAGACTGTCCAACTCGGATTAGATTGCTGAAGTCCACATGAGCGGTAATATCCTGCTCTCCTAGATTAATATAAGGGTTTTCGTTAGTAGTGTGTTTGTAGTAGCACATAAACGTGCCTCTCATTCTGGAAGGGTTATATAATTCAGGTGCAAGATAACCGTAGTCGATTGTAAGAATAAAACCTTTGGCTAAAATATGTGACACTTCGGAAAGCCACTTCCTTGCATGAAGGTTTATCTCAACCTCTTGTTCGTCTTCAAACTCTAAATTGTAACCATCAAAATAATCTTTCAAGGCGTTGCTGCTAGGTTCATCCAGAATCTCAATAAACTCTTCGTTTCGAAGTGAAACAAATATTTCTAGTAGCTTGCCGTCTTTAAACTTAGCTCGGTGAAAAGGGAAGGAGTCTACTAGTTCGTTTGAGATAAAAACACCATGGATGCTTTCGCGCTCGAGGTCATAAAGAGAATCAAACCTTTTTATTTTATGCATGTGTTCTTTCAAAGTAATTTTCCAATCTTCGCGTTGCGGTGTGCCGACTTCTGTAATCAAGTAGTTAAGCTTGTCATATAATTCATGGTTATTTCTTTTAAGTGAATCTAAGATATCAAGTGCCAGATAACCTTTCCCCGCTCCCATTTCTATGACCTTGAAATTAGGCGCATTTATCGTCTCATAGGCTCTACTTATAAACCTGCCAAGGATCTCCCCAAACGCTGGATGCACACACGGACTTGTATAATAATCGCCCTTTTTCCCGATTCTTGCTTTTCCAGAACTGTAGTAACCATACTCTGGATGATACAGTGCAAGCTCCATAAATTTTGCAAATGTAATCGGGCCGGATTTGTGAATTAACGATTTTATTATGGAGGTTAGTTGATTCATTCTATTCTAATGTCTTTTCTGATATTTTTTAAATTTCAAGGAGATTACATGAATAAATTTTCTATATTGTTTTTGTCCCAATCCCATTTTAATGGATTATTGACAACATATTCTCGAATTTTATTTAATGATGTTTCATCACGAATAACGTGATCATAGAATGATCGCTGCCACTTAAATCCGTAATCCTGGAATTGACCATGAATAATTTTCGTTACCACATTTTTAAATGATTTGACTATATTTGATAATAAACCATAATTTTTCTTCGTAGGGACAGAACAATGTTCTGTCCCTACTTTATTATAATTGACATTTATGATTATGATTCCGTGAATGTGGTTAGGCATTATAATAAATTCATCAATTTCAACATACTTATAATGATTGGGGATTTCCTTCCAATACCTTTCCGAGATTACGCCATGTTGGCTTAAAATCATTTTAGCATCTTCAATTTTCCCAAAATGTTCAATTCTATTTTTTGTGCAAAGGGTGGCAAAATAGCACCCGCTTCGAGAATAATCATAATTTTTCAATCTGTTTAGTTTTCTTTCTCTGTGTATGTATTGCATGCTTATTGCCTTAATCCTTCACTCGCAATTTGTGTATTATATCCCCTTCATCCAGACTTTAAAGCGAATTCTTCTTATTTGAACCCCTATCTCTATTGGGTTACAATTTCAGCGGGATCTGGGGTAGTTATCAAGAGGGAGGGTTTTTAGGGAACCACATGGCAAAAAAAAGAATTACGAAGGTCTATACAAGGACCGGAGATAAAGGACAGACATCGCTAGTTGGAGGTAAAAGGGTTAGTAAATCTTCTGCTCGAGTTGAGGCCTATGGCGATATTGATGAGCTTAATTCAGTTCTCGGAATCGTTAGGTTAGAGGCTGAGGATACTGAAATTAAAGAAATAATTACTGATATTCAAAACGACCTTTTTATAATAGGAGCAGATTTAGCTAGCCCAAATGAAATTCAAGTTCCGAGAATTAGTAAACAGAAAATAAGTGAGCTTGAGAAAGTCATAGATAAATTTCTTCACGAGCTTGAGTCACTTAAAGAGTTTATACTTCCAAGTGGAAGCGGAGGAGGTCCTTACCTTCACCTTGCAAGAACTGTCTCAAGAAGGGCGGAAAGAAGAATCGTAAGGCTTATGGAGGAAGAGCAGGTAAACGAAAACATACTTGCCTATGTAAACCGCCTCTCGGATCTACTTTTTGTGATGGCTAGGATTGAGAATAAGCGTGGAAACTTCGAGGAAACCTATGTGAGATTCGATAAAGGAAAGAAACAATTTAGCCACGAAAATGCGGGTAGTGGGCCGGGCATTTCGGCGAAGCCAATTGACACGAATGAGCACGAATGAAAAAAATAAAAAATGGAATCCTAAAGGATTCTGCTACAGTTATATCTTTCTTTTTCATGCAGCTTTTGTATGTAGCGGAAAGCTTTAGCTTTCCACAAACTCATTATTTATTCGCGTGAATTCGTGTTCATCTGTGGCTAATAAATAGTTACAATGAAAAAAAATGAAACCGAAACCTACATAATTAATCCTAAAATTGAAGAATACCTGAGAAACCTTAACCCGATTCAAGATAATGTCCTAAAAGAGATGGAAGAGTTAGGAAACGAAAGAGGGTTTCCAATAATCGGGCCCCTTGTAGGAAGCCTGCTTTATCAACTTGCAATCATAATAGGGGCAAAAAGGGTTTTTGATATGGGCTCAGGCTTTGGTTACTCAGCCTACTGGTTTGCTAAGGCTCTAGGAAAAGAAGGGCTTGTCATATTTGCAGAACTTTCTGAAAAGAATGCTTGGCTAGCAAGAGGGTTTTTTAGACGTGGTAGTCTTGACAATAGAGTAGAAATACATGTTGGAGATGCACTTCAGATCTTGGAAGAAACTGATGGTGAGTTTGATGTCATCTTTAACGATATTGATAAGGAATATTACCCCTTAGTTGTGGATGAAGCATACAAAAAATTAAGGCGTGGTGGACTTTTTATAACGGATAATGTTCTCTGGTTTGGAAGGGTTTTAACTGATGATTTATCTCCTAGCACAAAAGGGGTTAAAGAGTTTACTCGCCTTCTTTTTGAGGAGAAGGGATTTGTTACGACTATAATTCCAATTAGGGATGGTATATCATTAAGTGTGAAGTTATAGAGGGTTGAGATTTATTAGCCATAGAGAGCACGGAGAAAAATTTTGTTTTAATATTAAAAATCTTCTGTGACCTCGTTCGACTGAGCTCACGACGAAGTCTGTGCGCTATGTGAATAGAAGGAAAGAAAAGAGATGCAAAGGGTAGGAAAGGCAGTAGTAAGAGACGAACTCAAGGAAAAAATAAGATCATATCTTGAAGAAAATCGAAAAGAGTTAAGGGAACTACACAACAGAGAAGTCTTAAGCGGTCGTCAATTAGTTGAGAGAAGATCTCGAGTTGTAGATGGACTAATTAGTCAAGTTCTAACTGGACTTGGGTTTTCGAAATTATCCGGCGTTTCAATAGTTGCTCTTGGTGGGTATGGAAGGGATGAGCTTTGCCCCTATTCAGATGTAGACCTATTATTCCTTTTTGCACCTAGGAGCAAGTCTTTAGCAAAAGATATCGTCCAAGAGCTGCTATATCTCCTTTGGGATTTAAACTTTGAAATCGGGCACTCTGTCAGAACTATTGATGACTGCATTGAAGTCTCTCGTGGTGATGATGCAACGATTTTTACATCACTCCTTGATGGGAGATTTATCTTTGGAGACAAAAAACTCTTCGATCAGCTTGACAGAATAATGTATCGGGAGCTCCTTCCAGAAATATCATCAAAATTTATAGAAGGAAAGATCGCAGAAAATGAAAAAAGAATAGAGAGATTTGGTAGGTCTGTTTATCTCATAGAGCCCCATGTTAAAGAGGGCGAGGGAGGACTAAGGGATATTCATTCTGCCCTATGGATAGCTAAGGCTAAGTTCAAAGTTAGAAGTTTTAGGGAGCTCATTGAAAAGGGTGTTTTGCTTGAAAGGGAGCTAAGGGTTTTTGAAAAGGGCTTAGATTTCCTCCTTCCGATTAGGACAGAGCTTCACTACCTTGCAGGAAGAAGGGAAGACCGGTTGGGCTTTGAGTGGCAGGATAAGGTTGCTAGGTTTCTGGGCTATAGAGACGTGGGTGAACTAGCTGCTGTAGAAAGGTTTATGAGGATTTATTATCTTCGTGCAACCCTTACAAGGGAATATTCAAAGAAGCTTATTGAAAGATGTGTTTCTAAGCCAAAAGTGAGTTTTCACACTCCCAAGACTGTTTTTCTTGATAACAGCTTTATCATTCAAGGTGGAATGCTTTCAGTTTCTAAGCGAACTGTTTTCCAGGATCATCCTGAAAATTTAGTGAGAGCTTTTGAGGTAGCAGACAGATATGGAATAAAAATGAGCAAGTATCTACACGACATGATTCGGGATAATGTAAAAATAATTGACGACTACGTGAGGAGAAATACCGAGCTTAATGCCTCATTTATTTGGCTTCTTAAAGAAGGCAAAGAAGTAGCCAATGCTCTTTTTGATATGAATAGACTTCGCCTTCTTGGACACTTCATTCCTGAATTTGGGAAAATAATTTGTATGGTTCAGCATGATGCATATCATGTTTATACGGTAGACATACATTCAATCTTTATGGTGAAAGAGATTGAGAATCTAATTAAAGGTGCGTATGAAAAGGAGTTTCCACTTTTTACAAAGATTGCAAAAGAGATTTCTAAACGCCATATTCTTTATCTCGCATGCCTCTTCCATGATATGGGTAAGGGTGAAGGAAAAGATCACTCCCAGCGCGGAGCCGAAATGATTCCCAGGATTTCTGAAAGAATGGGACTCTCAGAGGAGGAAAGTGATCAGCTTGAATTCATAGTAAAACATCATCTTATAATGCCACACTTTTCTCAAAGACGTGACATACACGACGACGGACTAATACTAAGGTTTGCAAAATCTGTTAAGACTGTGGAAACCTTATCAATGCTTTATCTTCTTTCTTTTGCTGATATAAGATCGGTAGGGCCCGATGTATGGACAAACTGGAAGGGAATGCTTCTTGAAGAGCTTTACCATAGAGCCGCATATGTTCTAGCGCGCGGAGCGTTTAAGAAAGAAACTCCCAAGAGGAAATCTAGGAGATTTATACGTGAGGTTATTCAATTACTCAAGAATGAGATTTCTGAGCCTAATATTAGACGACACTTAGATGTTATGCCATATTCCTATTTCTTGGGATTTTCTCCGGAGAAGATAGCTTATCATGTGAAATTATTTGAGAGGTTTGGAGAGGAAATAGGCTTTGATGTAATTTATAATCAGAACGAAGGGTACGATGAGTTTACTTTTTGGGGATTCGATAAACCTGGGGTTTTCTCAAAACTCTGTGGAGTGCTTGCTGGAAGCGGTATCAATATTTTAGGAGCAAGAATAATTACCCGTGATGATGGAAGGATAGTAGATGTTTTCTACGTTAACAGGCTTGGCAAATCTACATCAGAAGATAATGAGATTTGGAACAAGGTGAGTAGTAATCTCTATGGTGTTTTAAAGGGTGAAATGGATGTTGAACATCTTGTGTCAAAGAGAAAGAGGCAGAAGCCTGTTTATATAAAACCTATCCCTCAGCACCCTACGCGTATAGATATTGACAATGAATCATCTGATACAGCTACTGTTATAGATATCTACACTAATGATAGGGTAGGGCTACTCTACGATATTACTAAGACACTTACAAAGCTTGGGCTTTCAATAGATTATGCTAAGATTTCCACTAAGGTGGACCAGGTGGCGGACGTATTTTACGTTCGTGAAATAGTGGGAGGCAAGGTATTTGATGAAAAGAAGTTAGAAAATATTAAAAACAAATTGATTGAAGCAATAGATATTGTTACGTGAATAGATCTGGCAGAATTTTTTAATCTCAGTTATATGGATGATATACATTCCAAAAACATTAATTCTTTACATTCCGATTTCTTAGTAATAGGAAGTGGGCTTGCAGGACTTTATGCCTCACTTTACGCCTCAAGATTTGGCAAGGTATTGCTCTTAACTAAATCCACACTTGAAGAAAGCAATTCTTACTGGGCACAAGGCGGTATTGCTGCTGCCATCGATCCGGAGGACTCGCCTCTTTTTCATCTAGAGGACACAGTAAAGGCTGGAAGAGGTCTTTGTAATAGGGAAGCTGTAGAGATCCTCGTGCGTGAAGGTGTAGAGAGAGTCACGGACTTAATTGCTTTAGGGATGAAGTTTGATTTGGGTGAAAAAGGTTTAGAGCTTGGTCTTGAGGGGGGACATAGCAAGAGGCGTGTTCTTCATGCGGGTGGGAACTCTACCGGTAAAGAAATGGTGCAGTTTCTAATTTCTTCAGTTCAAGCCAATCCAAATATATTTATATTTGAAAACACAGAAGTAGCTGAGCTTATCTCTAATGGAGAAAGGTGTTTTGGGTCTTTAGCATTCAACCTTAATATTCAGAAGTACTGGGTTCTCATAGCAAAATATACAATACTTGCAGCTGGCGGTGCCTCAGGAATCTATCTAAGGACCACAAACCCCCAAACTGCTACTGGTGATGGAATCGCTCTTGGTTTTAGAGCCGGTGCGGAAATTACAGATATGGAGTTTATTCAGTTCCATCCTACTGCTTTTTACACGGAAAACGGTGAAACATTTCTCATAAGTGAGGCTGTAAGGGGTGAAGGGGCATTTTTATTAAATAACACATTAGATAGGTTTATGCTTAAATATCATGAGCTTGCTGAGCTAGCGCCTAGAGACGTTGTATCACGTGCGATTTTTAATGAGATGAAAAGATCTGGCGTGAATTATGTTTATTTAAGCCTAAAGCACTTGAACCCAGATTTTATTCGTAAACGATTTTCAAATATTTATAATGCATCGTTACAGTATGGGGTTGATATAACCGATGATCTAATTCCTGTGGCCCCGGCTGCGCATTACCTTATAGGTGGTGTTAAAACTGGACTGTGGGCAGAGACTAATATCAAAGGACTTTTTGCATGTGGAGAAGTCGCATGTACAGGAGTTCACGGTGCTAATAGGCTTGCAAGTAACTCTCTTCTTGAGTGTATTGTGTTTGCGAGAAGGGCGGTAGATTTAGCTCGAGAAAGTGATAAATGGACGGATAAATCGGAAAATCTAGTAAAGGATTTATCCTTTATTTTAAATCCCGACTCACAGAAGGATAGTTTTATTAAGCTCAAAAGTATTATTTCTCAAATAATGTCTGAACATGTGGGAATTGTTCGTAGCGCTTATGGACTTAAAAGGGCGCTTGAGGTATTTGAAAAGGTAGCTAGTTCGAGTGATGAATTGGTTGGATATTACAAACTCAAACTACAAAATATATTGGATGTATGCTCATTAGTTGCTAGATCTGCCCTTCTTAGAACGGAATCAAGAGGCGCGCATATAAGGGAGGATTTCCCGAATGAAGACCCATCTTGGAAAGCCCACATTGTACTTAAAAGGGATTCGGAGCCGTTAGTAGTAAAAGGTAATTGAGCATCAAGTTATATTGTCAAAAAAAAATCATAAAATGACTTTTGTAACATAGCTCTGGCTCTCAAGTTTAACAATCGAGAATCATGTCTGAGATCCAATTAAATTTGGATGAGGTCAACCAAATTCTAGAAAATGCCCTTCGAGAGGATATTGGAAGTGGGGATATTACTACCAACCTGCTTTTTCCATGTGATGCAGAATGCAAGGCAATCATACTCGCTAATGAAGAAGGGCTAGTAGCTGGGCTTCCTATAGCTGAAATGATTTTTAGAAAATTAGACAAAGATATTGTCTGGAGTGAAGAAAAGAAGGATGGAGACAAAGTTGAGCCCAATCAGGTTCTGGCTGAAATCTCTGGTTCTCAAAAAGCTGTTCTTACAGGCGAGCGCGTGGCTCTTAATTTTCTTCAGCGCCTTTCAGGAATTGCGACTCTTACTTCCAGGTTTGTCAAAGCTATTCATGGGCTACCTGTAAAAATACTTGATACTAGAAAAACAGCTCCTGGGCTTAGAATCTTGGATAAATACGCAGTCAGGGTTGGCGGTGGATTTAACCATCGTTTTGGGCTTTATGACGAAGTGCTGGTTAAGGATAATCACATAAAACTTGCGGGAGGCATTACTCGTACAATTAATATTTTAAGAGAAAGGGCAGTAACTCAGAAGAGAATAGAAGTTGAAGCTTCAACAATAAGCGAAGTAGAAGAAGCACTTAATGTAGGTGCCGATGTTATATTGCTTGATAATATGCCCCCAAAAATGATAATTTATGCTGTAGGACTAATTAAAGGTAAAGCGCTTATCGAGGTCTCAGGCAGAGTGACCCTTGAAAATGTTCGTGAGATTGCAGAAACTGGAGTTGATTTTATATCAGTAGGCTCAGTCACACATTCCTCACGGGCTTTAGACATAGGGCTATATGTGGTATGATATTCAAAGTTAAGAGCGAAGAGGTAATTTTCTTTATGGTTAGTTTTGGAATTATCAATTGTCATTGCGAGGAGTGCTTCGCATGCGCTCAGCGCAGGCTCCGCGACGAAGCAATCTGACACGAAGTTTCATTCCGAACCCTGTCCTGAGCCTAGTCGAAGGAGCAGTGAGGAATCTCAAACAGATTGCTTCACGGAGTTTACACTGAGTTTAACGAAGTGTTCGCAATGACAAAATAAGTTATGGGTTGTCTTGCAGTACACTAATATAACTCACTGTTTCAGTGGGTTATATCAATCAAGATGGAAAACGATTTGATTAGAGAAGAGATTCAGAGTTTAAAGAAGAAGAGGAATGCCGTGATACTTGCCCATAACTATCAGGTGGGCGAGGTTCAGGAGGTTGCTGATTTTACAGGTGATTCGCTTGGCCTCTCTCAGGCTGCGGCAAGGACGGAGGCAGATGTGATAGTTTTCTGTGGTGTCCACTTTATGGCTGAGACAGCTTCCATTATTTGTCCGGATAAGAAGGTGCTAATACCTGATTTAGAGGCTGGATGCTCACTTGCTTCTACAATTAACGCTGATGAGCTAAGAAATTGGAAGAAAGAACATCCCGATGCTGTGGTTGTTTCTTATGTGAATACAAGTGCAGAAGTTAAGGCTGAAAGTGATTACTGTTGCACATCAACAAATGCAGTTAGGGTTGTGAATTCGATCCCAGAGGATAAAGAGGTTCTTTTTCTGCCTGATATGTTTCTCGGGGCCTATGTTTCAAAGGTTACAGGGAGGAAACTCCACATTTGGCCAGGGGAGTGCCATGTTCACGCGGGGATAAAGCCTGAGCAAATTTCAAAAATAAGGGATCTTCACCCTGAGGCTGAGATGCTTATTCATCCTGAGTGCGGCTGTGTAACTTCCTGTATGTATTATGCAGCCGAAGGATCTATAGAAAACAAAAATACACATATACTTTCGACCGAGGGAATGATCAGGCATGTGAAACGCTCAAAGGCGATGGAGTTTATAGTAGCAACTGAGATTGGAATAATTCACAGGATGAAAAAAGAAACCTCAGATAAAACCTTCTACCCCGCAAATGATGAGGCCGTGTGCAGATACATGAAAATGATTACCTTAAATAAGGTCTTAAACTCCCTAAGGGATGATATATATGAGGTGAAGGTACCTAAAGAATTAGCATTTAAGGCTAAAAAAGCTATTGAAAGGATGTTAAAACTAGCTTAAAAACAATGAAAAAAAAATAAAAAAAAACCCCTTGACAAAGGTGGATATTTTATATAATGTACACTCAGACCTTAAATTAAAAGGAGGTAAGGAGAGATGAATAAGGCTAAATGGGTACTATTTTTCCTACTGGCTGTGTTGGTTGCCGTTCCATCTTATGCAGTAGAACTAACATTGGGCGGCTTCCCCAGCTATTTCCGTATCCGTCCTCAGTTTTATAAGAATTCGACTTTCGTCAGTGCATTAAGTAACGCTCAAGCTCAGGCGCTTGGCTTTAATGATGCAGATGACAACATCGTTTTCGTTGATTCGAGGCTCCGTTTAACCCCTCAGCTTGTGCTTAGCGATGCAGTGACAATTAGAGCACAGGTGGATGTCATGGACAATACAATCTGGGGCGGTACAAACAATCTTCTTGAAAGGGATGTGGTGTTTGAATCCCTAACCCCTACCGATAGGTTCCGAGGTGCACTGCTTGTAGGGCCAGTTAATGGGAATGTGTTGTTTAATGGTCTCTTTGGAGCCGGAAACGGTGTTGCATCAAGTTCGCCTGTTGACGATGTCCAGTACTTTAACGTCCGTATGCTCCACGTTGATATTGTTCTTCCACATAACTTGGGATTTATAAGGGCAGGTCGTCAGCCATTTGACTGGGGTCTTGGGATCTTGGCAAATGGTGGTTGGGACCCACTATCAGACCTTGGATTTGTTCTTGACAGGTTCCTTTATCTTAAGTCCTGGCCTTTAATGAAGGGAACATTTACATTCGTATTCGTTAGTGACAGGTTTCGTCAGGGTCAGCTTCCTGGATTCGGACAAGGAGCTGGTGGAACCGGAAATAGTTTAGAAACCGGCTCCGGAGATGGATATGATGGCGGTGCATTCGCTCTAATTTATAACCAGGGTCCTCTAACAGTAGGAGGCTACCTCTTCCCCTACATCCATCAGACCAATTTCGGTGGAACTAATCTTGACCTAAACCGCTTTACCCTGTGGGCAGCTCTTGTAGATTATAAGACTGACACGTGGAGATTTGTGGGTGAAATGCAGCAGGCTCAGGGAGATATAACCGGAGCTCAAAGCTTAGGATTTACAGAGGATAAAATAAATATTGATGCCTCGAATTTGATTTTTGCTGTACGTGGGGAGGTTTATCCCGGATTTCCTGTAAGTATCGGGGCGGTTGAGTTTGGCTGGGCAAATGGTGATAATATAGACTCAGTAAATGACGGAGGAGATTTCCAAGGAAACGTTCTTGCTTTTAGCGCAGCTTACAATATTGATAACCTTCTTTTCAAGCATATTATTCCGAACATATACGGGCTTGAAAACAGCGTAATTAACGCCTTCTATGTAAGGGGTTGGATGACAGCTAAGCTTATGGACCACATGTAAGGGGTTGGATGACAGCTAAGCTTATGGACCACGTGACTTTCACACCTCAGGTTCTTGTTGCCTGGAACGAGGAAACACAAGCCTTGGTTCAGCCTACTTTCTTCGCTGGTGACAATGGTGAAGTAGATAGATTTCTTGGAGCTGAGCTGGAAGGTACGCTTTCAGTTGAAGTTGTAACAGGTGTTAACTTCGACTTTATTGGTAGCGTAGTAATATCTGGAGGTGGTCTTAAGGACCTTTATGAGCAGAGGGCTGCTATTGAAGTTGATCCGCTTGGTGGTACCTCGCCTAGTACTTTTGATGCACCAAGTGTACCCTTCGCATTCCAGGGAAGGCTCTTAGTCTACATAGACCAGTTCTTCAAATAAAAGAAATATATGAAGCAAAGTAGGAGATCCAAGTGGGTCTCCTACTTTTATTAAATAAACTTTTTTGCTCCTTTTACTTACACTAACGTTTAAGAAAAGGGGTTTTTCTATTACGTAGATTTCCTCCCCCCTGATAGCAAAGCCATAAAGTTAAGCATTGAAGAGGTATATCCGTTCACCCTGAGCAGTGAGCTTGTCGAACTGTCGAAGGATGCTTTTTACTACGGCCTAGACGAGAAATCTCAGCCCAATCTCCCCTTAATAGAGCTTCCTTTTTGCCATGACTCCATCCTTTAATTTGCCTTTCACAGGTTTTAGCCTCTTCACGAGAGGGGAATTCCTGAGAAAATACTAGCAAGACGGGCAACCTTGTAGAAGTATAGCCTTCAATTTCACCCGCCTGATGTTCTGCAATTCTCTTCTCAAGATTATCTGTATGCCCCGTGTAGTACGAATTATCTGCACAACGCAAAATATAAACCCAGAAACCCATGTTCTCTTAACGTCTGCTAATCGCCTGCTTCTATGGTACCTCACAAGCTCATCCTTCGACTAGCTCAGGATGAACGGTTTCAACCAGACTATGCAATGACCTTTTACTCCTTAACCATCCCAGCCTTCCCCCACAAGGGGGGAAGGAGTATCTAAGTTTCAAATCTTATACTATTCTACATAACTAAATGTTTTGTTAAACCGGTATCACACGTGATAGATAGAGAGTGGAACCCTTAATTCTGTCAGTTACATTCAAACAAAAGTAGTCTGTAAAATTTGGACTCGCAATATTAGGCGAGATTAGAAAATCCCGCCTATCGCTATATATTAAAATCTTACCTGAGATAGGCGGGGCATTCTTGTCCCGCATGTTGTTAATAAAATCTGAAGCCTTAGCTCCAAGTTTAGTCCGTTTCATCTCCCCGGCCAACTTATCGTTGCAAGGGTATCAGTTAGCAGTGGACGAATTTAACACCTCTCAATCGCTCTTATTATGATCTTCCTGAATGCTTCAAGCGATTGGACACCGTGAACAGGGAACTTTCCAAAAATAAAAGTCGGTACCCCCATAACTTGATCTCTTTCTGCCTCCCGTCTGTTTTCTTCAATCTTTTTAAGCATCGTTCTTTTCTTGAGGCATTCTTCAAGCTCTATTGCATCAAGACCTGTTTTTTCACCTATATTAAGGATTACGTCAATCTTACCTATGTTCTCTCCATCCTGAAAATACGCCTCATACACGCCGTTATGAAATTTAGAAAAACTATACTTTGCCTTTGCGAACTCTGAGGCTTCGAGGCAAAGCCTTGTGTTTGTGACTATCCCAGGAAACGTTATCTCAACTTTGTCTTCTTGGCTCATTTCCGTTATGTTTTGTGCAACCTTCTGAAATCTCAATGTTTTTGAACGTTTGACACCCTGAGGAGAGATTTCAGGATGTGTTTCAATTCCACTCCATTCGAGATCCAGATCGAACTCTTTTGCTAACCTCTCTATACGCTTTGTGCCTAGGAAACAATATGGGCAAATATAGTCGTAATATACGGCAACTTTCATTTTAAGTTATAAGTAGTGCACTGCCAATTTCGATTCGATACCGATTACACAAATAGGTAGGCCCTTCGACAAGCTCAGGGCGAATTGACACCCTGAGGAGGGATTTCAGGATGTATTTCAATTCCACACCATTCGAGATCCAGATCGAACTCTTTTGTTAAACTCTCTATACGCTTTGTGCCTAGGAAACAATATGGGCAAATATAGTCGTAATATACGGCAACCTTCATTTTAGGTTGTAAGTAGTGCACTGCCAATTTCAATTTGATACCGATTACGCAAATAGGTACGCCCTTCGACAAGCTCAGGGCGAACGGTACTAAAATAAGCCGTTCGTGGTGAGTCCTTCGGCTAAGCTCAGGACAGGCCTGTCGAACCATGAACGGCGACCTTGCGTAGCCCAGGGTTAACCAAAATCAATTTGGGTAAAGCATTAGTTAGCCTATAATAAACACTAATTTACACTAATAAAATGATGCACGATGCATGACTCATGATACACGATTCATTGAGTTTTTACTTGCATCCTGCATCGTTCGACTGAGCTCACGACGAAGTCTTGTATCTTGTTTATTTTCATTCGTACTCATCTTTCGGCGGGGCTCATGACAAAGTCTATATCATTTTGTAGCTAAATAGTTATGATAAATGTTAGTATAAAGTTGATTGCGGGTTTGGTCAAACAACTTGGAATTCTTAACTATGATTAATGCCTAAAATGTCTCACCCCAGTAAATATCATTGCAATTCCGTGTTCATCTGCCGCGGCTATGGTCTCTTTGTCTCTTACAGAGCCACCGGGCTGGACTATGGCTGTAATTCCTGACTTTGCCGCCTCGTCAACGCCGTCACGAAACGGGAAAAATGCATCGGATGCAAGAACTGCGCCCTTAGTCGTAGTTCTTGCTTTCATAGCTGCTATTTTAACAGAGTCAATGCGGCTCATCTGTCCTGCGCCAATTCCAATGGTTTGGCCCTCGCGCGCGAATACTATGGCGTTAGATTTAACATGCTTACATACCTTCCATGCAAATTTAAGTGCTAGGAGCTCTTCATCAGTAGGTTC
>Ga0209431_10002738_pt1 | contig 14215 bp, 14 predicted proteins | sample RifCSP13_3_FD_184021 | JGI IMG/M metagenome (GOLD analysis project Ga0209431, IMG submission 184021) | Soil microbial communities from Rifle, Colorado - Rifle CSP2_sed 13_3 (SPAdes) (version 2) | ecosystem: Environmental > Terrestrial > Deep subsurface > Rock core/Sediment | place: Rifle...
TTCTCTTATTTCGATTTATCTTCTTCCCATAAATATATACTTTTCTGCAATTAGTCTTGCCGTAGGGACGCTTGTCAAACCTCAGGCCGCCTTTATTGCTCCAGTAGTTTTTTTCCTGATGATTAACAATAAAATATCGCTTACAAAAATCCTAACATTTGGAATTTTGGGCCTTGGAGTTTTTATTCTCGGGTTTATTCCCTTTCAAAACATCGCCAATTTCTTGGACTTTATTTTTCAAAGGCTTGCAATCTCAGCCAATCAATATCCCTACACCGCGGTTAACGCCTTTAATTTCTGGGGACTTTTTGGGCAGTGGAAGCCGGATAATATTTACTTTCAACTTGGAGGATACTTGATATTTTTAATCTCTACATTCTTTTTTGCCAGAAGGATTTCAAAAAAACCACGCTTTCCATATTTTTTAACGGCGTTTGTTTTTGCATTTAGCTTTATGTTTTTTACAAGAATGCACGAAAGACATTTATTGCCTGTTTTTGCTCCGCTTACGATCCTTGCCGCTGAAGAGTTTTTATTTCTGATCCCCTTACTGGGACTTTCCTTGGTGTATGTTTTAAATCTTTTGTATTCCTACAATTGGGTTACCAACGATTTCAAAATTTTATTTGAACCGTTCCCGGTAATTATTGTCGGACTTGTATCTTTTTTTACCTTTATTTTTCTTTCTCTAAATATTCAAAAAGCAAAATTACTTTATTCCTCTTTGGTTAAGTTTTTCAATAAAGGCAGAAAGGCAATTCCGGATAAATTTTTGGGAGTTATCGTTTCACCTTCGCTTTCTCGAATTATACTTTTGGTCATAATTCTTTTTTCCTTGGCAACCAGAGTCTATAAATTAGGAGAACCTCCCAAAGATTATTTCGATGAAATATATCACGCCTTCACAGCAAGACTTGTTCTTCATAATGATCCCAAGGCCTGGGAATGGTGGAACCCGCACCCCGAGGGCTTTGCTTATGAATGGACTCACCCGCCTCTTTCCAAATTAATGATGGCGGGGGGTATGATGATTTTCGGAGAGAACTCGTTTGGTTGGAGAATTCCCCAGGCAGTTTTTGGGACCTTGGCGGTTTTTTTGGTCTATCTTCTTGCCAAGAAAATCTTTAAAGATGAAGCCTTGGCCCTTCTTGCCGCGGGGATTTTTTCTCTTGATGGATTGTCCCTGGTTCTTTCTAGAATGGGAATGAATGATATCTATGTCTTGGCCTTCATGCTTCTTTCGGTTTACTTTTTTTTGGGAAAGAAAGATTTACTTTCGGCAGTTTCTTTAGGACTTGCGATATCCTCAAAATGGAGTGCCATCTGGACAATTCCAATTCTTTTTGTCTTGTGGCTCAAAAGAAAAAATAAATTCAGGGTGCCAACTTTCTTTTGGTTTTTACTTTTGCCGATTGCTGTATATCTTGCAACTTATACCCCAATGTTTTTAACCGGACACGATTTGGGAACTTGGTGGGGGATGCAAAAGCAAATGTGGTGGTATCACACGGGGCTTGAGGCAACTCATCCTTATACGTCCCCCTGGTGGAGCTGGCCCCTGACAGGCCGGCCGGTTTATCTTTACACAAGTGACGAGATTGGAGGATTTGTTAGTAGAATCTATGCAATAGGAAACCCCATCATTTTCTGGTTTGGTTTTGCGTCGGTAGTACTTGGAATTGCCTACTCCTATTTTGAAAAAAATAAAAATGTGGCTCTAGTAATATTTTCCTATTTGATATTTTTTGTTCCCTGGGCAGCCTCTCCGAGAATTATGTTTTTATACCACTATCTTCCCTCAATTCCTTTTATGTGCATTGCGGCAGCCTATATCCTTAGACGAAATCTTAAGTTAACGATTCCGTTTTTGGTCTTTAGTCTAGTCTTTTTCATCTACTTCTATCCCCATTGGGCAGGACTTTCGGTCCCTCTTTGGCTTGACAAAAGCTACTATTGGCTTGGGAGCTGGCGCTAAAGAGCAAGAAGTAAACTCCCGAGTATTACAAGAATTCCCAAACCCGCACCAAAGATTGTTGGCCAGGAAGTTCCCGACTGAGGAAGTTCGGCCTGGGTTCCTGTCGGAGCGGGAGTAGATGTTGCCCCGGGGCAGGCGCAGTCAGTTTCAGCAATACAACTTGGGTTTCTACAAAAACCTTGGTAGCAGATTAGGTTTGATGCGCAGTTAGAATTGCTGCCGCACGTTCCATTACAAGTGTTAGGTGTGCTTGTTGGAGTAGAGGTTGCGGTAGCGGTGGCCGTTGCTGTTGCTGTTGATGTTGCAGTAGCAGTGGCTGTAGCGGTAGCCGTTGCAGTGGCGGTCGCTGTAGCTGTCGATGTTGGAGTTGTTGTTGTTAAGGTAAAACTAAGAGTACACGCAGGAGGAGCGGTGGGAGCCGCCTGGGCTTTGGGCTTACTGGTTGGAGCGGTTGGGGCAACCGGCTGGCTTCTTAGTTGATAGAGTCTTAGTGCAGTAAAAATTGCAACTCCGGCAAGAACAAGAGTGATAACAATTGTTAAAATTGTTCCGATTTTTGATTTCTTCATATTATTTCCAGCCTAAGGTTGAATGATAAATTTGAGCACTAACGCTAAATGTTGTTGTCCCGGTAGGGATTGTATAAAGTTGGCAGAAATCATTGGATCCCGGCCGCTTCGTAGAAGTCTCGTTCTGCACGGCTCCATTTATTGTGAATTTACCTTTACTAAATGTTCCATCAGTTGTGGTTCCGGCAACACAGAAGTTAACTTGATTGTCGGCCTCAAGCTGTGCCAATTGCGAAGCGGAAAGTAATGTCCAACCAACAGTGTAAGCCTTTATGTTCTGACATTGAGCTGTTGGCCCCCCATCACCGTTTCCCCCACTACCGCCACACCCAGAAGAAGAACCGACTGCCATTGTGCAATGTTGCCCGCTGGGTAACTTACATTCCTTTCTGCCTCCCGCAGCGCCAGGTTCGCAAACAATTTCCCCGGCGCAATTTACTGTATCAGCACAGCAACCTGGTGCGTTCGGATCACCGACCTTACACGAGGTGTTTGAAGTAACACATGCCCCATTGATACAGGTACCCGACACACCATTTGAGGTACAGGCCCCAGTGCCGCTGCATTCATTCGCGCCGAGAATACAATCTGTTTGGTCGTAGGTTACGTTCGCTGGACAACAATATGTACTCACCCCATTAAGAGAGCATTGGACTGCCCCTTGTGCGCTGGAGGGTACATTACAATCTTGTCCAGCCGTACATTGAGTAGCTGTTGAGTCAGATGTACTTACACACTTTTTCTGAACTGGATCCCACACTTGATTGAAGGGATTGCAACTTGTGGGACAAAGTCCGGCCTTAGGTGCACATAACCCCTGCGCCCCACTATAATATCCGGTCGAATCACAATATTTTGTTTGATCCCCAGGACAACCTTCTGCGGTGGTGCAACTTACTACGGTTTGTGTATTGGGTTGGCACTCTTGGGTTGTACCCCCACCCTCGTCCGGTAATTTACATTGCCCACCTTTACACTCTTTTCCCTTAGGACATGAACCTTCAAAGCATGGTCCACACACACCCTCGCCCACAGCGTCGCAAGGATGACCTGGATAGGCGCCCATACAATTACCGCTTCCACATTGACTATCGCTTGTACAACATGCACCCGCTAATTCTCTAACATCTTGCTGCTGTTGGGTAAGAATTACCCCTCCCGCAATTCCCCCCACAAGTATTAGGAATCCTAAGATAGTTGCAATTATTTTTCCTCCGCCGAATTTTTTCTTAGGTGTGGTTGAGATTATTGGAGGGATATCAGGTGGGGCCGAAGAACTCGAATCATTTGAGACATCCGGCTTTTCGGTTGCTGCTTGCGGAGAGTCTCCGGTCGGCATGGAAGGAATATCTTGAAAGTCGGGGATTATAGGAGGAGTGTCTGTGGGAGCAGCGGGAGCAGGTGGATTAACTGTTGGTTGGGCGGGACTATTTGGGTCAGATTGATTCGGCATTTTTCCAGACAATAAAACTAAAAAGCATTACTGCTATTCCCATAATAGATAGCAAGAAGGTAGGAGTCAAGCTCCCCGTTTCAGGAACCGGCTGACCTGATGCGGTTGAAGTTGCGGTTGGCGTTACCGTTGCCTTGGGTGTTGATGTTGCCGTAGGCTTTACAGTCGGGGTTGGCGTTGTTGTTGTTGCCGATTCTGATGCTTCAAAGGCCGGGGCCTCACCAGCTTGAACGACAAAAGTTCTGGTTAAGCTTCTTGTGATTCCGGAAAAATCCTTCCAATTGATTGTGATTTTATGAGTACCTGGGCTTAATCCTTCAGGGGGCGTCCAGCTCCACGAGCCGCTGGTGCCGATATTGACATTATCCGTCACCGGGTTTTCAGACTCAACCGTAATGGTTAATTGTGTCCCTGCCGGACCCTCGCCGAAAAATTCCGGTTGCTCGCTGGTTACTACCTCTCCCTCATCGATACTTTCAAGCGTTATGGTTGCTTGGGATGGCGGGGTACCAACATCCAAGATACTAAATTTTGATTCCTGATTAATATCTTCAGGAAGGCTTAAATCTGCGCCGGGAAGGCCATCGCTTGTACTTGGGGCAAGATTCCTGAAATCGTGGGTGTTTCCCAATATCATGGGCGGAACCGGTTTTGCCGCCTGTGCATAGATTTGGGCGGATGAGACTCCTTGTGGGCCGGCCTGGACAAATATTTCGATAAGAGAACTCGTAGGATTAATCCCAAAAAGTTGAAAAACAAAATTTCCTGATGCGGAGGTTAACGTCGAATAGAGGCTTCCTTCCACGTTTGCATAAACGAGTGCATTTTTTACCGCCTGGCCTGTGGCTGTTAGAACGGAACCCGAGACAAGCTGTGGATTTTCCTCAACTTGCGGGTTTGCTGCAGTTTTTGCCTGCCAGGGGATGCCGTTGTTGTCAAATCCGGCTCCGTTGGAATTTATTTTGTATTCATAGGTGGTGTTGGGATTAAGGCCTGCAAAGTTAAACGAGTGGGTATAGCCTTTTTCATCTGGTGAAGTAGGACTTTTATCCCAGATCACAAAACCGACACTCTCTTTATCCGTAGTCCAAGAAACTGTCAGACTTGTATCAGTAACGTTTGAGATTCTGATGTCGTTGGGTTCGGACTCACCTTCCGCTCCGATTCTGAATATTTGCCGGTAGTTGATAAAAAAGACTCCGGCAAAAGTTGCAGCAAGAAGAAGAATTATACCCAAGATTGTTGGAATTTTGCTTCTTTTGACAATCATATCCCTGTCCCTCCTTCTGCACTGCCAGTTGGCGTAGGTGTTGCTGTTTGGGTTGCGGACGGGGCCTCAGTTGGTGTGGCAGCAGGTGTCGGGGTAGAGGTCGCTCCCGGTGTTGGAGCAAGTGAGAATTGAGTCTGAGGAATTTGGTCATCGGACAGAAAAAGCCTGCTTTTGATTTTCTCAATTGTAGTTAAATCAAGATTGGGATTAATCTCGCGGCTTATGGCCTCTGTAACGACCGGTTCCGGGTTTTGTGTAACTGCTCTTTGAATGCTAAAACCAATCCAGGTAAAGGATGTTATTAAAGTCAAAACGAGCAGATTTATAAAACTTGGTAATTTAGTTTTCATTTCCGATAAAAGGTACTCTGGCCGAAATTATAGCTACGATTATTCTTCCTTCTTCAGTGTCTGATGCATTGATTCCCAAAACATCTACCTTGACTGGGATTCTTAAATTCTCAATGTCTTTTATCATGGCGTTTAAGTTTTGATAAGCCCCGGTTGTTGATATGGATACCGCCATTTCCTTGGCACCTTCTGGCAAGGGTTTGTATTCGGCATTAGGGCTTCTCACCTTTGATTTTCCAACCAGAGTTACTTCGTTTATTGAAACTCCAAGTACTCCAACAGAGTTTTTGTTGGCAAGGCCCTCAATCTGCCGAACGAGCGTATCGGGGGTTGGGGAATTGGGAACGGCGGTTAAAACAGTTGGCAAGTCTTGCTCTCTTTGAAGATAGACATCGCTTGCTATCTCCAAATCATTGATTTTTTTATCAAGTTTGGCCAAAACTGATTCTTTTTCGTCGATTTCTTTTACCAGGGAAATTATAGTAATAATTGTTGGCCTTAAGGCAAAAAGGGAAAAAATGATTATAGTTACCAAAGAAAGAATTATCTCCAGAAACATTCTTAAATCCGACCTTGCTTTGTAAAGGGATAGAATGTTTAGGAAAAATCCTTTGTATCTTGCCAGTTGACCTCTCCATCCTGTTGCCATATTAGTATTTGATAGCTATTGTAAAAACCGTCAGGGACGGGTTGTCGGTTGATTGACTTACCAGTCCCAAAGAAACATCGTCAAAAGACTCATCGGCTGCTAAGTTTGAAATAAACTGGGCAATTGAGATTTCGCTTCCCGAAACTCCCTTAACCTGGGCCACGGATTCCTGAAAAGAAACTGAAGATAAATTTATTCCGGCTGGAATTTTTGAAGTTACTTTTATCAAAGCATCGGAGGCCTTTTGGTTTTTATCCATTTCCGCGAAAATTTTAAGACGTGTTTGAAGATCCCTAAAATCTTTCTCAAAATCAGCCTGGGAGTTAATTTGCGCACTTTTAATTCCAATTTCGTCGTTCAGGTCGCTATTTCTAGCGTCCAACCAGAATCGGGAAAGGAATGCCGCCATGACTATCATTTCGGTAACAATTACCATGATTCGGAAGGTCTGCATCGTCCACTTGAGGATCCGTCCGACAATGGAGGCATCAAATTCCTCCTGCGGTAGAAGATTAATTGATTTATTTTTGCGTTTGGGCATGGAAAAACCTAAACCCAATATAGCACAGAAAAAGGTGTGAAAGAAGCTATTTCTTTTTAGAGGCTTTAGGCAAAAGCTTAGCCAGCTGGGATTTTATTCTTGCGGATTTATTTTTGTGCATAACCTTTTTCTTTGCAGCCCTATCGGCAAGCGAGATTGCCTTAAGCACATTCTCCTTACTCTTGAGTTTTTTGGCTTTTCTTAATGCAACCTCAAGAGACTTTAAGATACTTTTGTTGATAATTGTTTTTTTGGCCGAGCTTCTCAAGGCTCTTTTGGCTGTTTTTGTAACCGGCATGTGGGTAGTATAATCCAAGACAAATGGTGAAATCAATTAAGAAGATTTTTAGCTCCCAGCAAAGCTCTGTTTTGTCCGCAGCAACAATTATTATGGTTATGGTTGTTGCCTCAAGAATTTTAGGACTTATTCGCCAAAGAACTCTGGCCTCTTTCTTTACTCCGGATGAACTTTCGCTTTTTTTTGCTGCTTTTCGCCTGCCGGATTTGGTTTTTGAAGTTTTGGTTTTCGGAACCTTCTCGGCGGCTTTTATTCCAGTTTTTACAGGACTTTTGAGAAAGAACCGAAAAGAAGCCTGGGCGGTTGCGGCAACAGTGGTTAATTTCGGGTTTTTGATTTTTGTTATTTTGGCGGCACTTCTTATCTTTTTCTCATCCCATTTGTATGGAATTTTGGCTCCCGGATTTACCAACGGGCAGCAGGTGACAATAGTTTCCCTAACCAGAATTCTTTTTGCTGCCCAAGGTTTTTTTGTAGTAAGTTACGTTTTAACGGCAGTTCTTGAGTCCTCAAGAAGATTTTTGATTCCGGCAATTGCTCCTCTTTTTTATAACTTAGGGATTATCTTTGGAACCCTGCTTCTTTCTTCGAAATATCATTTAATGGCACCCGTTATCGGAGTAATCGTCGGGTCGGCCCTTCATCTTTTAATTCAACTTCCCCTGTCTCTTAAGCTGGGATTTAGGTTTAAGGGGGCTATCTCAATTGATGAAAATGTTAAAAGAATCGGAAAATTGGCAGCCCCCCGGGTGATTGAGGTTTCATTTATTCAGGTAATGAAAACGGTTGAGCTTTTTCTGGCATCCTTGATTTCAACCGCTTCATATACTTACTTTACGCTAGGAAACACAATTCAGCTTATCCCGGTTGGCCTTTTTGGGACCTCAATTGCCAAAGCATCTCTCCCTACCCTTTCCCGACAGTCTGGGCAAAAAGCACTTTTCAGAAGAACCCTATTTGATGCACTTTATCAGATGGTATTTTTAATCCTGCCCCTTTCAGCAGCCTTAATAGTTCTTAGAATCCCAATCGTAAGACTTTTATTCGGAACCGACATTTTTGATTGGGAGGCAACCGTCCAAACTGGGATGGTGGTTTCAGCATTTGCCATAGGGGTAATTTTTCAGGCTGCCTCGGCCCTTCTTGCCCGGGCTTTTTATGCGATGCACGATACCAAAACTCCGGTTATTGTTTCCATAATTTCTTTAATCGTTAATGTCAGCCTTGCCTTCATCTTTGTAAAAGTTCTTGGTTTTCCTGCCTGGGCCTTGGCGCTTGCATATTCGATAGGGGTTTTCATTCAGGGAACATCTTTATTTATTCTGGTAAATAAAAGGCTCAAAAATGGATCGGTTTGGAAACTTTTGACCCCGCTTTTTAAGTCTCTTTTTGCATCAATCGTTTCGGGTCTAACTATGTTTATGATGCTTAAGTTTTTCGACAGGTGGGTCTGGCTTAAAAAGCCCCCCGTTAACCTTCCTTTTGATAAATTTGTGCTCGATACCCGCTACACCGGGAATCTCTTGGTTTTGACGATTTTTGTTGTGGCGGTGGGGGCACTTGTCTATTTTCTGGTTTCATATCTTCTTAAGTCGGAGGAGCTTGGTAACTTTTTGGCACTTGTTAAGCGCTCCTTTGTTTCCAAGAAGGTAGCTCCAATTCCAGCCAAAGAAACAGAGCCAGTTTCAGACCTTGACAAGAATTAGCACTCATGCTAGGATACTGCTAATCATGAGCGACGGACTGACTGCGAGACAGACACAAATATTAAAGGCAATTGTAGATGAATATATTGCCACAGCTTCCGCGGTCGGTTCGGAAGCTCTTGATAAAAAGTATAATTTGGGAGTTTCCCCGGCAACCATTCGAAATGAAATGGTTGAGCTGACCAAATCCGATTATCTCAAGCAGCTTCATACTTCAGCAGGAAGAGTTCCCACACCAACAGCCATGAAGTTTTATATAGACCAGCTTATGGAGGAAAAACAAATGAGTCTGGTGGATGAGGTTAAAGCCAAAGAAGAAGTTTGGGATTCAAGGAATGATATTGATGAGCTGATGGATGAGGCAACCCACGCTTTGGCCGCAAGGACAAGATCTTTGGCGGTTGCCGGACTAAAAGACAAAAAAGACAGATTTTGGCAGGCAGGACACTCCTATATTTTTCAAAATCCGGAGTTTGCAAATGTTATTGACTGTCAAAATCTTTTTTCAATCTTTGAGGAATTCGACAAGCTTGACAGGCTATTTTTCGGAATGGCAAGTACCACCTCTCCCCTTGAAGTTTTATTTGGGGAAGAAATCGGCTGGCCGGAACTGGCACCCGCCGGAATTGTGGCGACCCACTTTACCATAAGAGGAAAGCCCGGAGCCCTGGGAATAATTGGTCCTGCCAGAGTTGATTATGCGAGTGTGATTCCGACTCTAAGGTACTTTGGAAATTTAATAGAGGAGATAGCCAATGCCAAGCAAGCCTAAGAAAAATATCGAGGTAGAGGTACTAAAAACCCAGCTTGCGAGGGCGCTGGCTGATTATGATAACCTTGTAAAAAGGACGGAAGCGGAGAAAGCTATCTGGATGAGTTTTGCCAAGAAAGAACTTTTGGTTAAACTTTTACCGGTTGTCGATTCTCTGGAAACGGCACAAAAACATTTAAAAGATAAAGGTTTGGAGTTGGTTTTAGATCAGATTGGAAGGACCTTTGCCGAGGAAGGAATAGTTGAGATTGACTCAAGCGCAGAGTTTGATGCCAATCTGCACGAGGCAATTGATGCGGTTTCCGGAGGAAAGAAAAATATGATTGCGGAGGTAGCGCAAAAAGGCTATAAATTTACAAGTGGTGAAGTAATTCGCCACGCAAAAGTTAAGGTATATAAATAAAAAATATGGGAAAAATTGTAGGAATTGATTTAGGAACAACAAATTCAGTGGTTGCTGTCATGGAGGGGGGCCGACCTAAGGTTATTCCTGCTGCCGATACCGGAAGAAACATTACCCCTTCGGTTGTTGAACCCGTTAAAAACCTTGTTGGAGACGTTGCCAAACGCCAGGTAATCTTAAACCCCAAAAACACAATCTATTCAGTTAAAAGGATAATGGGCAGGCGCCATGATGACAAGGAGGTCGAAAGAACCAAGAAAATGGTTCCTTACGAGATTGTTTCAGGGAAAGACGGTGGAGCGGACGTTGAGGTTGAGGGTAAGCGCTACACTCCCCAGGAAATTTCGGCCAGGATTTTGATGAAATTAAAGAAAGATGCCGAAACCTATCTTGGGGAAAAGGTCGAGCAGGCGGTAATTACCGTTCCTGCCTACTTTGACGATGCACAGCGTCACGCAACCAAGCAGGCCGGAGAAATTGCAGGCTTTAAAGTCGAAAGAATAATTAATGAGCCAACCGCGGCCGCCTTGGCGTACGGACTGGAAAAGAAAAATGCTCACAAAATTGCTGTATATGATTTGGGAGGGGGAACCTTTGATATTTCAGTTTTGGAACTTGGGGATGGGGTATTTGAAGTTAAGGCAACCAATGGAGATACCCATCTGGGGGGAGATGATTTTGACGAAGTAATTGTTGATTATATATGCGACGAATTCAAAAAAGATAACTCGGTTGATCTAAGAGCCGACAAACAAGCACTGCAAAGGGTAAGGGATGCGGCAGAAAAGGCAAAAATTGAGCTTTCCGCGGCCGACGAGGTTGAGATAAATCAGCCCTATATAACCCAGAAAGACGGTACCCCAATGCACTTAACTATGAAGTTAAACCGAGCAAAACTGGAAAGCCTTGTCGGGGAGTTGATTGAAAAAACAATGAAGCCGGTTGAGGCTTGTCTTAAGGATGCAAAGCTTGATCCCCACGATATAGATGAGGTTATTTTGGTCGGAGGAATGACCAGAATGCCCAAAGTTGTTGAAACGGTCAAAAACTTCTTTGGCAAAGAACCCAATAAAAGTGTTAATCCGGATGAGGTTGTTGCTGTTGGAGCCGCAATTCAGGCAGGGGTTTTGGGAGGAGAGGTAAAAGACATTCTTCTTTTGGACGTAACCCCGCTAACCCTTGCAATCGAGACCTTGGGTGGAGTTGCAACCCCCATGATTCCCAGAAATACAACCGTTCCCACATCAAAAACAGAAATATTCTCAACGGCGGCTGACAATCAGACTCAAGTCCAGATTGTTGTAACCCAAGGAGAGCGGCCAATGAGCGCTGATAATAAAATGCTCGGAACCTTTACCTTAGATGGAATTCCCCCCGCCCCAAGAGGAGTACCCCAAGTTGAGGTAACTTTTGATATGGACGCTTCCGGAATTCTGACAGTTACCGCAAAGGATAAAGCAACAGGTAAAACCCAAAACATCAAAATTACGGGTGCGGTTGGACTGTCCGATGAAGAAATTAAAAGAATGCAGGAAGAGGCCGAGAAGCACAAAGCCGAGGATGAGAAAAAAGCGGAGATGATTAAGGCCAAAAACAATGCCGATGCAATGGTGGCAACGGCTGAAAAAGCTCTTAAAGACGCGGGAGAAAAAGTCGATGCAAAGATAAAAGAACAGGTTGAAGAAAAGATTAAGAAAGTTAAAGAGGTTGCAGGGAAGGAAGATTCGAGTAAAGATGAAATAGAGTCGGCAACCAAAGGTCTTTCGGAAACCTTGAGCCAGGTAGGCCAGGCAATGTATGGAGCCCAGGGTCAACCCCAAGGTGAGCAGCCGAAAGAAGAGGAAAAGAAAAAAAACGGGGAAGAAAAGAAAGAAGAGAAAAAAGATAAAGAAGAAAAAGTTGAAGAAGGCGAAGTGGTAGAATAATGAATTTATCAGAGCGGGACCTCCAAAATCTTATAAGGAGTATTGATAACGACAATGCAGTTATGGCGAGTATGGATCCAACCAAAAGGAAGATATATGAGTCTTTTTTAGATGAAAAGTTGAATAGACAGACGATGTTTCCGGGTTTTAGTGATTTGTCTATGGAGGATCAAGAGGCATGGTCAAAAAGTATAGATGAGGAATTGTATAATATTATTCCTGGAGCAAAAGAAGCACATGATGAGTACATAGCACAGGCAAAACTTATGGATGCAGTTACAAAGGGGAGGGTTTCGTAAGTGGTAGAATAACTCCATGGCCACGACTTCGGATTACTACGATATCCTTGGAGTAGCAAAGGGTGCTTCGGCGGAGGAGATAAAAAAGGCATATAGAAAACAAGCTTTGGAGTGGCATCCAGATAGACACGCTTCTGACAAGGAAGTTGCCGAGAAAAGATTTAAAGAGATAAACGAGGCTTACCAGGTTTTGAGCGATCCGCAAAAGAAATCCGCATATGATCAATTCGGACATGCGGCATTTACTCCCGGAGGTACACCCGGCGGAAGTCCATTTGGCGGAGGATTTAGTGGAAAAAGCGGACCTTTTACCTATACCTATTACTCAACGGGTGGAGGACAAAATCCTTTTGGAAATATGGATTTTGGCGACCCGTTTGATATTTTTGAAAGTTTTTTTGGTGGGGGAAACCCATTTGGCAGGCAAACTCGTCAGGTTCCCAGGTATTCCATAAACATTGACTTTATGGATGCCGTAAAGGGAGTTGAGAAAGAAGTTAGTATTGAAGGAAAGAAAAGAAAAATCAAAATCCCGGCAGGAATTTATGAAGGAGCAACCATTGATTTTGGAGATTTTAGGCTTTCGGTAAATATCAAACCCGACAAGCTTTTTGAAAGACAGGATGATGATATCTATATAAATGTTGCAATTCCATTTTCTTTAGCAACTTTGGGAGGAGAAATAAAAGTCCCGACAGTAGATGGGGAAATTAAAATCAGGGTTCGGCCTGGGACTCAATCTGGAACAATGATTAGACTCCGAGAGCAAGGAGCCCCCCACCTTCATGGGAGAGGAAAGGGCGATGAATATGTCCGTCTCAACATTCTTGTTCCAGAAAAACTCTCAAGAGATCAAAAGAATTTAATTGATGAGATGAAGGAATCAGGGTTTTGAAACAATCTCTTTGATAGGTTTTGAGAACTCCGATTTAAGGAGTTGTCTCCATGGTAGGAAAAGTGGCTTTGGTAGAGATTTGAAGTTAAACCAACCGATTTCAATGAATTTATCCGGTTCTTTAATCTTTTCTTTACCACCCTTCCATTCACTTACCACCCATATTGTTACGTAGTGTTTGCCTTCCTTTTTGAAGAAATCGTTCGTTACTCCGGCGATCTTGGGATTTTGAATTCTAACCCCAGTTTCTTCAAATACCTCCCGTGCAGCTCCTTTTTCAACACTCTCACCAAATTCTAAGTGTCCTCCGGGAACGCTCCAGCTCCCGTCTCCATGTGCATTTTTTCTACAACCCATTAAAAACTTTTTGTTTTTGACCACAAAGACTCCGATACCCACTCTCGGAAATTTATTCATAGGGCGATTTTACCATCTTTTTGGGTTTGACTTCTTTTAGCTTCTGACATAAAATTCAAGTTGGAATTGAGATTGATGGAGGTGGGATAAGTTGCCCACCTTTTTTTGTAATAACGATATGCAAACACCAAGAACAGAATTTGCACAGGCACTAAAAGCCATTGCCCAGGAGCGTGGCCTTGATCCTGATGTGATTTTGGATACCATCAAACAGGCAATTGTCGCAGCCTACAGGAGGGATGCAAAAGAGCGGGGGGAAGAAATTGCCGAAGAAATTGAGATTGATGCTGAAATTGATTCGGTTAATGGTGAGACTAAGGTTTTTATAGACAAAAAAGACGTTACTCCTCCAGGATTTGGCAGAATTGCAGCCCAAACTGCAAAACAGGTTATTCATCAAAAGATCCGAGAGGCCGAAAAGGGTGCAATTATGGAAGAGTTTGGAGAAAGGGTAGGTTCTTTGGTTTCGGGTTTAATCTTAAGGTTTGACGGGTCAAGCGTCCGGGTAGATTTGGGAAGAACAGAAGCGATAATGGAGGCTTCCGAAAGAATTCCCAATGAGAGGCTTTCTCTAAACCAAAGACTTACCTTCCTTTTAAAAGAAATTAAAGAGACCCCTCGGGGAAAGGATATTTTCCTTTCCCGGGCAGATCCCGAGTTTATCAAAAAACTTTTTGCTAGGGAGGTCCCAGA
>Ga0209431_10002742_pt1 | contig 14209 bp, 10 predicted proteins | sample RifCSP13_3_FD_184021 | JGI IMG/M metagenome (GOLD analysis project Ga0209431, IMG submission 184021) | Soil microbial communities from Rifle, Colorado - Rifle CSP2_sed 13_3 (SPAdes) (version 2) | ecosystem: Environmental > Terrestrial > Deep subsurface > Rock core/Sediment | place: Rifle...
GGTGGTGCCGATCATGTTATTAGGTGTACCAATCTTTGATATGGCGCTGGTCGTGGTGTCGCGCCTGCGGCGGGGAAAGCCGATCTATGCGGCGGCGCGAGACCACACCTTTCACCGCTTACTGGCTTTAGGCTGGACTTCCAACCGGGCTGTACTAGCCATGCAGGTGGTTTCCCTCTTATTGGGGTGCCTGGCATTTGTGGTTTTAACTCGCCCACCGATCCTGGCGAATGGGATCTTTGCAGCTGTCCTATTGGCGGGGGCGTTGATTCTGACTTACTTAGACAGCCGTGCCCGGTGGTCATAATCCTGGCTCCAGACAAGATAAAATACCATGGCGATGAGATCCTGGGTTCTGCCCGAAGAAGTTTACCGTTCGTTACATCGATGGCCGAAATTAATCGCCTACTTCCTGATCGGTTGTCTGGTTGGATGGGGGATTTCTTTTATTTATCCACCATCTTATCGATCCACAGATAGTCTCTACGTTGGCTTGAATCCCTACCGGGCTTTTGACGACGCGACCTTCCTTGCCTTAGCGAATCCCGACTACACCAATCTGGATGACTACAATAACTGGCAAATGTCCCAATTGAATGCCGCCATCTACCTGGACGAGATCATCCAATCGACTTTAGACCGTCTTCAGGAGCAAGACGATGCCTGGCGTTCGGTAGACTCAGTGGAGCTGCGTAAGATGCTGCGAGCGGAATGGCGAACGGCGGGCGAGTGGAACCTGATAGCTGAAGACCGCCAGCCCAACCTGGCCACCCAAGCAGCACAGACCTGGGGAGAGGTGGTCTTAGAGCGCATCAATAACGGCGTTAAAGCCTCCCGGAATGCCTTTATGATCGATCAGGAGATGCAAGCTGTCGTTAGTCAAATAGTGAAAGCTGAACAACGACAAAACGATTATCAGGTTTTCATGGATGCCATCCGGGCCTGGTTATCGGCAGCAAATGACCTCCCCCCAGACGAACCGCTGCAACCGGGGGAGAGGTGGCAGGTGCTTTTCCTGGCCACCCGCCTGGCGGAATTTACCCCGGCCTGGATGGCGCTCATACAGGTGCAGCCTGAAAATATCGCAACTCCAGAGGCCTATGTGGAATGGCTCTCGCAAATCATGGATTACATTGATCGTGATATCCTTACCCTTGAGGGACAAATCGAGGCCTTCGATCGCCAGCGCTACAGGCTTAAAGAACAATACGATCAGGAAGCAAGTTATAGCCTGGGACTTTCCCCCACCCTCGAGGTGGTTGGATTAGAGCTCGCCCCTCCGAAAACCGTTCGCCCCATTGGACTATTAACAATCATTGGCGGGATTTTAGGCTTGTCCTTGTGGCTCCTGTTGCAACTTGTCCGGATAAGCAATCGAGTTTGAAACCTTGAATAAACTGAGCTGGACCCGGTGGCTGAGTAGAGCAAAAAAAATCAGCTGGGGGCTGTTTTTACTCGCATTACCAGTCACAAGTTTTCCTTACTTCCCAAAAGGCATGGGTGGAGAGACCCTGGTCCGCCCGCTGTCCGTTTACCCTTTGATCTTGCTCCTTGTTCTGGCAATCCTGCCACGCCTTTTCAAGAAACGCCTGCCGGTAACGCTTTTACCCTGGTTGGCGTTTCTCGTGATGGCTTTTATGAGCTCCGTGGTTGCTCTATCCCTGGGTACACAGGCAACCCAGGGGATCACCGTGGCCTCCCGCCTGCTGCGAAATATCTTTGCCTTAGGGTTGGGCAGTGCGATATATCTGACTGTGGCGTTGCTCCCCGAATCATGGGATGATCTCAATGCCTCCTTACGCTGGTTGTACAGTGGTTTTGGGATTGCCCTGCTATGGGGTTCGCTCCAAGCCGTGTACATTATCCACTTCTCACGCCCCTATTTCAACTGGGTTAGTGATATCCAAACTTATTTATCGACGCGTAAGTTATTTACTACCCGAGTTTCGGGACTGACCTATGAACCGAAATGGTTCGCAGAGCAAATCTGTTTTCTATTGCTCCCCTGGTTGGTCGGAGCGGTGCTCCAGAACAGGAGCGTTTTCAAGTGGCGATATCGCCGGCTCACGGTTGAGTTAGTCTTGCTCACCTGGTCGGTGATTGTCCTTATCTTTACCTTCTCCCGCAGTGGGCTTGTTATTTTAGGTGTTGTTATTGTTGTCAGCCTATTTCTATTCGATCCCCGAGGGGGCGGAGAGGTAGTCGTCAGTGGTGGAAAGCACGCTACCAAACAAGTCGGGCGTTTGACCCAGACGATACTCGCCCTGGTCGTAATCGGCCTGGCGGTTTTCCTCGCAGGAAATCAAAACCGATTCTTCTCCCGCTTATGGCGATATTGGACGGAGGGAGAGATACAAAATAAAACATTTTTAGAGTATATCGGATTAAGGTCACGCCTGGCATATGTTGAAACTGCCTGGCGGACCTTTGAAGCCTTTCCGGTCTTCGGAGTCGGGTTGGGGAATTATGCTCTTTATTTCGACGAGATGTTGCCGGACCAGCCCTGGAGCCGCAACCCTGAGATCATCCGGTTGATCACGCCTTCAGACGATACGATTCGGCTGATCACTCCTAAAAACCTTTACGCCCGCTTATTGGCTGAAACGGGGTTGCTGGGTACGATCGCCTTTACTGCTTTTTTCGTCGCTGTTTTAGGCTGCGTACTGTTCTTATGGCTCTCAAGCGGGCCAGATCAAAAATTTTGGGGTTTTTCGGGATTGTTATCCTTGATCATTTTTTTCTTGGTAATGGTCTCCTTCGACTCGTTTGCTATTCCCAATATGTGGGTCGTTTTTGGGCTTATCACTGCAGCGGCTCACATTCCGCAGGATCGCGCATGAAAGGCGGGGCTTTGGGACTGAACGCCTGGCGTACTTATCTTCTCCTGGCGGTCGTGCAAGGAGCGATCGCCTTGGCATTGCTCCTCCAAACGCCTTCTGAACCAGGGCAAGGCATTTTCTTTGGATTCTCACCGATCCGGTTAGCCATGATGGGTGGCGTCCTGGCTGGAGTCTTTTTCTTCGGGTGGTGCCTGGTTAAGTCCTGGCGCAATCCAGATTGGTTCAAGAGAGCCTGCGATCGGTTTTCCGCCTGGCTGGTGCGCCCCGCGGTTTGGGGAAAGTTGACCTTCATCACGATCCTTATGATGGCAGTGGGAATTTACCTGGCCATGTTGACACCGGAAGTGAATGAACCCTTTACCAGGGCGTATTTTGATCGATTGCTGCCGATCATTAACTGGATGGTTGGATTAAGTCTCCAGAGTTTGATCGTCCTTTTGTTCCTGCAGTTTGGCTATGATCTACAAAGAATATGGACGGGTGGCAGAATCCTGATCTCGTTTCTGATCTGCCTTGGATTATTTTTTATCCTGTGGGGTTGGGTAGCGCGCACACAGATGGGGATTGAATCGCGGGTCTTGGGTTGGAACGACACAGGCGTTCCGATTATAGATACGCAGGTCATAATTGCCTGGATCATTGCGATACTGACCGTGGCTTTTGTCTCTTTTATCCAGCGCGGTATGAGGAATGATCGCCTGGTTGCGTTCTCATCTCGAATCAGGCTGGATTTCATCTTGGGATTGGTTATATGGTTGAGTGCAGTACTCCTGTGGAGCAACATCCCGATCACACCGAACTGGTTTGCCTCTGAGCATCGCCCGCCGAATTACGAGACTTATCCAAATTCGGATGCAAGCTTCTATGATATGACCGCCCAACTTCTTCTCGTTGGGGAGAAACTCCAATTCCAGGAAACCCCCTTTGTCCGCCGGCCGATGCACGCACTCTTCCTGACGGCCTTGCATGTGATCGGTGGTCAAAACTATGAAACCATCGTTCTTATACAGGTGATCGTGCTGGCGATGCTGCCAGTATTGATTTTTTTCCTGACCAAAGCATTGTCTAACCGCCTGGCGGGACTCCTGGCGGCGACCTTTATCATCCTTCGTGAAGCGAATTCGATCGCCATTGCCGGTACGATCACTGCTTCACACGCGAAATTGCTGATGGTAGACCTCCCCGCCACGCTGGCGGTCGTTGCTTATGTCGCCCTGCTAGTTGGCTGGCTCAAGGGAGTTGACCAAAAACGATTGTATCCCCTCATTGCTGGAGGAATTTTAGGCATAGGCATACTGATCCGGATCGAATTGGGCGTATTACTCATCCCGACCACGTTTATTATAGTTTTAGTCTTTTGGAATCGCCGGCTTGATTTGTTTAAAGGTATTGCGATGCTATTGCTCGGGCTAATTTTGATCTTGTCCCCCTGGATCTGGCGTAACTATAACCTGACTGGACGAATCTTCCTTGACTCTCCTTCCTTCCGGGTCGTAGATATCTTAACCCACTATGAAAAGCCTGAATTCGCTGCCACGCCGGCCCCTTTAGAGGAGACTGGGGATCAACTTGTCCAGCCAACCCCCGAAAGTAATCAGCCTCAATCAGTCACGACTTCTCCGGTAAGCCAGCTGCTTGGCTATCTAAGAAACAATGTCACTGAAGTTACCAGGTTTTCAGTCTCCCATTACATGAACAGCCAAGTCCAGGTGTTGCTGGTTTTACCCACTTCGGTGCGCGTGTTCGACAGCCTGGTAGGCTTTTTAGGACATAAAGAACCAGACAAATTTTGGTATGAATGCTGTTCAATCCTGAGTTACGTCCGCCGCCTGCCGTACTGGCACAAATGGAACGGCGAGTTTCCCAACCAGGCGATCCTGCCATTTATCGTAAATCTTTTCCTGATGATACTGGGGATCGGTCTTGCCTGGAAGAAGGACAGGCTTGTTGGTGCGATACCTTTGTTTCTAACTGCCACACATCTTTTGGTGTATGCTATGATTCGGAAATCTGGCGGCAGGTATATACAACCCGCTGATTGGGTTGGGGTAATGTATTACAGCATCGGCCTGGCTCAAGTAACGCTGATTGGGATTCTGGCCGTTCTCAATACCCGCTTAACCGCTCACCCTTTCCTGCAGGAGGAACCAGCCTCGACCAGGGTCGAGCCACGGAACAGCTTGCTGCGCTCCCCTTGGTTTTATGCTGCTGCGATGGGTATATTCTTGCTGGGTAGTATTTTGCCGTTATTAGAACAGATCATTCAGCCCCGTTATACTGATTCTGTTAAGGCAGAGATGATGAACACTTTGATGGAATCAGAAATTCTTTCCGACGCCGATCGACTTTTTATGGAAACTACCTTACAAGAGGGGGGCTTGGTATCAGTTGGCCGGGGTTTGTTTCCACGTTACTATCGTTCTGAGGAAGGTGAACCGGGAACGAGGAATCCACTTGGGCCGCTGCCCTACCCACACCTTGGATTTTACCTGGCAGGGTCAGATAACAAGACGATAATCTTACCGCTCGATAACCGCCCCGGATATTTTCCGAACGCCGCGGATGTCTTGGTGGTGACGCGCCCGGATGGGGAAGTCGTTATTGTGAGTGTTTTTAAGTCGTTAAAAGAGCCGGAAGCGATCTATTTCCGATCGCCTTCCCTCACGCCAAAGTCACATTGAACGTATGTTTATTGGAGATTTGAATGGATCGAAGCTGGCTTGTCCCGGTTGGTTTGGTTGGCACTTTCCTGGTCTGTGCCGCTTGCGTATGCCTGGTCGTCATTGGGCTGTTTGGCCTGGGGTTGTGGACAAATATTCGAATTAATGATGGGTTAAATGTAAATTTTGGAGCAACCCCGACAGCAGCGCCCCAAGTGATTCGCCCAACTCCTGAAGGGTCATCGAGTGTGGAGGGCCGGGAAAGCGAGGTTGTGGTTAGTTCAGAAACCCTTGAGACTCTCCAGAATACAATTGTTCCGATCAGTGATTTGCGCGATCTGGCGCTGCGCCTGGAGGGGAAAGACAACATCCCGCTGACGATCGTGTCGCCTGCGGGCAATCTGAACATTGGTAGCCGAAAAGATTTTTGGGTAGCAAACGTGGATACCAATGAAAATTTTCAGATCAACACCACGTTGCAATATCTCACTGACCGTACCTATTTCTGGATCCAGGAAGGAATTACTTACGATGAGCAGGATTTGCAGAACCTCGCCGAAACCTTCGATAGCGAGATTTATCCGATCACTCGGGAATTCTTTGGTAGCGAGTGGACGCCAGGTGTCGACGGCGATCCCCATCTATACATCGTATATGCTGAGGGGCTGGGCTCAAACCTGGCGGGTTATTTTTCGTCCGCCGATGAGAATCATCCATTGGCTCACGAGTACTCAAACGCCCACGAAATGTTCTTGCTAAACGCTGATAATGTCGGTCTAAATGAGGAATTCGCCTACAGCGTACTGGCGCATGAATTCCAGCACATGATCCATTGGTACCGCGACCGAAACGAGTCTTCCTGGATTAACGAGGGTTTTTCTGAGCTGGCGGTTTTATTGAATGGATACGAAGTCGGTTCCGACTTCGATTTTATCTATGATCCCGATTTACAGCTCAACGATTGGCCGAACGAGGAGGATGCAACATTGCCTCATTATGGGGCTGCCTTCCTGTTCTTGACTTATTTCATGGACCGGTTCGGCGATGAGGCCACGCGAGACTTAGCATCGCAGCCGGCTAATGGATTGGAGAGCGTCGATGTAGTTCTAAAAGAAATTGGCGCTAAAGACCCTTTAACTGGGCGGGCGATCTCGGCAGAAGATGTCTTCTTAGATTGGGTCCTAACCAATTACTTAATGGATGGAAGCGTCTCCGACGGACGTTATATCTATCATAACTACTCTTCCGTGCCCCAGGCGGAGGAAACCGAGTCAATCGATAGCTGTCCTCAACCGGAATACACACGGGATGTCCACCAGTATGGTACCGATTACATCCGCATTACCTGTGAAGGAGACTATACCCTGCACTTCGAAGGCTCAACAATGGCGCGCGTCATCCCGAGCGATCCCTATTCAGGCAAATATACCTTTTGGTCCAATAGAGGCGACGAATCCGAAATGAACCTTACCAGGACTTTTGACTTCAGCGATGTGGAGGGCCCCTTGACGCTCACCTATTGGACGTGGTATGACCTGGAAGAAGACTATGACTATGTTTACGTGGAAGCCTCTCTGGATGGAGAGCAATGGCAGATCTTGACGACCCCATCAGGCACCCCTGAAGACCCTTCTGGGAACAGTTATGGCTGGGGTTATAATGGCGTGAGCGGCGGGTGGGTTCAGGAGAGCGTCGATCTCTCAAAATTCGCTGGCCATGAGGTGCAGATTCGATTTGAATATGTCACCGATGCGGCGGTTAATGGAGAAGGTGTGTTCCTGGACGACATTGCCCTCCGGGAGACCGGTTATTTTACCGATTTTGAAGGCGACGCTGGCGGTTGGCAAGCCAATGGTTGGGCGCGCATCCAGAATGTACTACCGCAGACTTACCAGCTGGCGCTGATCTCGTTCGGAAGGACCAATACCGTCAAGATCATCTCAGTCCCTGCAGAGAGCGTGGTGGATATCCCTTTACATCTGGGAGGTGAAGTCGAGGAAGCTGTATTGGTCGTGACCGGCACGACCCGCTATACACGGCAAAAGGCGGCCTATCGGATCGAGATAAACCCTTAATCTGCATACGAATAAGATTACAGGTGATGATGGAGAACAAAAAATGAGGTCATATCGCAATATTGTTATTATTCTCATTGTGAGTGTGTTAGCAGGGGCGTGTGGTAAAACAGAAACACCAACCCCAATTAAACCCCCGCTACCTGAGGTGACCAAAGCCCCTTCAACGGTTGCTGCAGAACCGACAGATGAGATTCCCACGGTTGAGTCTCTTGCGGAATCCACTGCCACACCAGGTGCGGCTCATGCGTGGCCCACGCCTATCGCAGCAGAGGAGGAACTCAGTCGCAACCCGGTCAGCGAAGCGGAGCGAGCCACCTTCGAGCAGCTTGCCCAGGCCGTGTTTGTTGTGAATGACCCGCTTACCCTGGCGAGTGCCATTAAAGGCGTTCCGGGTCCAATTAACCCGTTGGTGGCAACCGATACACCCATGTTAGACGAAGGTACAGTGCAAACCTTCTGGGTGCTTAACCACGACACGCAGGAGTGGAACCAAATCGAGGCCCGTTTGGAACGGGTAACTGAACATGCTTACCTGTGGTTCGACAAATCGCGTGAATTAGTAGATAAAAGTGTATACGACAAGGCCGCCGAGGCATTCGAAACGATGTATGAGCCGGATAGGGAAGTTTACGGGACTGAGTGGAACCCGGGGATCGATGGCGATTCGCATGTCTATGTGCTGCACGTTAATGCCAAGGCACTGTGTAACGTCACCGAGGCGACTGCGCACCAGTGTGGATTGTTGGGGTATTTCTCATCGTTAGATGAGCTGCCAGCGATCGTCGAGCCGCATTCCAATCAGCATGAGATGTTCGTCATGAACATGGACATGGGTGGAATCGGGGGTGAGAAATATCTGCTCACCCTGACGCACGAGTTCCGCCACATGATTGAGTTCAATTACGACCGGCACGACGACGATTGGGAGGTTGAAGGGACAGCAATGATGGCGGAGGACTTGTTGGGATTCGCGGAAACGCCAATCCAGTATGCGAATCTATACCTCGAAACCGGCACTGATCTACAGATGAATACCTGGTCGGTTGAAAATTCGCTACCTCATTATGGAAAAGGCTATGCCTTTGCCCGCTATATTTACCATCGCCTGGGGAAGGAATTGTATTCCGCATGGGTGCAACATCCAGACCGTGGCTTCTTTGCCCTGGACACTGTCTTGGCCGAGACCGGGAACTCGCTGACAGCGCGTGACCTATGGCTCGATTTTGCTACGGCAGTCAGCCTGCTGGGCATCGAGAATGTGCCGGAGGAGTACTCCTTTGGAGAAGGCTTCCAGGTGGAAATCCCTGGGAAAGTGGCGGTCAATTCGTTTCCTAAACAGGTCGAGGAGGAAATTCGCCAGTACGCCTTCGACGTTCTAAATATCCGAAGCAACCGGCCAGTGAAAGTGGGGTTCACTGGTACGACAAAAACACTGGTATTGGAAAATCGTCTGCCAGCATCAGGGTCGCATTTCTGGTGGTCAGGACGGGCCAACCAGAGCGACGTGTCGTTGACCCGGGTTGTGGATCTGAGTGGGGTAGAGAAGGCGACTCTGCAGTATTCAATCAATTACAAGTTGGAACGCGGTTATGACTTTGCTTATGTTTTTATCTCGCTAGACGATGGCAAGACCTGGCAGGCGCTGATCAGCGAGAATATGCAAGGCGATAAGCTCGAGGACAACCCTGCTGATTTAGCCCTCACCGAGCGATTCTACACCGGAGTTGGTAAGGGTTGGGTGGAGGAGAAAGTAGACCTCACGCCTTACGCAGGGAAGAGGCTCTTGTTACGCTTCCAATATATTACCGACGCAGTCTTCACAGCCTCCGGGATTGCCTTGGATAATGTGTCCATTCCTGAAATCGGATTTTACGATGATATCGAGACTGGTGAAGAGGGCTGGGAGGCGCAAGGCTTTAGTCGGGTGACTGCTTACATGCCTCAGCGATTCGATTTAGTACTGATCACTTTTGACGCGGACGGCATGCCATTGGTACAGCATTTGGAGGTGGCTGATGACAACTCTACTGCTTTCGAGATCGCCCTGGCCGAGGATAGTGACCAGGCTTTATTGCTGGTCGCAGCGTCTAATCCTATGATCCTGACCCCAGCCAGTTATAGCCTGCGCTTTGAGCGATAGGAGTATACGTTCCGCTGGGAGGTCATTAAATTGCGCCCCACCATAATGTCTCAGCAAGCGGTATCCAGAGTATGGCGCCCCATCCGGAATTATCAGATGGGGCGCCACTTTATGTAAATCTGCGTGACAAACAGCGCGGGAATTTAACGGTCTATTCGGTCTATTCAACAGAAATTGAGACAATCAAGTTTTGGATTTTTTTGGTGCGCGCAAAGCTGCCAGTTGATGCTCTAATTCGGCACGCCTTTCGGCGGCTGCCTCCATAACGTCAGCCCGGATGTGATCGGCGCGCATCTTCATCTGCGATCTAAGTTCTTCTCCTGAAGCGGGAGTCAACAGGATGGCGACCGTAGCGCCAACCAAGCCGCCAATTAACGCTCCTAACAGGAAGTTGAATGTGCGATTCATGGATATCTCCTCTCGGCGAATTTGCCAGTTTTGATCTGCCGGAATTATAATACTGAAATTAACCCTGTGTCACCCTTCTCAGGAATAAAATGATCGATCCTACCTTGCCTTTCATTGACCTGCACCGCCACCTGGATGGATCTGTCCGACTGGAGACAATCCTTGATCTCGGTCGCCAACATAACCTGCCGATGCCAGCGGGGGATGTCGAGGGATTGAGACCATTTGTACAGGTCACCGAGCCTCAACCCGGTGTGATGGCTTTCATTGGGAAGATGCAATTGATGGTGAGCGTTTTGGTAAATTATGATACTTGCCGGCGGGTGGCTTATGAGAACGTCCTGGATGCCCAAGGTGAAGGCCTTGATTATGTCGAGCTGCGTTTCAGCCCGTGGTTCATGGCCGAGCCACATGGTTTGGAGCCAGCTGGGGTGGTGGAGGCGGTCATAGATGGCATAGCGGCCGCGGTGCGCGATTCTGGCATGCGAGTAAATTTAATAGGCATCCTCAGCCGGACTTATGGTCCGAAGATCGCCCGGCGCGAGCTGAATGCGCTGCTCCGTTATCGGGACCACATGGTGGCAATTGACCTGGCAGGGGATGAAGCCAACTTTGTCGGAGATTTATTTATCGAGCACATTCGCCGGGCGCGTCAGGTTGGCTGGAGGGTGACAGCCCACGCGGGAGAGGCGGCCGGTGCGGAGAGCGTGTGGCAGGCTATCCGGAAATTAGGGGCCACACGCATTGGTCACGCCGTTCATGCGCCAGAAGACCCTGCACTGATCGCGTATATGGTTGAGCACCGCATCGGTGTTGAAGCGAACTTAACCAGCAACGTACAAACCAGCACTGTCCCTGGTTATGCCAACCATCCACTGAAATATTTCCTCGAGCAGGGAGTGTTGGCCACCATCAACACAGATGACCCAGGGATCAGCGGGATTGACCTGACCCATGAGTACGTAGTCGCCGCACCCGCTGCAGGATTGAGCCCGGAGCAAATCTACCAGGCACAGCGCAATGCCCTGGAGATCGCCTTTCTATCGGCAGCTGAAAAACAGGCCCTGGCGAAACGTAAAAGCACCGCACACGGACGATGAAAAGCGTTCTGGTAATCTCTATTGGAATGCCTCGCGCCGGATCAGGCTGGCATTACAACCTGATCCATGACCTGGTACTTACCAGCGGTGGCAAAGATGCGCGCCAGATACGCAAACAGTATCATTTGCAAAATTTATTAACTGAGGTCAACTGCAATATCAGCACGCTCAATCCCTTACGCCTATTGCCGGTTTTGATGCCCACCCTATTGGGAAATACGTACGCGGTGAAGACCCATGCCGGACCGACAGGGACCGCGCTGGAGTTGATCCGGCATGGCCGGGTCATCCCAACCTATATTTATCGCGATCCGCGCGCCGCCCTGCTGTCGGCTTACGAATATGGGCAGCGCGGCCTGGATAGAGGACGACCGAATGCCTTCTCGCATCTGACCTCTCTCGACAAGGCGGTGGATTATATGCGTCTCTATGTGCGTATTTGGGAAGAGTGGATGGCCAGCGAGGGAGTGCTTGTCGTGCGTTACGAGGATTTGGTGGGGAACTATGACCTGGAGATCGAACGCCTGATTGGATTCTTGGGCGCGGCTGCGGGTGGCAAGGGGATGCACCCTATCCTGGAGAAATACCGGCCGGAACGTGGAGCCGCCAACCAGAAAGGCACCCATTTCAACCAGGGTCAAGCCGAGCGCTTTCGGAGCGTCTTCACAGCCGAGCAACTGGCTGGCTACACCAAAGTGTTCGCTTCTGCCCTGGAACGAATGGGTTATCCCCCCTAAATGCCTTGCCAATTTAGGAGTTATTAGAGATAATATTGACAAAGCCTTCTCGCTTGGATCTTGTTGAGACCAAGACGGGAAAAACGTAGAAGATTAATTTATCAATGTGCCAGGATCTGGCTGGATCGGTTGATCAAAGCAGGTAGTTTGCTGTCCATCCAGTATCCAGGACCCTACCCCTAATTGAAGGAGGGTACCGTGTCTACAAATTCTCCCCCAATCTCTTCGACCCAGTTAGAGGGTCGAAAAAAATTTACTACCCGCGATTTTCGACAGAAGAAGCTGCATGGTGAACCGATCACCATGCTGACAGCTTACGATTATCCCACCGCACAAATGATGGACAAGGCAGGGGTCGATGCGATCCTGGTTGGTGATTCGCTAGGTATGGTAGTACTGGGCTATGAGAATACGCTGCCGGTTACGATGGACGACATGCTTCACCATTGCTCAGCCGTGGCGCGTGGAGCGCGCTATGCCCTGCTGATCGGTGATTTGCCTTTTATGTCCTACCAGGTTTCTGCCGAGGATGCACTACGTAACGCCGGGCGATTCTTGCAAGAGGCTGGGATGGACGCCGTCAAGCTGGAGGGAGGACGGGAGCGCGTCGCAGGGATCCAGGCGATCGTAGGGGCTGGCATCCCGGTGATGGGCCACCTGGGTCTGACACCGCAGAGTGTTCACCAACTGGGCGGTTTCCGGGCGCAGGGAAAGACCGCCGTGGCTGCCAAACGATTGTTGGAAGATGCCTTGCTGTTGCAGGAGGCAGGTTGTTTTAGTGTCGTGTTGGAGTCAGTCCCGGCACGGCTAGCCGAGCTTGTCACCCAGCGCCTGGAGATCCCAACGATCGGGATTGGAGCTGGGGTAGGTTGTGATGGCCAGGTGCTTGTCACACACGATTTGTTGGGATTGTTCGATCGCTTTACCCCCAAGTTCGCCCGACGGTATGCCAATCTGCACGCTGAGATGGAGCGTGCGTTTAACGCCTTTATAACAGATGTCGAATCCGGAGCCTTTCCAGGCCCCGAGCACTCGACTGGCATGGCGGAGGAGGAGTGGGAGGCGTTGCTGGAGGGGATAGGGGAGAAGGGTATCAGGTGATTATGGAACTCTCTTCTCCTCATACTCTCATTGTTGGCACTGGGGCGATGGCAAGCCTTTTCGCAGCCAGGCTGGCAGCTAGCGGATTTCCGGTGAGAATGTTGGGTAGCTGGCAACCAGGTTTGAAAGCGTTGAAGAAACGGGGGGTTTGCCTGGTCGAAGCCGACGGAAGCGAACATTATTATCCGGTAGAGGTGACCGATGATCCCAACAGCTGCCTGGGTATAAAATCAGCCCTGGTGCTGGTGAAGTCCTGGCAAACGCTGCGCGCCGCTCAGCAATTATCGATCTGCCTCGATTCAGACGGGATAGCGCTCACCTTGCAGAACGGGCTGGATAATCACCCGGTTCTGGCCGAGGTGCTCGGTCTTGAACGGGCTGCGGTTGGGGTAACGACCGTCGGCGCAACGTTGTTAGAAGCGGGGCGTGTCAAAATGGGCGGCAATGGGATGATCGCTTTGGGTGCACACAACCGCCTGGAGCAGCTGGCTGACTTATTGAAGATGGCTGGTTTCACCGTCGAAATTGCGGCTGATACCGAGGCTATGGTGTGGGGGAAATTAGTGATCAACGCGGCGATTAACCCCTTGACTGCGCTCCTGCAGGTGCCAAACGGGGAGCTGCTAACCAATCCAGCTGGGCGCGAGTTAATGGGGCTGGCTGCCCTGGAAACGGCGGCGGTCGCCAAGGCTCGGGGAGTAAGCCTGCCCTTTCAAAACCCGGTGGAGGCGGTCGAGGCTGTCGCCCAACGCACAGGCGGAAACCTTTCTTCGATGTTGAGGGATATCCAACGCGGCGGCCCCACAGAAATCGACGCGATTAACGGTGCAGTCGTTCGGCTCGGCGAGCGGAACCATATCCCAACTCCGGTCAATCATACCTTGTGGCAGCTGGTGAAAGCACTAGAGTCAACCCTGGCGCGTTGGCCATGGATTGCTGCGACTTCTTCCCCGGCGAGGATTAGACTCTCCTTAGCTGACCGCCAGGCAATGATTAATCCGCCATCCTGAGTACAATATGCACCGATCCAGGATAAGTTGGCACCCTTTTGTGTAATGACTTTAGGACTTACGCAGTTGGAATGAGGATGGGGGGTGTTTGGGCGGGCAACGCCCGCCCAAACACCCCCCCAATCCCCACATCTG
>Ga0209431_10002748_pt1 | contig 14196 bp, 13 predicted proteins | sample RifCSP13_3_FD_184021 | JGI IMG/M metagenome (GOLD analysis project Ga0209431, IMG submission 184021) | Soil microbial communities from Rifle, Colorado - Rifle CSP2_sed 13_3 (SPAdes) (version 2) | ecosystem: Environmental > Terrestrial > Deep subsurface > Rock core/Sediment | place: Rifle...
CGCGCGCCGCCGTTCCCCCGGGCGCCGGCGCGCTCGCGCGGGCCGCCCCAGGCGGCCGGCAGCCCGGCGAAGGCATCGCCCCTCCGCGCCGCGCGGCGCTCCGCGTAGCGCTCGCGCGCGGCCTCGTCGTCGAGCTCGGCCCACATGTCGCGCTCCTCGGCCTCCAGACCCGCGCGTCGCTCGACGCCCTCCTGCGGCAGCTCGCGCAGGAAGCGCGACGGCGGGTTCGCTGAGGTGCGCCCGAACAGCATCCGGCGGCGGGCCCACGAGAGGTAGCAGCGGTGCATCGCGCGCGTCACTCCGACGTAGCAGAGGCGCCGCTCCTCCTCGAGCTGGGCCTCCTGCTCGAGCGAGCGCGCATGAGGGAAGACGCCCTCCTCCATGCCGGTGAGGAAGACGATCGGGAACTCGAGTCCCTTGACGGCGTGGAGAGTGATGAGCGTCGCCGCCGGCTTCTGCTCCTGGTACTGGTCCTGGTCGGACACGAGCGCCACCTCCTCCAGGAAGGCAGGCAGCTGCTCTTCACGCGGAAGCCGCACGAACTCCTCGGCCAGGCTGCGCAGCTCGAGGACGTTGGCGTAACGCTCCTCGCCTTCCTCCGTGCCGTCGCGCAGGTACGCGCCGTAGCCCGACCTCGCGAGCACCAGGTCGATGAGCGCCGGAAGGTCGTGCCCGGCCACGGCCCCGCGCAGCTCGGCGACGATCCTGCCGAACCCGACGAGCGCCGCGCGCTGCCGCGCCGGGATGGCCCCGATGTCATCCGCGGCCGCCAGGGCGTCGACCACCGGGAGCCCCCGTTCGCGAGCGTCCAGCACGAGAGCGGCCTGCGTCTTCGCGCCGAGGCCGCGCGGTGGCACGTTCAGGATCCGCCCCAGACCGACCGCGTCCTGCGGGTTGCGCAGGATGCGCAGGTAGGCGATCACATCCTTGACCTCGCGGCGGTCGTAGAACGACACGCCGCCGACCACCTGGTAGGCGAGCCCGAATTCCCGGAACTTGTCCTCGATCGCTCTCGACTGGGCGTTGGTCCGGTACAGGATCGCGATGTCCCGCGGCGCTTGCGCCTCGCCCTCGCGCCGCAGCTTCTCGATCTCGCGCGCGATGAGCTCGGCCTCGTGGTCCTGGTCGTACGCCTCCATCACGACGACGTCGCTGCCGCCGCTGCGGTCCGTCCAGAGCTTCTTCTCCTTGCGGGCCGCGTTGTTGCGGACGATGGAGTGCGCCGCGTCGAGGATCCGCTGCGTGCTGCGGTAGTTCTGCTCGAGCTTCACGACCTTGGCCGTCGGGAAGTCGCGCTCGAAGTCGAGGATGTTGCGCACGTCGGCGCCGCGCCAGGAGAAGACCGACTGGTCGTCGTCGCCGACGACCGCGAGGTTCTGCTTCCAGCCGGCGATGTAGCGGAGCAGCGCGTACTGCGCGCGGTTGGTGTCCTGGTACTCGTCGACCAGGATGTGCTCGAAGCGGTCCTGCCACCAGTTCAGCGCCGCGTCGTCGATCTCGAACAGGCGGACCGCCAAGAGCAGGAGGTCGTCGAAGTCGACGGCGTTGTTCTCTCGCAGCCGGCGGTCGTAGGCGGGCCAGACGAGCGCCGTGGCGCGCTCTAGCTGACCGTGCGCCTCGTTCGCGAGGTCGGCCGGGCCGCGCAGCTCGTTCTTCGCGTTCGAGATGACCGCGGCGACCGCGCCCGGGGGGATGAGGCGCTCGCCCAGCCCCGCCTCCTCCATGGCCTGCCGCAGCACGGCGCGCTGGTCGGCCTCGTCGTAGATGGCGAAGCCCGGCTCGATCCCGACCGCCCGGGCGTGGCGCCGCAGGAGGCGGGCGCAGAAGGCGTGGAAGGTGCCGACCGTCAGCTCGCCGATCGCCCCCTCGGGCAGGAGCCGCTCGAGGCGCTCGCGCATCTCGCGCGCGGCCTTGTTGGTGAAGGTCACGGCCAGGATGGCCCTCGCCGGGACGGCCAGGTCGCGCATCAAGTAGGCGATCCGGTGCGTGAGCACCCTCGTCTTGCCGGAGCCGGCCCCGGCCAGGATCAGCAGGGGCCCTTCGCCGTGCGTTACGGCCGCGCGCTGCTCCGGATTCAGGGCGTCGAGGATCGGGTCCTGCTGCCGCGGGTCGAGGGGCTCGGTGGCGGGCTCTTTCAGAGGTCCGATGGTATGGGCCGCGTCCTCGGTGGATAACTCACCGAACTGGTGGATAACTCGGGGCCCGCGTGTGGACGAACGCCTCCCATCGCTTGCCGCATCGTGGCAGGGTTCGCGGCTGTCCCGAGAGGCGGCATCCCGGGGGACCGCGACCGAGATCGCATCAAGGTCCGGCATCCGTCGGCCGGTCGTCGCTCGGGGCTTTTCTTTGGGCGCTCCCGCGCGCTCCTCTTGATGCGCTCAACACGCACTCCTGGACCGTGCACGTTGGAGTCTCGAGGCCCTCCTGTCACTTAGAGCCTTCTCCTCGGTCCAGCTATCCGACCCATCCGGCGTGCTTGCTCTATCGCCTCGTGCGGCCCGTCTCCACATGACTGTTGAGACCACGTGGATAAGTGGATGGATCCGTGGACAGGATCGCCTCCGCCATGATCGAGATCGTGGAAAACGCCCTTGTTGGCCCCCACACCCGGCGGTATGTTTCACCGCGTCCCGAGGGGTCTGCTAAAGGGAATAGGGTCAGAGATCCCATCAATGACCCAGGTTCCCCGGGAGCGCAACCGGAGATAGCATCAAAGGCGGTCCGAGAGGGTATCGAGGACCGGCTCCACGACCCGATCGTTCGGTCTGGACTGACGGTCGGGAACGGAAGTAGGTCGCTCGGGACGCTTCTTGTCCTTTTCCCCATACCTTCCCCGGGGACCTCCCTGTGGCCGCTTCTCATCCAGTGGAAGGCCCCACCCGTACGCTCCAGTAGTGACAGCCGAGCGGCCTGACCCCGACCTCGTCGAGGCGCTGGCGGCCCGCGACCTGTCGGCCCTCAGCGCCCTCTACGACCGGTACGGCCGCGTGGCCTACTCCCTGGCTTACCGGATCCTGGGCGAGCCCGAGGGGGCCGAGGACGTGGTCCAGGACGCCTTCCTGGCGGCGTGGCGGGGGGCCGGCACGTTCCGGCGGGAGCGCGGCAACGCCCGCAGCTGGCTGCTCTCGATCGTCCACCACCGCGCGGTCGACCTGCTGCGGCGGAAGACCGCGTTCCGGCCGGCGCCGCTCGAGGCGGTCGGCGACCGCCCGGCCGACGTCGACACCGCGGAAGAGGCGGCCAAGAACGTCGAGCACCGCTCCGTCCGGGACGCCCTCCAGGGCCTCCCGGAGGCACAGCGGCGCACGATCGAGCTCGCGTACTTCGGCGGATACACGCAGTCGGAACTGGCCGAGCTGATGGGCGTCCCGCTCGGCACCGTGAAGGGCCGCATGCGCATCGGCCTCCAGAAGATGCGGCGGGCGCTGGTGGCGCTCAGATGACCCACGTCCTCGATGACCTCGAGCTCTACGCCACCGGCGCGCTGCCGGCGGAAGGCTCGGCGGCGGTGGCCGCTCATCTCGAGCGCTGCGCCGAGTGCCGCGCCGCGGCGGCGGAGATCGCCGAGGTCGTCTCCCTGCTGCCCGACGTCGTGCCGCCGCGCGACCCGCCTCCCGCGCTCCGGGAGCGGATCCTGGCGGCCGCCGCGGCCGACCTCGCCCGGGAGCCCCGCCGCTCGCTGCCGGACCTGCTGCGCGCCCGGCTCACCAGCGTGGCGATGCCGGTGGCGATCGGGCTGGTCCTGCTGCTCGGCGCGACCACCGCGATGCGGGTCCAGGAGAGCCAGGCGCAGCTCGCCCTCTACGAAGAGCAGCTCGAGCGGATCAGCCACGCGAACCGCAGCTGGTACATGGAGGGAGTGGAGCCGTGGGCCGGCATGGGCGGGACGCTCGTGGTGCAGAGCAACGACCGGCGCCCGTTCGTGCTCTTCCACGACCTCCGGCCGCTGCCCCAGGGGCAGATGTACGCGGTCTGGCTCATCGAGCCGGACGGCAGCTGGACGCGCGGTACGAGCTTCCGCGCCGACGGGAACAAGTATCAGCTGGTCGACGTGGGCCGCGAGCTCGCCGGCTTCGACCAGTGCGCCGTGACGGTCGAGGCCTCCGAGACCGGCAAGCGGCAGGGACCCATCGTCATGCAGTCGAGGATCGCCCCGCCGAGCCGGTAGCGCCCTCCGCGTAGATACGGCGCACCACGTCCTCGATATCGGGCTCCTGAAGCGTCAGGTCGCGGAGCGGCGCGAGCGCAGCGACCTGGGCCGTCAGCCTGGCGGCATTGGTGCGCTCACGCTCGAAGGCGATCCACTGCCGAGGGCCGTCGACCTTGATCACGCGGGCGCCCTCTACGTCCAGCGGCGGCCGCGGCTCCTCGAGGTCGACGACGAGGACCCGCTCGGTGCCGTACCGCTCCTTCAGCGTCTCGAGGCCGCCGTCGTAGACGAGATGGCCGTGGTCGATGACCAGGATCCGCGAGCAGAGGCGCTCGATGTCGACGAGGTCATGGCTCGTGAGCAGCACCGTGAGCCCACGCTCGCGGTTCGCCCGCAGCAGGAGCTCGCGGACACGCTGCCTCGCGACGACGTCAAGGCCGATGGTCGGCTCGTCGAGGAAGAGGATGTCCGGTTCGTGCAGCATCGCGGCGGTCAGCTCCCCCCGGATGCGCTGACCGAGGGAGAGCTGCCGGACGGGCGTGCGCAGGAACGGACCCAGCTCGAGGGCCGCACCGAGCATGTCCAAGTTCTGTCGAAAGCGCTCGGCGGGCACGCGGTAGATGTGCCGCAGCAGCTCGAACGACTCGATGAGCGGGAGGTCCCACCACAGCTGCACCCGCTGGCCGAACATCACACCGATCCGTGCCGCCAGCTTCGTGCGCTGCTTCGATGGGACAAAGCCTGCCACCGATACACGGCCGCCTGATGGCACGAGGATCCCGGTGAGCATCTTCACCGTCGTCGACTTCCCCGCTCCATTCGGGCCGATGTAGCCGACGATGGAGCCGCTCTCGATCGCGAACGTGATCCCATCGACGGCGCGCACGACGACGCGCTCCCGCCGCAGGCCAGATCCGCGTCGGACCACGAACTCCTTGCGCAGGTCCTGAACATCCACGAGCGCCACCTCAGCCCCCCGCGCTCTGGTAGTGGCGCACTGCCGTCCGCCAGATGAGTCCCGCAGCCAGGGCAGCGGCCAGTGCGACCAGCGGCGAGCTCACCTGGAGCCACACGGGAAGCCCGAGCGGATCAGCCTTGCCGAGGATGTAGAGACACGGGAAGTAGGCGACGAACGCGGTCGGGATCACGTAGGCGAGGAACCGCCGCAGCCAGCGGTCGTAGATGTTGATGGGGTACTGGGCGAAGAAGGTCCCGCCGTACGTCACCGCGTTCGCGGCTTCATTCCCTTCGGTCGTCCAGAACACGATGCAGATCGCGGCGACCCAGATGGAGGCGAAGATGAGCGCACCGGCCGGGATCGTCGCGATGAGCAGCGCGACCCGGTCTGGCGTCCAGATGACGTCAAGCGTCGCGAGCGCGTAACCGAGGACCATTAGCGACTGCGCCACCTTGCCGATACGCCGGATCTGGAAGTCTTGGGTCACGACCTGGAAGAGCGTCCCGCGTGGACGCACGAGCAGAAGATCGAACGAGCCGTCCCGGATCAGCTGCGGAAGGTAGTCCAGGTGGCCGATCGCCAGATCGGTGAGGCTGAACGCGAGGCTCGAGATCGCGTAGAGCAGCGCGACCTCGGACACCGACCAGCCGCCGAGTTGAGGCACGTTGGCGAAGATGACCAGGATGGCGGCGAAGTCCAGGAACGAGATCAGGAACATGCCGACCGTCTGCAGCGCGAAGGACGTTCGGTACTGCAGCTGGGCGCGGATGCGAGCAGCGGACAGCCGCAGGAACAGTCCGGCGCTCTCGAGCGGCTCACCCACCCTGTACCACCAGGCGACGGACGCCGCGGTCGAAGAGCCAAGTAGCCGCGAGAAGAAGGAGGATCGCCCACGCGAGCTGTGACGCCAGCGCCGCCACGACCTCTGCGCCGGCCACGCGGCCGACGAAGATGTCGACCGGCACCTGGAGCATCGCGGGGAACGGTGTCGCGCGTGCAATGGCCTCGAGCGGCAAGGGGAAGAAGGCGACGGGGATCACGAACCCGGAGAAGAAGTTCGCGGCCGTGATCGCGAGGATGGTCGTGCCGCGCCAGTCGAGCAGCCAGAACGAGGCGACGTTGTAGATCGCTCGAAAGGCATAGCTCACGACTATCGCGAGCCCGCAGCTCAGCCCGAAGGCGAGCCAGACCGCTGGTCCGGAGGGTGTCGTGATCCCGAAGACGAGCGATCCGATCACCACCGGTGGGACTCCCCGGAAAATGGCGTGGTAAAGCGAGCGGCCGACGTCGAACGCGAGGCCAGCCCGCAGCGGATGGACGGGTCGGATCAGGTCCGTGGCGATGTCGCCGGTCCGGATCCTTAGGCCGAGGTCCTGCCAGCCCCAGATGAAGATGGTCGCGGCGAGCCCCTGCGTGAGCCACGCGTACGTCACGGTCGCGGCGCGGTCGTAGCCACCGATCTCACCGCCGCCCTCGAACAGCGCAAGCAGGATGAAGGCGCGCATGAAGCCGAACACCGTGTTCGTGAACAGGCCTGCGAGGGTCGCGGCCGGATACGCCGCGTAGCGGGCGTAGCCGCGCTTCGCGTATTCCAGGTCAAGGCGAAGGAAAGCGAGCGGCACGGGCGGGACAGAGTACGCGGACGAAGCAGGTAGCCTCGTCGCGATAGCCCCGATGAGGATCTCGTCGATCCGCGCGGAAGGGGGCCGGGGTTCTGGTTCGAGCAGATGGAGAAGCCGCGCGCGGACGGCGGCGGCGCGATCCACATCGTCGTATGGGTGCCGTACGAGCAGGCCGAGGTGCGCATCGCGGCGGTGCTCGCCGCGGGCGGCCGGATGGTACGCGACGAGTTCGCGCCCTCATGGTGGACCCTGGCCGACGCAGCGGGTAACGAGGTCGACGTCGCCACGACTGGGGGCCGCGACTGAGGTAGCGCGCGTTCGCGGCACCGTGGCCGGCTCATCACCATCGCCGGCCTCCGCCGCGAGCCCCTCGCCCGCCGCCGTCGCGCTGCCGGATCCGCGCTACAGGCTGGTCACGCGACGGCCGCCTCGCGCGTCGCAGGAGCCCGCCTAGATCGCGACGCGCTCCCGGTCATCGATGAACGCCAGGCGGGCGCCGAGCACCTTCCCGAGACGAGCAAGGGTGTCTTCGGTCGGGTTGCTGACGCCGCGCTCGATCTTGCTGATGTCGGCTTGTTCGACGCCGGACTGGGCGGCGAGCTCGACTTGGGTGATCCCGCGACGCTTGCGCAACACCGCGAGTTGGCCACCGAGGTAGTAGCGGTGACGCATCCGCTCGAGCTGGGCGACCGCCTCGGGGCCCTCCTCTTGTGCTTCGGCCTCGATCTGCTGCATCAGGTCGGCGAAGGTCGGCTTCTTCATTGGACCGGACTATGTGTTATCCCACATATAGTCAACGTCAGCCCTCACCGGCTGCGGAACTCCGCAAGACGCTTCCTCGCCAGCTCGATCTCCTTTCGGCCTTCGGGAAGCAGCCACGGGATGATCGGAACGCAACAACCTCGGCTTCTACCGCCTGCCTGCCTGCGAACAGGCACCTTACGCCGAGCGTCTTCTCAGGCGAATGTCCGCGTATGTCAGGGAGGCATATCGGCTGACCGACCGGGATCTCGTCCGCGCCGCGCAGGCCGGTGACGAGCACGCGCTCGACGCACTCCTGCGCGCGCTCGCCGACGAGCTCCTGCCGCTCGCGAGCGCGCTCGCCGGCGCGAGCGCGGATGCCGACGTGTTGGTCGGCGACACGCTCAGTCGCGTGTACGAGCGCCTCACCGACCTCCGCGAGCCTGGCGCGGCGTCGGGCTGGGCACGGCGCGTCCTCGTCCGCAGGTTCATCGACGGACGCCGCTGGTCGCTCCGCCGGCCGACGTACCGGCTCGACGCCGTCACCGTCGCCGCAGAGCTCGGGACGCGACCCGAGCTCATCGACCTCCGGGACGCCGTGCGCGACCTGCGCCGCGAGGATCGCGCGCTCCTCGTCCTGCACTACTGGCAGGGTCTATCGATCGCGGAATGCGCGCGCGAGCTCGGTGTCCCTGACGGGACCGCCAAGTCGCGTCTCGCGAAGGCGCTCGAGCGTTTGCGCCGGCGGCTGGGGGAGGCCGATCGATGAGCAACGATCTGGAACGACGTCTCAAGGAGCTGTTCTCCGCGGATGCCAGGAGCCGCCGTGTCTCCGGCGTCCGCCGCTCGCCTCGCGGCCCGCTGTCGTTCGCGGCCATGGCGGCCGGCGTCGCCGCGACGATCGTGCTCGCGCTGTGGATCGGCACAGCGCTCGGCGAGCGCCGCGCGGCCGCGCCGCCGACGCCCGCGCCGACCGCGACGCTCCCCGGCGTCGTCGTCTCGCCGACACCGTCAGTCGTCGCCTCGCCAACACCGTCAACGGTCACGGCCACGCTTACGCCCGCCCCAAGCCCCGCGCGGGAGTACGGCCACGTATTCACGGTGCAACCGGTCCAGCCGTGCACATCGGGGTGCCGGATCGTCGTGCGGCGCGAGCGCGATGGCTCCACCGTGTTCGAGCTCGATGGCGTTCTGCCCGCGGTCTCACCGGACGGGAGGCGGCTCGCGTACTGGCGCACGACGCCGAACATCGGTCCGACGGATCTGCGGGTCCTCGATATCGCGGATCCGCGGAGCGATCGGAGCGTGTTCACGGTCTCGGGGCCGACGGTCGGTGGTCCCGTGGTGTGGGCCGCGGGCTACCCGGGCCTGCTGGTCATCACGGAGAGCGTGGAACGCACCGGTGGCGCCGGTGGCGGTCATTGCCCGGTCAGCTCGACGCTCCTCACGGTCGACCTCACGGTCACACCGCCCGCGATGCAGAGCGCGGCCGGGCGGCCGAGCGCGTGCGTCCACACCCCGCTCGCGTGGGATCCGTTCAACTCCGTCGCTGCCGTCATCGGCATGGGCCCGGGCGGCTACGCGACCGAGTACCTCACGTGGGACCCTAGGTCGAGCGCTGTGTCATCCGCGCAGATCCCTCCTGGGCTCCTGCTTGCCGGATCCGCTCAAGCGTCCCCGGACGGGTTGGTCGTCGCAGCGCTCGAGGACAACTTGACCGCCGTCCGGGTGTGGCCGACCCGCGACATCACAAAGGCCGATCGCTACACGCAGCCCGCGCGCGTCGGAGCGCTCTTCTGGCGACCCGCTTTCGCGGCGCACTACGAGATCCTCTGGAGCACCGGCCAGCGGATCGAGGCCCTCAGTCACCCGACCGGCACCGTTTCGCCGCTGTTCACGACCGCCGCGGGTGCCGTAGCCATCCGGCCCGACGGCTCCGGCCTCCTGCTTGCTGAAGGGACCGGTCCGGCAGCAGGTGTTCCTTCCACGAAGCTCATCGTCCTCGACCTCGCGACGCGGCAGACGGCCGAGATGATGGTCATCAGCGGCCCGTTCGGCGCGAGCCACGCGGTCATCCCGCGAGGCGTGATCCTGCGCTGAGGGTCAGCCGGTCGCGGGAGCGAGCACGGGGGTCTGTAGCCCGGATGGGATCCGACCCGTTTCCTTCTCCTTGAAAGGAAGTAGGCCGAGAGAGACGCCCTAGCGACGAGATCGAGCACGAAGCCGCGCCGGACCGACCAGAAAACGCGCGGCAGATAGACGCCCACCAGGCGCGAGGCGGTAGCGAACTGCGCGTTGGCGACCCTGGCGGTCCCCGAGACGTACGGATGCGTGTCTACGGTCCGAACTCGATCAGGGACCAGGCGACGAGGACCGAAGTGGTGACCGCCGAGAGCAGCCATGTCACGCGCAGGGTGCGCGGAGGCCCTTGGCGGCTGGCCTGGACGACCAGTGCAACGGCCACGACGAGCGACACAACGAGCATGCCTCGCCGGATCACGGGGTACGCAGTGAGGAAGCTTGCGCCCGCCGCACCCAGGCCGAAGCTGAGCAGCAGCATGTGCAGCGCGTGGTGCTGGCTCGCTAGCAATGCGAGGAGGACGGGCGCGGCCGACACGACGACCTCGCGGGCGCGCCTCGGTCCGCGCGCCGGGGACGTCGGCGTCTCGGTCGCCACGCTAGCGGGCTGATGCACGTCGGTCGAACCACGCGTGGAGCGCATTCACGAGAGCCGGATCGTTCGCCACATAGGTGATCTGCCCACCCGCCGGCAGATCGGCATAGCCCACCCGCACACCGGCGTAGCCGGCCTCGAGCTCCCGCGAACCGGGCATCACCATGCCGTGCTCTCTGGCCGGATCCTGGTAGCGACCCTGTTGGAACTGCGCCGCCTGTTCGCGGAGCAGGGCGCGCACGCCTTCGACCGTCACGGAGTCGCTCGCGTCACTGGCCAGCACAGCCTCTACGCCTCCCTCATCCGTCTTGCTGAGCGTGAGCGCTGTGGTGCGCGGATCGATGTTCGACACGACAGCGTGGCCCGTGCGCTGGCCACCGAGGCCCGCCGACCCGCACGCAGACGCCGTGAGCAGGACGCTCCCGAGGACCACTGGCCGCACCCACCCGGCGCGCGCCCGGATCCGCCGCCACGGACTCGCCACCACGCCTTCGACACTACCGTCCCGACTGGATCCGAACCCGCGACTGCAGCGTCTCTCTAGCACAGGGAGCCCGCCGATGCGACGCGTCACGCGGATCTTCAGTAACGACGGCCTCGCGTAGCCCGGACGGATCCGCCCGTGACCTTCTCCTGAAAGGAAGCAGCGAGAGAGACGCCCGAGCGACGGGATCGAGCATGAAGCCGCGCCGGACCGGCCGGAACACGCGCGGCACACAGACGCGCTCCCCGCCGACTCCGCGATCGTGCCGTCGCCGGCGGCGCGCTCGAAGAACGCCTGGGCCATCTGCGACCTCCCGGCGTTGTGAACGCAGACGAAGAGGACGCGCGGGCGCGGCCGACCCGCCGTGAGCTCGGCGCCGCGCGATGCCACGAGCTCCGCGCGGCCGACGCGAGCGCGCGCTCGTCCAGCGCGTAGCGACGCTCGCGGCCCTCCTGCCGGACGCGGGTGTGTAGCCCGGACGGGATCCGACCCGTTACCTTCTCCTTGAAAGGGATGAGGTCGAGGAAAGCGGCTCGGCCGCGCAACTGAGCACGAACGTGATGCGACCCAACCTCGAAACCCGCGTCGGATAAGCGGCCACGCGAATACAGCCAAGGCGGGCAGCAGGCCGTCTTCAGCTGGCTAGTCCTGAGGTGGAATGTACCCTACATCATTGTGAGTAAGGTGTAGGATACATTCCAGATGGCAGTAAGGAAGCGCACTCTACCCGGGCGTCAGCGGCTGCTCCGCGCGCTGCGGTCCCACGGCGGCTGGCTTCGCCAACGCGAGGCGCTGGACCTCGGGGTGCACCCCCGATGGCTCAGCCGTCTGGTCGAGGAAGGGGTCATCGAGCGCGTCAGCAAGGGCCTCTACCGGCTGCCGCGGGCTCCCGAGACCTCATACGAGAGCTTCGTGGACGCCTCCCGGGCGGTGCCAGGAGGCGTCGTCTGCCTGCTGTCGGCGCTGGCGTACTACGAGCTCACGACCAGCAACCCGTCCGAGATCTATCTGGCCATTCCCCGCACCACGTGGGCACCCAAGGTCGACTACCCGCCGATCCGCTTCTTCCGCTTCAGTCCGCGGATGATGGACTTCGGCGTTGAGACCGTGCGCACGAGGCGAGGCTCGTTCTCGATCTACGATCGCGAGAAGACGATCTGCGATTCGCTGCGTCATCGGAGCATCGTCGGTCAGGATGTCGTCATCGAGGCGCTGCGCGCCTACCTGCGCTCGCCGCGTATCCGGAACATCGACCGGCTCATCAAGACCGCGCGCCGCTGCAGGGTCGAGAAGCGGATCCGGCCCTATCTCGAGGCCCTCGCATGACCAAGCCGCGCAGCGAGCTCAGGAACGTCCCCGCATCGGTCCACGCGCGCCTCCTGGCGCTCGCCAAGTCAACGGATCGCGACTTCAACCAGGTGCTGACGCAGTACTTCCAAGAGCGCCTACTCGACCGCCTCGCACGGTCGCGCTATCGCGAGCAATTCGCGCTGAAGGGTGCGGTGCTGTTCGTCGCTCTCGAACAAGGGAGCACAGCGGTGCGCGGCAGACCCACGAAGGACATCGACTTCGAAGCGCTCGAGCTCCATCCGGACCCTGAACAGATCCGTGCGATCTTCGCCGAGATCGTCGCTCTGAGCAGCGAGCCGGACGATGGCGTTGTTTTCGTGACGAAGGACATGCAGGCCGAGCAGATCGTCGCGGACGAGGAATACGAAGGTGTGCGCATTCACGTCCCGGCCTTCTTGGGCAAGATCAGGGGCCGAATGCAGATCGACGTTGGGTTCGGCGATGCGATCACGCCGAAGCCACGGCGGACACCGTTTCCGACCTTGCTCGATGACTACGCGCCTCCTCAGCTGCTCACCTATCCGCTCGAGACCGTCGTCGCGGAGAAGTTCGAGGCAGCGATCGACCTTGCGGAAGCGAACAGTCGGATGAAGGACTTTCGCGATCTGTACGTTCTGGCCGTCACGACGCCCTTCGATGGAGCGGTGATCACCGAAGCCGTGAAGCGCACGTTCGAGCGGCGTGGGACCTCGTTGACCCCAGGCTCCACGGTGATGACGGAAGGGTTCGCACAGGACAGCGCCCGGCAGTCCGCGTGGGCCGGCTATCTGCGCAAGGAGCGGATCGGAACGGTGCCGGGTTCGTTCGAGGCCGTCATGCCTGTCATCCTCGATCTCATCGGTCCACCGTTCCGCGCGGCCGGTGAAGGCAGCTCCTTCGGTCTGCACTGGGACCCAGAGAGTCGGACGTGGCGTTAGTCGATGTGTCGCGCCTGGCCCCTACGGTTGATGGCGGGGGCTTCGGCCTCTTCTCTGCGGCCGCACTTCTGCCCTCAGCCGCATCTCTTCTCGTGCCGTCGTGAAGGGGGACGTGCCGCGATCCCTAGCAAATGCCGACGTGTAGCCCGGATGGGATCCGACCCGTTACCTTCTCCTTGAAAGAGAAGAGGCCCGGCTCGTGCCGGGCCTCTTCGTGAACGCGTCTTCGCTGGTGCGGACCTAATAGTCCATCCCGCCGCCGGACGGCATCGCGGGAGCCTTGTCCTTCTCGGGAAGGTCCGTGATGAGCGCCTCGGTGGTGAGGATCATCGCCGCCACGGAGGCCGCGTTCTCGAGCGCCGAGCGCGTGACCTTCAGCGGGTCGATGATCCCGCCCTCGAACAGCTCGACGACCTGCCCCTTGATGACGTCGTAGCCCCACGTCCCGGTCTTCGACTCGGCCTGCTTGCGGCGGATCGCCTCGAGCACGACCGACGGGTCCTGGCCGGCGTTGAACGACAGCTGACGGAACGGCTCCTCGAGCGCCTTGCGGAGGATGTTCACGCCCGTCTTCTCGTCGCCCTCGGCCTTGACCGTGTCAAGCGCCTTGACCGCGTTGACTAGCGAGACCTCACCGCCCGGCAGGATGCCCTCCTCGACGGCCGCACGGGCCGCGGAGAGCGCGTCCTCGACGCGGTGCTTCTTCTCCTTGAGCTCGATCTCGGTGGCGGCGCCGACCTTGATGACGGCCACGCCTCCGGCGAGCTTGGCGAGACGCTCGTTGAGCTTCTCCTTGTCGAAGTCGCTCGTGGTCTCTTCGATGAGGGCCTTGATCTGCTTGACGCGGCCCATGATCGCTTCCTGCGAGCCATGGCCCTCGACGAAGGTGGTCTCGTCCTTGTTCGCCGTCACGCGGCGAGCGCGGCCGAGGTCCTGGACCGTCGTCGCGTCGAGCTTCCGGCCGATCTCCTCGCTGATGACCTTGCCACCCGTGAGGATGGCGATGTCCTCGAGCATGGCCTTGCGGCGGTCGCCGAAGCCCGGCGCCTTGACGGCGAGGACGTTCAGCGTGCCGCGAAGCTTGTTGACGACCAGCGTGGCGAGTGCCTCGCCGTCGACGTCCTCGGCGACGATCACGAGATTCTTCGTGACCTGCACGAGCTTCTCGAGGACCGGGAGGATGTCGGTGATCGCGGAGATCTTCTTGTCGGTGATGAGGATGTAGGGGTCCTCGATGACCGACTCCATCTTGTCCGCGTTCGTGACGAAGTAGGCGGAGATGTAGCCCCGGTCGATCTGC
>Ga0209431_10002750_pt1 | contig 14186 bp, 14 predicted proteins | sample RifCSP13_3_FD_184021 | JGI IMG/M metagenome (GOLD analysis project Ga0209431, IMG submission 184021) | Soil microbial communities from Rifle, Colorado - Rifle CSP2_sed 13_3 (SPAdes) (version 2) | ecosystem: Environmental > Terrestrial > Deep subsurface > Rock core/Sediment | place: Rifle...
TTGCGCACGAGGTGGCATACCTCCGATCGGAATTAAACAAGAATTTTGAATTTAACAATATTGTAGGACAAAGCCCTGCCATGAGACAGATATTTGATAAAATTATCAGAGTGGCTAGAGGAGATTCGCCCGTATTGATTACCGGAGAAAGTGGTACGGGAAAGGAACTTATTGCGAGGGCAATTCACTTACAAAGTCCGAGAAAGAACAAGCCTTTTGTTGCCGTGAGTTGCCCTAATCTTCCTGATAACTTGTTAGAAAGTGAATTATTCGGACATGAAAAGGGTGCATTTACCAATGCAACCGATAAGAAAATCGGACGTTTTGAACTGGCAAATGGCGGGACCATTTTTTTGGACGAAATCAGTGAAATGAGTTTGTCCAATCAATCGAAACTTTTACGGGTTTTGCAGGAATACGAGTTTCTACGCGTGGGTGGAACTAAAACAATCAGTATCGATGTTCGGCTAATTGTGAGTACCAATGTCGACCTAAAAACCGCAATATCTAAAGGGACATTCCGCGAAGATTTGTTTTACAGGATAAATGTTGTTCCATTAGACGTGCCTGCCTTAAGAAACAGGAAAGAAGACATTCCTTTCCTTATAAATCATTATTTTCAAAAGTTTAAGGAGGACCTTCGCTCTAAAACCAGAAAGATTCAACCATCTGTAATGGAATTATTTGAAAATTATGATTGGCCAGGAAATATAAGAGAACTTAAAAACGTAATCGAAAGAATACTTACCCTATATGGAGATAGCGATGCCATTCTCGAAGAACACCTTCCTATGGAAATCAAAAGTGGGAACAATCATCGTACCTCATACAATTCTAACAGTTTGATTGAATTATTGGATGCTGAATCACTTGATGAAATAGTTTCACGCATAGAAAAAGAACTTATAGAAAAAGCCCTTCAAAAAGCAAATGGTGTGCAAACCAGAGCTGCACAGATCCTAAAAACAACAAGAAGAATATTGAGATATAAGATGGAGAAATTAGGGATATATTTACATGAAAAATAGTTGTATATTTTGACAAAAGGAGACAGCAAGATCATGAGAAACATATCTTTTGGTATAGCATTATTACCTGCGATATTTACGGCGTTGACGGTTAGCCTGCCAACATACAATGCACACGCGGGCGCAACCTCTTCAACACCAACAGTCCTGTCCATCCCGAAAGGATTAGACCATAGCGCCAATCCAAACTCCAACAGTACGGATGAAATAACAAAGGCAAAAGGGTGGATAACTGGTTGTGTTACAGATGCTGTAACCGACTCTCCATTAGCAAAAGTTCAGATAGAAGTGCATGCTCGGATAGTAGACAAGTTGCCTGACGGGACCCTCAAGCTGAGGTCTATGGAAGAAACCATTCCGTTGGGCATAGCTTCTTACACCAACAGTAAGGGAAAATTTAAAGTTAAAGTTCCGTTAGACAAAGATACAAACTATTTCAAAGTGATCGCTTACGCTGAAGGTTATCAAAAACTGCAAAATGTGATGGTTAGGGTGGAACATTTAAAACGCAGCGTTGTGGATTTTCAGTTAATAAAAGTTGAACTAACTCCACAAGAAGTTGAAATTTTAGATCAAAAACATGAGCTTCAAAAAATGAATCTTCTTGAGAAAAACCCTTCATTTATTCAAACAATGGATACAACAAAAAAATCAGAAGATGAATATACTCCTCACTATCCAACTGATATGAAAGAATTTTTTCTTTATCAGCAAACATATATGGTACCCGATCAAGTTTACGTTGTGAATTTAGGCGGCTTTACAGGCTACATCAACTTAGATGACTTTATTTCAGGCGTTGTATCGGCTGAATTGGGCGGAAGTTTCCCTTTTGAGACCTTAAAAGCTCAAGCTGTTGCCTCAAGAAGTTATGCTTTGGAACGATATAATGGAACCGGGGTAGCAAATGGAGGTCAAGCATATACGTCTACTATCAACGATACGTGCAGAACTGCAACTGTGAACACCAGTAAGATCGTGATCCTTTATGGTGGGAATGTGATCTCTGCTTATTTTTCTGCTCGTTGCAATGGTGATTCTACCTTGAACAGTGAGGATGGTGTTTGGCATAAGTCTGGCACTTGCTCAGTAGGTGGTAATTATGTTGCTTACGCCCGTTCTAGACCATGCAGCGGACACGTTAAGTGCTCTGTGACTGCTGAAACGCCTTGTTGTAATGTTACAACAGGAGGTAGGAACGTATATATCTATGGACACGGCGTGGGGATGTGTCAACGGGGATCTGAGCAATTTGCCTGTCGGGATGGTAAAGACTGGCAGCAAATATTGACAGGGTATTATACAGGTATAACCATTGCTAATCTACCGGCATTGGACGTGGGCAATAGAATTCTGACAACAAGCAAAGTTAATGCCCGTTCAACGCCGTGTTCTAGCAACTTAATAGAAGTACCATCTGGGACATATGGAACGATTATGGCAGGTCCAAATATTTCCTTTTGCTCTAATCTAGGTACTTGTAATGGGAGTAGTGGTACCTATTGGACATGGTGGCAAGCAGACTATGACAACGGCGTGATAGGGAAATGGAGCGTAGAAAACTATCTTAAAAAAACACATTCTACATGCGAAGCTATGGCGATAATTGTATCTCCGGGCAGCCTGACGCTCAAGAGGATGGCGAGTGGCGATGTGACTGTGGCAGTGGCAGGTGTGGACGGTTGTGCGGTAGAAGGCGAAACGGTTACGGCGACAATCAATAAAGCTGGTAAGAAGCGCATATCGATATCACCAACAAGCTCTATGACAGACGGAAACGGTGAGGCTGCATTTACGATTACTGCCAGGAAGAAGACCGGTATGGCAAAGGTCTACTTCAATGCGGGCAGCTTGAATACGAGCATTACTGTGATGGTGATAAAATGAAAATTCTTTATTCTCGATTGATATGGATCCTCGGCACACGCTTACTTATACTGCAAGTAACCTCGTAGGGAATGGTGTTTAACTGTTTGGCAATAGATTCTATCGATACCGTTTCCTGTCCTTGACTGCCATATAATACGGCTTCATCTCCAACCGAAACGTCTTTTATATTTGTCACATCTACAAAACACTGATCCATGCAAACCCGTCCTATAATAGATGCTTTCTTACCTCTTATAATGACTTTCCCTTGATTCGAAAGTAACCGGTTATATCCATCATCATATCCCAATGGCAGAGTTGCGACACGGGTAGGCTTATCAATCCTGTATGTTCTACCATAGCCGACAACATCTCCTGCATTCATATCTTTAATATGAATAATCCTTGTTTTAAAGCTCATAACTGGTTTTATCCCTATGTCCCTGGAAACATCTTCTGACGGATATAATCCATACAACGATAAACCTGGTCTAACCATATTGAAATAAGACTCGGGATAACCTAGAACTGCCCCGCTATTAGCCATGTGTCTTAATGGAATACTCACCTTGCTCGTATCCAAAGCATCAAGTACGTCTCTAAATCTTTTTATCTGTAAATTTGTAAATGATGAATCCTTCTCATCAGAAGAAGAACAGTGCGTGTATATGCCTTCAATGCGAAGGTTTTTGAGATTTTTTACAAACTTTACAAACTCTACGGCATTGTCATACTTTATACCAATACTTCCCATGCCTGTATCAACATATACATGAACTTTTAAATTTTTGTTAAAATAAGTCGCTTTCTTTGATAATACTTCCGCAAGCTTCAAATCATAAACCGTAGGTATTAAGTCATAGTGAATGATGGAGTCGATTTGTTCTTCAAAGATGCCACCCAGAAGTAATAATGGCGCTTTTATGCCTTTATCCCTTAATTGAATACCTTCTTCAAGGATGGCGATTCCGAGCATTTCAGCGCTATTATTTAACAAAACCCTGCTAACCTCATAGTCGCCGTGACCGTAGGCATCCGCTTTGACAATACCTAGAATTTTTATCTGTGGTCCGACCCGTTTCTTTACTGCCAATAAATTATGTCTCAGGGCATTTAGGTCAATTTCAACCCACGTCGGTCTGTGCATAGCCTTCCCTGATATATTTTGTATTTCCATGAGTAAAAAATCCAATTGCCTTTAAGGTATCTATCAACCTGTTTATATCCTCTTTGCTATGGGTAGCCATTAATGAAATGCGTAACCGGCTTGTACCCAAAGGTACGGTGGGTGGTCGAATTGCAGGAATCAAGATGCCATTTTCATAGAGTCTTGTGGATAAATTTAGTGCATCTTCCGCTGATCCAATGATAATGGGAATGATAGGACTTTCTGCAGAAATATTGCTTATAAATTCCGACAGTTGAGACTTCAAATATCTTACATTTTCCCATAACTTATCAATAAGGGATGTATCTTCCTGAATAAGTGTTAATCCCGCCAGAGAAGCAGCACATGCCGCGGGCGGCAGCGCCGTTGTATAAATAAAAGATCGCGCCTTATTTTTTAAGAAATCAATAAGGTGCTTGCTCCCGGTAATAAACCCGCCGATGCTTCCAATCGCCTTGCTCAACGACCCCATAATAATATCAATCTTTCCTTCGAGTCCGTAGTATTCGATCATGCCTTTCCCATGTTGACCAAATACCCCAGTGGCATGGGCATCATCAAGCATAAGTATGGCATCGTATTTCTTGGAAACTTCCACTATGTCTGGTAGCGGTGCTGTATCACCGTCCATGCTAAATACACTATCAGTAACCACCATCCTCCTTCGATATTTTGAAGATTTCTGTAATAAAGACTCTAATTGACTTGTATTATTGTGTGGATAAACACGGAAGGTTGCGCCTGATTGACGACAGCCATCAATAATACTTGCATGGTTCAGTTTATCTCCCATGATTATATCTTCCCTTCCGACAAGGGCGCATACAGCGCCCACATTGGCCATATAACCAGTAGGGAACAGTAGCGCCGCCTCAGTGCTTTTGAACTCTGCAATCTTCCTTTCAAGTTCCTGGTGAAGTATCATATTCCCAGCAACCAATCGCGATGCTCCTGTACCCCATCCGTATTGGTTAATGGCTGCAATGGCAGCTTGTTTTATTTTTGGGTGGTCGGCAAGACCGAGGTAATTATTCGAACAGAATGAGAGGTATGATTTACCGTTTATTTGAACGTAGGGACCCTGCGCACTTTCAATGGTTTTGTACTCACGCATCAATGCATGATCTTTTAATGATTTTAATTCGTCCAGGATAAAATCCAGCCCCATCGAATATACTGTTCCTTTTAATTTTTTGAAAGAAACGTCCCGATAAATACCTGCATTTTATAAACGTATGTAGCGGCAATTCATGAATTGCCGCTACATTGCTAAAATCGTAAATTCCCATTCAAGAACTCTTCCGACTCATTCGGGTCAGGATGTTTGCAGCTCCAAATTGAGATCTTTTATCATTTCTAAATCATCTGCAACCTTTCTTCCCTTTGTAGTCAAGTAGTTCCCGATCATCGTGCTATTGGCGCCCGCATAAAACATCCATGATTGCAAATCCCGAAGATTTTTTTCCCGGCCACCTGCAATCTTAATTTCTTTGTCAGGCAAAACGAACCGGAATACAGAAATAATTTTTAATGCTTCCATAGGTGACAGGGGAATACTGCCCTCCAATGGTGTGCCGGAAACAGGATGTAAAAAATTAAGAGGAACGACATCGACATCCAAATTTTTCAATGTGAATGCAATATCAATACGATCCTCTATCCCTTCTCCAATACCAAAAATTGCGCCGCTACATATTTCTAATCCAACTTCTTTTGCAACACGAATTGTATTTACTCTATCTATAAAGGTATGCGTTGAACATATATTGGGGAAAACCCTTTCTGATGTCTCTAAGTTATGATTAAGTCTTTTTAGCCCGCATTGCACTAAAGATTTGGCCATTTCTTTTGTCAATACTCCAAACGAGCCGTGCGGATGGATACATGAGTCAGTAATGACTGCTTTTATTGCCCTGCAAATTTTATCAAGATCATCAGATTTACCTATACTATATCCGCTGGTAACGATACCAATGGAGTTGGAACCAGTTTGCTCTGCACATTTGGCAACATCAAGTATCCTGTTTGTATCAATGAGTGGAAACTCTTCTATGCCGGTGTGATAACGTGAGGATTGAGAACAAAAACTACAATCTTCTGTGCATCGTCCCTGTTTTGCGCTAACAATGGAACAGGCCTTTACAGAATGGCCAAAATATTTCAAGCGTATTTGATTCGCCCAATAAAACAAATCATAGACTTCGTCTCCATTAATTCGCATAAGAAAGAGGGCATCATCACGGCTGATTGATTCATTTTGTAAAGATTGGCCTGCAATCTGTTTTATCTTGTCATTCATTACGTTCAATCATTTTCATTCGTGTTTATTTGTGTAAATTCGTGGCTAAAATCATTTATTCTTATATTTCAAATAGACATTGCGAACATGCTGCCAAACAATATCAGGACGTTCAGACCGAACATACGTCATACAATCCGCCCCTTCAAAGCTCCATGTGGCAATATTCCGAATTCCTGCATCATAAGCCACATCTACAGCCGTAACAATTTCCTCTTCTCTATTTGCAGGGACCCTATAGCCCTGGATCCAGATTTGAGGTTCTTTATTATATTTTTTTGAAAGCGCAAGCACCTCGTTGGACACATTCCGGACGAACTCCGTTACGTCCTGTTTATAGGCATACCAATAAGGGTCGCTTCCAAAGATATCCATGCTTTTAATCATAGCGACCTTTTCCCATTCATAGATGCCATATCTTGGATCGGTGGTTGGAAATAAGCACACCGAATTCTTCAATCCCTTCTTTGATGCCTCATTTGCAAGGTACTCAAGAAAGTTAACAATAGTCATTTGGCGAAATGCCTTCACCTCATCCGTAAAATCAGTAGGCATCTCATAGCCGTATTTCTCTTGGAAAATATCTTTACACACTTCGCAGGTACACCCCCAAATATCCCTCTTTTTGCCTCCAAACAGGGGCGTAAACTCGCCAAAAAACAAATGTGGCTCATCCCAGAATACACCCTCTGCCGTGGTTTGTGCTGCAAGTTCAATCCATGCTCTCATGGTATCTCGAAATGTTTTCGAATTCAAACACGCCTTGTATATTCTTATCTCACCCTCAGGAAAATTTAATCGCTGTCTGCAATTAGAATACGTCTTTACAAAGGTTGAAAATGATTCTCCACCAAATACACGCCCCACACCCCACGGATCGAGGAAGACTTCTAGGCCAACATCACGGCTGGCCTTCACAATATCGACCATCGTCCCGGAATGGTATATAATATCGTGTTCACTCATGGTGTGAACGACGAAATTGCATCCGTCGTCAATCATCTTTTTCATGTCTTCACGAACATGACGCAATATGCGATTTGCAAAATAACTTGCACCGAGTTTCATGTTGGCTATGTTAACCTTATCAATATATTATGTCAAGAAAATCCATTGAGATACCGTTTTTTACTTGCGCAGGAACAAAGAAATTGCTATTATAACCCCACTTTTAATTTAAGGCTCTGCTATGTGCGTGTTTCGAGGCGTTATTTTTAAGGACCTATAAAAATAATTTGGGAACCCGTCTTTGCTAGTAGGCGTACAATTCTTAATGAAGAAAGGTACAAGGCTATCATGGGGTAGACCACCGTGAAATACGGGTCCAAAAGATAGTCTCCCACGGCATTGCGGTGGAGTCTTAATTCTTATCCTTACAAACACTTCCGTTACGCACGTATCTACCAGATTTACACAATCAAAAGTCCGCCCTTTTCGCAAACGCTATATTTTCTTGAATTAACATATTCAAATTTATATAATATTTTTAAATAATCAGGAACCTTATTCTATATTTTATTGTTTCATAAGCCAGGAAATTGCTAACAATGAGGGAAGAAAACAACAGAAGGAAAGAGTTTGAAGATGTTGCTATGGAACATCTCGATTCCCTCTATAGCATGGCAATACGGCTGGTATTCAATAGAGAGGCGGCTGAAGATCTTGTCCAGGAAACTTACTTAAAAGCATATCGATTTTTCGATACTTTCCAAAAAGGAACAAACATAAAGGCATGGCTCTTTAAAATCCTTCGGAACACCTTTATAAATAAGTATAGGAAAACGGTTAATTTACCAAGTGAAATTTTTTATGAAGACGTCGAATCGGTTAATTCAAATCTATCTTATAAACAGGAAAGCGATTTTGCAGAATTAACTGATACCTTAGAAACTAAATATAACGACCTCGGTAACTTAATGGAAGACGATGTTAAACACGCAATAGATAACTTGCCAATCGAATACAAAGAAGCTATCTTACTTTCAGACGTAGAAGAATTATCCTATAATGACATTGCGGAAATTACAAACGTGCCGATTGGAACAGTAAAATCAAGACTGAACAGGGGTAGAAAGTTGCTCCAGAAAAGTCTATGGGAATATGCAAAAGACAGAGGTTTTATTAAGAGGGGGAAATGATGGTTTGCGTTGAAACAATTAAATACCTTTATGCGTTCCTGGATAAGGAAATAGATAAATCTCAATATCCGATCATTAAAGAGCACATTGATAATTGTTTTGAATGTCGTCAAAGATACGAATTCGAAAAGGGTGTTCGATCTTTAGTAAAGGCGTTTTGCCTGAATACTACAGCCCCCACATACCTCCATAGTAAGATCATCGAAGGTCTCGGCTCCGTTGATGCAGAAATATCAGAAAATAAAGATATACAAGCCATTTCTGAGCGAAAAGTAACGCGCGCAGTATTTTCACCCCGTATATATGCAATAGCAGCTTCCATTCTCCTTTTGATAGGGGGTGGCGTTTTTTATTATACCAATTATTATAATTATAATAACGATTCCACATCTATTGTCGATAACGCCGTCAAAAATCATGTCGTAGCAGTAAATGATAATCTGGTATTTAATGAAAAAACCTCGGTTGTGGGCAATGTAAATAAATATCTCGGAAATACTATAAATACCAAGCTTAGCAATTCATCTCCTTTGCTCAATGCAGAACGAATCGGTATTGCAGGTGGTATACCGGTAAAATTCTGTGGAACAAGTAGCCCCTGTGTTATTTTCGACAAGGGGGGAAATAAACTTTCGCTTCAAATTATACGCAATAGCACTTTTCCCATCAGCAATCTTGAAAGAGTCAAATTGGGTCCCAAAGAATTTTATATAGGAAACTGCCGGGGATTTAACTCCGTAATATGGGAAGAAGACGGTTCAACCTATTGCCTTACCTCGGACATCAACAAAAACGAAATACTGCGCTTTGCCGCAACACTCACCACACGATAATGCGCATTTATGCAATAAACGATGACAAATATATGCTTACATAACTACTTGCCTGTTAATACGACTCAATTACCTACCAACCACACTCGTGAGGCTGCTTCTTAGAAACTAATGCTCAAATTAAACCGTACCCACCACAAGAAATGAACATCTACGACGTTACACTTACCATATCAGATAAACTCATCACATGGCCTTCCGACCCGACTGTATCCATTCGAAAAACACGCTTGATTTCTCAAGGCAATTCCTGTAATGTATCCGAATTAAAATTCGGCTCGCATTGTGGAACCCATATTGACGCTCCGTATCATTTTGAAGAAAACGGCATTAGGATTGACCAAATCCCTTTAGATTACCTCATAGGGAATGCAACGGTGTTCGATATAAGAAATAAAGAAAAGATTGATTTCGAGGACATAAAAACATTACAATTAAAAAATAAGAAACGAGTTATTTTTAAGACCATTAACTCTACTTATTGGAAACTTTCGGAATTTAAAAAAGATTTTGTTTATATTACAAAAGAGGCTGCCCAGCATTTAGTAGACTGTGGTGTAAAGGTTGTAGGAATAGATTATCTTTCTGTTGAAAAATTTGGAAATAAACCCGCCGACACCCATCACATATTTTTGAGAAATGGTGTCGTCCTTATCGAAGGGCTCGATTTGAGCAATGTAAAAGCAGGAGACTACGAGCTAATTGCATTGCCGCTAAAAATAAAGGATTGTGACGGAAGTCCGGCACGGGTAATTTTAAGAAGTATACCCTAGCATATTAAATTAGGCTGCCTTCGGCAGCGGCTTTTAAGCTCCCCTTTAGAAAGAGAGGCTGGGGGGGTGTTGCGGCAAATCTACACACCCCTTATCCCCTCTTTTTAGAGGGGAATTATAAAAGATTGAAATTCCTATACATTAAAATAAAGTGGAAAGAAAGATAGGAGGTACGTAGCCATTGATTGAAATAAGGGTTCACGGACGCGGGGGGCAAGGCTCTGTAACAGCGGCGGAATTATTAGGTTTTGCAGCACACAGCGACGGGAAATACGCCCAGGCATTTCCATCGTTTGGGTCTGAAAGAATGGGAGCGCCTGTTCAGGCATTTGTAAGGATCAGCGATAAACCTATCCGTATCCGAAGCCAGGTGTATAAACCAAATTACGTTATTGTACAAGACCCTACTTTATTGGAAGTGGTTAATGTCCTGGATGGACTGCAAGAAAACGGATTATTATTGATCAATTCAAAAAAAAAGGCTACCGAACTCGGTATTAATACAAAGGTGAAGGTAAAAACAATTCCTGCTATGGAAATCGCCATGGAAGTAATCGGACGACCCATTATGAATACGACCCTTCTCGGTGCGTTTGCAGCAGCCACAGGGGAAATCAGTTTAGATGGTATTAGGAAGGCAATTCAGCATAAGTTTCCAGGTGCGGTTGGAGAAAAGAATATTGCAGCCGTATTAAAGGCCTTTGATTTTATTAAGAAGGAGTCATTATGAGATTAGATTTAGGCGCTATTGCGAAGGCCGGTACCAGCAAGGCAAATCAAACAGGGAGTTGGAGGAATTATAAACCTATATTTCACCAGGTAAAATGTATTGGCTGTGGCCTTTGTAAAATCTATTGTCCCGAAGGTTGTGTTACCATGATAGAAAAAAAGAAATACACGGTCGACTATACCTTTTGTAAAGGCTGTGGAATTTGTGCCGAGGAATGCTCTTCAAGCGATATTGAAATGATAGTGGAGGAGAAGTAATGAGTACGACATTTATAGAGGGCTCAATCGCAGTAGCCAAGACCGTGGGTGTCTGCAGGCCACACGTGATTTCAGCTTACCCTATCACACCGCAGACTCATATTGTAGAACATCTTTCAGAGTTAGTGGCTGACGGAGAAGTCAAAGCAGAATATGTCAATGTAGAAAGCGAACACTCCGCAGCATCCGTAGTTCTCGGATCGAGTGCTACAGGGGCAAGGACATATACGGCCACTACCTCTCAGGGATTTTTGCTCATGATCGAGGTGCTTTTCAATATCGCCGGGATGCGGCTTCCCGTGGTCATGACCTGTGTCAACCGCTCCGTGTCTGCCCCCATTAATATCTGGAATGACCAACAAGATTCTATGACAGCACGTGATAGCGGATGGATACAACTTTATGCCGAAGATAACCAGGAAGCAAGCGATATGCATTTGCAGGCATTTAAGATTGCTGAGAATAAGGGTGTCATGCTCCCTGTCATGGTATGCATGGATGGATTTGTTCTCACCCATTCATTTGATCCAGTAGAGCTTATTTCTCAGGAGCAGGCGGACAAATTTCTGCCACCGTTTAAGCCAGAATATTACCTAACACCGAAAAATCCGCTCACCTTCGGTACCATGGTTGGCCCGGATGGATACATGGAAACACGCTATTTTATTGAGAAAACAATGCGTGCTTCTTTGCAAGTTATTAGCGATGTAGCGACCGATTTCCATAATCAATTCGGCAGATTTCAGGGTGGTCTTATCGATACCTATAAAGTTGAAGATGCTACCCTCGTACTGGTAGCGATGGGTTCGATTATCGGCACAATAAAAGATATTGTAGATGATCTCAGGGCAAAGGGACAAAAAGTCGGCGTCCTCAAGGTACGCTCATACCGGCCTTTCCCAAAGGATGAAATTTATAAGGCGTTAAATCACGTAAAAGAAATTGCTGTAGTGGAAAAGGCCGTTTCTCTTGGCTACGGCGGCATTCTGGTAAATGAAATAAAGAGTGTGTTCTACGGTAAACCCAAAACCCCAAAGATTAATGGATTCATTCTGGGGCTGGGCGGACGGGACGTCACCGTAGACACAATACATCAGGTCATTAAAGAAACCACAAGGGCAGCATCTGAAGAAAAATTTATTGGTCTCAACGAAGCATTAATTGGAGGTAAATAAATTCATGTATACTACAACACTCACTGCCCCGAAGGAACAATCATGCACACTTTTAGCGCCAGGGCACACTGCCTGTACCGGATGCGGTGAGGCGCTTGCCGCAAAACTCGTGCTGGGCGCAGCAGGTACCAATATAATCGTAACCGACGCCACGGGATGTCTGGAAGTATTTACTACAAGATTTCCGCAATCCTCATGGGAAGTCCCTTTCATCCACTCACTATTCGAAAATTCAGCCGCCGTAGCCTCAGGCGTAGAAGTAGCCCTAAAGGCGCTGGGCAGACAGAATGAAGCGAAGGTTATTGCACAAGGTGGTGATGGCGGAACGGCAGATATTGGTTTACAGGCGCTCAGTGGTATGCTGGAAAGGGGTCACGATATCCTTTATGTTTGTTATGACAACGAGGCATACATGAATACCGGCGTTCAGCGCAGCGGTTTGACGCCCTTTGACTGCATGACTACCACGAGTCCTTGCGGTGAACTTTCCTGGGGGAATAAACACAATAAAAAAGACATGCCCTCCATTGCCGCCGCTCACGGTATTCCTTATGTTGCAACCGCCTCAGTGTCATTTCCAAAAGACATCGAAAACAAGGTAAAAAAAGCGCTTTCTATAAAAGGTCCAAAATATATGCAAATTCACTCCCCGTGTCCGCTCGGATGGAGGTCAAAGCCACAGCTTACCATTCAAGTCGCTAAATTAGCGGTACAGACAGGACTCTATCCCATCTTTGAAATGGAGAACGGCAAGGTCACAAAGGTGAGAAAAGTAACCACTCCCAAAACTCCCGTGGAAGAATACCTGAAAATCCAGGGACGTTTTGCCCATCTCTTCAAGTCGCCGAAGGGAAAGGAAGAGATTCAAAAGATACAGGAGATCGCAGACCGAAATATTGAGAAGTACGGACTGGCTTAGATTAACAATTTCTTTCACCGCAGAGACGCAAAGAACGCAAAGTTTTTAAAAATCAAAGCCTGTTCTCAACTTGGCAGGGAAAGTAACAATGGTTGTCTGAACCATATTTTTATTAATAATTTCCTTTAAATCTTTCTTTGCCTTTTTATATCGTTATGGTAAACTATTTATCCAAGCGTGGCAAGTCACTGATTCAACAAGAATTCTCTGCACACCAATAAACAGGATAGAGCAAACCATGAAACAATTAACACGCATTACCCTTGATCCAGAAGTTATGGGCGGGAAACCATGTATTCGCGGTTTACGAGTCACGGTGGGGACTGTTGTAGGGCTATTAGCATCCGGTCATTCCATAGCAGACATCCTGAATGCATATCCATATTTAGAAGAAGAAGACATACACCAGGCGCTGGCTTATGCTGCATGGCGAGTTGAAGAACTAGAACTACCATTAAACAAGTCATGAGCCTAAAGTTACTCATTGATATGAATTTATCGCCTCAATGGGTATCAGTATTTGAACGTAATGGATGGGAAGCCAAACATTGGTCAAAAGTTGGCGATCCGCATGCAACAGACAGCGCTATTATGGATTGGGCGAAGAAAAATCACTATGTTGTATTCACTCATGACCTGGATTTTGGAACAATATTGGCCGTCACTCATGCCGAAGGACCGAGTGTTATCCAGATTCGCACTCAGGACGTATTGCCCAAACACTTAGAAAGTTTAGTCATTGCGGCATTGCGACAATACGAGACTATGCTTGAGGCAGGCGCGCTGATAGTTATAGATGAGAGTATGTCTAGAGCGCGTATTCTACCCCTGAACCGCTAACACTTCTTTCGTTGCAAAGACGCAAAGAACTCAAAGTTTAAAAAACAAAGAAAGGCTAAGGAATACTATAGTGAACGCGAAAAGAAAGTTGTCATTGCGAGGGCGATAGCCCGAAGCAATCCCCGCTTAAGACGTTTACTATAAATGATAGGGAATC
>Ga0209431_10002753_pt1 | contig 14177 bp, 16 predicted proteins | sample RifCSP13_3_FD_184021 | JGI IMG/M metagenome (GOLD analysis project Ga0209431, IMG submission 184021) | Soil microbial communities from Rifle, Colorado - Rifle CSP2_sed 13_3 (SPAdes) (version 2) | ecosystem: Environmental > Terrestrial > Deep subsurface > Rock core/Sediment | place: Rifle...
TATCAACCAATCCAGGCGACCTAGTATTGGACTGTTTCATTGGTTCCGGCACTACTGCAGCTGTTAGCCAAACGATTGGCCGTCGCTGGATCGCCGCCGACATCAACAAAGGGGCTATGCAAACCACCGCTAAACGCTTGCAGGGTATCATCCGGGAGCAGATCGAATCGGAGCAAAAACGCCAGCATCCTCTCCCTGGGTTAGGGCAGGAAGACACGACGCCGAAGCCTGCGCAGTACTCATTCGCCGTTTACCGCGTAAATGACTACGACTTGCAAATCCAGCATAACGAAGCCTTGAATCTGGCCTGTGAGCACATCGGAGTGGCACGCATCAAGACCGACGTGTTCTTCGATGGCACGCTGGGCAACCGGCTGGTTAAGGTCATCCCTTTTAACCACCCACTCACCCCGTTGGACTTAGAGGAAGTCAAAAAAGAACTGAGCAACCGGCCTGAGGAAGCGCGGGATATTGTCGTTGTCTGCCTGGGTAAGGAGCTTGCGGTGGAAGGCTGGCTGGAAGATTGGAATCGCCACCGCAAACGCACCGGCTTGCCCAACAAGATTGATGTTATTGAAGTGCGCTCAGATCCGAAGTACGGCGGCTTCTTCGTCCATAAGCCCGCCGAGGCTGAAGTGAAAATCCAGCGAACGGATGAGGGATTCCTAATCGAAATTGTGAATTTCCTCTCGCCGACCATCATCGAGCGTCTCAGGCAGCAGTCCGGCGTGCTTATGCCGCACATCGACGACTGGCGCGCCATGGTGGACAGCGTGATGATCGATACAGCTTACGATGGGCAAGTCTTCAACATCCTTCTTGCGGACGTGCCCGAAAAGAAGAACGATCTGGTTGCGGGCAAATATATACTGCCTGCATCCCAGGGCAAGGCGACAGTGGCCGTAAAAATCACGGATATGCTGGGCGAGGAAGTGCTGTTCGTGGAAAAAATTTGAAATATTGAGATTGATATCGAGCGAGGCCAGAATGTCATATTACCTTGACATCTTTTCCCCTGATACTTATGAAACTTTCACTAAATCAGATCAAACTGTGAGCGGATTTCATGTCCGCCAGGCTGCATCAGCGAAGAAGGTTAAACCTGGTGATAAGCTGATCTGTTATCTGACCAAGTTATCACGCTGGGTCGGTATGCTCGAAGTTTTGAGCAGTAGCTACTATGATGACAGCCCTCTGTTCTATGCCGAGAATGATCCTTATGTCATTCGCTTTAAAGTAAAGCCCCTAATCTGGTTACCCAAGGAAAAATCCGTACCTATCCGGGAAGATGTAGTTTGGAAGAAGTTGTCATTTACCAGAGACCATGAAAAGCAAGGCTTACGCTGGACAGGGATATTCCGTTCCAGCCTCAACCACCTGGATGATACCGATGGCACTTACCTGGAAAAGCTCTTGCTCTCGCAAATGGAAGGCGGCACCACGTATAAAGTTGACATGGAAGTGTATCGGAAATACCTGGTGCAGCGGGTGAAAGGTCCGGAAGGGCATGTGACCGTCTCTGTGCCAGAAGAAACACTGCATGAGAGGAATGCCACGAAAGATGAACCAGCCATGCGCGAATCGATCAAGGTGCAGGCGCTGGTTGCTGAGATAGGCGAAAAGATGGGCTTTAAAATCTGGATCCCACGCAATGACCGTTCGAGGGTGCTTCAGGAGTGGAAGCCTGAGTCCGAGGTCTTGATCGAAGACCTCCCCTTGAGTTATGACCAGGCCACTCTGAAAACCATCGAGCAGATTGATGTGCTCTGGTTGCGGCGGCGTTCGATTGTTCGAGCCTTTGAAGTGGAACACACTACATCGATCTATTCTGGCATCCTGAGGATGGCTGACCTCCTGGCATTGCAGCCAAACATGGACATCAAGCTACACTTGGTAGCACCTGCAAATCGCAGGGATAAAGTATTCGAAGAGCTACAAAGACCAGTATTTTCTCTCCTCGAACGAGGGCCATTAGCAGATGCATGCACCTTCATATCCTATGACAGCCTTTATGAGCTGGCAAATCAAAAACACTTATCGCATTTGTCAGATTCTGTACTCGAAGATTATGTGGAAAATGTGGAATAAATCCAGTTTCTTTGACCTTGAAGCAAAATATAAGTCTTGATAGTTTATACCATGCTGTGGAACGGGTACTTTGAGACAGTCATTATCAAATGCGCCAGGACGCCCATGCGCCTCCCCATCCTTAACACAGCGGAACCCGACATTGAAATCCACCCAGTTGGCCGGGAGCGCGTTGCGATTTTACACCCGATTACAATTTAGGCTGTTTTCGGTCGTTCGCTTTGCGCTTCCACCACCAAACCCGTCAGGTATGTGGAAAGGAAAATCAACCCGAACGGGATCCAGGTCCCCAGCAGGCTCCGGAACATCTCCAGGCTACGATTGATCACCAGCGCCACCAGGAAGAGATCCATGAAGATGACGATCGATGTGAAGATAACGGCCGTCCCGAGGGGCGCCGTGTATCTAAGCCTGGTGAAATAGAACCAGGAGATCGTCGCGAAGATCACTGGCGCGCCAACTGCATGAACTACGAGGGTGGTTTCCAGGGTGGTAACAGACATACCCACGAACATGATCGCCCCACACAGCGCCCACCCGAGCAGGCCCAGGGAGAGGACCGTCACGATCTGGCTTCGACTGAGATTCATCCTGCCACACTCCTGATTTATGAGAAAGTGTTAGCCACCACCGCTTATACTGGGGGGACGTGTTAGCCAACTACATTCGCCCTCGCGGACCTAAAGACTCTCCGTTGATGATTGAGGGGTCTTGAACAGATCGCGCAACAGCAACAATCCGCCAACGCCAATCCCAACCAGTGCCAGTGAAAACCCAACGATCGAGGCGAGGACGAGCGCAAACCACAAACCAACCGGTTCAGTCTCACCCGAGGCCAGCCCGGTGAGGACGGCCAGCGCCTGGCCACCCATTAGCAGACCTAGGGCGATGGCGAGACCCCAGCCGATGAGTCTCCAACGTAATCTCGCCCGTAAAGCCGCCCAGATCAGCAAGCCCCCACCAGCCAGGGCGAACAGGAAGAGCTCGGCGGGCATCAGATAGTCAAAGCGGAAGACGCGCTCTTTAACGAGTAAAGCCACAGATAACAAGACTGGCGCCAATATCGGGAACCACACCAGCACCGTTCCTGCGATCGCCAGAATTTTGGTGAGCACTCCCATTTTCTCCATAAGTCGCAACCTCCTCGCAGTTGCCGACAGCAGTTGGCTCCTGATTCCATAATCATTGCATCCAGTATACATACGAATCCCTGGCAACACAACTTATTCCTTGCATACCAGGTGTCAGAGGGAGGCGGAGATAAACGGCGAACGGTGGATTTATAAAATAGGCCCAGCATCGCGCTGGGCCTTTCTAGCTGACTTGCCGTTAGTGGATCTCCACCCGCACGGCTTCGAAAGTGTCGTTGGGAGCGGGTTGACCCGGCGGGATCTCGTCGAAGCGGGCATTTACGGCATACAGGGCGTTGCCGAAGGCAGCCGCGGTGGCCGGTACGCGGAAGAATGGGCTGGTCAGGTGCCCCGTAATCACGCCGGCAGACAGATCAGGCTGCAACTCGATAACAGCGATCTGGTTGAGAATGTTTTGCACCACATACATGGTACGCCCGCGCAGAATCATGCCGTCGCCGGACTGAACATCTCCCCCAGACAATTCAATGGCAGAAGCTTCCCCACTCAAAGGGTCTACCTTATAGAGCTTGCCAAAGGCTGAATTGACGATGATCAGCTGGCTGCCATCCGCAGTCGCGGCGATGCCATTGGCATTGAAGGCGGCCTGCATAAAGTCAAATCCGGGGCCTAGGAGGACTGTCTGCACATCGCCTGGACCTGGGAGCGCGCCCATGGGGCCCAAGGGCAGTCGGTAGAACTGCTTTTGGAAAGAATCGGTGAAGTAGGCCGCCTGCCGGGTGACGATCACATCGTTGATGAAACTGGCGGAGGGGGTCAGCTGGTAGGTTGTGTCCAGCTCACCGGTCTTTCCATTAAAAACATATGCCGTACCGAAAGCGCCGCCGGCCACGAAGAGCAGACCGCTGCGCGGGTCAAATTTCATCCCGACCGCCATCCTGGCCCCAGGCTCGGCGATCATCTCTACTTCACCGCTGCGCAGGTCGCCCCGGAAGATCGCGCCACCGTTGAGCGACCCGGTGTAGAAGGTATGGCCATTGCCCCGAGCGATTCCTTCCGGTTGGAAGCCCTCCGGCAACGGAATGACTTCCGGGAAAGATTGTCTGGCAGCTACGGAGGTTAAGGGTATTGCCAAGGCTAAAACGAGAAGCAACAACTGAATCAATCTTTTTGGGTTCCTTTTCATCACAACTCCTTTGCTACAAAATTGAAATGGATTGAGCCGGACACGCAGGCCTCTCACCTTCACGCGGATTTTACCGCCGCATGATAGCCTCTCTCCCTGTTTCGAGATAGCTGTTTACTTATACGGACATTTTACCCGGATAGATTGTTGATCGACCTTAGGAAATTATGACTATTTTTGTATAATATTCATAGACCCAAAGAGGGTGAGCGGTCGTCTATATCGTGGGTTGGCTTCTGAAAACAACTACGACATCCGCGAACATCGCGCTGGCTTTTCTCCTGCGCCTCCCAGTAAATGACTCTTCCCCTGACAGCGCTCTAGATCGGGGATGGCATTCTTCCGATCTGGCCTATGCCTCCTCCTCGACTTCAACCGGCTGAGGCCTCCACGAGCGGATTCTCCCCCCAGAGCCCTTCGACAAGCTCAGGAAAAATATTTTCAGCGTCAGCCCCACGCGCCAAAACGCGACCGCAGCCATGCCATGCGCGAGCACTGCAAATAAAGGCGGCGTTTGATAGGTGTAATACGTCCAGCATTGGCGCGTGGTGCCCCAGAGTTCAAGGAAGTAGCCAAGGCCGGTTCCGGCGATGAAGGTTAACAAAGCAAAACGATAATCAGTCGGGGTGAGGATCAAGGTGATGCAAAGAAGTAAGGAGAGCAAGGTATAGGACTTGTCGAATGTCGGGGAAACAAAGACCAGCATCAAGGTCATAAATGAAGCGAAAGCGATCCAATAAAAAGGGATGAAGTAATCCCTCTTGATCCTTCGGGTGAGAAAATCCAATGAACGTGTAATTCGATCGATCGAGAGACTTGCGATTGGCCAGGCCGGGATGATCCACATTGGCGGACGTTCGGCGGTGTAATAATGCCAGATGTTCGTTTGTGTTCCCCAGGATTCGATTGCCAGCCCGCCGCAGATTCCGACAAAAACGATGAGCAGATCCGTTTTGAGATTTGCGCGAGCCACAATAGTGAGCGACATGAAAAAGAAGATACCGAGCAGGAGCCAGTCCATGGTTCGCCACCACGGGCCGTTCCAGTCAATGTACGAAAGAATCTCCTCCGCCAGAGGCCACCAGATGTAAACAATTAGAAAAATGGTGACGAAGAATCCGCCGAGCAGGAACCTGCTATCCCGAGTCCAAAAGCGCATTTTTTCGTTCCTAATGCGGCACCAGGAACTCTCCGAGGAGGAGGAAGAGGACAAACAGTCCGGGCAGTATGGTAAGCCAGACAAGCCAGGAGCGCTCGCGCCACCGGATGACCGCGATCAGGCCGACGATCCCGGCGGCCAGCCCGCAGGACAGCATCGCGATGCTATAGAAGGGCAGCACAGCCTGCCGCCAGGGCGCGGCCACGGTCGATGGCACGAACAGGGTGGCGTTGATGATGATGAGCGCGACGAAAGCAGCCCCCAGCCCGACCGCCCACCAGCCGAGGCGGGTGCTAGGCCGGCCCAAGATGCGCCGCCAGAAGGAGGAGGGTGGGTTGCCCAAGGTGATCTCCGTCTTAGTCGCTAAACAACGCCCCTTCAATCTCGAGCAAATCTTTCGTGAACAGCTCCAGGTCGATCTTTGCCGTTTCGATATCTCGATTCATGCCTGAAACGATCAGGCTGAGGCGTTGAGGCGTGCTTTGCGCCAGATCGGCGTCGAATTCAGCAATGCGTGGCAGCAGATTATCCAGTCGCTGCGGGGTATCCACCAGGGCGGCTTTGGCCCCTTCAACATCATTCAGGAAGAGGGCCAGGCGGGCATTACTCACATCTACCAGCACTTGCAAGAGTTCCAGATGCGCTGTAGCTGTATCCAATTCAGCTTGCATCCCCTTCTTCTCCCCCTCGAGCGCAGTGATTTTGGCGTTGGCTTGCTGAAGAACAGTATTAAACCTTTCGCTTTCTGCTCGTAAGCCGTCGATTTCTTGATTGGCCTGGTTGAGGGCGGTTTGAGTACCGGTGTGAGCTGCGGACAAAGGCTTATAGCGCACGTAATGGACTGTAATGACGCCCGCAAGGAAGCTTGCCGCAATTACTACCAGCCAGATAAGTACCTGGCGAAAGAATCGGCGCAGCCGGCTGGGCTGCGGCTTTTCTACCTTTGCTGGGACTGCAACCGGTTCAGGCTGGGCAGGTATTTGGGATGCGTCCTGGGCTTCAGGGGTTGGCTGTTCTGATTGGTTATCAGCATTGATCTGGTTCATGGCTTACGCTTCCTGTATTATTCAGGCATACGGATTTCGGACGGAGGAGCTCTAAATCATTTGCCGATCTAACAGAATTAATTGTACACCCCAACCGCCATAATCTAGAAGCCTGAGCGGGTGTAAACAGGCTGCTGCCGAGGGCGGAATCATCGCTCAGGCGATAATTGGTACCATAAAGACAGGCAAGTTGGTATCCTCAACTACCTGTAACGCCACACTGCCGGTCATCAACAAGTTCAGCCCGCCACGCCCTTGGGAGGTCAACATAATCCGCAATTCCATTCAAATACTCATACATTTTGACAGCGGCAGCCAGCGCAAGTAGGTCAGCCTGGAGAAAAAAACCCTCTCCGTATTGGGGAGAGGGATTGATCTGAAGGTGGTGGGCGAAACAGGACTCGAACGTCTTTCGTTCGCCGAACCTGCGACCTCCTCTGTTTTTTATAGAGAGGTGGGCGGAACAGGACTCGAGCGCTCTTTACTCGCCGAACCTGCGACCTCCTCTGTTTATTATAGAGAGGTGGGCGGAACAGGACTCGAACCTGCGACCTCCTCTGTGTAAGAGAGGCGCTCTAACCAACTGAGCTATCCGCCCGTGGGCTCGATTATACCGTGAACTATTTTATTTTTGAAAATTGATCATCGGAAGAATATGCCATATAATCATGATGAGATGAACAGTTCAAGGAGAAAATCATGAAAAAAGCGCTCGTTTGTGGAGCAGGTGGTTTCATCGGAGGCCATCTCGTTAAAAGGTTAAAAAGCGAAGGTTATTGGGTGCGGGGGGTTGACATCAAGCAGCATGAGTTCGCGCCGACAGCCGCGGATGAGTTCTTGCTTCTGGACCTAAGAGAACCCGAGAACTGCCGGGCCGCCCTTTCGCTTGGAGCAGGGACCTTCGATGAGGTTTACCAGCTGGCGGCAGACATGGGGGGGATGGGCTTCATTCATTCTGCCGAGTGCGAAATTATGCACAACAGCGCCTTAATCAATATCCACATGACACACACTGCCGCTCAATCAGGGGTAGGCCGTTACTTCTTTTCTTCTTCGGCGTGTGTCTACCGGGACATGCAGCCGGGCGAACCGGAATTAACCGAAGACGAGGCCATCCCCGCCCATCCCGATAACGAATATGGCTGGGAAAAGCTGTATGCGGAGCGCGTCGCTATGGCCTATGACCGCAACCGGGGTATGAAGGTACGCATCGCTCGCTTCCAGAACTGCTATGGCCCGGAAGGTACCTGGACTGGAGGGCGAGAGAAGGCGCCCGCAGCGCTATGCCGCAAAGTCGCCGAGGCGAGTGACGGTGGTGCGATCGAGGTGTGGGGGGATGGGTCAGCCGTTCGTTCGTATACCTATATCAGCGATATGGTAGACGGCATCCGGCTGCTCATGCAGTCAGATATCGAAAGCCCGGTGAACATTGGCTGTCCCCAATACGTCTCCGTGGATGAGCTGGCGGGGACCGTGATCGAGATGTCTGGGAAGGACCTCCACATCAGGCATGTAGATGGGCCGGTGGGCGTTCAATCGCGTAACTTCAGCAATGGGCGCATCGAATCGCTGGGTTGGCGCTCCAAGGTTCACCTGAAAGAGGGTATTTCATACACGTACCCGTGGATTGAAGCGCAGGTCAAAGCGCAGCTGGCGCACCAGGAGGAGAGATGAATCCCATAGAACCCAGCTTGAGCAACGAGGCCGTGCGTGCCAAGACCGGCAAGGATTGGGGGGAATGGTTTGCCATCCTGGACGCCGCCGGGGCGCAGCAGATGACCCATAAGCAGATCGTCGCCTTCCTGGTCAAAGAACACCAGGTTAGTCCCTGGTGGCAGCAAATGGTCACCGTGACTTACGAACAGGCACGCGGGCTGCGCGACAAGCACGAGATGCCATCCGGTTACCAGATCAGCCGCTCGAAAACCTTCACAGTAGCGGTCGAGGAGGTTTACGCAGCCTGGGAAGACAGGCAGCAGCGGGCGCGCTGGTTGCCTGATCCGGATTTCACCATTCGCAAAGCGAGGACCTTGAGAAGTTTACGCATCACCTGGGTCGACGGCATGACAAACCTGGACGTGGATTTCTACAAGAAAGGCCCAGAAAAATGCCAGGTGACCGTGCAGCACGACCGGCTGTCCAACGCCGAACAAGCCGAGCAGATGAAAGCTTATTGGGGTGAAGCGTTGAACCGGCTAAACGAGTGGCTGAAGCATTGATCGATGAGTGTGGATAGTGGCCCTCACCCGCAATTTAATTTGCTACTCTCACCTAATTGTGATAAACTAATAGTACCACAATCGCTGAATTTTCCTTCCATCCTGCAAAATGGATAGCATCAAGGAGCAGACTATGTCTTACGAGGATCGCATCCGGCAGGCCCGGCTGGGAATGTCCAAAAGTTTTGCCAAGCTGGCAGACTTTCTGCTCGACTCCTACATCGAGTCGGCTTTTATGACCGCCAGCGAACTGGCTCATACCCTCGATCTGGATGCCGCCACCGTCGTGCGCTTCGCCCAAACCCTGGGCTATTCCGGTTTCCCGGTTATGCAGCGTGAGATCAGGCAACGCGTCCTGGGCGACCTGCTGGTGCGCCCTGAGCAAGCCAAGGTCGCCGAATCGGTCCCGGGAGTGGTGGCTAAAGCCATGGCGGAGCTCTCCCTGGCCCTGGAACAAACACGCCTCTCCCTCGACACCGACGCTATTGCGGAGCTGGTCGAAAAGATCGGCGAGGCGCGGCGGATCGTCGTCCTGGCCGAGAATCCCGCTCAGGCTGCCGCGTATAACCTGGTGCACTTCCTTGAACAAGGCGGCTTTCCGATTTACATCGCCCGACCCGGTGTGGCGGATCTGGCGCGTACTGTGCACACTTCCACTCCGCAGGACCTGCTGCTCGCCCTGGAAGTCTCCGGACAAGCCGCCTACATCGCCGGTGCCCTGGAGGAAGCCCGCCAGAAAGGCCTCCCCACCGCCGCAATATTAGGATCTGCTTCCCTGGCTTCAGCTCGCGCCGCCGATGTTGTCCTGGCTGCGCGTGCCCATCCCTCCCTGGGTGTTGGGATCATCTCCATCGAAGCCATCATCTATGCTTTATGCCAGGCCTTGCGCTGGCGTTTTGCCGAGCGCTTTGCCGGCGCAGAGCAAGCCATCGCCGAACTTTCCGCCCGCATCCAGCGCTTCAACGATTAACCTTCCCTTCTCCCTACCGGAGGCAGCTATGCGTTTCATCCGCTACCAACCCCCGTCTGGAGCGCCTGGTTTTGGCTGGGTGCTTGAGGAGCGGGTCGGTCCACTGGAAGGCTCGCCGTTCGCAGAATTCCGCCGAGGCGAAGCCCTGCATACCCTGGACGATGTACGCCTTTTAGCGCCTATCCAACCCAGCAAGATTTTATGCGTCGGGCGCAACTACGTCGCCCACGCCAAAGAACATGCCGCGGAAGTCCCTGAAGTGCCGCTGCTCTTCCTCAAGCCACCTTCGGCTGTGATCGGCCCCGGCGATCCAATCCTGCTCCCTCCGCAATCCCAACAGGTCGAGCACGAAGCCGAGCTGGCCGTTGTGATCAGCCGGCGCGGGCGCTGGATCTCTCCTGAGGAGGCTCCCAACTATATTCTGGGCTATACTATCGCCAATGACGTCACCGCACGTGACCTGCAATTCCGCGATGGACAGTGGACGCGCGGAAAAGGTTTCGATACGTTTTGCCCGCTCGGGCCGTGGATCGAGACGGATTTCGACCCGGCAGATGCAGTGATCACCTGCCATGTCAACGGGGAGATGCGACAGATGGCTTCAACCCGGGATATGGTGTTCAGTGTGCGCCATCTGATCGCCTTTGCCTCTTCGGTGATGACCCTCGAACCCGGCGATCTGCTGTTGACCGGCACACCGGCGGGTGTGGGGCCTCTTCAAGCTGGGGACCTTGTCGAAGTGACGATTGAGGGGTTGGGGACATTGCGCAACCCAGTATCATCCGAACCCGCCCACTGATTACACACGCCAGCCGGCGCGCCCACCCACGGTGAAGGAAGCCAGATGACCTGTGCTATAATCCCCTCGAGTTAGCGCCAGAGCATACCGGTATGGATTCTCTTCAACTAGACATCCGCTCCGCGGTTCAAGTCTCCATCGCGCTCGCCGTGATCGGCATCCTGTTAAGCCTCTGGATCGGCTTCCGCTCGATTCGCAGAGCGCGCAGCCTCCGTTTTTTTCGTATGCGCCGCGATCGAATGGTGCGCGGCTGGCGGTTGATCTTCTTCGCAGTCGTTTTAGTTTTCGTGACCATCTTCCTGCGTATGTACGCTGAACCGATCGCCTACCGCTTCTTCCCCCCCACGCCGACCGCCACCCAGACCTCCACCATCACCCTGACCCCGACCATCACGCTCACGCCGACCATCACGCTTACCCCGACCATCACGCTTACCCCGTCCGTCACCGATACGCCCACCATCACGCCTACTCCCCAGGTGCCTCTGGCGATCGAAAGCGTCTTCGAAAGCACGATCACCCCTAACCCCGAAGCGGTATTCAGCGATCTGATCTTTACCCAGGGGATTGACCCAGAAACTTACCAACCCCTCAATCCAGGCACAGTTTTCCAGAATCCAGCCGGCCATATCTATGCTCTGTTCAGCTACGACAAAATGGTGGATGGTTCCCAATGGACAGCGCTCTGGTATCGCCAGGGAGAGGTAGCACATTACGAAACCAAGCCGTGGGACGGAGGTTCAGGCGGTTTCGGCTATACAGATTGGGAGCCCGATCCTTCCGAGTGGCTCCCCGGTGAATATGAGGTGCAGATCTTTATCGGCCAAATCTGGAAAGTATCCGGACGCTTCAGCGTGGAGGGCGAAGCGCCGACGCCGCGGCCCAGCGCCACGCCGACGCGCACTCCCCCTCCCACCCAGACACCCCTACCCACTCGCACACCCACACCGACCCGCACAGCTACTCCCACCCGCACGCTAACCCCCACCCCGTCGCTTACGCCGACCTTCGGGCCGTCGCCCACACCTACACCAGCCCCTCCCAGCCAGACACCTACCCCTACCCGCACTCTCGCCCCTACCAATACCCACTGGCCGACTGCGACCCCTATTACAGTGACTCCCACGAAGACGCGCTGGCCGACCGCCATCCCAACCACACTCACCCCCACCATCACCCGGCATCCGACTTTTACCCCGACGCCATAGATCACCTGATCAACTTCCCGAAAGTTCAGAACTTTCGGGAAGTTGTCGCTTAAAGCTTTCGGGAAGATGGCCTCACCAGGGCGCGGGCGATCTCGCCAGCCACCCTGGCGTTGTTGCGCAGCAACCCCAGGTTGGCGCGCAGGCTGGCCCCGCCGGTCAACTCGCTGACGCGCCGCAGTAAATACGGTGTGACTTGCTGGCCGCGGAGGCGCTGATCACGCACCTCCTTCAGGGCCTGGCGGATGGCCTCGCGAACGTCCTCATCCGATATGGCCACCTCAGGCGGCGGAGGAACGGTCACCAAGACCGCACTACGCACGCCCATCTCCCAGTGAATCCGCGCCAGAGCGGCCACCTCTTCTGCCGTATCGGCGCGGGCGCTGGTCGGCAATCTACTGCTTGTCGTGTAAAAAGCCGGAAAATCATCGCCCTGGTAGCCCACCACAGGTACCCCGTGCGTCTCGAGGTACTCCAGGGTGGCGGGAAGGTCGAGGATAGCCTTAGCCCCGGCGCACACCACGATCAAGGGTGTGCGGGCCAGCTGCGGCAGGTCGGCGGAAATATCGCTGGGGGGGTGGTGGTGGACCCCTCCGATCCCGCCTGTGGCTAATACCTGGATGCCTGCCGCGTGGGCGACAAAGAGCGTGCCTGCCACGGTCGTACCCCCGCTCTCCTTTTCTACCAGCAGCCGGGCGAAGTCACGCGGGCTGGCCTTGTGTAGATTCTTCCCGACCGCCAGGCGCTCGAGCTGCTCTTGATTCAAGCCCACCAGGATCAAGCCGTCCAACACAGCGGTCGTTGCCGGGATAGCGCCCTGCCGGCGCACCTCGCTTTCCATGTCCTGCGCCAGGCGGATGTTTTCCGGGTAGGGCAACCCATGCGTGATCACGGTCGACTCCAGGGCTACGATGGGCATTCCCCCGGCGCGCGCCTGAGCCACCTCCGGTGACAGGCGATAATAGGGAGGCAAATGGGTATTCATATTATTTATTCCTGCAGGTGAAAGGATGGCTGGCCGCTGGCGGCTGATCGCTCAAACTACCAGCTGATCGTACAACATCTCCAGCGACAGGTTCGGGATGACCGTCCCTGGCTGGCGCAGCGTCAAGGAGGCCGCCGTAACCCCCAGCCGCACGGCGTCATCCAGCGGCATATCGTTGAGCAAGGCGAAGATCACCGTGGCAGTCAAGGCGTCTCCGGCGCCGGTCGGATCGATGATCTTGGTCAAACCCGCCGAGATATGGCCACTGGTTTGCGAGGTGGCATAGACCACGCCAAATTCGGCCAGGGTGATCAGGGCGATTTCCACCCCCTGCGCCAGCAGGCACTTCGCAGCATCCAGGGCTTGCTGGCGGCGAGCAGCCTCGAAGGTCTTTTCGCAAAGGATAGCTGCCTCAGCGCTGTTGGGCGTCACCATCCAAAGACGGGACAAATGGGGGCGCAGCCGACCAGCCAGGCTGGTCGAGGTTGGGTCGGCGCAAACCGGCAGCTGAGATTTCCCGGCCAGCGAGAGGACGGTGCGCAGTGAATTGGCGGGCAAGTTCGCGTCGACAAAAACCAATGAAGCTTCTCGGAAGAGAGCTGCATGGCTTTTTAGATAATCCGGGGTAAGGGCGCTGGTGGCGTTCATATCATCCAGGGCGAACTCGAGCTGCCCGGCCGGGTTGATCACACCCAAATAAGTGCCGGTAGGATGTTCGGACGTGCGCAGGGCTGCGCTGACATCCACGCCTGCCGAGGCTGCCTGTGCCAACAGGCGTTCGCCGAGCTGGTCGTCGCCTATGGCAGTGATCAGCTTGACTGACCGCCCTAAGCGCGCCAGGTTCTCAGCCACGTTGCGCGCTACACCACCGAAAGACGTGCGGATATTGGCCGGATTGGAGGTGCCAGCGCGCAGCTCGCCTGTTAGCCTGCCCACCAGGTCCACGCCAGCCCCGCCTATGACCAGGACAGGGGATTCAGGTGAAGGGGAGATAGCTGGGGTTTCCATCTTTGTATTAACTCACGAAGTGTAAATCATGGAAACCCGTAAAACGCGATGGCTTGTTGCACGGATTCGTTCATCTCTATTAAACGCTGCCCATACCAGTTCGCCTGTTCTTGATTGATGCGATTGATCTCACGAAGATTGGCAAAGATCTCTATCGATCGATTCCATTCTATGATCGCCCCTTCACGCTGGTCAGTCGTCTGTGGCTGCCACAGCACGCAACCGAGCATCCAATGGGCGATGGCCTGGTTGTGCCGGTGCGGGTGATATTCACTGATGGCCTGGCGCAATAATGGGGCTGCTTCCCAATAGTCATCCAATAGAAAAAAAGCCCGGGCGCATTTCAGGCGCGCTTCGGCTGGTTCCAACTCACGTTTAAGCGAGTCGCAGAATGCGATCAGATCCGGGATGCGCACCCGAA
>Ga0209431_10002758_pt1 | contig 14156 bp, 16 predicted proteins | sample RifCSP13_3_FD_184021 | JGI IMG/M metagenome (GOLD analysis project Ga0209431, IMG submission 184021) | Soil microbial communities from Rifle, Colorado - Rifle CSP2_sed 13_3 (SPAdes) (version 2) | ecosystem: Environmental > Terrestrial > Deep subsurface > Rock core/Sediment | place: Rifle...
CCCCCGTAAACCCGTTACCTATATGATTAAATATGGTGTAAGGGGGCTTACGGGGGATATCCCCCGTCCCGTAATCTCGTTACCTATATGATTAAATATGGTGTAAGGGGGCTTACGGGGGATATCCCCCGTGATATCCCCCGTGATATCCCCGTGATATCCCTGTATTTAGACTTGAAGTCTGGCAAAAAAGGCAGAATAAATGACATACACAGCAACACCGATCAGAAGCGAAATAAGAATTGCTTTAATGTTGTCAAAATATGGAGCCTGATCGAGGGTCATAATTTGACCCTCCTGTAAATCTTGAGGTTGAGGTTGACTCATAACAAAGTTTGGTTGATAGAAATTCAATAATACAAATGATAACACTGTGGCGGTAAAACTAAAGCCAATCATAGTCATAAATTCGATACGTTGAGCACGTTTGGCTTTGGCCAAAATTTCCATTATTTTTGATTCTGACATTCCTGAGATTTCTGACATTACTTTATATCAATATTTTTGTAAAACTGAAAAAATTAAAGAATTTTTTCAATAAACAAAATGAAGATTAATATTCTAAAAAGAACTGATACCAAGATTGAATTTGCTATTTATGGTTGGGCTATTTACATGGCGAATGCGCTGCGAAGGGTATTGATTGCAGAGGTAGAATCTTGGGCCATTGAAAAGGTCCGTTTTTTTGAGAATAGCACGTCATTTCCAGATGAATATATTGCTCATCGACTCTGTTTAATACCTTTAAAAGAGGCCAACAAGTGTAAAAGAAAAGAGGTCAAATTAGAATTTGAAAATACCGCGTCCACAACAGAATACTGGTATAGCGGTCAAATGAAAACGGAGGATTTGAGAATCCCTTTTGAGAAAATACCTATTGTAAAGGTTATTAAAGGCCAAAAATTAAAATTTAAGGCTATCGCAATAAAGGGAACAGGGCAGGAACATTCTAAATGGACGGCAGTTTGCACTTGTTTTTTTTCTGAACAGGCCAATGGGAGTATTAAATTTATTGTCGAAACAGATTCCAGTATAGATGCGACAGAGGTTATTTTAAAAGGCATTGAAAAACTGAAATCAAAAATTATCGCGGCCTCCCCCTAAACGCGGATTTCAGCATGTTTTAAAATCATATTTGTCGGCCATTATTTGTTGAAGAGGATTTAGGCTATCAATATCTATGTCATCAACGCGATCAATTATTTGAAAAAATCGTTCGCAAAAATCACATGTGCATTGAACAGTGTCATCCTCATAGATTGCGAGTTCTATTTCTTCTACATTTTTGGACATTATGTATTGTTCGCTTACATCATCTGGAACTGCAATATTTTGTATTGTCTTAACAACGCCTGCAAGGTCCATTGAGGTAAGGTCCTTTGCAAAGCGTTTACTTCCCTCTATGACGAGCCGAAGAAAAGGGTCATCAATAGTATTTCGCTGATGGGAATACATATTTTCAATGATTGGGGTTACTTTGGCGCCAAGCCCCTCTTTGTCAAATATATGAAACTTCATTGCAATGTCCATAAATGTTCTTTTTAAATCCTCCTCCTCCTCTGGGTCATATGGCACATATAGTCCTTCTGCATCTTTTTCAACGGGTATATCTTCATCTTCTCTATAGCATATATCAGCGGCCATCTGATGACACATTAAAACAGATGCGTCTAATGAGGCAATTTTAGCTATTTCATGTAGTGCTGACGCAGCCAGACTTTTGAAAAAAATTTCTTCATTTACATTTTCCGTAAGGAGTCCACTTTTCATTTTAAACATTATTATTAGAAATGTTTAAAATGAAATATTAGTTTTTTTTTTGACCATTTGAGAGTCTGATTTGATAAAGATACATAAAGTCCCAAGATTGCCTATATTTATGCCTATTTTGAGAGGCACTTTAACTGTTTTTTTGAAATTTGGAATATAAATTTGTATTTTATTATTTAGGCCAGATATTTTTATAAACTGTGAGAACAATTTTGTGCTAAACGTATCTTCATAATCATAAAATGATGTATCTATATGCTCTTTATTTCCAAAAGAGGTCTCCCTCTTATAAAGACCTTCCGCCTCACATTTAAAAGATATAAAACTTGCCTGCGAGGAGATGTTTATAGTATTTGATAGAGTGCACATCTCTTTACATAATTTTTGAAAGGCCTGCGAAGGAATATGTATAGGATGATAATAGGCGGTTGGTATATCGGCTATAACCTCTATAGTCTTTTGTATTTTTATACCACTCTTATTTGTATTATCAAAGGAACTGGAAGATATTTGAAGTAACTCTGGCTCTGATTTTGACACATATAATTCAATTGAATTCTTCTTCTTTATGCTTTTAACCATCTTCCACAAATGTTGTAAATTAATCCCAATTTTGGTCTTTTCTTGACTTTGATATTCGTCAAAAGCTTTTGCATTCAATCGCAGGTCTAATAAAATATTAGACTTGTTATCATTGGTTGTCAAACGAATATCCTCCGGTGTCAATGTGAAACAAACATCCGTTAACATATTTTGTAATAATTCTATTAATGATTTAAATATAAATCCTTCACTCGTTTTACATCTAAAGACGTATGCCGACATTACAATTACATATTTTTAAAACATTTTTTATAAATTAAGAAATGATTTCCTTTTTTTAAAAAATTTATATTTAATAATGGATACATTTAATGCAACTTTACGTAAACTATACAGTTTAATAAATGTTGATACTGAAATAGAGATTCGGTTTACTCAAATGTTCCAACGCAAATCAACAATAAGCCCAAAAGCCTTTTTCCGAATTTTATCAATGTTTTTAATTGATAAAGAACGCTACAATGTGACTATTATTGAAACCGAGGATCATGCAATTGGACAATCTCGTTATATAAAATACAAGGATGGCCATATGTTAAAGAATACTAAAACATCTATCGGACACCCTATTGACATTGATGATCTTCTTGTTCGAATTTCTTTTGCCCGCGAAAAAATAGAGCCTATTTCGTTCATTCCTTTAGAAACAGACATCACACGAATAAAAAAACGTTTTCGTTTTGAGAGTAAAGAAGAGGATACACATAATGTATTCCTCCCATACTATATTGATCTTACAGAGGTAAAACAAGATAACATTAATAGATATGAAATAGAATTGGAGGTAAAGCCAGAATTCCGCACTGAAAAAGTTATTCTTAAAATGTGGCATCCTATGGTAAAAATGATCTCCTATATTCAGGACTCTGTGTTTCCTCTTTCTATGAACAAAATAAACCCTGTTATAGGCAGATATAACACTTTTTTTAATTTTAACAAAAACATATTATTCAACCCCATATCAAAGCCTGTTGATATTACATTTGATGCGCTTTTACAAAACCCCAATCTTTACATTACTTTCAAGGCTGATGGTGAGAGATGTTTTTTATATGTTGATGTGGATGGAATTTATATCGTTCAGCCGCCATATGATATTTTAAAATTTCTCGCAATTGATGATAAAAGTGTATTTACCCCAGATGAACAAAAATTTTCTATTAAAAAGGAAAAATGCCCATTTAATAGCCTCTATGATGGAGAATACATTTATAATAATTTTACTGGTGAATACAATGTTTTAATATTTGACACACTCTTTTATAAAGGAAAGGATGTAAGAAAGGAGAATTTTGAAAGCAGGCTAAACTACATTGAATTAAACCATTTACTTGTGCAAACAAAACGCATTTTACCCCCATCCAAAGAGGATATATATAAGAGAGCATTCAATGTTCTTTCGGGAATAAAAAAAAATAAAAAATACAAGAACGATGGCCTAATATTTTATCAGGCTGGGGACTATAATCAGCAGATTTATAAATGGAAATATCCAGAATTATTAACCATTGATTTTAAGATTAAATATGACCCAATTAAAAAGAGTTGCAATGTCTATGTAAAGGATCGATATATGTATATTCAGTATAATGTAAAGGCCAATCTCTCTGGCCTTGCTGATGAAATGATCTATGAAATGAGTTGGGATTTTGAAAATAAACTATTCAATCCAAAAAGAATCAGATATGACAGAAATGAGCCTAATAATATTACAACAGCAAATAATATTAGAAAACTTTTGGAGAACCCCATTACAGAGAAAGACATAACGGGTAATACTCTTAGACCTATTAGATTTGCACAAAATAAAATTAAAATGAAAATGTTAACGGATGTAGCAAACAAGACTATTGTTGACATTGGCTCTGGAGTTGGCGGTGATCTACACAAATGGTTCAATCTGAATATTAATACATATGCAATTGAACCAAATAAGGAGAATATTATAGAATTTAAAAAGCGCCTGACTGAACTACGATACAAGGTCATCAAACCTGGAGTTTATAAAAAGGATAATATTGTGGAAATTATACACAAGCAAGGACAGGATTTATCTCTTCCAGACCAAATAGGTGCTGTGATAGATGCTGTCACAATGTTTAATTCTCTTACATTCTTCTTTAAATCAGAACTAATGCTCGACCGCCTTTTACAGAATATAAATAGTTTTCTGAACAACGGTGGAGTCTTTATGGGCATTGTAATGGATGGTTCCCGGACAAGAAAATTATTGGAGCCATCAAATGCCATTTTATCTAATTTATGGGAGATACATGGGATATCAAATTTGAAAAATACATTTGGCGCAAAAATTTCTATTAACATGGCAGAGACAATTGTTAAACAACAAGAGGAATATCTGGTTGATTTTAACACGTTGAAAAATAAATTGTTTAAACTTGGTTTTACCCTGGATTATGAAACTCCATTGGTCGGATATCCAAATATACCCTCAACACAATTAGACCTATTTAATCTTTATATTAAATTCAAATTCATAAAAAAAACACAAATAAATATTTTACCCATTATTTTCACAATTGATGTAGTTGACAATGATTTCCGTTACATGGCAACGCAAGAAAAGTATAGGAATACATTATTTCTATTCATTGATAATACTACAGATCACAAAACAACCAAAGAAGGCCTATTTACCGCCACAATGCGAAAATTCAATAATTTTTCAAGTCTTAAAAAGCCTAAATCGGCCGGCATTATTATTGACCCCGATTTCATCTCTCTTGAAACTGCAAAAAATAAAATAGATGAAAATATAAAAGAGATTGATATTCAAATAAAGAAATACAAATATGATAATGTTGTTTACCCTGTTGACCCAAATAATGTTGACCGGCTTTGGACACAGGAAATCTCAATCCCAAACACCATAAATGAATATATCACAGCGGCAATAAAGAGCCTTGGAATACCGGTTAAATTCAGCTCTGAGATACATCATATTACTATACCAGACAAACCTGATTTTGAACCTGTTGTATTTTCTCCTTTAACTATTCTTTCACAAATGAATTTAACCATTGATGGTGATAAAGGCGAAACATGTATTCGGAACGCCATTGAAAAAGCCAATGAAAAACATATTTCCGCTAAAACAATTACAACAAATGCAATAAGACTTTGGGATCATAATTCTGGAGTTTTTTTGAACAAGACTTTTATAAATAGACGAGATGAGGCTATTTTGAGCCTTGAAAAATGTTCTTTTTGGCATTTCCTTGATGTATGGCCTATCCTATGTGATACATATAAAACGAACATCGTTGTTATCGTATTTAAAAGACCCATGGATGTGGAGGATATCTTCCTCTACAGATCGACGCAGGAGAACGATGATTATATTGTATTGATAAATATCAGCGGCGTATATGATGTTTTAAAAAATTCCGCTGGCAAAACAATAATGAAAAAAAAAGAATTATTATTTTTATAAATAATGATCTGTCCAAAATGTCGTACTTTTACCGGTTTACTTGCCTTTTTAAAAAAACAAGGAATATCCATGGAAACAATACAGGCGATGGCCAAAAATGATCGCCAACGTTTTGTCCCATCAAGTAGCACCAAAGCCGCCTATTATGATTCAGCTCTCTCTATAGGCTATAATGTAACAATTTCTCAACCCAGTCTGGTCGCATTTATGATTGATGAATTACAATTAGATGCTATTAATCATGTATTAGAATTAGGAACAGGATCCGCCTGGAATGCAGCCATCATTTCCACCCTTTTGCCTTTTGGCTCTCTTATCACGGTCGAACGAGTTGCCGCCCTCGGAAAACAAGCAAAAGAACTATTGGCCTCCAAAAAGAATACAAACGTACTTATTGGAGACGCAGTCAATATGGAATATAAACATAAATTTGATAGAATAGTTGTGACCGCGGAATTTATGAACGAAAAACAGATTAAAAATTTTGTAAAACGCAATGCAGGATATTTTTGCATCGCTATTTATCCATATGATGGTATACTTTGGAGAATGACAAAATGCGGGTCCAATATAACCCTAAAAAGGCTCAAAAGCGTTAGGTTTGTCCCAGTTATTGAAGGCTGAGCCAATCTTTCATATCATCAATCTCCTTTTGTTGGGTTGCAAGTATATTATTCATTAACAATAATACTCGTTTATCCGTTACTCGTTTATTTTGTTTAACCATATCAATGGCCATTTGATGATGCTCAATCATAGATAAAAGGAATTGAACATCATTTATCCCTATTTGAAAATATATAAAATAAGAAAATATAATAATACCAATAACGGCAAATATTAATATGCTTATATGCATAGGCTCAAACATAAACATTATTGCGACCATCCAACTGGCCATTAATAGTCCTTGATAAAGTTTATTTCTATTATGTGTTTTATTTGCTCTTAATAGAATAGTCATTGTAAAATAATAACTGACTATAAAACTCATCAGAGTCATTATGACAATGTTTTTATACTCCATTACTCTATTTAAAAAATTATTTAAATACTATAAAAAATTCCCCCATTTCGACGCTCCAAATACATTGAAAGAAGGTGGTCTCGTTGGCGCAATATTCCTCTGCGCAAGAATGTTTCTATAGGCTTTTCTTCTAAAGGGGTTGGACTCTTGTATAAAAATGAATATTATGTATCCGGTACGCCAATTTTAACATGACAACACTACTAATCATAGATAGTAGTTATTACAATTATTATAGATTTTACGCTACTTGTCTATACTATAAAAAATGCGATGGAAACCTTGAAATTCCATGGACTGAGAACGCTGAATTTATGAAAGTATTTGAAAGGAATTGGTTTTCAACAATGGCCAAACTGAAAAAAAAATTTAATGTTGAAAATTCAAACATTATCTTTGTAAAGGATGGCCATTATGTATGGAGATATGAGATTTACCCTGAATACAAAGGTAATAGAATTGTAGCAAACAATGCATGCACCAACAAACCATTTTTATTGTTTAAACACATTAACATATATTTCCACAAAAAACTAAAGGGGGCAAAGACTATTCTTTGTGATGTCGCAGAGGCGGATGATATTATTCATATTCTTACGAGACGTTTAAAGGTGCACTCAAAGATTATAATTATTACTGGTGACAGAGACCTTTTACAAATGAGTGATAGAGGAAAAGTAGATATTTATGAACTCCGCGGTGGAATTAAAAATATTACTATTGATGACCCTAAAACATTCCTATTAACAAAGATACTTGTTGGTGATCAATCAGATAATATACCGAGCATATTCAAAGGGTGCGGCAAAGTGACCGCCAAAAAATTGGCCAATGATCCACAACTTTTGGACGCCACAATTCAAAAAAAAAACTGCTCCAAACAATATGACCTCAATAGACTTTTAATAGACTTTGAAATGATTCCAGAAAATATTGTCAAAAAAATAAATGAAAAAATAGATTTGTTTAAATTTTAAAATAAAAATTTAAACTTTAAATTTCTTTTTTACGCTCTACAAGTTTTATCCCCTTTTTTTCACAAAATCTAATCCTTTTTATATTTCAAAAAGACCTAAGTATATTTCAATCCAATAAAAAAAGTTAAATATGCGTGAAGAAGATTTTTTAATATCTGAAACTCGTGTATCTTTTAATGACTCTAAACGCCCATTTTCACTTTCCCCAATAATATTTACATGAGTCATTTAATAGAGAGACATTGTGTAAAAATTAGTCTTTATGCTGAGGAAATATTGTTAAAGGCCATTTATTCTGTTGAATGCTCTTTTACTCTTTAAATACATACTGGGCATTTTATTGAATCCGACCCATATAAATGAATCAAAAATATTTAATAATATGGGTAACGGCTTACGGGGATATTCCCCGTAATATAAAGAAATAATTGTGGGATTGGGACTTTTGACTTTTTGGTTTATCGTTGAGAGCACTATTTGAATTGAATGTTCCAAATTAGATAAAATATTTTATCTAATTAAATGCAGTACCTTTCCAATAATGATATTGAACTATTAAAACGTTATTTAAACATTGAAGATACAAATGATTTATGGATTTTATCAAAGAAATGGACAATGTCTAAAGATATTAATGAAATGACAAACAGTGAATTGCAGGAATATACAAAAGGAAAAACAATACTTTCCTTTACAGGATGTTTTTGTCCCCTCATACTGGCCATTATAACACTTTAATGAGAGCCATATTAAAAATAAAACCAGATATTGTTTTTTTGCACACTGTAAATTATGGTCGTCATGGAACGCCAGTGGAACATACAATTGATACATGGAAAGAATGGGGTAAAATTATTAAAGAATTAAACAATGTGGATATTTTAATTGGAGGTCCACGTCGAATGTCAACGGCTGAAGATAATTCTTATCCAGAAAAAGTTATATTATTATATGTAAATGAAGAATCTGAACAAATTGAGGAAAGACTTGAAAAAATAAATGTAACTTTAAGTAAAGGGTTTTGGGAACATGTTCCAAGAAATAAGATTTTTACATATTATATTAATAGAATTGGATCATTTTCAGCCTCAAAATTTATTGAATGTTTAAAAACACAAAAGGATTGCCTTGAATATGTTCCAAATATCATAGAAAAAAAGGATCAATATATTAATAATATTCGAGAAAAATATGCTGGACAATTAAAATAATTTAATTTCTAAATTAAATTATTTTAGTTATAAGAACAAAAATGGTCAGGAATATTTTTAAACCCATTATCTTTGAACCATTTATAAATCTCAACCCCTAACATTTTATGATTTTCACCATTTATTTTTACTTTATGTTTGCACGAATATGATTCTTTACAAAAAGACCCTATTTCAAGGACATCATTATTTGTACTTTTAAATGGAGGATAGAAAAGAGATGTTTCTTTTATCACTTTTACAAATACATGCCCACATTCTGGACATTTTATTTTATTAAATCCGACCCATATAAATGGGTCAAAAAATATAGCGCATTTTGGGCATTTTTCAAGTTCTTCCATTTATATTTATTTAATTTCTAAAGGCGTTTCATAGTTGTGTAATGGTTTGGAGAAATATTGGTCCGCTGTGTATGTGGTTTTTCTATGTTTAACATTTGTTTGCCAAAAGGAGAGCATTCTTTTTTCTTTTCCGAGGCCGATCCAATGTTTCAATTCAGTGTCTTCTGAAAGGGCTTGGATATATTGGGATTTGCTCCACCATATATTTTCTGCATATGCTGGTATAACCTTGCCATCAGCAGCCTTTTCAGAGAGTAAAATTCCACAAGTGTCATATTTATTCAAACTCTCAATACACACATCAAAATTATAAATATTCATATACATGACGAGCCGTAAAAAGTCAATGTAATAATCTTTTTTTAGAAATTCGGTGCTACAAATCTTCATATAATAGACAAAGAAATTCTCCTTACTTGAGAGTTCTTTAATCATAAAAAATGTTTTGGATTCATCTATAACCTCATCCTTATAAAAGATAACTTGTGCCTTTGGATGTTTTATAATCTCGGTAATCTTTTGAATATAATTTCCTTCCCCAGTTACTATTATTTTTGCCGCTACATCCAGCAATCCGCTCTGTTTAATAGCAGTATATACCATTGTTGTGTATTCCGCCCAATTTGGAACCGTATGTATATGCAGGTAAACATAAATTGGATATATCGCCTCTACATTTTTTTTAGTAGTGAAAAGGTCCATTGCATTTTTTTTATCCGGAAATTTTATACGGGGATCGGGTTTTTTAGATTTTATAAGCCATGGATTATTTAGGGGTTTGTCAGGCTTTATTTTATATGTCTTATTCATTTGAACAGTTCTATAGTCAGGTGTAGGTGGAAGAGGTTTTTGAACTATTTTAGGTTGTATAGGTTCCAAAAATTTACAGATATTATCTTTATAAGAGAGATAAGAGCCATTATCTGTAAAAATCCATGTTTTTATATTTTTTTGTTTTTCTGGGAGATTTTTAATATGCCTATTTGATGTCCACCATGTATTTCCATAGAATTCAAATGTTTTGACCTTTTTAAAATTAATGCCTATCGCATCATATTTTTCAAGCCATTTAGCGCATTCTTTACAGAATAATATTTTAAATACAAGGCCAATAGTTTTTAACGACGTTTGTTTAAACTCGCGCACACTAAAGAAAAACACATAGGATTTATTTATGATGGTTTTAATGTCAGAAAACGCTTCCTCCTCTAATTTCTCTCCAATTTTAACTATAATATTTGAAATCAATTCTGTCGAATAATTTTTATTGGAGAATACACGGACCTCAGTAATAAGAGGAAAGATATTTGAACTGGTCATAAACTCTAAAACAGAGTCCAAACGGTCATTATCATCCGAACAAATGTAAACGTAATTCATTATTTATAAACTCTATTATTTAAATTCTTTTTACCACAATTACATGGCCGCCTTGGGATGACCGCTGTCTTGTTCTTTTTTTGAATAGAAAATGAAGTTGACCCTATTATAGGCTTGACTTGCATCAAATTTTTGATTTTATCATTTAATACTACCTTTGGAGCATTTATTTTAGAATTAACCTCATTATGAAGGTTATTGACCCATTTTAAAATCTCCTCTCGAGTGTTCACGTGCTCATCAATTGGAATTCTTTCCATATAGTCTTTAAAATGTGTCTTGCATTCATTGCAAGGTAAAAGCATCATAATAGAGGTAAAAAAGTCTATGATTGATTTCTTTTCTCCCTCCAGAACATTTGGAAGAGCATGAGAAAAGGAATACATCACATTCCATGTTGCCGGACCCCATACATCATTTGGTATTGACATTATTAAATATAAAGAATTTTAAATATTGATAGCATATAATGGCATTGCAACTTTTAAAACGAAACTATGAAATGCAAGGGTATGAGGCCCCTAAAATTTTAAAACTTCCTCAGGGAGAAATGAGATGGAGTAGAAGAAGACTTCCAGTTGATATCGGAGATGTTATGATGAATATAAGGCTTGATGACTCTAAAAATAAATTTGTTGGGGAGCATATTAGCAAATATGCTAAAGGGGTGAACCCCTATGGTGAATGGGGTTATCCATATAAAGTGAATAAAAATAATATTAGACCTCCCATTATTGACCCTAAATTTTATGAACCAATAAGTCGAATGCCCGTTAAATTTGATGCTATAACTGTTGGTCCGATTGTTAAAAATCTATATGAAAAGAAAATTAGTATTGAAAAGGTTGCGCCCAATACTATTACAAACAAGGTATGCACAGATGTTTTATCAAATCCATCTTCACAAATCCAAAAGACTTTAAATGTAAATCCCACTTTTGATTTAGAGTCAAAACCCAGAACAAGTATTCCCTATCATCCAAGTATGCCAATATTTGAGAATACAGGTGTTCCGGATATTGAACTACAGGGTAAAATGATAGTTCGCCCACAGGCAGGCATACATTTCCCATTTCATCATTCAGATTTTTCACGCGATGTTCAAAATATGCGAACTCCTATGCACGTCGCCGTTCAGCCCGGCTATAAAGATCCTTTCACCTTTGTTAATGTACCAGTTGAAGAGGTTAGTGGAATAGCAACACCTTTGAAAACCTCCGCGTCGACAAATATTGTTGCGCCTGCGCCAACAATAAGTGAATTTACCCATCCAGAACTTGATTTGACGCCCAAAATAAAAACATCAGCCTGGTACAATCCAAGTTATTATTTGACCGACTTGAGTGGCTTTCATATCGGTCAACCTGATTCTTGCACAAGAGATAATCTTAAATTGGGCTCATTTGAGGGTAAAGAACAAATTCCAGTCATCAATGAACATTTAATTTTTAAAAATACACGAGAACCATTTAACATTGGATATACAACCCCAATAAATGAGATTCCCAATTATCAAAATATACGAGGACCACAAATGAGCGCCATTAGAGAAATAAAACCAATAAATTTTATAAATGAAAAAAGAGGAGTTGAACCACCTGAAAGAATAAACCCTATTGGAACAGGTCGATTTATATTGTAATAGAATAGTAAATTAGTATTCATTTGCTATTCAAATATCTCCGTAAGCCCGTTATCCATATGATTAAATATTTTGTTTTTTTTTCATTGCATTGTACAAATCCAATATTTCTTTATCAAAACGTATTTTAAAGCCTAACGCATTATAAGCGCGCACGTCTTGTTCTATAGCAGCCAAGACTACCTCTTTATTATTTCGTAATTCCACGCTTGCATATTTCAGAGCAAATCCATCTTGTTTAACAGCCTCCAATACTATATCTTTATCATTTCGTAATTCCTTGCTTGCATATTCCAAAGCATATCCATGTTGTTTAACAGCCGCCAAGACTATCTTTCTATTATTTCGTAATTTCTCGCTTGCATATTGCAGAGCATATCCATATTGTTTTACAGCCGCCAAGACTATCTCTCTATCTCTCACATATCTCAGAGCCCTGTTATCTCGTTTTATAGCCTCCAATTCTACTTCTCTTGTCCTTTCATCTTTTGGAACAAATAATAAGTTAAAATATTTATTCTTTGATTCCTCCCATAGTTTTTTTATAAATTTATATTCCTTACTTGTTTTATCTTTAGCCTTTAATAAATCTGAAAATCTCGTTTGAAATAACCAGCCCAACTCTACAGGATTATCTTCTTCATCCACAAAGTTTCCAGTAAATATATGTATTGCATATTTCTCAGATGTATGTTGTTCTTTTTTGGGAATAAACATATACAATGGTCCATCTTTATTATATTCTTCAAACATATTATCATTATCAGCAGATACACACCATTTTGTATTCTTTCCATACCTGCGCGAGGCCCGTTCAGTCAATGGATGAACTATTAATACCTCATCATTTTCCACTAATTTCTCATACTCTTTTGTTTCCTCTTTGTACTCTATCTCAAAATCCTTTAATTCATCTTTAAATCTGCCTAAATAATCCTCTAAACCTGGTATTTGTTGTTTATTTATTACAGTATCTCCGTGTATATTTATTTTTTCTATTACTGTTGTACATTCCACAATTCCACAAAATTTATCAATTGATGTCAATTTTAAATGTTTACCCTTTAAAAATTTATATTTTTTCAGGGCGGGACCAGTTGAGGCTATATCTTCAAATTTCTTAATCCCACCACGTAAATAACTGAGAATAATCCAATTTAAATATGTTTTTTCAATAGTAGGATCAGCCTCTATAAACTCTTGAGGTAAAGAGAAGACATTTTTGGGAGCGGAATCATCTTTTTCAAATCTTTCATTCAGGTTAACTTTATATCTTTCCCAAGCCTCATCAGGCTTCATTGTTCCAACGTTATATGATTCTATTATTTTATGCAGGTTAGAAATTGTATGAACATTAAAATAGTTAGCCAAAAGAATAATATCATAAATATTCAAAGTGTACATAATTAATATAATGTATTATATTAATTTTAAAATATGGGCCGTTAATCCATTGTTGTAAACCATGGTGCCATTTTAACTACCGCCAACAATAAGTGAATTTACCCATCCAAAACTTTTTGACGCCCAAAATAAAAACATCAGCCTGGTACAATCCAAGATATCCCCGTATTTTAATCCAGATGGCGTAAGGGGGTTTACGGGGGATATCCCCCGTGATATTATTTGACCGACTTTGGCTTTCATATTGGTCAGCCTGATTCTTGCACACGAGATAATCTTAAATTGGGGGTAAAGAACGAATTTCAGTCATCAATGAACATTAAACTTTACAAATACGCGAGAAC
>Ga0209431_10002761_pt1 | contig 14152 bp, 17 predicted proteins | sample RifCSP13_3_FD_184021 | JGI IMG/M metagenome (GOLD analysis project Ga0209431, IMG submission 184021) | Soil microbial communities from Rifle, Colorado - Rifle CSP2_sed 13_3 (SPAdes) (version 2) | ecosystem: Environmental > Terrestrial > Deep subsurface > Rock core/Sediment | place: Rifle...
GCCGGGAGTAGCAACCCGAATAAACACATAAAGCCTTCAAGCCGCTTCACACCTGGCTTGTAGTTCACCATAATGTGTTATGGAAATGCTACGAGCTGCAAGTCAGATGTGTGGCGGTTTTGATTTTTATACACAGGAATTCTAAAATCTCGATCATGGAAAAACAACTAACATTATTTGACTATGAGGCCATGCCGCTAATAAGCCTTGAGCACATTATCCAACGCGGCCTATCGACATTTATTGAGGTGGGCATGGCGCTTATGGCAATTCGAGAGGGAAGAAAATACAGAGAAGCTGGTTATACAGATTTTGAAGTTTACGTAGAGAATCGTTGGGGAATGGCAAAAAGTCGAGGATGGCAATTGCTTAATGCCGGTATCATTGGAACAGAAATCTCTACAATTGTAGAGAAACCGCCAATACATGAAAGTCAGGTCAGACCACTATCACGCCTGGCAACATGGAAAGATCCTAAACCAGAATTATGGATTGAGGCCTGGGGACTCGCCTGCGAGCATGCCGGAGTAAATCAACCAACAGCTAAAGAAGTCGATTATGTTGTCAAAGAAATGCTTTGGATTGATCCGCCTCCTATGCCAACTGGTGAATATCATGTAATTTATGCGGATCCGCCCTGGCAGTTCGATAATAGTGGATTTGACCAATCTGCTGAAGCGCATTATCCAACAATGGCGACTGAACAAATATCACAACTTGAAATTCCGGCATCCGCCAATTCGGTGTGTTTTATGTGGGCTACCAATGCCATGCTTGAAGATGCTTTAGAGGTTATGAGAGCATGGCATTTTGATTATAAATCTAATCTGGTTTGGATAAAAGAAACCGGACCAACGATTGGCTTCTATGTGGTAAGCCGGCACGAGTTGTTGTTAATCGGAACAAAAGGCGAGCACATGCTGCCAGAAGTAAGGCCAATTTCGATCATTAAAGGCGAGGTTACTATTCACAGCAAAAAACCAGCATCTGTTTACGATCTTATAGAGAGTATGTATGACGGTCCTTATTTAGAATTGTTTGCCCGCTTAAAACATAGTGATAATTGGGATATATGGGGAAATGAAAATATCTAACAGTTACGAAAAAATGAGTGTGGTTGTAAAACCAACGCCCTGGGAGAATGGCAAAAGATGGGTTTTTGTTAAACTTCATCATTCAAATTCATTTTTCCCGTCCTTCGAGGACTTGCATCGAATTATTCAAGCTCTTGCTTTTTGCGAGGACGAAAAATATCCCGATGGTAAAGGAAGGGAATTATTGGCAGAATTTCTAAAGGAGAGTGTCTTTGAAAAAGATTATTCAAAGATTGCAGAAAAATATAAAATTCCAGTTAGAAGGGGAACAGAAATAATCAAGACAAATGGAGCAAAGATCATCAATAGAATTTTCTCATGTTTTAATAAATAAACCGTTACCCAGTCCGGGGGTTACGGGGCATTAGCCCAGAGTCAAACCCGGCGACCGACATAGTGTCCTTATAGGCGGCAAGGCGCAGCCAATGACACACACAAAACCCAGATGAGCGGGAAAACCCGGTTAGCTACTGAGGTAAGACTCTTAGTGAACCCGCCCGCGACCGTGATGCTAGGCAGCCGTAAGGCTGGGGAGCTTTGCAGAATAGGGTAAGACACTAGACCTGGGCTGTCTTGCCGTGATGAGCGGCGAGTGTTCTGCAAATGGTTGGATGACTACCATCCGCAATGTTCGGTAGATGCCTAACCGTAAAAGCTATGACCTTCACCTGCAATTAACGGTGTTGGGGAGGTCATTGCGCCTAAAAATAAAAGTGCAACACCAGGAACTTAAGAATTGGAGGCAGAGATGACCACAGCAGCAGAGTACACAGATCGAGTAGCAGCAGTACTGGCCCGCGGACAAGCGCAGCACGACCCGCTGGATGAGGACCTGAGCGGATGGCCGGCGGATGTGGTTGAGATGGTCCAGGTGGTGTGCAAGCTCTGGCATTTACGAGCGCCGGCGCTGAAGAAGAGCAAGGCTCATTGGATTCAGGGTGCCAGGATGTTAGATGAAGCCTGCGGTGAATTTGGAGTGACCTGCCTGGAGGAGTACCGGGCAGAATTCGAGGAGTACATGAGCCAGCACGGCGGTTTAGCTCGGCATCCAGTTTGTGGACCTGGCAGCCTGGTGAACATGGTGAGGGATTGCGCCGGTAGAATGAGAGCGCAGACGGAGAGCACGTCTGGAACAGTTGTAGACAAGAAACAGGATGCAAGCTATTATCTGGATGATATCTATGCCCAATATACCGAACACTAAAGACATTTTACAGCAGCGGCTAAAATCCAGATGGCCGAAAGTGATACAAGAGGCAAGTGTAATTAGAAAGTCCTATCCTGATCCTGTGCAAGCGTTGGTCGAGCTACTTGGTAAATCAGAGGGGGATTATGCCGTTTGGAGAGAAATAATTGAGGAGCCTTATGGGTAACATTGGTGATCTGCCGGTGGATTACATTTCGTTGCACGATCGCTGCAAGAAGCTCATGCAGGACACGGATGGATTTATTTATCCTGGATTGACGCCGGAGCGGTTGGAGGGGGCGTACATCGAGCGCCACCGGTGGCTGGCTCTGCTGGATTATGCTGAGCAGCATTTCAAGAGCGGGCGGGAGATGATTGCCTGGCTGCGGGATATGGGCGAGTGCGGAGGCAGACCGTGAATATTTGCCAGGCTGAAGCAATGGCAATCCCTCATGCTTCGGGTATTTTCCAGGCAGTTGTATTCAGTCCGCCCTATTGGGGCCTACGCACATATCAAACCGGCGACAATAAGCATTTGGAGTTAGGGTCAGAAAGGTTGCATGATTGCCTGGGCTGGGCTACGGGTAGGAATTGTGAGGAGTGCTTTATCTGTCATGTGCGCCAGTATATGCGCGAGATTTGGCGCGTGCTGCGGGACGACGGGGTGTGCTGGGTAAACATAGCAGATTCTTATGCCGGGGGGAATAAAGGCAGAGGGGGAGGTGGGCTTAAATCTCTCAAACAACTCTCCAATCCTGGCGCCTATTTTGATAATCCTAATAAATCAAAGCGAATACCGCGTGGTAATGGCAGATGGGGAGGTGGTAATTCGCCGGCATCTGGTTATCTCAAACCTAAGGATTTGTGCTTGATACCAGAACGCCTTGCCCTTGCGCTCCAGGTTGATGGCTGGTGGGTGCGTGCGCCGGTGATCTGGCACAAGCCAAACCCGATGCCCGGCAGCCAGCAGGACAGGCCGACGATTGATTATGAGTTTATCTGGATGTTGACGAAATCTTCCAGATACTATTTCGACATGAATGCTGTTATGGAAAATGGTTCGGGCAGGAAATCTGGTCTAAAAACCTATAAATATAATGGTTTGCCAGGACATGATACCAAACAAGGTTTTTTGGATGCTTCCGAAACAGAATGGCATAGCCGCGTTATGAGAGCTGTCTGGACCATTCCAACCCAGCCCTATTCCGGATCTCATTACGCAACCTACCCCGAAGAGTTGGTTGTCCGCTGTCTGAAAGCCAGTACAAGTGAGCGCGGCGCGTGTCCGAAGTGTGGAAGCCCGTGGAAGAGGATAATAGAGAAAACCGGAGGGACAATTGGAAAGGGTGGTTGGAGTCTACATGAAGCTGATGCGGAAAAAGGAAGGAGTGAGCGTTCAGGCAGTTTAAGCCTGGAAGGTCATTTATGGGATAATGGATCTTATTCGGTAAATACCCTTGGCTGGCAACCTACTTGTAAATGCGGGATAGATACCACCGTGCCTTGCAAAGTTTATGATCCTTTCGTTGGTTCTGGCACGACAATCATTGCTGCTCACCGGCTGGGCTTGGCCGGGTTCGGAAGTGATTTGAGTCTCCAATATCTATCCGATAATGCCCGCCAGCGGATAGATCAGGATGCGCCGAGATTTTAATATAAAATAATTACATGGAGATAAGTTATGACCCAAAAAGTTGACTCATGGCGCTATTGGTTACATACCCTGGGCATCCATTGGTGGGGGGAGTGGAGTCCGTCTAAGGACCGGGCCAGGGCTGGTAAATTATGTTCTAATCATTACAGAATTTGCCAGATTTGCGGGGAGATTCAGAGAGAGGATGCGCGATGGGCGTGAGATACTTCTTGCATAAATTAGGTTTTCATTTTTATGGCGAATGGAGTCAGAAATACGAGGCCGTATCCGGCAGATTGCATTATGATCGTTTTCGATTCTGCCAGATACCAGGATGCGGGCACGTGCAGAGAAAGAAGGCGAGATGATTGCTGAAAATTTCACTCGGATAATTTGTCCACACTGTGGCTGTGTAAATGGGCATGATCCGAGCTGCTCAATCGTGGTTTTATATGGGCATACCGCCACTAATGGCCCAACCGATTTATACTCGACCATGGACTGGCGGACGAAGTGCGTCCGAGGCCACCAATGGCGGTATTGGTTTGGCGATGCGGAAACGATTGGTTACTGTACGCTGTGCGAGATTGCTAGATTGATTAATCCGCCGGTGATAATATCATCTACCAACACTAGTAATAAGGAGATCAAGCCATGATTATTGATTCTAATTGTCCAACCTGTCAGACAGGTCAGCACCCAAAAGGTATTTGTCCAAACGTGGATAATATTCCATTTTGTATGAGCGAAGTTGAAATTCTCAGCCCGCGCAGCCGTCCGCTGCATTATGGCAATATTGTTTGGAGCTGGTGCAGCTATTGCATGGATCGGACCGACCATATCTACAAGCCCACCTTAATGGACTTCCACTTTAGTTATCTGATCTGTTTGGCTTGTCACCCTGAACTGAAAGAAGAGGTGAACCAATGAGGAATGTCTATAAAAAATCAAAGGATTGGCGCAATGATCCCGAATGGCAATCGCCAAGCTTTGAAGAACAACAGGAACGTGCCTTGAGATTTTGCCAGGTTCTGTATGGATTGGAGGTTATACCCCAACGTCCAATCCATTGTTTTGTTCCAGGCTGTACCGAGGGAGAAATATACAATTCGGGCGCCTGTAAAAAGCACGCGTTCTGATCGGAGGTAAGTTATGATTCTTGGCGCGGATTTCAGTCACCAGAATGGGCGGTGGTTCGTGTGCCTGGTCTGCTATCCAGAAGCGAGAATTGTGGTAAACCATGAATGAAATTATCATCAAGGAAATTCTTATCGGTGTTTTGTGGCTGATATTACTGGCTGGTGTTTGGCTAAGTCTTGGTACAGTTTTGGCATTTGCGTTGACAGAATTATTCAGAGGTGAGGAATGACTTATAACTATGGAGGCACAAAGATGGTAAATGATAAGACGATAAACGAAGTTGCCCAATGGACGGGCGGAGCCTGGAATGCAGTCCCGGCGGAAATTCTCGGCGCGGACAAAATGAGTGACAATATAGATATACAGCAATTCGAGATGATGGAACAATTCCAGAAAGATATTGCAGTTGAGCTGGAGGAACTCAAAGCCTTGACAGCGGATGTTGTCGAACGCAATACGTTCGCACGTACAAATGCGACCATCTATACTGATATAGATTTAACTGGCACAATAATCTATCCGAATAGCATTCAAGGCGTAGACATCAGCCGTTGGCAGGTCAACACTATCTCACCTCCTGGTACATTCAACTTCGATAAGCTGGCAGATCAAGGTAAGCGATTCGTGATCTACCGGGCGACAGTGGGAGATAATTACGGAGATCCGCGCTTGATAGATTACGTTGAGCACAACCACCGCGTGTCCTGCGCCGGTTATTATGCAGTGGTGTGGCTGGATTGGGGTCGGGATGTAGTTACTCAGGCTAGGTATTTCTTGAGCAAGATAGCCGGCTTACAACCAGCTCGCCCGTGGATAGATTTGGAGGGGTCAGACCTTGATATTTCACAAGATCAGGCAGCAGAAAAACTCATAGCGTGGCTGGATGTGATCCAGGATGCAACCGGCTTTATTCCAGGCATCTATACCAGCCAACTCTGGTTCGATAAAAACATTGCCCCATCTTCTTCGTGGCAGCGTTACCCGCTCTGGGTAGCCCGCTATCCGTATCCGGAAGCCCATCTTGAAAGTCCCTGGGGGGATGGCAAATATAAATTCAGGGATTGGGACACCTGGACGCTATGGCAATATACCGATAAGGGTGACGGTATTGCTCACGGAGCACAATCCTACCAGATCGACATCGACAAATTCAACGGCGACGAAGCTGCGTTTGCTGCTTTTATGAGCAAGTCCGAACCTGTCCCAGCACCTGTGCCAACTCAGCAGTACGTTACCGTCTCAGTCTCTCCCGGCTCCTGGCTGAATGTCAGGAATGGCCCAGGTGCAGGCTTTAGTGACCTCGGTGACCTCAAAGCTGGTGTGCGCTTTCCGGTGCTCGAACGCTCCGGCGTCTGGGTCAGGATCGGCGTCAACGCATGGATTTGCTCGGGGCCAGGATTGGCAACAGTGGATTAGTGGTATAATATTGCTATCCTTTCTCTCCTCCTTGGGATGGATGTTGGTTGGTGAATCGCCCGACTGTTGTGATGGCAGCCGGGCGAACCGTTTAATGCCTAAAATGGGGTTGGTGAAATGGCGGCAGAAGGCGATTGTTATCGATAACAATGGCCCAAGGTTGAATGCAATGTCACTTGCAACTATTTATATTGACAATCACCCCCAAAATCGCTATAATTCCATTATCAGGAGCCTAATTGTCTCAACCTAAATCAATCTATTGGACTAATGAGCGCCGTCGCCTGGCTGACCTCCAGCCTTGGCCGCGTAATCCACGCCAGATCAAGACTGACCAGGCAAAGCGCCTAGTCGAATCATTCGACAAATTTGGGCAGGTGGAGACAATTGCTATCGGCCCGGACTGCGAAGTTTATAACGGACACCAGCGTCTGAACGTTCTTTTACAGCAGCACGGCGGCGATCATGAGGTGGATGTCCGGCGCTCTTCACGGGCGCTCACCGAGAAGGAGCGCGAGAAGCTCACCATATTCTTGCATAAGGGCGCAGCCGGTGAATGGGATTTCGACACCCTGGCAAATGAATTTGAATTGTCAGAATTATTGGAATGGGGATTCAGCGAGAAGGAACTTGACCTTAATCTGTGGGCAGGCGATCAGCCAGAAGACCCCGGCGCTCAGATGGACCGCGCCGAAGAGCTTCGCGAAAAGTGGCAGGTTGAAACCGGCCAGCTATGGCAGTTGGGGGAACACCGACTTATTTGTGGGGATTGCACGGATAAGGCAGTGGTGAAGAGGATGATGGGAGAGGAGAAGGCGCAGCTTGTATGGACTGACCCACCTTACGGCGTTAACTATGGCAAAAAGCTGGAAAGTGCGAACCCGATAATGCATCGGGTTCGCACAATAGAAAACGATAATCTTCCTGCTGATAAATTAGAGGCATTTATTCATTCTGCAATGAAATTGGTATCAGAATATAGTGCGCCCGGTGCAGCGATATATGTGGCGTGCCCGGCGGGCACGCCACTTCCAATCCTGATTGCATCATTCGTTGGAAGTGGCTTCGACTTTCATTGGGGATTGGTTTGGGTAAAGGATCAACTTGTGTTGGGGCGTGGGGATTACCATTTCAAGCATGAAAATATCTTATATGGCTGGAAATCGGACGGGGCACATTTCTTTATTGATGACCGAAAGCAGACCAGCGTTTTTGAATATCCACGACCAAAAGTAAGTGATGAACATCCAACGATGAAGCCGGTCGAATTGGTGGAACACATGATTCGCAATTCGAGCGAGAAAGACAAGATGGTTATTGATCCCTTTCTCGGCTCCGGTACAACCCTCATCGCCTGCGAGCGGCTTGGGCGCAAGTGCAGAGCAATCGAAATCTCGCCCGGATATTGCGCAGTCGCAATTCAACGCTGGGTCGATCTGACCGGCGGCGTGCCTGTTCTAGTAATACAAGCCGAAAAACTAGCCAATGAATAATAACCCAACCGGTAAAGGCGGTTTCCAAGAACGTCGACACCAAATAAACAGGAAGGGCAGGCCCAAGTCCTTTGACGCCTTGCGCGCCCTGGCCCAGCAGCTCAGCCATGAGATCGTTAAAACACCGGATGGCCAAAGGTTTACTGTTACCGAAGCCATCCTGCGCCAGTGGGCGCAATCCAAGGTCCCGATCCTGCAAAAACAGTTCATCGAGATTGCCTTTGGTAAGATTCCCGATAATATGGAGTTGAGCCAAAAGGGCGAAATCATTATCAGGGTCATCCGTGAGTGAATATAAGGTTTTCACACCCACGCCACATGGCAAACAGGCTAAGTTTATCGTTAACCGGGCCAAGCGCCGGATAATCCGCGCAGGCCGGCGCAGTGGTAAAACAGTGGGTGTGACTATCTGTGCGATTGACGACTTTCTGGACGGCAACCGAGTGCTCTATGCCGCGCCTACATCCGAGCAGCTAGACCGCTTTTGGACTACCGTTACACGGGCGTTGGCTGAGCCTATCCAGGCGAAAGTATTTTATAAAAACGAAACCGAGCATATTATAGAATTGCTAGGTACAGAACAACGTATCCGCGCCAAAACCGCCTGGAATGCCGATACTTTACGTGGAGATTATGCCAATAAATTGATCCTGGATGAATTCCAGCTCATGAACGAGGATACATGGGCGGTGGTTGGCGCGCCGATGCTGCTGGATAAAGACGGCGATGCCATATTTATTTACACGCCGCCCAGCCTGCACTCACGCAGCGTATCAAAGGCCAACGACCCGCAGCATGCGGCTAAACTCTTCAAGAAAGCCAGCCTGGATACTACCGGCAGATGGGAGACATTCCATTTTACGAGCCATGATAATCCACACTTATCTCGTGAGGCCTTACAGGACATTACCAGCGACATGACTGACATAGCCTACCGGATGGAGATAATGGCGGAGGACGTGGACGAAGCGCCTGGCGCGCTGTGGACCCGGTCCATCATCGAGAAGAATCGCGTCATAAAGGCGCCAGACCTGGAGCGCATCATCGTGGGTGTTGATCCATCGGCGACCTCGACCGGCGACGAAGCCGGGATCATCACGGCTGGGCGGGCGGGCAATGAGTTATACATTCTGTCGGATGATAGTTTGCAGGGCAGCCCGCTGGCCTGGGCAAGCGCGGCGGTTACGGCTTACCATAAATATCAGGCTAATTTAATCGTGGCCGAGAGCAACAACGGCGGCGAAATGGTTGCTACTACTATAGCCCAGGTTGATCCGACTGTGCCTATTCAGCTCATCCACGCGTCCAGAGGCAAGCAAACCCGCGCCGAGCCGGTAGCTGCGGCTTATGAGCAAGGCCGTGGTCATCACGTGGGCAGCTTTCCGGCGCTCGAAGACGAGATGTGCATTTGGATCCCTGGAGATGCATCTCCTAACCGGATGGACGCGCTGGTGTGGACGGCCACAATGCTGTTAGAATATGGGGTGATCGAAATGGTCGATGACCCGTTCGCGAATTGGTGAGGTGAAATATGGGACTTATCGATAGCATAAGTTCAGCAGCTCGGAACATGATTTTAGGCTGGCTCCAGGGTGGCGGGAATCCACTGGCTACCAGTCGCTCGATTTCTATGGTTGACCGGCGCGATTATCGCCTGGGTGAGCAAAAACGATTCCTGCGCAAGACCAGGGAGGGCTTCGATGATAACGTCGTGGGCAACTTCCTAGGGTTGGCGCTTGACCGGGGAATCAGCCTGCTGTTCGGTAAGCCGGTTGAATTCGATTGGGAGGAAGGCGCGCCCCAGGAGACGATTGATTTTATTGACGGCATTTGGGAGGCCAATAACAAGCCCGTCTTATTGCACAAGTTGGCGATGTACGGCGGCGAGGATGGCACCGTGTTTGTCAAGCTGGTTCCCGACATGGAGAAAGGCTGGCGCATCATCGCCCAAGACCCGATATTTAAGGACATCCAGACCGACCCGGACGATGACGAGCGGGTGATCCGTTACATTACACAGTACAAGATCGTGGATGGCGCTGGCAATGAGGTCGCCAAACGCGAGTCGGTCATCGCGGGCAATCTGGAGGATTCATCCCAGGTGGTCACGTCCTGGATCATACGTAATGAGATTTCCAGCCGAGAGACGGGCGGAAAGTGGAAACAAGTCAGCGAAGAAGTTTGGCCTTACCCACTCCCGCCAATCATCCATTGGCAAAATCTGCCGATGGTTGGCAATGTGTGGGGCATGCCGGATATATCCGATGACGTGATCGAGTTGCAGGATAAGAGCAACTTCTCCATCTCCAATATTAATCGGATCATCCGTTTATTTGCTCATCCGTTCCGGTGGTCGCGCGGCTTTGGTGGTAAGCGGACTGCCATTGGTGATGCAGCCGATCTGGATACCGGGCCGGATAAAATGCCGAACGTAGAATCGCCTACCGCCGAGATAAACCAGCTCACCCCCGTGGGAGATGTGCCGGGCGCGGTCAATCACTCGCTGAACCTGCGCCAGATCATCTTCGACGTGACTCGAAACACTGATATTACCAGCATGAAAGATCGAGTCGGCGCCTTGACGAACTTTGGCCTGCGCATTCTGTTTTTTGACGCGCTGAATAAACTGGATACCAAGCGCAACCTGTACGGCTGGGGGTTGAGAGAAATCAACCGCCGGTTGCAGATATTCAGTAACCTGGAACCAGTGGACTGTAAGGCGGTTTGGCAAGATCCGCTGCCCGCCGACGAGACGGCGCTGTATACCAACGTCCAGGCGGCGCTTAGTATGGGGGTTATCTCCAAGGCGACCGCAGCCAGCCGGCTGGGTTATGATTTTGAAGAGGAAAAAGCCAAGATGGAAGAGGAGCAGGCTTCTAGCGACAATGTAGGCGCTATGATTTTGAGAGCCTTTGATCGGACTGGCGGAATGGAGGTGCAGGGTGAGCGGATGCAGCCGACACAAATGCAGCAACGTAGATAAGATTATCAACAATGGACATAATTTACTCCTCCAGGATACAGATCGGAGCCATCTAGTCAAACTCTATCATGATTTAGGCTACCGCGTGGGCGCTGAGATAGGCGCTGGCGGCGGCGTATTTTCTGAGATGATCTGTCAGACTATACCAGGCGTGAAACTGTATGCGATTGACGCCTGGGTTCCTTATGATGGATACGTGGATTTTCAAAATGAGGCATACCTGGAAGATGATTACAAGCGCACTGTGGAGAAGCTAAAACCATTCGATGCAACGATCATCAGAAAGTTCAGTATGGATGCAGTAAAACAATTCGAAGATGGCAGCCTGGACTTTGTTTACATCGACGCCAACCATGAAGCGCCTTACGTGGAGGATGACGTCCGCGAGTGGAACAAAAAGGTGCGCTCCGGCGGGATGGTCAGCGGGCACGACTATGCCAATATGCACCAAGCGGTTATCGAGGCGGTGGACAAATACGTGGTCCATCCCCTGTTTCTGGTGGGCGACCCCAGGGAAGAGGGCAATAATGCGCTATTGTTATGCTCCTGGTTTTGGGTACAGCCATGAGCGAAGTAATCCTGCATCTTGGTGACTGCCTGGAGTATATGCGCGGCATGGAGGCGGGAAGCGTGGATGCTGTCATTACCGATCCGCCATATGGTTGCGGTAAGGCAGATTGGGATGATGCTTTTCCTATCTCATGGTACAGTGAGGCAAAGAGAATAGGGAGAGTAATAGTAATTATCACAGGTTCAAGCGGAACTAAAGATTCTATGCGTTTAATAGGGGATGATTTTATTGATATGATAGCGGCATGGAATCTTAACAGTCTAACGCGTGGCCCTCTTGGGTTCAATAATTGGCTTGCGGCGGTTATAGCATGTAATAAACCAATTAAATCTAATCAGCAGAATTTCTTTGAATTTGCGGTGCGTGGTCAAATGCCTGATCATCCATCCCCAAAACCCATCGAATATATGCGTAAACTCGTAGATAAAATTACTAATCCTGGAGATACAGTATTCGACGGCTTTATGGGATCAGGCACAACGGGTGTCGCTGCCGTACAGCTAGGGCGGAACTTTATCGGCTGCGAGATTGACCCGATCTACTTTGCTATCGCCGAGAAACGCATCAAGCAGGCGCAATTGCAGATGAGGATGGAAATATGATCTGGCAGGATAAGCGCGTCTTTATTACCGGCGCGACCGGACTCGTCGGCCAGTGGCTAACCAGGGCATTACTGGCGCGCGGCGCTGACCTGGTAATTCTAGTGCGCGATGGCGTACCGCCGATGCACGAATTTAACTGGACCTGTAATATCATCCGGGGCGATGTTTGCGACCAACCGTTGATGGAACGCATCTTGAACGAATATGACGTGGAAGTTATCTTCCACCTGGCAGCGATGGCGATTGTGAGCTACGCCAATGAGCATCCGGTGGGCGCGTACCAGACAAACATTATGGGTACAGTTAGCCTACTCGAAGCAGCGCGCCAGGTGAAGGCGGAGGCGCGGATTGCATTGGCCTCCAGCGACAAGGCTTATGGAGTAGGCGACCACTTACCCTATACCGAGGACATGCCTCTATCCGGTCGCAATCCATACGACTGCTCAAAGGCCTGCCAGGATTTGATAGCGCAATCCTATCTGCTCACCCAGGGCCTGCACATTGCCATAAGCCGCTGCGGAAACATCTACGGCGGCGGCGACCTGAACTGGAATCGGCTGATACCCAACACGATCCGCCGGTTGGTGCGCGGCAAAACCCCCGTAGTGTACGGCACTGGTTACGAGACGCGGGACCTGTTTTACGTCGAGGATGTCGTCAAGGCTTATCTGACTCTAATCGAGAAGGATGCGACCGGACCCTATAATTTCTCGACCGGTGAAGAGCTGACCGTGAGCAGTGTTATCTCCACCATCTGTCGATTGATGGAAACGCCTCCGCATTACGATATACTTGACCAGGCATGGGGACAGATACCTAACCAGGCGCTGGACAGCAGCAAGGCGCGGAGGGAGCTGGGCTGGGAGCCAGAGTATAATCGGGAAAGCGGTTTAATCAAAACAATCGAATGGTACAGGAATTATTTAACGTGAAAGTTCCCGTTCATGGCCGCATCTGGGGGGAGCCCGAACATACCAACCTGCGCCAGGTGGTGGATAGCGATTGGTACACCGCGGGCGCGTGGTGTGCCAAATTCGAGGCAGCGATCCGGGATTACCTGGATGTACGCCATGTAGCACTGTGCAATTCGGGCTCATCGGCTAATCTGCTGGCGATATCGGCGCTGGAGCTGGTGCCAGGCGACGAAGTGATTACCACGGCGGTCAATTTCCCGACCACGGTCAACCCGATCATCCAGGCTGGCGCTACACCCGTTTTTGTGGATGTCAAGCTGCCTCAGATGACGGTCGATGTCAGACAATTAGACGAAGCGTACTCCTCGCGCACGCGGGCGGTCGTGCTGGCGCATACCCTGGGTTATCCGTTCGATCTGGGGCCGGTGCAGGAATTCTGCAAAAACCATGGATTGTTTCTAATCGAGGACATGTGCGATGGCTTGGGGAGCACCTACAATGGGCAGCTTGTTGGCACATTTGGTGACTTGGCTACGCTATCGTTTTATCCAGCTCATCAGATAGCCACAGGCGAGGGCGGTGCAGTTATCAGCAAGCGGGCAACCATGGACAAGATCGTAAACAGTTACCGTGATTGGGGTCGTGACTGTTGGTGCGCGCCAGGCAAAGATAACACTTGCGGAACTCGATTTGACGGAGAATACGATCATAAATACACATATTCTCACATAGGCTACCACTTGGCTATGACTGAGTTCGAGGGGGCAATCGGCGTGGCGCAAATGGAGCACTTACCTGAGTTTGTGCAGAAGCGCCAGGAAAATCATGCCTTTTTGCTTTATTATGCAGAGGATTTAGGACTGGGCGAATATTTCATCCTGCCTTATGAAGAGCCCCATGTATCCGTGTCCTGGTTTGGCTTTGCGATGATATGTGAGGATAATGTCAATCGAAATGACCTATGTCACTATCTAGATGGCGCAGGTGTGGGTAACCGGCCTGTATTCGGTGGCAATCTACTCAGGCAGCCGGCCTACCGAGATATACCGCGGCGTGTGATTGGCGATCTGCCCAATAGCAACATTGTCCACGAGCGGGCGTTCTGGATCGGCTGCTGGCC
>Ga0209431_10002764_pt1 | contig 14145 bp, 12 predicted proteins | sample RifCSP13_3_FD_184021 | JGI IMG/M metagenome (GOLD analysis project Ga0209431, IMG submission 184021) | Soil microbial communities from Rifle, Colorado - Rifle CSP2_sed 13_3 (SPAdes) (version 2) | ecosystem: Environmental > Terrestrial > Deep subsurface > Rock core/Sediment | place: Rifle...
CTCAAGCCTGTCAACGGATTCATTCAGATTTTTCTGCTGCAGATCCCTGACTGACTCCCTGGTGAACACGGCTCCCCGCAGGTGCACCTTGTCGGTAAACCCTCCGGCCCTCTCTATAAGGGAAGACAGGCGCTCCCCCTTTTTAATGATATACCTGCCGGGGAAGACCACCTCCCCCTTTATTTCAGCGTGCTTCTCCTCTTTCCATTCAGATATCCTTCTGATAAAGAGGCTGTCATAGGGTTTAAGGATGATGTTGTGCTCATGGTCGTCTGCCATAACCCTTCTCACGTCTATTTTCTTCTGGCTCATAATAGAGAGCTTTCCATCTTTGACAGTGTGAGATGTCAGCTCCGCATCATCTATATAGGCGGACTCCAATAGGCTCCCAGAGGCGAATATCAGATCCTTTATGGTCATATTGGCGGCATATGGATATTGCCCTGGCTTATTTACATCCCCTGACACGGTCAGATACTGCTTCGGCACGTTCTCCCATACCGAATGTATCACCACCCTGTCCATGTCGTTGAGCTTTATATTATTGGCCTCATCTCCATCCATCGCCTTTGCGAGGTTGAATTTTTGGAGTGTTACCTCTTTTGTTTCTGGGTCAGTCTTATAAATTTCGAAATCATCATAAAAGGCATCTTTTGTAAGCCCACCGGCCATAAGAACCAGGTCTTTTATGGTTAGATTCTCTTCCAGAGGGAAGCCCCCTGCTCTCCTCACCTCGCCATGGATACTGACGGTCGGGCTGTCCTTAAAAAAGGATTTGGGGAATATAAATATGGAATCCTGAGGTACAAGCCCTATATTATCCTCCTGAGAACCCTTGAACAAGAGATCCCCAAGGTTGAAGGGGATCAGCTTGACCTCAAGGGTGGGGGGGACCAATCTCTTTATCAGGGCGTAATCGAAGTAGGTCTTATCCAACAGCTCGGATTCATCCTTGATTACATCCTTAAGCCTCATCCCCTTCTTTATCTCATATTTTCCAGGCCTCTTTACATTTCCATTCAGATAGATGACGTTCGCATCCTTGCCCACGATGGAGAAGACCTTTACCAGGTCAGCATCCTGGAGCTTAAAGTTCTTTACCGCCCCGCTTTCCCTGTCGTTTATGTCAATCACGATGCGTCTTTCATACCTTTCAACCCTTTCCACCTGTATCTGCTGGGTGTATGCGGTAGGGATAATCCCGCCGGCAAGCTCCAGGACTCCGGCAAGACCGTTGTCATCTTTGAGTTCATATACAGCCGGCCTCTTCACGTTCCCGGCAATCCCCACAATGGGGCCAACCGTGGGTACAAATATCACGTCCCCATTCTGGAGCCTGAGGTCTTTTGACTTATCACCTTTCAAAAGTAGCTCATAGAAGTCCATTGAGGCAATGTTCTTATTGTTCCTCTTTAATTCAACCTTTCTCAATGACCCTATCATCGTCGGTCCGCCTGCGGCCATCAAGGCGTTTGTCAGGGTAGACATGGCGCTGACTGTATAGGCTCCGGGCTTCTTTGTCTCGCCAAGGACAAATACCTGAATAGACCTCAATCTCCCCATAGTCACGTTTATCTCCGCCCCTACTATGTTCTTTGCCTGCCTTGTAAGGTACCGCTTGACCTCCTCGTATGTCATGCCGCCAACAGATAGGGGGCCGATATTCGGGAACTGGATCGTCCCCTCCCGACTGACTGTGAGGTTGAACTGGGAGCTCATCCTGCCCCACAGAAGTATATTTATCTCATCTCCGGGGCCCACCATATAATCGGCAGGGACCGGGAGGTCTTTCGGTGATGCAAGGTCTACGCCTGCAAAGAGGTCATAGCCAAATGATTCCAGTTTTGTAGAAACCTCCAGTGGCGAAGCAGAAGATAAGTATCTATCGAAAAGGGAGATCCCTTCTTTTCCAGTCTGGACATCTCCCTTATTGTCTGCTTTTTCATCAACCTTTTTTCCTTCTTCCTTTTCAGTCTCCTGTTTCTTTTCAAGGACTTCCTTTCCCTTTGCAACGTCTTCAGGCTTCAGGTCTTTAAATTCAGGGCTCTTCTTTAATGCCTCTACCGCCTCAGGAGTAAGCTGCCCCCCGGTCTTCGACATCTCTGCCTGTACCGCCTGGCGCTGGGCCGGAGTAAGGCTCTCCACCGTCACCCCTGCCGGAAGTTGGGCGGGAAGAGACTGCGGGGTAGGGGAAGATTGGACTGCCTGTCCTCCCGCCGCGCCTGCATCCTGTGCGTGAAGATTTCCAGCCAGCAGACAGCAGGCACAAAACAAGATAAAGATATATTTTTTAAGATTTATTAGGCCAAGATTCATCTTGTTACTTCCCCCTGTCTTCTCACTTTATCAATAGATTCCAAAAAGAATGCAACTAATATCCCTGCAAACAGAGAGGCGACAAGGCTCAGCATAACCATCAGACGCCTCCTGGGCCTTATCTTTTTATCCGGCACCTTAGGAGGGTCAATGACCTTGAATGCGAAATTCTCCTTCACTTCCGACATCATTGATGTTTCTATCTGCTGGGCTATCAGATTATATATCTTCTGCCTGATAAGAGGGTCTGCCGTTGCTTCCAACTGCTCTTCAAGATACCTTCTGTTGGTACTTGCCACCCTTTTGGCCTCGCCGCTCATATGGTCTGTCAGTGTAGTAAGAAAATATTCGACCATCCTCGCAGCTGTCTCAGGGTCGTGAAAATCAACAGAAACGGTTATCGTATTATCCTTTGCATTATTGTTCATCTTGACCATGACATGTAACATCCGGAGGCCGTCCCAGACGGTTGGGTTGCCATCGTTTTGATCTTGGGTTTTGGGTTTTGCGTTTTGCGTTTTCGGTTTTATGGCTGCCACAACCTTTTGTATCGACATGTAGGGATTCAAACTGAAGCCGCTTTTTTCTCCTTTTTTCCAATCCTTTTTTCCCTCATCCCACTTCTCATAAAATAAGACAGGGAGCAGATTGTATCTCTCGATCATCTTCTCCCTGAGGATATTTGACTTTAGGAGATTGACGATCTCCGATGAGGATGAAGAGCCGGGAAGTGATATTCCAGGAAGCCCGCCAAACTGCTGCGCCAGGGCAGATAAACCGCCGCCACCGCCTTCTTTGCTGCTTATCGGCGTTATGACTGCTTTAGAGCTGTAGATGTCCTTCATATACAGGGAATATAAACCGGTTCCAAAGACGCTTGTCAGCACCATAAGAGAAATAAGGATCTTCCGCTTACATATAACTCGCCATAAATCGAGCAGGTTTATCTCATCTTCTATAGGCTCAATCCGTCTCTCTTCCAATCCTTCCTCCATGAAACCTTTTCTAAACGGATGTCAATCCAGATTTCACGCAGTAAATATGAGTAACATATTTTGGCAGATTTATCCAATTTTAAAACAATTGCCACAGACTTGCACGGATAAATACGGACTTCTTTATGGAGAACAAAGATATAAAGCTGTTTCTTTTAGTCAAAGCTTTTTAGTCTGTGAAAGTCGCTTAGAAGCGCCTACTTCTGGCTGTGGCTATTTTACCCACTTGAAATGAGAAAGAACCATAATTTTTGCCTCTCATTGCGCCTTAGCGGCTTTGTGTGAAAATGGGTTTGGTGTTTAGGGCGCATCCCATCTTCTCATCTTCGTAACTTCCCACACTCTATCCTTTCGCTTTGAAAAGAATATGGATCAATGCACTGTCGAACTATGAATGGAATCATAAGATGTATCTGCGATATGAATTGCTGTGGGTGGGAGTGGTGCGGAATGGTACTCCGGTACCAGGGTTTTTAAGATGGCCTTTACGCTACTTGCCTCCCCATTTTTAATTGCCGTTTCCAGCTCATCAAGTGCCTGAGATACAGCAGTTGTATTTACCTCAGGGCTCTCCAACACCCATATTTTTTTGTGGTGGGTCTTCTTTATCCCCTCCCCATCAATAAGAAGCTCTTCATACAGCTTCTCTCCCGGCCTCAGCCCGGTATACACTATATCTATGTCCTTCCCTGGAGTCAATCCTGAAAGCTTTATGAGATTCTCTGCAAGGTCTTTAATCTTTACCGGCTCCCCCATCTCCAGCAGAAACAGCTCTCCGCCTTCACCCATTGCCCCTGCCTGGATAACAAGCTGCACAGCCTCCGGTATCGTCATAAAGTACCTTGTAATATCTGGATCTGTTAGTGTAACAGGCCCACCCTCTGCGATCTGTTTTTTAAATAGGGGAATTACGCTACCATTGCTTCCCAGTACATTCCCGAACCTCACAGCAACGAAATGGGTATTACATGCCCCTGATGCCGTCTTACATTGAAGGATAAGCTCTGCCACCCTCTTCGTGGTGCCCATGACATTTGTAGGCCGTACCGCCTTGTCAGTCGAGATCAGGACAAACTTCTCAACATTATATTCAGCAGCCAGGTCAGTCATCACCTTTGTCCCGAATATATTGTTCTTTACTGCCTCAGTTGGGTTTGTCTCCATCATCGGGACATGTTTATAAGCTGCTGCATGAAAGATGTATGCCGGGTTATATAACTCCATACATTCCCTTACCCTGTCCCTGTCTCTTACATCTCCGACAAAAGGGATAAACCTGGTATTCCAGTTTCCTTTTTTAAGGTCAATTTCAAGGTGAAATAGATCGTTCTCTGATCTCTCAAACAGTATCACCTTTTTGGGGCTGAAACGGCCAACCTGTCTGACCAGTTCAGACCCTATGGAGCCGGCAGCGCCAGTCACCATTATCACCTTATTTGCCAGCTCATTCCCTATCAGGGACATATCCAGAGTCACGGCATCCCTCCCAAGGAGGTCCTCAATAGCCACATCCCGTATCTGACCGACACTGACATTTCCATCTATCAAATCGCCTATAAAAGGAAGCGTCTTAAACTTTACGTCAGCCCTCTTGCATGTATTTACGATCCTGCGCATCGCCTTGCCGGTGGCAGAGGGGAGAGCGATGATAACCTCTTCAACATCATATTCCTTTGCCAGCCTGCAGATATCCCTTGTATTTCCTAAAACGCTCACTCCACGAATCATTAATTTTTTCTTATTCCTGTCATCATCCACAAAGCCCACCGGATTATAGCCAAGCCTCGGATTGTTCTGCATCTCCCTTAAGATCATCTCGCCTGCGTCCCCTGCGCCCACAACAATGATATTTCTGGCGTTTAAACGATCATTCAGTTTAAGCTTATCAGGTCCTTCCCTGTATATCCTGACTACCACCCTTATACCGCCTGAAAGGATGATGTTATAGGCAAAATCTATAAGAAATATGGACCTGGGAAACCCGGATTCCCCGGCAATTGCGACATAAAGACTGAACAAGAGGGTTCCAAGGGCAGAGGCCTTTATGATATTCAGAAGGTCTCCAACACTCACATACCTCCAAAGCCCTTTAAAGAGGTCAAAATACCAGTAAGATGCCAGCCTAACAGCAAGCAGAGGAAGCAGAGTGCCAAGAAACAAGTTCATATACTGCGGGGAATAAAAAAAACCGAACTCAAAGCGGGAGAAGAATGACAGGAGATAGGCAGACGCAATTAATGAGATATGGGCCAAAACAATTATCAAGCGCCTGTATCTTAAGATTAACTCTTTCATAAATAACAAACCTCGCAAATCAAGTTATATTTAAATCAGCATGAGTTTAACATCAAGATAGATATTGTCAAGGCTCATCTCAAGGTTTCCCCAAGTTTTTATGTTTTTGCTTCTCTTCGCGCCCTCGCGTGAGAGTGCTTTTGAATCAATCTTTTTATCTCGCAGAGCCGCAGTGGTCGCCGAGAGATCCAAAATCTAAAAACTTTTTATAGGTTTACCCCTTAAGTTTTAGCCTTCCTCTGCGTATCTCCGCGCCTCCGCGTGAGACCGCCTTTCTATCAATCGTTTATTTCTCGCAGAGGCCGCTGAGAGATTCAACCCCAAAAAGCCTCAAGCTGATTTCGGTTTACCCCTTAAGTTTTAGCCTTCCTCTGCGTATCTCTGCGCCTCCGCGTGAGACAGCCTTTCTATCAATCGTTTATTTCTCGCAGAGCCGCAGAGGTCGCTGAGAGATTCAAAACCCGAAAGCCTTAAGCTCACTTTGGTTTTACTCCTAAGACTTTGCCTGTGCTTTCCTCTGCGTATCTTTGCGTCTCAGCGTGAGACCCGATCCTAACTCAAGGAATAATGGATTCCTAATATCGACAAATATAGCATATCACCATATTGTTTTAACATGAGTGTAGTTCAATATTTTTTCATCCTTCGTTACCAGTGCACTACCCATTGAAAGCGCTGTAGCAACAATTAGTCTATCAGCAGGATCGCCGTGAAGCTCTCCAGGCAACTGAACCGATTTTATTGCAATATTGTTAGTAACAGGCACAAAGTGAAGGAATGAAAGACCTTCAGAGATAGCAATCCAGTCACGCACAGGCATTGTCAACTCCAACCGCCCCCTGGCAACGAGCATAGCGATCTCCCAGGCGCTTATTGAAGATATAAAAACTTTACTGTCAGCCATACTCTGGTCAATGGCGATTCGTGCACCTGACGATAACTGGTCAGGGTTACTGACCCACCAGACCCATACATGGGTATCCAGAACAATCATTTGAGAACTTCCCATTCTTCCATACCTACCGGCGCTGTTGGAGCTTCAAATTTCAAGACGGAATTGCGAAGCATCTTTATAGCTTCCGGAGGTTCGGGAGTATACGGCATTATTTTCAAGACAGGACGACCGTGATCAGTAATAATAACCTCCTCCCCACTTTCTTCTATCTGGCGGAAATATTCGAGAGTATGAGGTTTGAATTTGGATTTTGATACCATATGCTCAATCATAAATCACCTCTTATTTTGAATTCAACCATGGTCACATTACCATGGTCATTTTTAGAAGTCAATTACAAATAAAACCATCCTTATAGAAAATCTACCGCTCGCAAAGATGCAATGGGGAAAAAATTAAAGCCTAAAAAGTTTATTAAATTAAAGCCTTCCTCCGCACACCTCCGCGTCTCCGCGTGAGACCGCCTTTGAATCAATCTTTTATGTCTCGCAGAGCCGCAGAGGGCGCCGAGAGATCCAAAACCTAAAAACTTTTTATAGGTTTACCCCTTAAGTTTTTGCCTTTCTCTGCGTATCTCCGCGCCTCCGCGTGAGACCGCCTTTCTGTCAATCTTTATATCTCGCAGAGCCGCAGAGGCCGCTGAAAGATTCAACCCAAAAAAGCCGCAAGCTGATTTAGGTTTACCCCTTAAGTTTTAGCCTTTCTCTGCGTATCTCCGCGCCTCCGCGTGAGATTAGTGATAATTAAAAAAGCTTTTTAAACCCTAAACCAATGTCCTTGAAATGCCTGTCTGCTGTTAAAGCTTCAGACACACCGAGTTCCTTCATCAAAACAAAGGAGGAGAAGTCGACAAAGGATATAGAAGGCTTATCAGCATACTTCTTACTCATCTGCCACGCCTTTTTCCATCTTCCCTCATCTATCTTCTCAAGCAATATCCTATCCTCTTTAACAGCGTCAAGAAGCGTATCTATAAATAAATTTACCCCTTCGGGTTCAGTCCTCGCTCTTAAAAGCGTAATGGTTTCAGCGAGGACATAGTCTGTAGTAACAGGAATGCCTTTGTTAATGAGGAAATCTCTATAAAACGAAACTACCACCTTATTGCGGGCATCTCCTTTGTGCGCAATCGCCACCCATCCCCATGTATCAAAGAAGGTCTTCTTCATTTTCCCGGCATCCCGTACAGGTATTTATCATGCCCATCCGCCAGATCCTTCGGACCCCCTTTACAAGCGCCTGCTGCGGAGAGGAGCTTTTCAGCCATTGAGTCTCTCAAGGGCCTTTCTTCCTTTGCCGTATATTCCGTCAATAGCCGGTCTATAGCCTTCCTTATTATTTCGGCAACCGAGACCTTATAATCATGCTGAAGCCGCTCCAAAGCCTCTTTTTGATTTTCATCAATAAACATCTGAAATCTTACTTTTGCCATATCTATCTCCTACACATAAATTACTCGGAAGACATGTGTATGTCAAGAAGATCGTTGAAATAAAAGCCTTAAGCTTTTCTCTGCCCTCCTCTGCGCCTCCGCGTGAGACCGCCTTTCTATAAATCTTTTATATCTCGCAGAGCCGCAGAGGCCGCTGAGAGATTCAAAAACAAAAAGCTTTCGTCGTTCAGAAAATGAAGGTTCCAGATTTTTCTTAGCGGCTTTGCGTGAGACACAGCCCTACTTCTGCTCAGGTATCAGACGTAAGGCCTTTATATGTTTCGGAGAATAAATCCTGAAATCTTTATGATCAAGCGTAAAGATTGTTTTGATATTTTCCGCCTCGGCTAAGACGATTATAGACGCATCTGTAAAATCTATTGGCAAATCCTTGTATTGCTTCATCAACTGCCGTATTCGTGGCATCTCCTGAGAATCACCACCTCGGACAATAATCCCTGCCGATTCAATAAACTCTAAACAGAGGTCTTGTGCAACCGGGGAAAAACTCAAGAGATACATGCTCTCGGTCAGCACAGGCCAATTTGTAATCAGGGGCTCTTTGATCAGCTTTAATGATTTCTTACAGAGATTGTGATATTGGTCATCTTTATCAAATAAGGCCACCAGTGGGCCGGTGTCAATAATAATCACTTCTTCCCCTTTATCCTCTTCAAGACCTCCTTGCGGTGATCTATAGAAAGGGTACCATGACCGCTCCCTGGTATCCTTTTCTCCAAGCTTTGGTAAATAGAGTAAACAGGGGGAGCTTCAAGGGAAAGTTCAGAAAGATATTTCTGTACGGCCCTCTTTATCACCTCAGTCTTCGTAGTGTGCAGCATCTTTGTCGCCTGCACTATCCTCTCTTCAATCCCCTTCTCCAATCTCAAACTTATCGGCATGGCTCTAGCTCCCTTCGCATTCTTTGTATTACAATATGTATCACATTATATTCTGACGGGCAAGGGTATTTATAAAAGGGGAAGCTCTTACCACGACTTACCATCAACTCTTCTTGATGGCTTTCTATCAACTCAAAACTCTAAACTTATATCTGCCTTAAAGCCTTTCTCTGCGTTCCTCCGCGCCTCCGCGTGAGACCGCCTTTCTATGAATCTTTTATACCTCGCAGAGCCGCAGAGGCCGCTGAGAGATTCAACCCCAAAAAGCCTCAAGCTGATTTCGCTTTACCCCTGAAGTTTTAGCCTTTCTCTGCGTATCTCCGCGTCTCTGCGTGAGACCGCCTTTTGTCTCTCCTCTGCCTTTAATGCTTAACCCCTTCGCTTCGCAACACCTTAAAAAAGGTCATAAACAGAATTTTCATATCCCGAACGCTCCCCATACGCGATGGGTCGGCGTTTCAGAAAAGGTATCGAATGAGACAACATCTACTGAAATGGAGGGGTGACGTTTCCGGAAACCTGAGTAGGTAGATGGGATGAATGCCTCTGGATTCGCCTTTACTTCAAAACCATACTTTCCCCTGACTACAAAATCCAGCTCTGTTTTGTCCTGTGTTCTCCAAAAAAAGATGTCATCGCTGTCCAGATGCGCACTCAACTGCCTGAAGCAGAGGTTTTCAAGAAACGCTCCCCGGTCGCTCCGTATGCTGAAATCACGAAAGTCTCCCACTAGATAGTTCCGCATTCCCATGTCTGCAAAATAGAGCTTCGGCATCTTCGTCAATTCTTTGCGTACATTTGAGTGGAAGGGCCTTACGAGCACGGCGTGAAACGACTTTTGCAGGACGTACAAATAATTGTCGATTGCCTGCACCGAAACTCCGATGGATTTTGAAAGCTCATTCCGGTTCATAAGTGAGCCAACTTGAGCTGCCAGCATCTTGATCATCATGAAATACGGTTCAGGATATCGAATATGCGACTCCAGAATATCCTTTTTTATTGAGGAGTTGATCAGGTCTTCCAGTATAAGGAGCTTTTCACCTTCATCTGGAGCAAGCACCACTGCCGGATATCCGCCAAAACGGGAATATTCGCCGAACAGCCGCACAAGTTCATTGCGCAGCATCAAGGGAAGTAATGACATAGTGGTAAAATTGTCAGGTGAAAAACCGGTCGGGAGGAGTTGTGCCAGTTCGTCACGCCGCTTGAACCCCAAAAACTCCCTGAATGACATGGTAGGCAGATGGAAAAGACGTTTGCGTCCGGCAAGGGAGTCCCTGAATTTTTCGTCAATATAAAATGCCGATGAACCGGTAACAACCAGCTTAAGTCGATTGCCGTATTCATCAAACAGCAGTTTCAGAAAATTTGAGGGGTTGTCCAGGTATTGAATCTCATCGATGAATACAAGAGCCCGTTCCCCTTCGGGAGGCATAGGAATAATGGAGAAAATATTTTCCGGGGAGTGGTTGAGCAAAGCCAGAAAATCAAGGCGTTCCAGATTTATGAAATGGGCCGTCTTCCTGTTCTGCTGGCAGTCTTTATACAGGTGACGCAGAATGGTTGTCTTACCGGTCTGACGTGCACCGACAATCACCAGTATCAAATTGTTTGCCATCGCATCTGCTATTGGGCCATACAGCTCTCTATTTATCATAAATACAATATAACCGATATTATAACTTTAGCAAGAAAAATTTATACCAATTTGCAAATAGATATCATCATCACAGAATTACAGGATTTTGGTAGATGAGTGTTACCCTTAGACTTAGTCTGTGCCTTTCTCCGAGCTCCTCCGCGTCTCCGCGTGAGACCGCCTTTTATCTTAACTCATAACTCAAAACTTAGAACTTATAACTGCCTTCAATGCTATTTCTCAAACCAAACGTCGGCATCTGACATAAAGAACTGTTCAAGGGGAATGCCGCCAGAGCCCACGATAAGGGCCTTAGCTCCCGGGTATTTACTGCGAAAGCTCTCCATTCCTGATAGCTTCCCTGATCTTCCGCTTTTCACCTCTATAGCCCAGGTTTTAGAACCTCTCGAAACCACAAAATCAACCTCCCTGTCGCCTTCCCGCCAGTAGGAAATACTGTATCCAGTCCCAGAAAACCCGTTGCAAAAATGCGAACCCACTGCGTTTTCAACAAGACGGCCCCAACATAAGGAATTGTTAGCGGAATGTCTTTGTTGATAGGGCATTTATCAAGGCATTGTTCCAAAGTATCAGCTTGGGGCTGCTGCCGCGCTTTCGGACCTGCCCCTTTGAGTAGGCCTCAATGCCGCTGACAAGAAATAGAGATCTGTCAATAATTACTCAATCAATAGCTAAATTTACTCAGTCATTGAGTATTTAAGGTACCTGTTCATGCAACCCTTAAAACCCATAACTCAAAACTTAGAACTCATAACGCATAACTGCCTTTAACGCCTTTCTCTGCGTATCTCCGCGCCTCCACGTGAGACCGCCTTGTATCAACTCATAACCCAAAACTTATAACTCAAAACTGCTCTAATGCGTTACCCCTTCCCTCCTGGCGACCTTGAGGGCAGTCAATAAGATGATTTTTAAATCAAAAAGGAATGAACGATTCGTCAGATAGTATTCATCGAACTCAACTTTGACTGGAATTGGAAGCTCATCCCTGCCATTAATCTGAGCCCATCCGGTAAGATCAGGCCTCTCGATTTGCGAAGAAAAGGGGGCTATTAATGAATGGTAATATCATTCAATCTGTAAATATGACTGGTTAATCCGCATTCAAGCCGATCGGGCAAAACTGATGCGCCATCAAGACTGCCGTCTGCGTTAGGCACTTCATAATCATTTCCTATCTGATGTTCGCAACTAGCACATTTAGCAAATGTCGGGCCGGAAATATTTTGATCGTTAAAGACAAGGGAATGCTTTTCCATTAGTGGACATCCCAGAATCAAAATCCAATTTCCGCCGTCTTTTTTTATACTCGTCCATTCCATACTCTTTTTCACCAGCCTCTCATCCTCTCACATTTCCATTTTTCAGCTCTTTACGCTCAGCAACTACCTCGCCCCCTTCCCAAAAAGCACCACCTTCACTGTCTTGAGGAGGATATGAAAATCTAATAGTGGAGAAAGGTTTTTGATATAGAAGAGGTCGTACTGAAGCTTTTCAAGGGCATCTTCGACTGTTGCGCCATGCCTATAATTAATCTGCGCCCAGCCGGTAATACCTGGTCTTACTGAATGACGCAAGGAAAAGTATGGAACCTTTGTTTCAAACTCTCGGACCTCCTCCTCCATCAATGCCCTCGGTCCTATGAAACTCATTTCCCCCCTTAGAACATTCCATATTTGTGGGATCTCATCAATCCTTGAAAGTCTTATTATTTTCCCAAGCCTCGTTATACGCGGATCATTTTTTTGACCTGCAAATTGCCTATCACCCTCTGTGCCGACCTTCATTGACCTGAACTTTAAAAGGTCAAAGGTCTTACCATATAATCCAATTCGTCTCTGCCTAAAAAAAATAGGACCTGGGGATTCCAGTTTAATTGCTGTTGCAGTAAGGACCGTCAGTGGGAGACTGATGACGAGTCCAATAAGCGAAAGGATTATGTCCAGCATATTCTTGATCTTCAGATTATAAACGCTCTTTCTCACACCCGCTAAAGGGGTAAAGAGAAACCAGAAATCGTCCACATGCTCGACCGGAACCTTTCCAGTTACCTCCTCATAAAATGAAGGCATATCATATACATGAACCCCATCAATCTTGCAGTCAAGGGCGCACTTCAAGAGTTCAGGCCTCTTCAGATGGGTTATAGCGATAATAATCGAATCAACACCATTTGCTCTGACCTGGTTCTTTAATGTCTGACACCCTCCGACGACTTCAGGTAAATTGCTACTGCCCCATTTACACGGGTCATCATCGATGAATCCGATTACATTATAATTAGAATTTCCTTTAATTACTTCATAAAGCGTCTTTCCCGCCCAACCCGCACCGACGATAAGAAGCTTTTTTTGCTTTCTTAAAACATTTTTAAACCACCACCCAAAGAGAAGCCTCCAAGAGTAGGTGAAAAAACAAGCCAATGCAGCGCTTATAAAAAACTCCCTCCTCCCTGCTTTTAGATATGGGAAGATGAAAAAGAGTACTGTTGTTGCCACTGCAGATACAGAAATGGTTGCTAAGAATCTAAAGATATATTTGGGGTTTTTGAAGTTTATATTAAGATCGTAGAGGTCTGCGAGGTAAAAGATAAAAAGGTATATCCCAAGAACAACAAACGAAGGTTGAACAAACCCCCATGTGATGTTGCCGAAGCGAACACTTGGGGAGATAATATAGGCAAGATAGATGAGTATTGCATCTCCTAAAAACAAAAGGAGCATCTTTTTGGGAAGATGTTTTAGAAACATAAGTTAACTTTGCCTCTTATAAACCTATTTTGAAAAACGCTAAATATCTTATTCTTATGGTGGTGCGAAAGGGTAGAACTGCCTGATTCAGTATTACTCGACTCCAACCTCCCAGTTAATTATATTACTATTGGCTAGATTTATAGTTACAAGGTATGCTTGGCCTTCACGCTTCACGGCTAAAATATTTTCGCCAATAAAATTCTTTAGGCCCGAAGAATTTATTATTACCGTAATAGGGATGCTGGTTATGCCGAATGCCGCATACCTGCCATAATTTATTTTTGAGTCATCAATAACTACTTGCTGGTCGAAAATACTGACCGAACTTATTGCTAATCGAATTTCATTATAAAGTGCCACATTCGAATACGTATCTACCCATACAGATTGATCCTTTATAGAGTATAAAAAATCATCCAGATCTTTAGATAAAATCGGCTCGTAACTACCTCCATCAACACCGTGTCCCGCTAAGGTTACCCAGTTTTCTTTCTCCACATTTAATGAATAAATATAGTTCAATCTTATCAAATCATCTTCGGTAGACATATTTGCAATGAAGTTTTCCGGATCCTGATTGATATTGTTTATTCTAGAATATAAATAATAATCGCCAAAGAAATCCATATTTGCGTCACGTCCATTCCCTGGATGAATAAACGTTTTAGGGATTACCCCAAAGATTTCAATAATTTTGTCTTTAGAGATGCTGAGTTCGTCTCTCATTGCTGCCTCAGTAATTCCAATGAGGCGGGCATGTGTATTGCTGTGGTTACACAACTCATGCCCCTTACCAAGAAGGGATTTATATCCCGTTACATAATCTGGGAATTT
>Ga0209431_10002765_pt1 | contig 14143 bp, 11 predicted proteins | sample RifCSP13_3_FD_184021 | JGI IMG/M metagenome (GOLD analysis project Ga0209431, IMG submission 184021) | Soil microbial communities from Rifle, Colorado - Rifle CSP2_sed 13_3 (SPAdes) (version 2) | ecosystem: Environmental > Terrestrial > Deep subsurface > Rock core/Sediment | place: Rifle...
ATTGAGAGTGATATTCGGAAGTTTGACGGTAGCAAAACCGGTCTGCTCGGCGGTGACGGTATAGGTCGCGGGCGGGAGCAGAGGAACTATGTACGCACCGGAACCGTCGGTGACCACGGTGCGTTCGAGACCGGTCGCCGGGTTGGTGACGGTGATCTTGACCCCGGGAACGACGGCCCCTTTTTCGTCTTCGACAACGCCGCTGAGCGTGGCGTTCGTTGTCTGGGCCTGAGCAGTGAGCAGCGAGTAGTGGACGGCGAGAAGCAAGAACACCGCAAGCGATAAGTAGCGAGTCACCTGTGAAAAGGGGCTTCTGCGAATCATTACATTCTCCTCTGATGAACTTGAGATCTCCGGATTACTACCGCAGGCGGAATTGAAAACGGTCTGAGCGTACTTACCCGCCTATTGCTTATTTATCCTCTGGGCCAGCCTTGTGGCGCTGCGTAATGAGCGCGAGAACTGACTGGTCTTAACCGGTGTGGATGCTTTGCCGCTAGCGTAGATCGAGAAGGACCGGCCAACAGCTTCATCTACCGCCGAAGTCAGCTCGAACAGACGCTTCCCGGCGCGCGAGAAATCAGCATCGCCTGCGACCTCGATGCCGGCGTCAGCTTCCTCGCTCGACACGGAAGGAAAGATTGGTATAAGTTCACGCCGCAGCGCTTCCAACTCTTGCTGAGCGGCTCTAGCATGCTGACTGATCATTGCGCGCCACTGATTTCTTGATTCCACATCAAGCGCCTGAAGATCGTCGGCTGAGAAACGCTGCGCGATCTGGTTTAAGGCCAACGCATGTCGCCGCGCCTGTCGGGCTCGTGCCATTACTCGATCCGCGAAGCGTCGCACCTCATCATCAAGAGCCTCGCCAGAGATTCCCTGTCTTGAAAAGTAAGCTCGCAGTTCGGGAGCAGCCGGAATCGGGCTTCTCGCGTCGCCCTCCACGCTCCCGATCTGAGTGGGACCAGTTGAGGTGGCAGCTTGGCGCGCTTGGCGATCCGCCGCCTCGGCGGCAGTCTCAACCTGAATTTGCACGGCGGGATTTCGCTTCAGTGAAGCGAGCGATTGAAGGATTTCGGTCTTACGCTTCTCGGTCTCGACGATTCCCTGAACGCGAAGTCGACCTTCGGGTGTACGCGTGAGGCTGATCTGTTCTCCATAGAAAGCGTCCGCAGAATTGAGTTGCTTCAAAACCTGAAGCTCTAACTCGGGCGTAGCCAACACCGGAGAAGGGGGGACGGGGAGATTGGGGGACGCGGGGATTGTCTCCCCTTCACCCCTTCTCCCTGTCACCCCATCTCCATTTATTAACGCAGGCTCAGGCTCAAAGACCGCCGGGGCGACGCTACTCGGCGATCGCCGCTCGAAGCTCGTTTCCACGAAACGGTACTCACGCACTTCATTGCCCTGGCGAACCACTAGCGTTTGCTCGATCGCATGAAGATCGGTACGGGCCAAAACCAGACTGGTTTTCACCAATCCCGGCGCCGCCATATTCGCGTCGCTGTAGCTGATGAGGTAAGTATTATCAGTCGCTTGGGCCTGAGCATTCTGGGAACCGCCAATCAGCAAAGTGAATTCCTTGGCCGTCGGATCGAGTTGCCAGACATCCTCAAAATTTCGGATTGCGGATTGCGGATTGCGGATTTGAAGGCGAGGACGCGAACCATGGTGATAGATGGTCTGCACTCCATCCGCTCGTCGCCAGTCACCGGCGATGAGCGAGCCATTCTCGTCATAGAGACGGCGCGCGGTAATTTCTTTTTCCGCGCTGTGCCAGATCTCTACCCTACGAGTCGCGATCAACTGACCGGTCGCCGACTTCTCTTCGACCCGGACGGTGCGATGCAACACCTGGTCTGGATTATTGGCGATGGCCTCTTCTGAGGCCGTTGCCTTTTGGAGTAAGTCTGCTGCTGATACTGGCGGGGTCGGAATCTGCCTGTAGATGAGTAATGCCCCGACAATCAGAACGACAGCGACCAGCGCGGTCACGGTTCCGGGCCGCAACAAGAGTCCAACGTCCCAAGTCCCAAGTCCAAAGTCTTTGCTCTTGTTGACTAGACTCGCGAACGCCGCTCGCATCTTCGCCAAGAGTCCGAAACCCAAGCGCTCCTTTACGGTCGGGCTACCGCCCCGACTTTGGACATTGGACGTTGGACTTTGGACTTCATACTCAGTGGCTTCAACGTAAGATTCAACCGCCTCGAAAGTTGGATCGTGATAAGAGACGTTGAGCGATGGCCATGGACCCCGGAAGTTCAGCGAAAGATCGAGCGCGCGCCCACAATCAAATTCGGCTCTGGCCGTTTGCTCAATAGTCCCGTCGATTGGTTGATCGACATCAAAGAAGAGCAGCCGCACTCCCTGCTCACTAAAGACCTCAATGAAACCGATGGGCTCATCGATGTTGATGCTGAGGACTTGCTTATTGAATTCCGAGCTAACCTCCTGGGCGCCTAACACGAACCCGTTAACTGCAATGCGGAGTTCCTGTGGCCGGTGTTCGATCGTTTCTCGTAAGCGACGTTGATATCTTCTCTTCGAATCCACGGCAGAGCCTCCGCCACCATCATCACCACCACCACCTTCGCCGCCTCCTGGACTTTCCGGAGGCACATCTCTGCTGAGCCTGTCGTCGGAATTCCTTTCCGCCAGCAGCGGCAGACCGAGGATACGGTTGACGGTGTCGAGGCAATGCTGACAACTGACAACATGCGACAGAGCTTTCACATCAACAGCGCCAGACGTTTTCCGGTAGAACTCTTTCAGTTGCTCGGCTTCGATACATTCACCCTTGCGAGCTGCGAAGATTGCCTCGCGAAGTTCACCGAGCAGTTCACTGGTCGTTCGCAGATAGCCAAGTTGCGAAGCATTCGCCGAAGGGCCCTCAGCAGTGAACCCCGCAGTGAATTTGAGCGCGCTGGGATCGCTTAAATACAACTTGGCTTCGCGTCGTGAAATCAACAGATAGCGATCGACAGCCTTGCGGCTGGTGCGCAAAATTTGGGCAATCTCGCTTGGGTAGTAGCCGTGAAAGAAACGCAGAATCAGAACGCAACCAGCCTTCGAGCCTTCTTTGCGCTCGCAGGCATACTGGCAAATCTGGCGAAGATCATCCTGCACATCTACGCGCTCGCGCGGATCGATAGTGCGCAGACCAATCTCGGCGGAATCAAAGCTGGCAATCGAAAAAGGCGAGTCCTGGATTAGTGTTGCCCGGCGAATCTGTGAGAGGTACATGTTGCGCAGCATCCGATTGAGGTAAGCATCCGTGTTTTCAATCGCTCCGAGTTCAGAGCGCCTGAGCGTGAACTGTATGAAGGCGTCATGAACCAGGTCTTCCGCCTGGGTCCGATTGCGGTTGGTCAAAGCAAGAGCCCACCTCATCAGCAAGTCATACCGCTGAATGAACAGGTCTTCGGGACTGGCGCGCTTTAGGAGCTTCAGCATCGGTTCACTCGACCGTGACTCCAGTTGCAGATGTGTGTCTGACTATATGACGAACGGAGAGGGCTAATGAAACACGAGCCGGGGCACTTTTTTGACTTTTTTCAGTTTATTTTTGCCGGGAGGCCGTCACTGGAAGGAACTTTGCCCTGGGGAATGCAAGATCTGTTGCAAACTGTACCTCGTCCGATCAGTTGCTGAATTTTTTCACGTTAGTTGCTGAAGTGGCTGTTCAGCACAAGTCGGCCAATTTCGCGTTAGCTACTGACCCGTGATAACCAACTCAGAGACAAGCATTTAGGTGAACTGTTGGGGGCAAATTCGCCGAGACCAAATGCGGGAATTGAAACCTGTCTCAACAGGAGGGTTCAGGAGAATTTCGCGTCATGTCTGCAAATTAAAACTGTCTCACCCAAGGGGGTCACCCCATCCGCTTCAGCAAATGATCGGACGACAACCCTCGCATCGAGCCCAAAATCAGCAACAAATGTGAAAACAGCGCTCCAGTTCAGCAACTGATGTGCAAACGGCAGGAGCACCATCGACCGGGCATAAACCAATCAACCACGGTCACTTAGCAGCCATCTTTGACCTCCTCAGGCAAAAACGACTTCAGCAACTAATGTGGCGGGGTACAGCTGAGATGAACAGCGGGAAGATTGTCGGATCGAGAGGTTCTGACGTTCGCCGTCCACTTAGCTGGGTATGGTGTCGCCGGCGACTCTATTCCAGTGGGAAAAACCCAGGGGCTTGTCGCTCGGGATTGGAGGATCGCTAGAGACTACGTCTCGGGTTTGCCGTCGTGGGAACAACGTTCTGATCCATGTTATCCGAGGCCAATTCTCTTCGCCCGTTGTGTTGAAAGTGACTCAACGGAAAACATCGGATGGTTGAAAATGTTGAATAATTCACCTTTTAGTCGGATTTTGAACTTCTCGGAAACGCTAAAAAGTCGCCCGATTGCAAGGTCGGTTTGATAGATCGGCAACTCTCGCATGACGTTGCGGCCAAAGCTTCCCTGCTGACGAACAGTAGTCCCGGAAATAAAGGCTGGGAGCTTAAATGCAGCTGCGTTGAAGCGGCGGCCTCCCGGCATGCTCGGGTCATTGATATAGAGCGGCTGCCCTTGAATGTAATCGGGGCGAATATTTAATTGTATGCCGTTGACAAAAGTGTTGCCGGTCACTCTCAAATTGATCGGCCGACCTGATTGAGCACGAATTATTGTGTCGATGGACCAGTTGTGAAACATAGCCTTAAGGATCGATCCTGCACCTAGTGTCGGCACGTCATAGTGAATCGCAGCCGAAAAATTGTGACGGACGTCGAAATCGGCATTTCCGCGTGTGAGGACAAGAGTGCCGAGGTCAGTAGATACTTCATCAATCGCGTGTGACCAGGTATAGTTTACTAATGCCTGTAAACTCCGCTTCAACCTCGCGCGGTACTGCACCTGTAGAGAATTGTAATCCGATCTAGAACCGTTAGAGGTGAAGATAATGTTTGCAAAATTCGGGTTCGGCCGCGGAGCTGAACCAATCTTCTGATTCAGGGATTGCGTCGTTAACAGTTGGCGAGCTGCCGCAGCTACGTAGGAAAGCGAAACAACCTGCTCTTTGCCAAGCGACTGCTCAACTGCAAGATTCCACTGCAAGGTGTACGGCAGCCTCAGGTCTGTTTGGACTGAATATACCGTATCCGTTATCGGAAGCGATGTTGGAACGGTCAATTCAATTCGCAGAGCCTTCTGGTCGCCGACGTTCAGCACAATCTTCTCGACACGAATTGGGGCAAAGCCTTCTCTCTGTGTGGTGATAGTGAAAGTGCCGGGCGGCAATAATGGAAATGTGAAACCGCCTGAATCGTTCGTCGTCGTCTGTCGCGAGAAGGCTGTTGCCGGATTTGTGATCTTCACTTCAGCGCCCGGAACGACTGCGCCATTCTGATCTTCTACTGTGCCGCTGAGCGTCGCGGTTGCAGACTGGCCGTAAGCGGAAGGCAGGAGACAGGAAAAAGAAAACAGGAGACAGAAGACAGAAGACAGAAGACGATAACGGGTCATGGTTGTGGTCCTCCGAAGAAGATTGTCAGTAACCCCAGCTTGTTTGGGCTTAGAAAGCTCTCTAACGAAATCACGTCGCTCCTTGGAGTGCGGTCACTTGTTGCCGTTTTGGTTTAGAGCTGCAGAAAACGCCGCTTAATAATTCAAATCAGATCGACCGTAACGAAGGCAATGCCTAAGCGGCGGCGCGTCGCTGGCGCTCCTTGCCGCCGCACTCCAAAGAGTCACTGCTCGCGAATCTTCGCAGCTAAACGTTCGGCGCTTTTGAGTGAACTCCAAAAGGAAGCGCCCAAAACAGCGGATCCTCGACCCCCAGATGAAATCGTAAAAGCCGATTGAATCGATTCGTTCGTTGATGCCGCTAGCTGGGCCAGTCGCGATACGGCACGAAATAAGGCCGCATCGTCCGCCACATCAACCTCTTCATCAGCGGCACCGGCCGATGCGGCCGCAGGGAAAATCGAAGACAGCTCCTGACGAATCACATGCACCTCACGTTGAAATACCGCCGCATGCGCCGAGATCATCGCGCGCCACTTGGTCCGTGCCGCCGGATCGAGCGAACGCAAATCGTCGGCAGAGAAACGTTCCGTCAGGTTTTTCATGGCAAACGCATGCAGCATCGCCTGATGAGCTCGATTCAGCATCCGATTTGAGATGCGACTGATCTCGTCCTCCACCTGTCGCTCTGGAACGCCCTTGGCCTGCAAATAACGGCGCAATTCCCCATCAACCGGAATCACGTTGGCTATCATTACTCCATCAAGATTGACTTCTGACAATCCTGGTGGCTTGCTTTGCTTTCAATAGACGCTCTTCCGCGTCTCGGAAACCAAGATCGGCAAAAACGTTGCCGCTGCCGAGCTCGACCTTCTCATCGATCGCTCTTGTTTTGCGAACCTTCAAAGCTTTGGCCTCTTGTTTCATCTGTAACGTCCTTGGCGTGCAATACCTTCCTAGCTATCGATCCGGGTCGCTGCGTGATAGGGCATCGTGCGCCGATCATGGGTGACGACAATACGCTTCTGCTCGGCCGCCCAAGCTAGTAAATCTGGATCAGACCCATCACTGAGACCCGCTTGACGAGCGGTTATGACGTCTAAGTTCGGAACGCGAAGCAACAGGCCGCGAAGGATGACTTGATCGAGATCTTGATCAATAAGCAACCGAAGCATGACCGCGCAGTCTACCCTATTGGCGTTGCATCGCCGTTCTCTTGCCTCGACGTCCACCGGCCCAACATACGAGAGCGTAGTTCGGCGATCTCGGCCTGGTAGTCAGGATTAGACTCCAGTTGCTCTTGAAGAGCATCGGCTGCTGTTTCCTGCTCCTGCAGATACTCTTCAATTTCTTGGCGATGTGTGAGGTAGTAAGCAATACTCGAGTAAACGTCGCCGAGGCTGAGAGAAGGAAAGCTCTGGACAATTTGCTCGGCTGTCGATCCCAGTTTGAAATGATGAACGATGGAGTCCAGACTAACTCGCGAGCCTTTGATGCGAATAGTCCCGTGCTCGGTGACAGCAAGTGGTACGCTGATGGTTTCTTCCAGTGCAACCATAATGGAATTGATTATACCTGATGGAGACGGCTGATCTGAAGATAACGTAGGTACGATAACCCGAGAAGCCCATAGCACACTGCCTGTGGTCTCTCTTTACTGAGGTTGATTCGTGGAAAGCGATGAGGTTCTGAAGGCTGCGCTGGAAAAGGCCGAAGCGGAATGTGCGCGTCTGCGCGAAGAAAATGCGCGGCTAAGGCTCCGCACTGACGGTCCTCGAGATATCCGTCATCAACGCGCCGAGCAGCCGCCGTCGAGCGGCAATGAAAAGGCACAACAGCCGGCAACTGTAACAGCTGACTCTCGGCCCGATGTCAAAGTATCTTTGTTCAGAAGCTTATTTCGAGGAAGAGACGATGTTTACGCTGTCAGGTGGGAAGGAAAGAACAGTCGGACAGGTTATTCGCCCGCGGGTATCCGCGAATGGGACCAAGCAGCTTCCGCACATCGTGGCCAGAAGAGACCATTTCGCCACAGCAAGCTATTTCCCCTGAGCGAGGAAGTGATCAGAGATCATCTGCTCGGGAAGCAAACTATCGGAATCTATCCTCTGCTACATGACGATACCTGTTGGTTCGTAGCAGTAGACTTCGACAAGAAGAGCTGGGAAGCGGATGCTTGCGCTTTCTTGAAGATGTGTCAGGAGACTGGCGTGCCTGCGTCGCTCGAGCGTTCACGATCGGGCAATGGAGGCCATCTCTGGATATTCTTTGCAAGTCCGATCCAGGCGGCTCTGGCCCGCAAGCTCGCCAGCGCCGTCCTGACCCGCACGATGGAGCGGCGTTACGCGATGGGGCTCGATTCTTATGACCGGTTGTTTCCAAGTCAGGACACAATGCCCAAGGGCGGATTCGGAAATCTCATAGCCTTGCCCTTACAGCACGGCCCTCGCGAAAACGGCAACAGCGTCTTCGTAGACGATCAGCTACGGGCGTACGACGACCAGTGGACGTTCCTTTCCTCGGTAAAGCGATTGGCCCCGGACGAAGTTCAAGTACTTCTTCGCAAGGTGTATCCGGCCGGCGACGTCATTAACATTAGACACAGCGCATCCGATTACGACGAAGCGAGTGATCCGTGGATACTGCCACCCTCTGGAAGGCTCGCTGCTAAGGTCATAACGGAACCGCTGCCTCCAAACATATCAATCAAACTTGGGAATCTGATTTACGTCGAAAAGAAAGACTTACCGGATGCATTTCTGGATCGCTTGATTCGGTTGGCCGCTTTCCAGAATCCGGAGTTTTACAAGACCCAGGCGATGCGCCTTTCGACCTTCGGCAAACCGCGAGTCATCGGATGTGCCGAGGATCTGCTTCATCACATCGCTCTGCCTCGTGGGTTGCTGCAAGAAGTGCTCGATCTGTTCCACAGCAATCGCATCGCGGTTGACATTACCGACCATCGGTTCGGTGGAGTTCCCATGGAGGTCGATTTCCAAGGCGATCGTCGTGCGGCGCAGACAGAGGCAGCAAAGGCTTTGGCTGCTTGTGATGAGGGAATCCTTTGCGCTCCGACAGCATTTGGAAAAACGGCAGTTGCTGCACAGCTGATTGCGCGACGCAAAGTGAACACGCTGGTGCTGGTCCATCGCCGTCAACTAATGGACCAATGGCGGGAGAGGCTGGCGCTGTTCCTCGGTCTCGCAATCAAGGATATCGGCCAAATAGGGGGTGGGAAGAACACGCAAACCGGCCGACTCGACGTAGCAGTCATCCAGAGCCTGATTCGCAAGGGTGAGGTGAGGGACACTGTGGCCGAATACGGCCAGGTGATCGTTGACGAATGTCATCACGTTTCCGCTTTTTCGTTCGAGCGAGTGTTGAGGAAGGTCAAAGCAAAGTATGTCGTCGGACTGACCGCAACTCCAGTTCGCAAAGACGGCCACCACCCCATCATCCTCATGCAATGCGGCGCAATACGCTTCAATGTGAGCAGTAAGAAGCAGGCCTCAGCTTCAGCTTTTCGATACGAGGTAATTCCCCGGTTAACCGAATTCACGGTGCCTCCCGAATGGAACGGGATCGGCATACAGGAGATCTACACAGCGCTCGTCAGAGATGAGCGGCGGACGGACCTTATCGTTGCAGATGTGGTGAGCGCAATCGAAGACAGTCGATTTCCGCTCCTGCTCACCGAGCGTACAGACCACTTGCAGATCCTGCTTGAGAAACTCGTGAGACGAGTGCCGAACTTTTTTGTGATGAAAGCAATGAGACATTGGCCACGTATGAGGAGTGTTCAGGTACCACTGGAATGACCATCTGACCTGCAAAACCCCCTCCGGTGAGCAAACGATCTGAAGCATCATCGGCAGCCTATAAGCAACTCAATGGCAAGCATTTAGGAGTTTTGTCAGCTCTCTCTTGGAAAGGCCCCGATGATCATTTGATCGGACTGGGTACACCAGGGCAAGGCGTTCCCTCCCTGGCTCCGAGCAATCTACGTGGGCCAAGCCAGGCGACTGGCTCTTAATCCTCCCACTTCTGCTTGGGGTCGTTCTATGAGAGCTCGCAAAGGTGGTTTGGCAGCCCAAGCTCGTTATCGTGCCGAAGGAAGAGATCCCTTGGAGATGGCTAACATCACTAAAAGTAGAAAACGGCGGGCCAAACTGAGGCAGCAGGACGAAGAACAAGAGTTGGTCATCGGAGTGCCAGAGCAGACCAGCATGAGCGCAATCGCGTTATCAGGGACGGTGAAGCCTGGTCTTGATGCCCAGCGCACTGCTGAAGAGATTCAGAGACAGATCATGGCAGCTATAGAGCACATGCTAAACCGAGACACCAGATTCGGACAGCATCTAGCCTTTCCGAAGGAAAGCTGGATTTGGGAGGTGAGGTTGGTTCCTTTTAGGAGAACTAGTTATAGCGTTGCTTTAAACCGGAGAACTCATTCACCGCAGCGTTTGCCCACGTTGACCAGAACCACTCAATATCATTTCATCAAACCGCGCGAAGTCTCCGGGCTTAAGCGGTGGCGCGCCGTTGCGTGACTTATTCTCAGCCTGCGACAGCGGTACGACATCCAGATCACCATCGATCATTAGAATTGGTGTTGTCACTCGCTCAGCATGTGCGTATGGGCTGTTACGTGGATAGCGAATCGGATCAACCCATGGCGGCACACCTTGCGGTTTTGCTAACTGAGCGCGTCTCTGTAGTCTTAACCAAATCCTGATCGCTGGTAAAGATGATTTCTGTATCGTGGTGCAATATCATCAAGGGTGTCTCGACGCGATCGGCGCGGACTAACGGGGACGCTTCCAGAAACCGCATTGGATATTCCCACAAACTCGCGCCAATGCCGGCTCTGTGTACGCTCGTGCGACAACTGTTGCGGGTGCGATCCCCCATTGTATACCGCCGTAGGCCCTGGTCATGTTTGGACTATTGCACCAGCAGCAGATGAGCGGAAGCGGTTTGTCTGCGATATTAGATATGTTGTTTCATAGCCCAGCTGTCCCCATGAATCCTGTCGCCTGCTTATCGACGAAACCATAATCAACTACTTCTGTACTCCTGGGAGCCTTCGACCTTTCGCTTTCGTCTGACCAGGAAGGCCGTACCTCTTCGCCATCCTTTCCGTCGCCTTCCAAAGCACCCAGTAATCGAACCATTCAATATTCCGGTTAAAGCTCTCCTCTCGCACCAGCGGCGAACTCCACGAGTGCCCCTCATCCGGATAAACGATAAACTCCGACGGCACCTTAAACGCTTGCAGGCCCTTGAATAATAGCCGCCCAGGTACTCGCGCCCCGGCCACCCCGCCGAACTCCAAGAGAGCCGGCGTCTTAACGTTCTGAATCTGGTGCGCAGGCGACTGCTTGAGCATGAGTGCCATCTCCGCGGTGTCATAGGGCGAGCCGAGGCCGTACATTTCTCGGACGAACTTCATCCCATGATTACCCACGCCATTGAGCACGTTTCCAGGTAAGTCAATGATATGAGCCTCGCTGACGGACGCTGCACGGAACCTGTCGGTTTGCGTGATGGCGAAGGCCGTCAGATAGCCACCGTAACTGTGTCCCATAATTCCTATTCTGTCATGGTCTACTATTCCCCTCTTGACCAACTCGTCCACTCCGCTCAGAGCATCATCAAGCGGCTTAGCGCCATAGCTCTTCTCGTCACCGATAGCGTGCGCAAATGCATAGCCGTACCCTTGACGACCACGCGTGTTCGGTGAGAGGACCAAATAACCTTTGCTTGCAAACACCTCGACGGGGAACTGCGGATTCAGTCCGTATTTCATCTGCACCATGGACGGACCGCCATTAAGCAGCACCAGCAGGGGGTACTTTCTTCTTGGTTGATAGTCCGGCGGCTTGACTAGCACGCCGTGTATGTCCCAACGGCCGTCGCAACTGCGCCATTTAAGCGTTTCCACTTGCGCGTGTATCACCCCCTTCAGTTGTGGGTTCAGATCCATCAACTTCTTCATACCTGTTAGTGTAGGTGACGAGACATACACTTCCGCAGTCTCCGTCACGCTCTGCACGATGAACGCAAGTGCCTTCACGCCCTCCGAGTGGCTGAACTCGGAATAGTAACGCCCGTCCTCGGGCGTCACATTCACTACCCGACCACCCCCGAACGGTATACGGAACAAGTGCTGGCTCATGTGGTAAAAAGAGGTGAAGAAGATCTCCTGGCTGTCACCGGACCAGAACATCTGCCAATGGCTACCACCTGAGCCCTTCTGGAACTCTTCTGTCAAATATTTGGGTTTACCGCCAGACGCTGGCACTACTGCCAGCCACGTTGTGAAGATCCAATCTTCTTTGCCGCGCTGCGAAGCGAAACCTATCCATCTGCCGTCAGGCGACCAGACCGGCCTATCGTCAATCCCTTCCTGCTTGACAAGCGGCATTGTTTTGCCTCCCTCGCGCTCGATCAAGTATAAGTCGCTCCTCATGTGGCCCCAGGCGGATGAGCCCGCATCTTCAATGGCCGAGGCTACAAGCCTGCTGCCATCGGGCGACCAGTCATAGTGCCGCACGTCAAGTGAGGAGTTCATAAGCCGTTTGACGCTGCGATTCTCTAGGTCGAGCCCGCACAGCAGTTTGAATGAAGGCTCACCCCGTCCGTTAAACCATTCGACGTCCGCCTCTACCCCTTGCGTCTCAGACCCCTCAGACCTCTTTATCTTTGTACTCGTGATAAAGGCTATGGATCTACCATCAGGTGACCACTGCACGTTCGTTATCGGCCCGGGTTCCAAGTCCTCGAAGCCTCCTCGCCAATCCGTACGCTTCGTTAAAGACTGCTCATTGAAATCGTCCAGGCAGACGAGCCTGATCTCGTCAGAGTCAGGCGACAGATATACTATGGACTTCGAGTCGGGAGACCAGCGAGGTGCTAGTACTAGGGAACTTTGCTTCACTGGCTCGTTTCGTGTTAACTGTCTGGGGGCGGAGGCGCCGGCGCTGTTCACCAGCCATAAGTCAAAGGCGTAACTGTTTCGATCGAGAAGCGTGCGGCGCACTTGGAAGACGACCCACCTTCCATCCGGGGAGATCTGGACATCGCCGCCAGACAAGGACGATGACCCCACGGTCCTCACACCAACCAAGTCGTTAACCGTTATGTGGCGGCTATCGGCACGTTGTCTCCCCAGCGATAGTTCCCAGCCTTGAGGTGAAGGGATTGGCGAGCTTAACAGGAAGAGCGCCGCCAGCCATCTTTGTATTCTCATTCGATCTCCGCGTATATAGAATCTTAAACGCCCAAGTCCGTTGGGACGGGAGGGCCGCCTTCGGGCAGCAGACGCCGTTCTCTGTTATTACGAACCCTCTCTGTTGGACCCTCGACAAGCTCAAAGCCGAGACCACTTAGTTGATCGACAACTCTTCACGCTCCGCGACCGATGATCACATCCATTACAGGATATGCTGCGGCGTTGCGGGCCAACCTGTTCACGGCGTCCCCGTTCACGGACTCGATAAGGTGCCTGGGTTTGATGCCTATTTCGCATTCCGTCACTATCAGAATTGCAGCTTAAGCGCGAACTGAAACGAGCGTGGTCCGCCCATCTGGTAGAGTTGGCTAATTCCGCCCAACTGCCGGTTCAGCATATTCGTCGCCTGCCCGAAGTTAAGCGCAGTAAGAGTCGTCTGAATCGTACCGAAGCTAGGGTGGTTGAATAGGTTGAATGCCTCAGCACGAAATTGGAACCTTAGCCTTTCCGTAAGCCAGAACTCTCGTCGAAGGGCTAAATCAACCTGCCAAGCCGGCAGTCCGCGCAGTTGGTTGCGCCCCAGATTCCCCGATTGCCCGGCAGGTGGGATCGTGAATGCCGCCCTGTTGATGCGCCTGCCTCCTGGCACATTCGGGTCATCAATGTAGAGCGGTGCACCCGCGGTCATATTGGGTCGCACACTGATATTTGAACCGTCTATAGGGTTGATCAAAGTACTCGCCACCAGATCCAAAGGCAGCGGAGACTGCGCACGGATGATAGTATCTATAGACCATCGGTTGAGTAACGCATCAGCTACGCTGCTCCTTGACGAAGATGGGATATCGTAAGCTACCGCGGCAGCAAAGACATGACGAACGTCAAACGCCGCATTCCCGCGCTGGGCGACTCTTTGACTATTGCTGCTGGAATCGTCGTCAAGCGCATGCGACCAAGTATAGGACACCAGCGTCTGCAACCCTCGCGACAGGCGGCGCTGAAAATTAGCTTGCAGCGCGTCGTAGTCCGACGTCGCGTTGTTTCTTGTAAGATTGAGATTCGTGAAACTCGTGGTGATCGCGCTCAAGCTGAGTCGCGTCGCCTGCAACAACCTCCTTCCTGCAGCGCCGACGTAAGAGACTGTAAATGTCTGGCTCTTCCCGAGCGATTGCTCCACAGCAAGATTCCGTTGCAAGGTGTAGGGTAGCTTCAGGGCAGGATCGAAAGCAAAGAAGCTGGGATAACGAGGCGTCAAGCCGGTTTGGATGGGAAGCGGCGCTGGCGCAGCTTGGGTTGGGGAGAGAGGGTAACTGATGTTGGATAAGCTACGGAATGAAAAATACGGAAACGCCTGGTTGAAATTCCCCGCCCCAAAATCAGTTACCCTCTCTCCCCAA
>Ga0209431_10002767_pt1 | contig 14131 bp, 12 predicted proteins | sample RifCSP13_3_FD_184021 | JGI IMG/M metagenome (GOLD analysis project Ga0209431, IMG submission 184021) | Soil microbial communities from Rifle, Colorado - Rifle CSP2_sed 13_3 (SPAdes) (version 2) | ecosystem: Environmental > Terrestrial > Deep subsurface > Rock core/Sediment | place: Rifle...
TATTTTTATTTGGCGGCCTTATCACTTGCTTTTTTTCACCGCATGTAATAAAGATGAAGAAACGTTCAAGGTTCCTTCGGTGACCGCCCCTTCTGGTCAGAATGTTGTATCCGGAACAGATGTTGAAATAACCTTTAATTATACATCTGAAGCAGGTTTTTTTCATTAACCGGGGAGAATTCAATTTTTATTCTCCTGAAAAAATATTGAATTTGCATATTCCTGTTTTCTGCAACAGATAGGAAACGGATACAACCAAAACTCCCATTCCGTATTTAATGCTGCGTGTGAGGTTAATGGACGAAGCCTCTTTGAAATAGCGGGTAGGGCAGGTAATTTCTGCTATCTCAAATCCTGCATAGAAAATCTGTGCAAGCATTTGGTTATCAAATACAAAATCATCAGAATTAACACGGTAATTGACCCGTGTCAGCACCGCTTTTGAGAAAGCCCTGTACCCGGTATGATACTCCGAAAGCTTTTGGTTCATCAGGAGGTTTTGTGCCAGGGTTAAAAAACGGTTTGCAATGTATTTATACAGCGGCATTCCACCTTTCAGGGCTCCCCTTCCGAGAATTCTCGAACCCAGCACAACTTCGTATACCCCGTTGGCGATCAGGTAGCACATCGAATGAATGAGCAAGGGAGAGTACTGGTAATCGGGATGCAGCATTACTACAATATCCGAATTCAGTTCCAGGGCTTTATCGTAACATGTTTTTTGATTTCCGCCGTATCCTTTGTTTTCCGCATGCTGTATAATATGCTTAATGCCAAGTTCGGTGGCTCTCCGTAAGGTATTATCACCACTGCGATCGTCAACCAGGATGACATGATCAACAATGTCAAAGGGAATTTCCCGGTAGGTCATTTCAAGGGTTTTCTCTGCATTATAGGCAGGCAGAACAACGGTTATTGTTTTGTTATTAATCATTTGGAAGACAAGGGTGTTCGTTTGAAAAATGCGAATCCATGCTTTTCGTAAAGTAATTCCAGTTCGGGATATTCCTGCAGGACTTTGTCCTTCCCGGTAATTTTAACGGCAAAGTAAGCCACTTTATCAATATTTCCGGTAAGAATCCAGTTTTCATCCCTGGCCTGTGCATTTACATGGTTGCGTGACCTACCGTAAAACAAATGTGCATAGCTTTTATAGCCAATCGTTTCGAGATAAGCATCCTGGTGGTTCACCGATTTGAAAAATTCAACCACCGGACGTTGTGAATAAGCTTCGATACGTGGAACGATCAGAAGCATGGCAGTGAACATAAACAGGGAAACTGTGACCGTTACTATCATTATTCCTTTGTCAAAATCCCTGTTCTTCCAGGTAAAGCTGAACCAGGTGAGCCCGGCGATAAGAATAATGCCCGCAAATGCCTCATATCCTTTCCATTCTCCGGAACCACCCAGGCAGGCAACTGCAAAGGGATCCCCGATGAGATTGCGACTGATAATGAATTCTTTATACTGATCAATCAAGGTTATTCCCACTACAACCAAAGCCAGCATAACACCCATGCTTACTGCCAGGATCCTGAGGATACCTGCCCGCAAAGGGGTCATCAGTCCGGAGTGATAAACCGACCAGGCTGCAGCAAAGGTCAATGGAAAATAGCATAGTGAGGAGTAATGTACGATCTTGGTCTTTACCACGGTGAAGAGCAGGAGGACCACCCAGAACAGGATTATCATCCACCGGTAAAAATCTTTATTAAAGCCTGTTTCAGCCCTGGATCCAAAAAGGGCAGGAATGGCAAATACCGAGGCAGGGAATACCCCGGCGAACAACACAACGAAATGGTAAAGCAGGAAACCTCCATGTCCGGCGTCCCTGGTTCGGAATAACCGGATCTGGTAGACAATAAAATCAGAAATGATTGAAAAATTACCTTCCAGGATCTGCAAAATGAACCAGAAACCTCCTGTGAAAGATAATACCACTACAAAAACCAACATGTCAGACATCCTGAACTTTACTTTGAATTTTTTCAGGATCAAAAAAATTCCGGCTGTGATAAAAAATACCAGGAAAGCAACCGGTCCTTTTGTCAGAATAGCCAGTCCAATAAACAGTGCTGAACCGGCAGAATGGTATAGTTTCTTTTTTTCCTGGCTTACATACAGGTAAAACTGGTATATCCCCAAAAAAATGAACAGATTGAACCAGGGATCAATGATACCTGATTTGAAATAGAAAAAGGGCAGTATAGAGCCGGCATATAGGAAAACCCACAGTAGTGCGAAGCGGACATCGATGATTTTCCGGCCGATGGTAAACAGTGTCAGCAGGGATACAATACCGCAGATTGCATTCGGGAAACGCGCGGCAAATTCATTAATGCCAAAAATCTTCATCGATATTACCTGCATCCAGATAAACAGGGGTGGTTTTTCCCGGAACGGGATAAAATTAATCTGTACGGTGAGGTAATCACGGCTGACAATCATCTCCCGGGCCGATTCGGCAAAATTTATCTCATCCCAGTCGAACAAGTGAACACCGCCCAGGAAAGGCATAAAAAGCAAGGCAGCCAACAGGCCGATGCATAAAGTATAAACCTGTTCCCGGCTAAACCTGGTTATCATATTTGTAAATGTTTTGAATGGTCCAGGAATGCCATTTGCGGTCATCGCGGTAAAACAGGTCGTAGAAACCTACGGCACCTATGCAGCCAATGATGGAACCTGTATAAATATCTATCAGAAAATGCTGTGAGAGGTAAACCCTTGAAAAAGCCACCAAAACTGCCAGGATAAAACACAGAAATTTCAGTTTACGGTTCGGTATTATCAGGGCAAGGCAAAGAAACAAAGCAAAGGCAGTGGTTGCATGTCCCGACGGAAAACTACGGCCACTGAGCTGGTTAACACCGTCAACCAGGTGTAGCGAAGTGCCCTCAAAAAATTTAGCCGGTCTCACAACATCTTGGAATAGTAACCTTTTTAAAAGCTGTACAAATATCCCGGTAGAAAAATACGCAGTAACCAGTAACACGAAATGCCTCAGGGAAATGAAAAGAAGGAAGATGGCCGGAAATATGATGAACAAACCGTCACCCAGGAAAGTAATGTGCTTGAAAAACCAATCGAAAAAGTCAGCGTTATGCCTGTTGATCCACAAATGAATTTCAGGTTTCGAATAAATGACTATTACAGGAATAAGGATCAGAAGCACAAAAAGATAAGGAATTATAAAGAAGGTATTATTTTTAAATATCTTGAAAAGCATACCATGGGTTTATGGCCGCAAAAATAATGTAAATTATACAAAAGTAACTATTTAACGATTCCCGAAAATCCCATAAAGGCTAATGACAGCAATCCTGCCGTAATCAGTGATAAAGGAAAACCCTTCATTCCCCTTGGCGTCTCGGCCAGTGTAAGTTGTTCACGGATACCGGCAAGGAGGATCAGCGCCAGGGTAAATCCAACGGCAATGCTGGCAGCATAAACAACACTCATGATCATGTTCAGGTCTTTCTGTACGGCCAGGATAGCTGTCCCCAGTACAGCACAGTTGGTTGTTATCAGCGGAAGGTAGATGCCCAGTGCCTGATAAAGTGCAGGTGCTGCTTTTTTGAGTATTATTTCCACAACCTGGACCAGGAAAGCGATCACAAAAATAAAGATTATGGTTTGCATGTATTCGATATGCAGGGGAATCAGTATGTAGTTTTGAATGAGGTAGGTTACAAGGTTTGCCAGTGACATAACAAAGACAACCGCCATGCCCATGCCCGCAGATGTATCTATTTTTCCGGAAACGCCCAGAAAGGGGCAAATTCCCAGAAACTGGACCAGTACAACATTGTTGACCAGTACTGCCGATATAATGAGGATAATATATTCCATATCCGGTATCTAAATATTGTATTTCAGTTTAATTTGGTTCATAGTGGCAATCAGCAGGCCATAGGTTACAAATGCTCCCGGGGGCAGAATAAAGAGAAGCATGGTGGTGGTGTTTTCACCAAACAACCTGAGATTAAAGATCGTACCATTTCCCAGGATTTCACGGATAGAGGCCATCAGGGTTATGGCGATCGTAAATCCCAGTCCCATTCCCAATCCGTCAAGCAGGGCAGGCAAAACCCTGTTTTTCTGCGCGAATGCTTCCGCCCGTCCCAGGATTATACAATTAACCACGATCAGGGGGATAAAAATTCCCAATGCCTTGTACAGATCGGGGGAGTATGCCTTCATCACCAGGTCAACAATGGTTACAAAAGTTGCAATGATCACAATAAAAGCGGCGATCCTTAACTTTTCCGGTATATAGTTTTTGAACAAGGCAACAATCAGATTTGAGCAAACCAATACAAAAGTGGTTGCTGCACCCATGCCCAAACCGTTAATGGCTGCAGTGGTAACCGCAAGTGCAGGGCATGTTCCCAATACCAGTACAAATATTGGGTTCTCTTTGAGAATGCCATTGGAGAAGTATTTTAAATTTCCCATCTTTTTCAGAACATTTCAGGTTATTTACTGTGCAACCGATAAAGAATCATTCACCATTTTCAGTGTATTGTATGCACGCTGCAATGCATCACAATAGGCCCGGGAACTTATGGTAGCCGCAGTAATGGCGTCTACCTGCCCCCCGTCTTTTTTAACCCTGAGTGCAAAGGTTTCCGGGTTCTTACCCAAAAACTGTCTGCTGAATGAAGGGTCGGTCATTTTAGTTCCCAGCCCTGGTGTTTCCTTGTGCTGAAGAACAGAAATATTATGGATAGATCCATCCGGAAGAAATCCGGCCATGATCTCGATATGTCCGCTGAAGCCTTTCTCTGTAAATGATTTAATGGCATATCCCACCGGTTGGTCCTGTTTATTCACCGTATATATAAAAACACCGTCTTTTTCCGTTGCGCCTGAAGATGGATCACTGTCAAATTCGGGCAACACCAGTTTTATGGCATTCAGCTCTTTTTGTTTCTGTGCCATTTCAATTGGCCCTTTTGTTTTTTGATATACAAGGGCTAATGCGGCCGACATGGCCATTGAAATAAGCACGAGCGAGAAGATCATGTTGATCAGTGTGGATTCGAGTCTTTTAGCCATGCTTCACCTCCTCTCCGAATCGCCTGGGTTTAATATATTTATTGATGAGGGGAACAAAAGCATTCATGATCAGTATAGCAAAGGAAACCCCTTCGGGATAGGCTCCGTAAACGCGGATGATCACGGTGATCAGCCCGATACCAACGGCATAAATGAACATACCTGTTTTTGTCATGGGGGAGGTTACCAGATCCGTAGCCATATAAATGGCTCCAAGCATAATACCTCCGGTTAGGATATGGAACACAGGGGAGGCATTTTTGGAAGGATCAGCAAGCCAGAGAATTCCGGTAAAGATAAAAATCGTGGCAATCATGGAAACCGGGATATGCCAGGTAATAATACGTTTGTAAAGCAACCAGAAGAATCCGATGATCAGGGCAACCGCCGAAACTTCTCCCAGGGAACCTCCCATTTGTCCCATGAACAGTTGCATGTGGTCAGGAAGCTGGTTCATTGCTTCAGGAACTGTCACTCCGCCGCGGACGGCCTCTTTCAGGAAGCCGAGCGGGGTAGCTCCGGTTGCGGCATCAACATATTGCAACCGCGAGGCAACCGGCAGGGGCCAGCTGGTCATCTGCACAGGGAATGATATCAACAGAAAAACACGCCCTACAAGTGCCGGATTAAAGGGGTTGTTTCCCAGTCCGCCATAGGTCATTTTTCCGATACCAATGGCAAACAGGGCTCCCAGTGCAACCATCCACCAGGGAAGATTGGAGGGCAGGTTAAACGCCAGCAGCAATCCTGTTACCATGGCAGATCCGTCACCAATACTGATCCTGGTTTTGAGAATAAACTGCTGGATGACCATTTCAGCCAACACACAGGATAAGATTGAAATGACGGTTACTACCAATGCACCCAGACCGAAAACATAAAGGGTGATGAGAAAAGCCGGGACCAGGGAGATGATCACGCCGTACATCATTTTGCTAACCGACTGTTCACTGGCAATGTGTGGAGAGGGTGATACGGTTAAGAGGTTGCTCATTGTTTTTTTCTTGTTCTGATTATTCTACCAACTTTTGATTTGCCCAGCCTGATAAAATCAAGCAGGGGCCGGTCGGCCGGACAGGTATAGCTGCATGAGCCGCATTCAATGCAATCCATCACATGTTCAGCTTCAAGCCTGTCAAAACTGTTTTTTTGTGCCAGTGGCATCAGCAGGTATGGTTCAAGTCCCATAGGGCAAACCGATACACACTTGGCGCAACGTATGCACGGCAACATATTCCGGCGGGCTGATTCCCCGGAGGCAAACAGTAAAACGCCCGATGTTCCTTTCATTACCGGAACTTCCGGATCGCTTAAGGCTTTACCCATCATGGGCCCGCCGCTGACGATCTTGCCGGTATCTCCGGGTATTCCGCCGGCAGCATTGATGACCGCGGATATCGGAGTGCCTATGCGTACCCTGAAATTAGCCGGCTGGCTTAACGTTTTTCCTGTAATGGTGACCACCCTTTCAAAAAGTGGCTTGTTTTTTTGTACTGCCTCATATACGGCGAATACGGTTCCAACATTGAAAGCAACAACACCAACATCAACCGGCAAACCACCGGATGGAACTTCCCTGCCTGTAATGGCTTTGATCAATTGCTTTTCTCCACCCTGGGGATACTTTACTTTCAGGGCATGTACCTTTATTCCTTTGTATTCGGCAGCCAGTTTTTCCATGAGTACAATGGCATCGGGTTTGTTATTCTCAATACCGATATGTGCCAAGGGTACATTCAGCGCTTTTTTAAGCAGCTGGATACCAACAATGATCTCTTCCCCTTTTTCAAGCATCAGGGAGTGATCCGAAGTAAGGTAGGGTTCACATTCCACACCATTGATAATAAGGCACTCAGCCTTCTTTCCCCTGGGTACCGTAAGCTTCACATGCGTGGGAAATGTAGCACCGCCGAGACCTACAATACCTGCTTCATTAATTTTCTTAATGATCTCCTCACCTGTTAGCTGAATATCTTTTTCAAGCGTGTTATCCCGTTTAATGGTTTCAATCCATTCATCCCCGGCAACATCGATAAAAACAGCCTGTTTCCTGTAACCGCTGATATCCGTAACATCATCTATTTTAGCTATTTTTCCGGATACGGATGCATGAACGTTGCTGGAAACAAATCCTTCTCCGGTGGCAATAAGCTGTCCGGTTTTAACCTCATCACCCTTATTGACGATTACTTTTGCAGGAGCACCCAGGTGCTGTGACAGCAAAATCGCAACCGAACCAGGCAGGGGTAGTTTCCGGATACCGTTATGGGCTGAAAATTTGTTCTCAGGAGGATGGATACCTCCTTTTTTGAAAGTTTTTAGCAAGTTATTCCTCTTTGTTAATCAGTTGAGTATTTATTGTTTCCGGTTGTTTTCTTATGGGTAGACCAAACTCAAGGATTGCATTGGTAGGACATTCCGGTGCGCACTTCCTGCACAACTTGCATTTAACGGAATCGATGAAGGCCAGGTTGTTTTTCATGACAATGGCATCGTGCGGGCATACCTTGAAACATTTGCTGCACCCGATGCAGGCTACCGAACAGTTTTTCCGCGCAACCCCTCCCTTGTCCTCATTCATGCAGGCAACATATATTTTTTTATCGCCTTTCCAGCGTTTGCGCAGTTCAAAAAGATCTTTAGGACATTCCTTTACGCACGCACCGCAGGAGGTACATTTCTTATCATCAACAACAGGCAGACCGGTTACCGGATCCATGTGGAGCGCATCAAAATTGCAAACCATAACACAATCTCCAAATCCAAGGCAACCGTAATTACAACCTGTTTCTCCGCCATATAGGGCTGAAGCAATGGCACACGACATGGTACCATCGTACTTGCTTATCTTTGGTCTGAATTCACACGTTCCATTGCATCGAAGAACCGCAACCCGGGCTTCCTGGGTGACAGCTTCCCGGCCAAGTACCGAAGCTATCCGGCTCATGGTTTCATTACCACCGACCGGACAAAACAAACCATCAAAAGTTTCGGCCTTCACCAGGGTTTCAGCAAAATTCCGGCAACCGGCAAAACCGCAACCACCACAATTAGCTGCTGGCAATTCGGCTTCTACCAGATCGATGTTCGGATCCTCATACACCTTAAACCGCTGTGCCACAAAATACAACACCAATGCAGCAACTGCACCCAACAGGCTTAAGGTGATTATAGTATATATTATTATGGAACTCATCTCATGCGTCATATTTGAGCGTAAAAGTAATAGTCCTGTTCAGATAGTTGCGGAAAAGATACAGGATAATGTAATAGGGCACCAGCGATCCCAGGGAAGCAATTCCTGCAATCCATTCCCTGATACCTACGGAGGTTGAGATTACAAGGACAGCAATGAACAGCAGAAAGGGTATCAGATAACCCAGGACAACTGCTTTATTGCCCATTCCGCGGGAAATGGCAATATTAACAGGGTCACCGGGAGACAGGGGTTGCGATTGATTATAAACTTCGATGATCCTGTCAACAGAGCCGAAAACACTGCACATACCTTTTGCATTGCAGCTACCACATGCAGCCTCCGGTTGAATCCTTACCTTAACCCGGTGGTCATTAATTTCTTCAACGATCCCCTTCTGTTCAATGCAGACGGAAACATCCATATCAGTAAAACTTGTCATTGAAAGCGCATAAAAATAGTAAGGTTCACAAAACAAAAGACAACGGAAATGTCATTATTGCGCAATTTAGTATGATTTTAAATAAGAACATCTTTACCTTGTGAATAACATTTTGCTTTTTCTATCAGTTTGTATTAAGTACTTCTTTAATTTTAGCAGCTCTTAGAAAGTTTCATTACGGCAATGACAAAAAATAACAGTACTGAAGTAAGCAAAAGCAAAAAAGGTAAAACGGGTTCATTTATAACCGATGATCGGTTTAAGGTAACCCTGGGCATCCTCATTTCGGGGTTTGGTGTGCTGCTGTTTATCTCTTTTGTATCCTATGTTTTTACGTGGAAAACCGACCAAAGTTTTGAATGGTCAAAAGTTTTTTCAAATCCGGAATATAAGGTTGAAAACTGGTCAGGTAAGCTGGGAGCCTATTTTTCAAATCTTTTCATGAATAAATGGTTTGGAATTGCATCCTTTGCCGTTCCTTTCCTGCTGATTCTCATCGGATTCAGGCTCATGCGGGTGAGAGTCCCCAATCTTTCAAAAATATTCAGGATTACTGTAGTCGGAATATTGCTGGTATCCATATGGCTTGGTTTTATCCTGGGTGATATGAATGGTCTGCTGGGCAGTGGCCCTGGCGGAAAGCACGGCCTCTACCTGAGCGAATGGCTCAGATCATTTGCCGGCCTGTTTGGAGCCGGACTGATCCTGCTGGCGGTGACCGCCATCTGGATGATATTTTCAAATATCAATATGCTGACCTGGCTTGGCAGCCTGTCCTCACTGTTTACACGCCTGCCCAACCCGGTGAAAAATGCCGGACCTGTAACAGGGACGAATGTTGAAAGGCAGCCAGACGGCGGGCATAAGGATTATAATGACCTTGTGTTTGAGACCGAATTCAACAGGCATGAACGTGAGGGCAAAGCAGTTCCGGTGACAGATGCTGATACAACCGGGGACGACATTGAATTGCTTGTTGAAACTCCGGACACGGTGAATGCTGCCGGCGAAGTTCCTGAAAAATATGAAATGCTCGAGGATTATGATCCTACACTTGATCTGCCACATTACCGTATGCCTTCGATCGACCTGCTGGAAAAACACGATACCGAAGCTGCAACGGTTACCAATGCGGAGCTTATCAGCAACAAGAATAAAATTGTAGAAACGCTGTCTCACTATAAGATCCAGATTGATAAGATCAAGGCTACCATCGGCCCCACTGTAACACTGTATGAGATTGTTCCGGCTCCCGGCGTGCGCATTTCAAAGATCAAAAGCCTCGAAGATGATATAGCATTGAGCCTGGCAGCCCTGGGTATAAGGATTATAGCTCCGATGCCGGGAAAAGGCACTATCGGTATTGAAGTCCCCAACCAGAATCCGGAGATTGTTTCCATGCGTTCGGTACTCAGTTCAAGGAAATTCCAGGAGAGTACCTTTGAGCTGCCTGTTGCCATGGGCAAGACGATTTCCAATGAGACCTATGTTTTTGACCTGGCAAAGATGCCGCATTTGCTGCTCGCGGGAGCTACCGGACAAGGCAAATCGGTTGGTCTGAATTGTATTATTTCTTCGTTGTTATACAAAAAGCACCCGTCACAGCTTAAGTTTGTGCTGATCGATCCCAAACGCGTTGAGCTAACTGCCTATACGAACCTGGAAAAACATTACCTGGCCAAGATCCCGGATGCCGAAGAAGTGATTATTACCGATACCAAAAAGGTGATCTATACATTGAACTCCCTCACCATTGAAATGGACCAGCGTTACCAGCTTCTTGAAAAGGCGGCAGTAAGGAATATCAGGGAATACAACCATAAATTCATAAAAAGGTCACTAAATCCGGAAAAGGGTCACCGGTACCTGCCTTATATTGTTGTAATTGTTGATGAGTTTGCCGACCTGATCATGACCGCCGGCAAGGAGGTTGAAACTCCGCTGGCCCGACTCGCACAGCTTGCCCGTGCCATTGGCATTCACCTGGTAATCGCAACACAACGTCCAACAACCAATATCATCACCGGGGTGATCAAGGCGAATTTCCCTGCCAGGATTGCTTTCCGTGTGACCTCCATGATCGACTCACGTACGATCCTTGATTCTCCGGGCGCCAACCAGCTTGTTGGCCGCGGGGATATGTTGTTTGCCCCTGGCAGTGATATGATCCGGATCCAATGTGCATTCATTGATGTCCCGGAAACTGATGCCATTACCAGGTTCATTTCCTCGCAGCGTGGTTTCTCGACCGCTTTGTACCTGCCTGAATTTGTTGACGAAAACGGATCACAGGATATGGGAGAAGTCGATCTGTCAAAACGGGATGGTTTATTCAACGATGCAGCCCGGTTAGTAGTAATTCACCAGCAGGGTTCTACTTCCCTGATACAGAGAAAATTTTCGATCGGCTATAACCGCGCCGGACGCATTATGGATCAGCTTGAAGCGGCAGGGATCGTGGGACCTCCGGACGGAAGCAAGCCGCGGCAGGTTTTTTATTCCGATGAATACAGCCTGGAACGGTTTTTGAATACAATACCTAAGAATTAGGTTTGAGGTTTGGGGTTTGAGGTTTGGGGTTTGGGGTTTGAGGTTTAAAGGTTGAGATGATGAAAAAATTGCTTTTTGTGTTAGGATTTTTATGGGTTTGCACGGTGATCCGGGCTCAGGATAGCCAGATAACACAGGATCCGGCAGCCGGGGTAATACTGGACCGGGTTGCTGCCAAAACAAGCCGGATGAAATCAATTCAGGCTGATTTTGAGCTTATTATCGAAGACAGGAAGGAAAAAACCCGGAATTCCGCTGCCGGAAGCCTTTTATTAAAGCAAAACAAATACAGGATAATTTCCGGGGGAAGTACCATTTTATACGATGGTAAAACCATGTGGACCTATGTGGAGGAAAATAATGAAGTAACTGTCACAGAGCCTGATATACAGGAAGGAGATCTTTTCAGCAATCCTTACCGGATACTTGCCCTATACAAGTCCGATTTTAAATACCGGTATGTGCGGGAAGTCACCCGGAACGGAACAAGGTATCATGAGATCGATCTGTTCCCGAAAAACCTGGATCAAAGCTATTCCCGCATTAAGCTATATACCGGCGTAAAGGATGACATGCCGCAAATTATCACTTCGGTCGGCAAAGACGGAATTGACTATACTGTTTATCTCAAAAATTTTTTACTCGACCGGGAAATCGGTGATGCCACTTTTGTATTCGACCCCGCCATGTATAAGAAAGTAGAAGTTATTGACATGCGGGGACTATGAGAGTGAAAAACTAAAAGTGAAAAACTAAAAACCAAAAAAGAAAGAGTGCTATTAGTTTATCAGTTTTCATTTTTCACTGTTCACTTTTCGTTATTAGTTTTTCACTACTACCGTTCTGCTGGCTCTCCCAACCTTATTAAAAGCTGCAAGCTTTATATTACCGTTGACTTCCACCGGTTCGCTGTAAACAGGGGAATCCTTGCCGGGTTCGGAACCATCCACAGTATACCGGATGATCAATCCGGGGAAATCCGTATTGGCATATAGTTTACCATTCATAATCCTGGCACCCGGAGGGGTAATGCGATAATTAAAGCCTCCGAATATGTAATCGAGCCTTGGGAATTCATAAAGGCCGATTTTGTTTGCAAATATATTCCAGGCAGCATCCGTTGCCTTGATCCTTGATCCTGTATTTTCAACCATTTCATATGCCGGTGCAGGGCTCCATGCTCTTTCAGCAAATCCCAGCAATTTTGGCAGGGCGGAATATTCCAGCATACCCTGATTTTTTAGGGTTTCACTCCACAATTCTGCCTGCAGGCCAATAACGTTTTTCCGTGCATCCGGTTTAAGCTTTTCCATGCCCCTGAACGCTGTTGACGGGTCAACCCGGCGTCCGCGGTGATCCCAGAGACTTGATTTAAAAACATCATGGGGTATGAAATCAAATGCTTTCCGGGTATCAACAAATCCCCCCCAGTAAAGGCCGGGTTCTTTTGGATCGGGATCATAGGCCAGGTCAAAATAAAAATTGTTTACATTACAGAGTATAACCGGGTATCCGGCATTGGCCAGTTTGTAACCCAGGTCCAGGTTGTCACCCAGACTGTTCCATACGAAGGGTATTACTTTTTGCTCAACAAATGCAGGATTCGGAATCCATCCGTTTTCAGAGATCAGCATGGCAACTTCTTCCCATCCGCCTATCGTAAGATCGTATTTTTTAAGCAGGTCAACCAGGCGTCCCAGGAAATAACCCTGCAGGTTTGCGGGATCGCCTATTTCCGGATGCTGCAGCAGCAGCCTGATGCATTCCGGAGATCGGGTCCATACGCCCCTGGGCACTTCGTCACCCCCGGTATGAATAAAATTAAACGGTACTCCGGCTTCTTCATAAACAGCCTTCAAATCCTTCACCACAGTCTCATAAAAATGGTAAGCTGATTCCAGAGCAACGCAAATTACATTATCATTAAAAACCTGGGCCGAAGAATATACCGAACTGTCATTGGGATCAGCAAGCCTGAATTCATTTGCAGCTTCGGTATTTCCTTCTGCCATGAACCTGCGGTAACGGTTTTCCATGGACTTGATGGCAGCCCTGGAATGCCCGGGTGCGTTAATCTCGGGAATTATATCAATATGTCTGTCCCTGGCATACTGCAATATCTCAACGAAATCATGTGTTGTGTAAAACCCGGTGCCGGTGGAATTTTCCTGATCGGCAAAAGGTCCCGAACCATACGAGGGCTGAATGTGACCGGCGTTGTCAAGCGTATGTGCGCGATTACTACCCACTGCCGTAAGCTCGGGAAGACTGGGAATCTCAATTCTCCATCCTTCATCGTCTGTGAGATGCATATGAAGGGTGTTTAACTTGTAAAAGGCAAGCAGGTCTATCAGTTTCAACACGGTCTCCTTTTTCGAGAAATTCCGTGCCACATCCAGGTGAAATCCCCGGTATGAAAACCGGGGTGCATCTTTGACAACGGCCTCACTGATGCTGAATGTTGTATTCCTTGTTTTATATGTTTCGGGAGGTAGAAGTGACAGAAGACTCTGAATGCCATAAAATACCCCGTCAGGGTCAGAACCGGTTATGGTTACACCCAGACCGGCTGCAACCTCGAGTTCATAAGCTTCCCGATCTGTTCCATTAACTACTGTTACTCCGGTTTTCAGAAATATGCCGTTGGCGTTTTCCCTGGTTCCTTCACGGATATCTGCACGCATACCGGTTAATTGTTCAAGGACAGCAGAGAGATATACCGCTTCGGCTTTACAGTCACCCTGATAATAAACAGGATCGGTGGTGGAAATTTCCACTTTTCCTTTTCCTTGAATATAGGAAACAGGGGTGGGTGTAATTCTGCCGGTAACATCAGGTTGTAACAGCGAAATACCTGCATTTGCGTCATAAACCGATTG
>Ga0209431_10002770_pt1 | contig 14125 bp, 13 predicted proteins | sample RifCSP13_3_FD_184021 | JGI IMG/M metagenome (GOLD analysis project Ga0209431, IMG submission 184021) | Soil microbial communities from Rifle, Colorado - Rifle CSP2_sed 13_3 (SPAdes) (version 2) | ecosystem: Environmental > Terrestrial > Deep subsurface > Rock core/Sediment | place: Rifle...
GGCATTGGTGTAGGAGTAGGCGTAGGTACAGGCACAACTGTTATAGGTTCAACATCATTTAAGTCGCCAGGATCACACATATCATCACCAAGTGATAAACAACACTCGACTTGACCAATTTCCGCACCCATAACATCTTGGGCCAAAACGACTACGAAAGCTTCACCTGCTCCATCTGTAGTATCACAATCAGGCCCAGTAGGCGAAATAAGGGTAAGAGGGGGATCGCTAACAACGAAACATAATTGTACCCCCTGACCCTGATTTGTTGAGCATGTACATTGGGCTTGGTCACCCTCGATTATCTGATCCGGGCATACAAGTGTTACTGTTGGACCCGGTGTTGGAGATGGAGTAGGAGTTGGACCCGGAGTAGGTGTAGGACTCGGAGTAGGTGTAGGACCTGGTGTGGGCGAAGGTGAAGGAGTTGGAGTAGGAACGGGCGCTATTTGATTAATTTTAACGGATACCTGAATTGTACGTTGTCCCACAGGTACGTTTGGACAAGATGGGTCAAAATCAAATGGATTGGGAAGAATGATAGTTGCCGTTATAGTCTGTATTCCACTAGAACCGTTTACAGTAGTATACAGTGTTTCCGCTTCGCCATTATCTTCTGCTCCACTCACTGGCGTTACTAGAGGATTAAGCATTCCTAAGGCAGGGTTACTGAGCGAAAAGCTCACATTCGTTCCAGGCGGAATTCCTATAGTTTGAAATACCAATGTGACAATGACTGGTAGTGTTATCCCATCATCAGGAGAGGTAGTAACATCCATATCCTCAGGGGGTATCATACCTACGGCATTTAGAAACATTGTAACAAAATCAGACTCGCTATCTCCATCCGGAGTAGTTATTTTGACCGCTACATTTAACGCTGCTACTGGTGGGTCACCTGAACTAAGTTGATCTGGTGTTCCAATAAGTATACCGGCAAGGTAATTAGCAACCGCCTGACCATCTACAATAATTACGTCACCGCCAAATACACATCCTGAAAGCAATTCTATAAGGTCAGACAATGTAATCTCAAATTCTATTGTCGAGCCATTAGGGAAAACCCCTGTAGTAACCTCTACGAGACTCTGATCAATAGAATTTCCAAAAATTACGACTGGTACACCGTTAACAAAAATTATTCCCGTATGAGCTGGATCATCGGAAGAGCCTTGATCTAAGCCATTAACGCAGTTAAGCCCAACAAACACCAAAAGCACAGTTAAAATCGATAAAAACTGCCTTAGCTTATTTTTGCTATCTGAGGTTTTTATCAGTCTTTTCACTAATTATTCCTCCATTAAAAAGAGATTGGTCTTTTTGGTTTTACTGTGCCCCTGCATTTACGCTAAACTGAAAATTATCAGGAGGAGAGCCATTATCAAGCGAGGCTTCAAAAACAGCCGGATCTACTATAACAACATCGGGGCCGGGAATAAGTATTATAATTTCAGCAATCCCGCGGTCATTACTGAGTTCAGTATAAGGGGAATCAACAAACGCCCCTTGCTGAAACCACTGTGATATAGGTGTAAGATCACAAGGATTCGGATTACAGTTACTATTGTCAACAAGCTGAAGAGCGCGAGAATCGCTTTCTCCATCCCCATCTGTGTCTACTACAAGAGAATTTTGGTCTGCAAACGATAAGGAAAATCTTACCCTAACACTGTTTAACGCGTTTCCATCAGGGTCAGTAACAAATGCCTGTATCCTGAACGTCGGCTGAAGGGACTCCGGTGGTATGGTAATATCATCAAGAGGATTTAGAATCGTTATAGTTGAGCCCTGAGGTGCAAAAGGGGGGTTTGGACCACAGCTTAGCGCTATTATAAGTGTCGAAATCACGAGTGCAGGGAATAAAGCAATACCCAAAATCTCGGGTTTTTCCATTTTGTTATTCCTCCTTTACTTAACTATCCTTGGGGTTACAAAGATTATAAGTTCCCTTCTTGAGTCTATATTCCGTTCGGTTCTAAATAGCCATCCAAGAAGAGGAATCCTGTTGAACCATGGGATTCCACGAAGAGATTCCGATGTTTCTCTTGTATAAATCCCTCCAATCACAATAGTCTCACCGTCTGATGCTATAGTCTGGGTTTCTGCCTCATTTCTTCTTATAGAAGGCTGTCCATTCGCTCCCGTAAGCGTAGGGTCAGGACGGTTATCCGTAACCTTTATATCCATAAGTATTCTGTTGTCATTTGTTACCTGAGGGGTAACATCGAGTGTGAGGTTAGCATCTACAAACTGGGTCTGGGTCCCTGCTGCAGAAACACTGAGGAACGGAATAGAAACGCCTTGCTCTATCCTTGCTGGATTATTGTTTAGCGTCAATACCCTTGGTGAAGAAAGAACCCTACCATCTCCTCTATTTTCAAGTGCCGAGAGCCTTATATCCAGATCAAAAGCTCCAGAAAGACTTCCAAGAACTATTCCTATCGCTCCACCCGACCCAGTACCAACAGCGGCAGGCAAGTCTACGATAAAGTTATTTCCCTGAGTTCCAAAAGGAGCCCCTATATTAGTACCGCCTGCATTAATACTGGAAGGAAAGGTTGCACCTGTTGGATTTCCTGTAGCAGCAGACGCTTTATAATCTACTCCCCACTGAACACCAAGCTCACGGGTGAAGTCGAGCGTTGCTTGAACGATGCGTGATTCTATCAACACCTGAGGAGTCCTTGTATCAAGGCTTTTTACGAGCTCCTCAATTTGCCTTACCCTACTTGCTGTATCTGTAACCAATATACTATTTGTTCGTGTATCAACCTTAATATCCCCTCTTTGGCTAAGAAGCGGGTCAGCAAGGGGTGTGAGTTCATCAGCAGTAGCATAGTTTATAAAAATTTGTTTTGTAATAAGAGGCTCAAGCTGTTCTTTTGATTGAGCAGCCGACCTGATTGCGATCTGCTTAGCTTGAATTGTCTTAAGTGGGGCGACCTTAATTACATTTCCTTCAACGACTGCGCCAAGAGTAGCGTCCTCAAGCACTATGTCAAGAGCCAAGTCCCATGGTACGTTCGAAAGTTTTAAAGTGACAGTTCCTTTTACATCCCTTGAAACAATAAAGTTAAAACCGCTTATGTCCGCAAGGATTTTAAGCACATCTCTCACATCAGCATCCTTGAAATCAAAGGAAACCAGCTGACCTCGATAGACCTTCTTTGCTCCTGGCGTAGTTGCGATACGAAAATCAAATGCATAGAGTGGACCCTCTGGCACCGGCTGTAACCCCTCGGTTATCTCCTCCTCTCCTTTGGGTGTTCCAATGTTGACAGTGATAAAATTTCCCTCCTGTTTAACCACAACAGGTGCATCTTCTTTGAGTTCCAAAACGATTATAACCCTCCTTGCTATAACTGGGTCTCTAAAGGAAGATATGAACCTTACGGGGCTATCAAAATCACTAACGTCCCTACTGACCTGAAATTCTTCAGGAAGGAAAACATCTTGAAGATTTATATTAAGCTTTTTTTCTTCTTTAGGAAGCTCCTCATATGTGACAGGAGCTGATGTTTTTATAGCTACTATTCCTACCCCCTCTTTTACCTCAAAACCTATGCTCTCTACAGTGTTCAAGGAAGCGCTGCCGGGCGCTCCAGATGGAAATGACTGAGTGGACGGCTGAGATTCTACCATCAGCGTTGTAGTGGGTAATACATCTCCCTCAATCACCTTTGGAGTATTTTCCTCTTTGTAGCTGGTATCCACTGTCTCTTTTGAAGAATTAGATTGAGTTGAAGGTTGAGATTCCGCTATTTGGGTTTTTTGAGGTGCCTTCGATTCCTCAACCTGTTTTGTTGCTTCTTCTTGCTTTATTACGGGATTGACAGCCTCTTTACTTGAAGAGGTTTGAATTGTAGGGTGGGTTTCTGGCGCTTTTATAGTAGTAGGTGGTGATTCCTCAATCTTTTCAGCGGGTTCCGCTTGCTTTGAATCAGCAGCAACACCTTCTATAGGAGCAGATTGATTTGAAGTAGGCTGAGATTCTTCCACCTGAGTTTTCTCTGATACCTTTATCGTTTCTTCTCCACTCTGTTTTGTAAATCTTAGGGTGAGTACATTATCCTGCTGATTAAGCTCAGTCCTTGCATCCTCCTTAAGTTCCACAATGACTATTACATCCCCTTCACCAGCAAGGTCTTTAAAGGTACTTATGAAGCTAACTGGGCTACCAAACTCATTTACGTCTCGCGAAACCTGAAATTCTTCAGGAAGAAAAACATCTAAAAGCTTTAAATTAAGCCTCTTTTCCCCTTTAGGAAGCTCTTCAAACTTTACTGGAACAGTTGTTTTTATTGTAACTATTCCAATCAAACCCTGAACCCCAAAACCAATGCTTTCAACCTTATTTGAGCCTGTAGCAATTTGCCGTTTGTTAGTAGAAGTCACAACTGAAGACTGAGACACAAATGACTTATTTGTTTTAGGAAGTAAAGGACTTTCTTTTACAGTTTCAGTATTAAATTCTGCGATAACACCATGGGTATCCTTATTATCGTTCGCTTGAGTAACTAATCCACTAGATTCGGAATTTAAAAAGGAAACTAAAGCAAAAAGAAAGAACCCAGCAAAAACTGCTTTCAGGATAAGTTTCATCCAACCATCCTCCTTGAGTTAAACTTCACTCCTGCTATTGCTCATTCTCCTTTAAACGCAAGGACTGATTTTACTGACTCGACCTTTTTTTGCCCGAACACATCTTCGAAGTAATTTTTTTCTTCAACCATGATCCCACTTTCTCTTACCTCAATAATCTTTCCCTGCCTGCTTCCTATTTCATCTCCTACCCCTAGAACATAAGTGTTTTTCTCAGGGTCAACAACCATTACCTTTGGTTGTTCCCCTACCCAAACAATACCAACCAATCTGAATTGTTCAAGCGGATACCTCTTAATGGGAGGAACCGATTTACCAACCTCGGTCTCCACCTCCTTTTTTTCAACAATCTTGATGAAGGGTCTAAATGGATCACGATTTACTGATGGCTTTTGTGTAGAGCCTTCTTGTATTGTTTTAAAATCGGTTGCCGACTTTTGATCTTCTTGAGCATGAGAAACAAAAACCCATAGGCCTATCAATAAGAACAAGATTAAACCCTTCCTGATGCCTTGTGCACCTCCGTTCATTCTTTAGGCTCCGTTTTCTTGGTTGCTTTTTTTCTTTTTGTATCCGTTTTTGTATCCGGTTGGACGGGCTGAGGTGGGAGAAGCCTAAACGTCACGGCTGTAAAGGCGGCATTAAGAACTATTTTCTGGCCTGTGCTTTTCTTTTTATCCTGACTGAGATTGAGGTCCCTAATATTTACAATTCTAGGGAGCTTAGAGACCCTGTTAAAGAACTTAGCAAGATCATAATACGAGGTGTAGACCTTCATTTCTATTGGAATCTCAGCGTATATAGTTTTTTTCACCTCGGGCTTTGGGGCGAAGGTATTAGACTCTAGACCTGAAGCTGATACAGCGGCATATATACTATCGATCAAAGTAGGAATTTCTTTCTCCTTGGGAAGCTTACGGGAAGCTTCTTCAAATTCCCTATTTAGCCTCTTAAACTCCTGCTCAAACTTTGGAAGCTCTTTTGCTATAGCTTCGTACTCCCTTAGTTTAGCTTCATTCCGTTGAAGTTCGTTTCTCGCGCTTTTCAGCTCCTCTGTCTTTGGAGACCAAAAGAAATACCAAAACACCCCACACATAATCACTATTATGCCAATTAGAATACCAAGCCTAACGTAGAGTCGCTGACGATTTAGGGCATCGCTTATATTTTCAATAATAGCCATTTTCACCTCTGAGCCTTTTGCTGACTTGGCTTCTTTACCTCAGGTATTTCTTGAGGTTTTTCCTCCGGCTTCACCTTGCCTGAATAATTCAATCTGGACTCTATTACAAAAGCCTTCAAAGGTAGTTGCTGTATTTCTTTTGTATTGATAACCTTTAGCTCAACATTTTGGAAATAGGGAAAGGATTGAAGCCTTTTCATAAAATCTGAAACTGTAAGCTCATCCCATGCAAAACCCTCCATCTTCGCTGACGAACCTTTCTCCGATAATTTATCGATCCAGGCCCTATTAGGAATAGCCTTCCCTAGAGCCTCCATAACGTAAAGAGGACCGGTGCGGTTTTCCTCAAGAACTTTTATAACCTCGATCTTCTCCTGTAATTCTTTATTCTTGGCTTTAAATTCTTCAACCTTTTTCTTCACATCCTCAAGTTTCAAAATACGTGCTTTTACGTCAGCAATCTTAATGTTTACATCCTTTATTTGTTTAATCCGCCATAATTGTAAGGCTACAAGCAAGATAAATACAGCTATTATCGCAATAACACCTATAATCAGGTCTCTAAGACCCTTTATTTCTTTTCCTTCTTTTACGGGAATAAGGTTTATTTTTATCATTTATCCCCTTTTCTCCTTATCGCAAGCCCTATAACAACACCCATCTTCGGTGATATATCAAGAATATATTCAGGGTCGAAATCCCTCACATCGTGGAGTATATTTTTAAAAGGATTTACCATCTCCACTGAGGAACCTATTCTTTCTTGAAGCTGCTCTTTTATGTAAGGAACCTTCGAAGATCCGCCTCCAAGAAAAATCTTCCGAACCGGTTCTTTTAGTGATGTAGCGAAAAAGTCAATAGTTCTTTCTATCTCTCCACAGATTAATTCAGTAAAATCACGCGTTATCCTATCAAGTTCCTTAGAAACTCCGGTGAGCCCAAGAGAATACTTCATTTTCTCAGCCTCATCGTAGCCAATGTTAAACTCTTTTTGTATCCACTCCGTAAATTGCCTCCCTCCCGCTGTAATATCCCTAGCGAATATAGAAACCCCGCCCTTTAGAATATTGATATTTGTCACGGAAGCTCCAATGTTAATTAACGCGGTAACTTCATCAGTTACGGGGTAGTTAATTTCAAACATATTCTCAAGGGCAAAGACATCCACATCAACCACAACAGGATTGAGCCCAGCTTCGTTCGTAACGGCTATATAATCCTCTGTTATATCCTTTTTAGCAGCTACAATTAATACATCCATATTACCTTCTTGACTTTCTCCGGGAAGAATCTGGAAATCATAATTAACATTATCAATACTATGAGGTATATTCTGCTCAAGCTCCCAAGGAATAGCCTCACGCAACTCCTTTTCACTCATTTGAGGAATACTCACCTTTTTAATAATAACGGAGTGTCCAGAAATCGAGATTGCAACGTCCTTTGTTTTAACTCCAAGATCCTTCACAAGTGTTGAAATCGTTTCTACCACAGCGCCTGAATTGATTATAACCTTGTTAACTATAGCCTCAGGAGGCAGCAGGCTTTCTCCTATGTTTTTAAGTTGATACCCGTTTCGGGCCTCCCTTAGCTCTGCAAGCTTAATCGCACTAGAACCGATATCGAGTCCTACAATCTCTTTTTTTCCGAAAACCAAACTTACCTCCTATTGTTGCTTATTTATTACGTTACCTTACCCAAACCTCTTAGAGCAAATAATTACCCTTAAATCTATAAATGTATGTAATAATATAGCATTCTCGGAAGGTATTATTTGATTAGTCAAGAAAAGCCTATCGGCCCCATCCTCTAAGGTATTAGTGCATAGGAGTTTTTCCATTTATCTCCGGTTACAAAAAACCAACTCCTTGATTGCTCTTAAATAACCATTAGATATTCACTTACTTCAAGTACTTTCGATTCTTGGCTTCAATCTTATCTGTATTGTATCTTATTTCAAAAACTCTATTGTTGTCAATACCTATACTTAAAAGTATTATTCAGACAGGTAATACCTACCTTGCATAAGCGGTAGTGGTTAGGTAGAATTTCCCCCAATTTATTACTAGGTCTTTATAAGCTTCAATTTTTACCTAATCCGTGAGTTGTAATATACTGAAAACATTAAAATGCCCGGATAGCTCAGTCGGTAGAGCAGAGGACTGAAAATCCTTGTGTCGGCGGTTCGATTCCGTCTCCGGGCATGCTTATTTTCTTTACAAAAGTGAGTCAAGACAGGGAATTATAACACTTTTCATCATGTTATTGGATTTATTTTTTCCTAAATATTATAAAATAAGCTCAATTGACCTTAAACAACTAGAAAATAACAGGACAGGTTTTATGGATTCACATTATTCAATAGGCTTTCTTTATTCATTTCTTTCGGTAAAATTCAAAAAAAGAATGTTTTTTCAACACAAATTTATTAGTTCCCCAAGGTAAAATTCCTGTGTAAACTTCCACATTGTTCACAGAGTAATATCACACATTTATACAGATCCTATCAGCCTTCTTTTTGTAACTTCCTTTAACGACTAAATATTATGGATATTGACTCAGTATAAATATTGCAAGCATGACTAAATAAACACTTCACAGGCGTGAAACTAGGTGATGAAGATTCCTTTTATCCATACTCATAGCAGCAGGGTTGACCCTTATTGGTATATACGCACCTGCAGGAATAAGACACTGTAATAATCCGATAAAGAAGTAGAGCACAAGTCTAGCAGATCAGGCGCAATCCAAGATTCAAGGTTTGGTTCTGTACAATCAATACCCCTGCAGCAAGCTGCAGGGGTATGGTCTTAAAAATATAACGTTATAGCTGTCATTGCGAGGAGCAAGTGAGCCGAAGCGCTGAGCAAAGCGAAGGGGACGAAGCAATCTAAAATGAGAGATTGCTTCACTTCGTTCGCAATGACAATACACTTTTGTGGAAACCCTGTAGCAAGCTACAGGGAATTCTCAAGCTAAAGGCGATTGCTTGAAGCTCAAGGACCAGCAGGTAAAAGCCATATCATTCAGGCTGATGACCCTAAGACCCTTAAAGGAATCAGGATCGGTGATAATGTAAATGTAAACATCGAAGAAGAAATTGCTGTTTCAGTTGAGAAGATTTAAATCATCTATCGGAGCTGAGTTATCTATCTATGTACAATAACCATGTATTTTGAATTCAAGATCAGAAGGGAAAAATTTTAGATAATATTTCCCAACCTCATTTAAAAGACTGGTCAAGGTATTGAGGAGCAATTTAGTATTCAAGAATCCACAATACCGGAATTTCAATTGCAACAAAATCCCTTGCTATTTTATAGAATTGTTATAATATTTATAGTAATTTTTTGTATTAGGAAGGAAATCTTGATTCTCCGGAGGTCATCCAATGAGATTTGGCGACTATTTGAAAAATAAAAGGAGACAAAAGAATACCACCCAAGAAGATCTCGCTAGGGCGCTTGGCGTCTCAAGCGTATTTATTCATCAACTTGAAACAGGAAAGGTTGATGCACCATCCTTAGAGAGATGTAACCAGATAGCTGATATTTTAGAAGTCACAATTGATGAGCTATGGAATGTTGCTAAGAAAGAAAGACTTAGAAGATTTATGGAAAGAGAAGGCATCACTGAGGATGATTTCGAGGTTCTTACTGAGGGAGAAAGAACGCTTATAAAACTTTATAGAAGCCTTGACGAAGATTCAAGACGCGATTTTGGAGGAATGGTATACATGCTTCTGAGGCGCTCTCAAGACGAAGGCGTTCAGGAAATACTCGAAGAGTTTATGAAATGCGCTTAAAAAACAAATTAGGAACGATAGCTACAGCACTTGGAGTAGAGCTTTGTATCTTAGCGTTTGTTGGACTTGTATTTCTTTTCCAGTTTGACAAGGCGAAGGTAGAGCTTGTCAATAAAACGAAGGCTATTTCTGAAACTATCGGTGAGCAGGCTAGCAGTTTTTTTTCACAGAGAATGAAAGCGGGAACAAGCGATGAGTTCTTTCAATTCCTAGATCAAAGACTCGGAAGAAAAAAACTCTTCAACACATTCGATGTGGCACCAAAGTTCTTCAGCGTTGTTTTAAGACGTGATGTCGAAAGTGGAAAGGTAGCAGATGATATTAAGGACGATTTTTACCCTAAAAAGGGATATACCGTATCAAACCAACATGGAATGATATCGGTTTCCGTTCCTTTTGCCATTCAAGGTCAATCTGAGCCCTTCGGAATTGTAAAAATTGACTCCGACACCCAAGCAATTAGGGCAAAAGTACTTGCCGACAATTCCCTTTTATACGCCGCTATTCTTGTAGTTCTTAACAATCAGGTTTTTATACTTTACCTCCTACTAAGGAGAAGAAAGGAGGTTATCTTTGAAAAGGGATACCTTAGGGAGCATTCCGTAGGTGCACTGAAAATCATGTATAGAGTTCTAGGCGATATAATACAAGATCACGAAGGCGCTGGAGAACCAAGCGCGAAACAAGGAGAAAGCAAGAAGGTAATTTCAATTTCAGAACTTGTTGAAAAAAGAAAGAAATGAAGAAAGTTCTTATATTATTGCTAATAACCTCGTTACCCCTATTTTGGGCATGCGCTGGCCCAGATGAAACTGGGTCTGTAAGCCTAGATGGGCCGATCCTAGAAAGCATAAATCAAGAAGGCAACCTCGAATTCAACGGTGCTGTAGTTAATTCCGGAGACACACCAGTTAACTTTGTCGAAGTTGTTTTGATACTAAAAGACGAAGACGGAAAGGTCGTCGAGGCAAGTTTCACATCGGTTATTGGAGAAGATACCCAGAGTCTACTCCAGCCATCTGAAAGAGCCTTCTTTACTATAACTGCAAAATCAGACCCGAAAAGAATAGCGTCAAAAGAGGTAGAAATCTTTTCTGAAGAAGCTTCAGACCTACCACCTTCTTCGTAGCAATCATCTAGAGATACATCCACTCACACGAAATAATTATTAGAGGATCCGAGAATAACCTTGTTTATCGAATCAACATGTCTCAAGCTCAGAACTACAAGATCGGTTTATTTTTCATCGAGGCAGATATAACGATGTTCATTAACTTCAATCATTATTATCCGATTCAACTGAGTTTATTAAACAGTTAAACCGGCATGTATTTTTTAAGTTGTCATTATTAAAAGATTATTTCTTATCAGAAGGTTACGTACTACTGAGCTCAAAAAGATGTATGATTACCTCAATACGACTATCTTCTTTAACTCCTTCTTTGACACCGAGGCCAGCACTCGTCACCTTAAATCTTTGGGGGGAAATTCCTTTGGAAACTAGATAGTTCTTTACAGTTTCGGCCTGGGTCTCCCCTATTTTTATATTTTCGTCATCGGAGTTCTGCTCACTTGCATATACTTCGATGGTCACTGGAAGATTTGAATATCCAGCCAAAACACTTGCCAGTGCATCTAGAGAAGGAAATGCATCAAATAGAATGGTTTTTCCTGAAGGAGCAAAGACACCATGAAGGTTAACTTTTACACCATCCTTCAAAGGCTCCGTTTTTGCTCCGTATATCCTGGAAACCCTGTCTAAGATACCACTTCTGAGCTCAAATTTTGTCTTTGATCGCTCGTATGCTATTTCAGCTAGGTCTATGGCCTTCTCACCAAGCTCAATAGATTTTTTGTATTCACCTAAAGTTAAATCCTCCTCTGCCATACTGTAGGTTTGACGCGCCTCATCAAGTGCTTGGGGATTAAAATCTTCGGCAGACACACCCTCAGCGGCATTTATTCTCTCTGAAGCCTTCTCAAGCGTATCAAGTGCGGTCGAAAGCATTCTATCCTGAGAAATAGCCAGTTTTTCTTTAATTTCCCCAAGCCTAGTGACGTTTTTTCTTAACTCCCCCTCAAAGTTTTTCTTTATGGAACTTGTCTCATCTAACTGAAACTCTATTACCTGAAGCTCATTCTCATAGGTTTTTTTTCTTGATATTGATATTGCAGTCTTTGATCTTATTTCAGAAATCAGTCGAAATTCCTCTGCCCTTTCATCATTTCCATTCTTAAGTTCCCTCTCTGCTTGCTCATAGAAGAACTGCGCCTCCTTCATAGCCTGAGGAGCATATGCTCCACCACCCTGCCTTTTCGCATCTTCCAAAAGATTGTACGCACTCATAATATCCTTGACAGTAGGTGCTGCCTTAGATGCACTAGCTAAGGTAAGAGTAACGATAAAAAGAATAACGATTCTCATTTATCCTCAAACCCCTTAATTTCGTTTTCAACTTCTTTATTTATCGCTTTTAATTCTTCTGTTTGACTCCTGATTTTTTGAAGAAATTCCTTCTTTTCTTCAACCTCTCTTTTGACCCTCGATTCCTCTATTAGAGCGTTTAGGTACTCAACTTGATAAGAGGCCTTTTCCATTATTATCTGTGTAACCCCTGGCCTACCAGAGTTAAAAGATTTCTTTGCTTCCTCAATCCACTCCGATGCTTTATTAACCTCTTCAGTAGGAATCACGGTTGATTTACTTTGAATACCAGAAAGTTTTATCTCCAGGGCTTTTATTTTGCTTAGTGTCTCCTCATCATTCCCTTTAGACTGAGAATAAGAAAATGAAAACAACAAGAATAAAATCGTTGTTGCTATAATAGTCCTCATTCCAAAAAGATAAAGTCTAATATAAATTCTAATTTTTTGGCACCTTTTCCAAAACGCTTAAATACAGTAACAATGCAAATAATTTTATAAGATACTATATTCAATAAGAAAATTGGTCAAGATAGAGCATGCGTCGTATATAATAACTTAATATTTTTAAAATTTTTAATATCACTCTAGGCATTTCACATTAATAGTGATAAAATAACGGTGGCCATGGTATTGAGAAAGGTTATTTCGAAAGTGGTTTTTTCTTTTGGAATGCTTTCTCTTTCGATAATTCCAATAGCGAATTCATCTTATGCGGATTTTTACTCTTACGTAGATCAAAAAGGCGTTCATCATTATACAAACATCCCCCCAACAGATAAAAGATATAAACTTAAATGGAGAACAAAGAAAGCGTCTGTAAAACCAAACGGCATTTATGCCTACTCGAAATCCTATGAGGAAGAGATTCTAAGAGCCGCAAAACGCCATAACTTAGACCCTGATCTTGTAAAGGCTGTAATCAAAGTAGAATCGAACTTCAACTCAAGTGCAATTTCACGAAAAGGTGCTATTGGAATTATGCAGCTTATGCCAGATACTGCAGACGATTACAATGTAAGCAACCCATTTAATCCAAAAGAAAATATTGATGGTGGCACGAAATATTTAAAGAAGCTCATGGAAATGTTTAGCGGTGATCTCGAGCTTGCCCTAGCCGCTTACAATGCAGGTGAAAACGCTGTAATAAAATATGGATTCAGAGTTCCTCCTTATAGTGAAACAATTAATTATGTCGAAAAAGTTTTAATGCATTATAACAATTTAAAAGAAAAATACTAAAAGTATATGGAAAACCTTGAATCAATTGAGTACTCTGTTTTATAACAGTTTTCAATAAAATGTAACAAGAGCGGTTAAATAAGAAAAATAGTTCCGCTCTTTATCATTGAGTTAGTAAACAAATGTTTTTTCTGTTGACCCTGATTATAAATTGTGATAGTATTAATGAAAATAACGCCAAGGAAGGGAGCTAATGTTCAAGATCGGTGATATAGCCGTTTACCCAGTTTATGGCGTTGTGATGGTTAAAGGGATCGAAGTTAAGGAAATATGCGGTACTAAAAAGACCTTTTACATTTTTAAGGTCGTAGACAGTGATGTTACAGTAATGGTGCCTACCGATAACACTCATACTGTTGGCGTAAGACCTATAATCTCAAAAGCGGAAATCCCAAGAATCTATCAAATACTTAGAACAAGAAAAAGAACGAACAATTCAACAAACGGTCATAAGAGTTGGAATAAAAGATACCGTGAATACGCCGAAAAATTAAAGAGCGGAAACATATTCGAGGTAGCCCAGGTATTAAAAGACATATACCTTCTCCAAAATGAAAAAGAACTTTCTTTCGGAGAAAGAAGAATAATGAATGCCGCACGCACGCTGCTTATTAAAGAAATCTCAATTTCAAAGGACTTGGAAGAAGAGTCAATTGCTGGAGAAGTTGAAAAACTCCTTGTCGAATAAGTAGAATTCTTGTAGTTACTTTTCTTGATCCCTTGAATCATGCCAAAAGATATCGTTGACATAAAAGCTGCCTTAAGGCTCAAGGGCTTTTCTTTTCGTATTTCTTCCCGCGTAAAAGGTATAAAAGCAGGAATTCATAAAAGTCAGCATAAAGGGATAAGTCCGGATTTTCTTGAATATA
>Ga0209431_10002771_pt1 | contig 14125 bp, 14 predicted proteins | sample RifCSP13_3_FD_184021 | JGI IMG/M metagenome (GOLD analysis project Ga0209431, IMG submission 184021) | Soil microbial communities from Rifle, Colorado - Rifle CSP2_sed 13_3 (SPAdes) (version 2) | ecosystem: Environmental > Terrestrial > Deep subsurface > Rock core/Sediment | place: Rifle...
GGTCATCCAGTTGGGCGTGGCCTAGATGCGCATCGGCCTCATCTCCGACACCCACCTGCTCATAGAAGAGCTGCCGGAGGAGATCATGCGCGCCTTTGCCGAGGTGGACCTGATCCTCCACGCCGGTGATGTCTACGCTGAGCATATCCTCGAGCGGCTCGAGCAGATCGCGCCGGTGCTGGCCGTCGAAGGGAACGGCGACCGGGGCCGTAGCTACCAGAAGGACGTGCCACCCGCGCGCGTCTTCAGCCTCAACGGCCTGCGTGTCGGTATGGTGCACGAGCTCATCCAGACGGGCAAGCCCACGCAGCGCACCCTCGACGACGTCATCGAACGGCTCTTCGGCGAGGTGCCCGATGTCTTCGTCTTTGGCCACACGCACGTGCCGTTCCTCGACACCTCGCGGCCCGACTTCATCCTCGTGAACCCGGGCAGCACCACGTACCCGTTCAACCGCATGCGGCAATTGGGCCATGTCGGCCTCATGGAGGTCAGCGAGGGCCAGACCGACCTGCGCATCATCGACCTCAAGGAGCTCACGGACGGCCGCAGCGCATAGAGGCTACCTTACGGCGCAGCGGTCGTCAGCCGTCGCAGAGACCAGTTGATAGGAGGAACGCGATGCCCCGCCTCCAGATCCAGCCCGACGTTTCACTCGCCTACGAAGAGAAGGGAGGCGGCCCGCTCTTCATCCTGAACCATGGCCTGGGCGGCAACATGCAGGGGCTGAGCGCCCACCTCGACTTCTGGGCGCCGCACTTTCGGGCTGTGGCCTACGACCAGCGCGGCTGCGGCGCCTCCGACCGACCGCAGCGGGACGATGCCTACTCCTTTGACCAGTATGGCCACGACCTCGCCGCCCTCATTCGTGGGCTTGGCGCCTCCGAGGCGGTCGTCTACGGCGTGTCTTGGGGTGGCTACGTGGCTCTCAAGTTTGCCGTGCTGTACCCGCAGATGGTGCGGGCGCTGGTCCTCGACTCCACCTCGAGCGAGGTGAACCAGCAGGCCGCCGCCAACTGGTACAACCGCGGCAAGGTCGTCCTGGAGCAAGGACACGACGCCCTGCAGGGGCTGGCGCAGGCGCCGGCCTTCCCCGGCAACGCCAGCGCCGTAGCGCGTCCGAGGCAGCCTCTGACCGCGGAGCAGCAGGCTCAGCGCGCCGACCCGCGGGCCTATTTCGCGCAGGCAGCGGCTATCGCCAGCACGTACGAGCAGCCACTGACGCCCTTCCTCAAGGGCTTCCAAGCGCCGACGCTCATCCTCGCGGGCGGACAGGACCGCACAGCGGGCGCCGGCGGCTCGGTGAAGCTGAGCCGCGTCCTGCCGAACGCGCGATTGCACATCCTGGAGGAGGCGGGACACGGCGTCATGGGCCAGCGGCCGGACGAGGTGCGCCCGCTGATGCTCGACTGGCTGCGGGAGGTCGGGGCGCTCGAGAGCAAGGTGACGGCGTAGGCAGCGGTCGGGCTCCTGAGGGCGACACGACCAAGATAATCACCCCCCACAGGCTGTGAAGGGCCTTCGAGACCTGCGCCCGTTCGCGGGCGCTTCGGCGGTAGTCTTTGCTGTAATATCCTTAGCCTTCGCGCTTCGTCTCAACGCCCTTCATGCCGAGGAGCCTGGGCCAGATGGGCATCTCTCGCTGGCGCTGGCCAGGGAGTCTTTACCCTTAGCGCTGAACTTCCTCCTCCGCGACCCGCATCCGCCCCTGTATTACCTGGCTCTCAAGGCCTGGCAGGCGGTTGCCGGCGACAGTATCTACGCTGCCCGGTGGCTCAGCGTCGCCTGCGGGCTTTTCTCGCTCAGCGTGGCGGGCCGACTGGCGCGCATCCTTGCGGGGCCGCGGGCTGCGGTCGCGACGGTGGTCTTGCTCGCCTTCGCCCCGATGCACATTTTTGCCTCCGCCACAGTGCGCGACTACGCAGCGGGCTTCGCCCTTTCGCTCGTTGCTCTGTGGCTCTATCCGCTCTCACGGCCCGATGGTCGCGGTCGGCTCGTTTATGTCATTGGCTTGACCCTAACGACAGCTGCTGCGCTGCTGACGTGGTACTTTCACGCCGTCTTCGTTCTGCTCCAGGCTGTGGTTCTTGTGGCCGAGCGCCGCCATTGGCGACCGGTGCTTCTGGGCCTAACCAGCGGCGTGGCGATTGCGTTGCCGTGGGTCGTTGCCTCGCTCCGCTATCTCTTTCCTCAGTTTACGAGCAGCCGCCATGCCTTCTCGGGCGCGGTCATAAGCCCCGTACCTTTGGATGTCTTCGCCGCATGGGTTACCGAAGCAACGCTCGGTCGGTGGCCCGATAGCGCCGACGGCCGGCTGTTGGTCATCGCGCTTGTGGCAACGACGTTGAGCGGGTGGGGGCTCCTTGTCTTCAAGCGGGCCTGGATGGCCCTGGCCATGGTGGCTGGCGGCAGCGTCGTTGCCCTCGGCGTGGCCTACATGGCGGTCACGCGGTGGGCCGGCCCTTTCCCGGGGAACCGCGCTGCGTTGCCGGCGGCCTTCTTTCTCCTGCTCAGCGGAGCGTTGGGATGGAGCCGGCTGAACGCTGGCCGATGGAAGATTGGGGCTCTCGTGCCGGTGCTTTATGTCGTGCCGATGATCGTCTCATACCAGTACCAACTCGGGCCATTCCCTTACGCGCAGTTCCCTGCGATCAGAACCCTACCCCGATGGCTGCAGACGGAAGATGCCGTGCTGTTCACGGACCTTGCGTGGCAAGAGATCTTCACCAGGACGCACGGGCGCTCGGTGCGCACTTACGCTGTGCACTACGTCGGCACCCACTCCTTCATCGACGAAGCCAGAATGGCCCTGGAGCGGGCGTGGCCGGAGCTCGTCGCGGCCAACAGGGTTTGGGTGGTGAGCAACGGGCCCGAGCAGTTCGAGGCCGAAGCATTTCTCATGCAGCGCCTCCTCGAGGTTCACCCGCTTGGCCAGGTCGACGTGCTCGAGGATGGGACGATCCTGAGGCGTTACGGGCCAGGGCCGGGGCCTCCGCCCGGCCCCGTGGGGGCGTTGTTCGATGGCACCTATCTGCTCCAGACGGCGAGCCTTCCGACGGCGGCCGCGTCGGGGGAAACCTTGTCGGTCCTGTTGACCTGGGAGCGGGTGGGCGAGAGTCAGGGCCATTACTCGGTGTTCGTGCACCTGCGCGATCATAATGGCCGCACGGTTGCCCAGGGAGACAGCTGGCCCAGCCAGGGGCTGCGGCCGACGGGCACTTGGGCGGTCGGCGAGCGAGTGCGTGACCCGCATCTTGTTCCGCTGCCGCAGGACTTGCCGCCCGGCAGCTACCATCTCGTGGTCGGCCTCTCCAGCGGGCGAGGGCGTCTGCCAACGGTTTCTGGTGACAACGAAGTGATCCTGGGTCAGGTGCTGATCAGTCCCTGAGACGACGGGCGCCCGGGTGCTCCTCAAGTCAGGAAGGCCGCGATCATCCCCACGAGGAAGATGCCGTCGTAGACGCCAGCGCCGCCGATGCTGAGGACGCCGGTAGAGGGAAGCAGCTCTCGCAGGCGGAGCAGGTCAGCGCTGCCAAGCCACCTTGACATGGGTCGCCACACTGCTAGACTGCCCTCATCTCACTGTAAGGGGCGGGAACTATGTCGGTCGTTGTGCGGATGTACTTCACGATCACTCCTGGCAAGTACGAAGAGGCGAGCAGCCTCATGAAGCAGATCATGGACCTGAGCGAGAAGTATGGTTTGCCCCGAGGGCGGGTGCTCACCGGCCACTTCGTCTCACCCGGCCAGCCCAACTGGCAATGGGAAGCGGAATACGCTAGCGTCGCTGACGCTCAGGCGGCGATGGACAAGTTCGATGAGATGCCGGAGATGGCGACCATCGGACCGGCGACCTTCGGCGTGTGGAACCAGCAGGGCATCGAGGTCTACCACGTCGTCGACTTCGATTAGGAACCCCTGCAGGGAATTCGACGCCCCCGCCAGAGCGGGGGCGGTTCGTTTGGGTCTTTCGCTGAGTCCCGGCTACAGTAGGTAGATGAGCACAACACCGTCCATTACCGGCTTGACCCGTGGGGCCTCGCGTTCTTGGACCAGCGTTCCCGCTCCCGCTCTTGCAGTCGCCATCGTGGCTGTCGCGTTCGCGTTGCGGGTGTACCGGCTTCCGGTGCTGCCGCCTGGGCTGAACGGCGATGAAGCATGGAACCTCATAGACATCCTGGAAATGCAGGACACAAGGCGGTTCCCCCTTTTCTTTCCCAATAACTTCGGTCGTGAGCCGCTCTTCATCTATGTGCAAGGAGCGATGTCGCTCATCGCTGGCGCCACAGCATTCGCCGCCCGTCTTACTTCAGCCTTCGTCGGGACCGTCACCGTTGCCCTGCTCTACCGCTTCGCGAGCCGCCTTCTAGGCCCAGGCTCTTGGGCCCCTCTGGTAAGCGCGTCGGTGCTTTCCTTGACGCTTTACCACGTGGTGGCGAGCCGCGTAGGGCTGCGCGTAATCAGCACCCTTCCGTTCACCATCGCGAGCCTTTTTTTCTTCTGGAATGCCTACATCGACGGGCGGTGGCGCTCTTTTCTCTTTGGCGGTTTCTTTCTGGGGCTAACTCTGCAGACCTACTTGTCCGCGCGCCTCGTGCCGCTGGTGCCTCTCGGCATGCTGGCGGTCGCGCTCCTGCAGGGCTGGCCGCTGCCCTCCGGCATGTGGCGCAAGACTCTTGCTGCGGGTGTTGTGGCGGCCTCACTAGCGGCGCCACTTGTCTTTCTTGCGGTCCAGGACCCCTTCGCCTTTCGGTACCGAGCAGAAACAGTTGCCGTGTCGCCGACGACAGCGGTCAGCGAAAACCTCGGTCTGGTAGCGGGCATGTTCGTACTGAAGGGCGACGTCAACATAAACCACAACCTTCCCGGGCGCCCCGCATATGATCCAGCGTTGGGCGCCCTCTTTCTAATCGGTCTAGTAGTCACCTTGGCGGGAGCAATAGGCCCGCTTCGTCGCCTCCTGCGTCTTTCCGAGTCGTTTGGGCGGCCGTCGGCCCTCGTGATGATTTGGTTCGCCGTCATGCTTGTCCCAACTCTGTTGAGCGATGGTGCGCCTCATTTTCTGCGGTCTATGGGGGTTGCTCCTGCCGCCGCGGTCCTGGCCGGCTTTGGAGCCGAGGCGCTGCGCCGGCGAACCCGGGCCGCTTGGCGACCGTTCGTCTTCGTGGGGCTCGCTGGCTTGCTGTTCTTTGGGGCATGGGCGACTACTCGAGCGTATTTCGTTGCCTGGGCGCAGCACCCCGAGCTACCGTATGCCTTTAGGGTTCCTGTGCTAGCGGTGGCAGATCACCTTCATCCGCGGTTGCTGAGCCATCCGATCGGGCTGGACGCTGCCTCCTCAGAAGACGGCACTTTTCAATACGTCTTGCGCCGAGTACTCAGTGACGCACCACCGCCTCGCCTGCTCGATCTCAAGCACGTTTTCGTCGAACGGAACGGCAAAGCCGTTTACCCGAGCGACATGGAGTACGTCTTCTTTGTCCACGAACCACTGAGCTGGGGACGACTCTTTCCTCCGTGGCTCCGCGACGGCACAGTAATCTCGTTGAAGCCCTTAGGGGAGGCGCTCTCGTTCCGGTTGCCCAGCTCGCTTGCCGCGATCCCAGACCTTGTGTTCCAACCGCCCACGGTTGCTGAGGCGTCCTTCGCGAGGACGCTGGCTTTGACGGGAGTGTCCCTGGCGAGAGCGCCAGCAAGCCCGGGCGAGGCCGTCCTGACTGTCTTGCGCTGGCGCGTCCTGCAAACACCTCCCACCGACTACCACCTCTCAATGCGCGCCCTAGACGCGCAGCGGCGGCCTTGGGGGTTCTTGGATGAGCGGCTTGGCGACGGGTTTCCGGCCTTCGCCACCACCAACTGGCTTGCGGGCGATACGGTCTACACCGCGCATTGGCTGACCTTGCCGCACGACGCTCCGCCGGGCCGCTACAGCTTGGCGATAACAGTCTTCAGTCTGGACCCGCTGCAGAACCTCACCGTCGAGACGCCTGCCGGACCCCGGGGCGACCTGCTGGAGATCGGCGAGGTGGAGATGGCGGCGCCTTCGCCACTGGCGCTGGGCGCGATGCGTCCGACTGCGCCGCTGGACCACCGCTGGGCCGGGTTGCGCCTGTTCGGGTACAGCCTTGATCCTGTCGCCGTCCAAGCGGGCGAGCCCTTCGACGTGCACCTGTTCTGGCGGGCTGAAGATGTCACCAACGCCGGTGCGGTACGCCTGGCGATCGAGGACGCGAGCGGCGCTGTCGTCGCGAGCGTCGTGGAGCCGCCGCTCTCCGGCGCTTACCCGTTCGCCCGCTGGAGCGCAGGAGATGCCTTCCACGATGTGCACCGGCTCTTGCTTCCAGCGCACGCGGCAGGCGGCGGCAGCCGTCTCACCATCACACTGCTGGGAGCGGATGGGACGGCTCTCGGCGAATCGCTGGGCGTGTCGGGGCCTGAGATCCGCACGCGCGTGCGGCAGTTCGAGGCGCCCGTGGGGCTGAAGCCTCTTGGGGCAGAGATGGGAGACCTTGCTTCCCTTTTGGGCTACACGGCTCCCGAGAAGCTCTCGGCCGGCTCGTGGCCCGTCACGTTGGCGTGGCGCGTCGTGGGCGAGACTGAGCGCTCCTACGCCGTGACGCTGCAATTGCTCGATGCCAACGGTCGCCTCGTCGCTCAACACGATAGCCCGCCCGCAGACGGCGCTGCTCCTACGTCCTCGTGGCTTGCCGGCGAGGTCGTCGTTGACGCTCGCGTGTTCGCGTTGCCGGCCCTTGCGCCCGGAAGGTACACCCTTATCGCTGCCCTGTACGACCCGATCACCGGCGAACGTCTGCCTGTGCGACAAGGGGGCCGCACTGACGACCACGTGGTGGTAGCGAGCTACGCCGTCCCCTAAGGCAGGACCGCGGATGTTTCGAGGGGGTGTCCTGGGACGAAGAGAGGCAGGCTATGGCCTGCCTCTCTTGCCGAGAACGTTTCCTCAGGCGGCGAGCTTCTCCGTGGCCGGCCACTCGCTCAGTTGGCCGCTCCGGTAGCGCCAGCGCAGGAAGCGGAGCCGCGCCAGCTCCAGGGCGCTAAAGGCGAGCCAAGTCTGCCAGAACGGGTCCGGGTGGGCCAGCAGGAAGGAGAAACCGTCTGGGTGGTCGGCTGGGCGAGTGGAGGCCTCGTTGCCCTCCGGCATGTCCTCCATCTCGGGGTCCTCCCACCAGCGAAACGGGCCATCTTCGCGCATAGCTAGATACCTGAGCGCTCGATCCACGCTTCAGTCGACAGGGAGGCTAGCCGCTGTCCTGCCAGTCGTCGTGAGTCTTGGGCCTCGCGGCCTCAAGGCCGCCAAGGTCCTTGGCGGGCTGGCCGTCCCACACCCAGTCGGCGGTTGAGTTGATGAAGAAACGCTCCTCGCCGCAGCGCTTGCACCGACCGCGGCTGGTGGGCCCGGACGGCGGATCGATGAGCCAGTGATGCGTGCACTGGGGCTGCGCCGAGGCCTCGGCCTCCAGGCTAGCGGTCTGCACGATCACGTCGGATTGCATGGTCTCCCTCCTGATAGAGCCAATCGCTCTAAACCCTGTGTAGGATAGCCTCCTATTTTCGCATTGTCAAGGTATATACGGTAAAAACGTAAAAATATTGCCAAACTATCTTGTGCAGTTTATACTCCAGTGTGGCACAAAAAGTTCCCGAGAGGATGTGGTACGACAGGCGAGAGGTATGAAGTTGGTAAACGCCAGATGAGAGAGGGGATGCAGACCACGCGCTTTGCCATCCTCGGCATCCTGAAACGAGCGTCGGATGGAGCTACCATTGAGGCGCTCGCGAAGGACCTAGGGCTGGCGACGATGACGGTGCGCCAGCATCTCACCATCCTCGAGCGCGATGGCTATGTGACGTTTCGACAAGTGCGCCGGCCCCTAGGCCGGCCTCGTCACGTTTATACGATCACCAGCGCGGCGGACGAGGTCTTCCCCAAGAACTACGCGCTACTGACGGAGCGCATACTCGACGCAGTGCGCACGCTTGAGGCCAATGAGCTGACCGGCCTGACCAACGAGGCCAAGGTGGGCCTCATCTTTCAAAAGATGGCGGACGGGTTGGCGGCCGAGCACGCGCCGCGGTTGCTTGCCCGCCCGCTGCATGAGCGAATCGAGGCAGTGACGGCGCTCTTGAACCAGGAGGGGGCCATCTCGGAGTGGGAAGGGTACGGGGAGAGGTACGAGATCCGCTCCTTCAATTGTCCCTATCAGAGAGTCGCTGAGACCAACCAGCAGCTCTGCGACTGGCATCGCCGCCTCTTGGAACGGCTCATCGGCCAACCGATTCGCCTGGAGCGTTGCCTCATGAGCGGCGAAAGCATGGACACCTACGTGGTGCAGGTGCCTTCGGCCCAAGTGCTCACCTATCCCCTGGCCGACGTGGAGATGTCCTAGCCGCGGCGTTCCTTTTGCCCGTCTGCGGCGCGTCCGGGGACATGCCCGAGACCTTTGGACGACGAGGAGGATGTCATGCCAACAACTGTGAGCGAGGACCAGGTGCTCGAGGCGCTCCGGTCCGTGTACGACCCTGACCTGCGCAAAGACCTGGTAACGTTGGGCATGGTGCAAAAACTGCACATCGACGACGACGTGGTCTCGTTCGACATCGTGCTGACGACGCCGGCCTGTCCTTTGAAAGACAAGATGAGGGACGACGCCCACGCGGCCGTGATGGCGTTGCACGGCGTGCGCCAGGTCAACGTCAACATGGACGCTCAGGTGACCGGGCGCATCCAAGGCCCGGACCGCGCCGGCCTACCCACCGTGAAGAACATCGTTGCCGTGGCATCGAACAAAGGCGGCGTGGGCAAGACAACCGTCGCCGTGAACCTGGCGATCGCCCTGGCCAAGACCGGCGCACAGGTTGGGCTCCTGGACGCAGACATCACCGGGCCCAACGTGCCGCTGATGATGGGTGTGAAGGAGCAGCCGCCGCAGCTAGGCGACGGCCTGCCGGTGGCGGAGGCGTGGGGCGTGAAGTTCATTTCCATCGCCTTCTTCCTGCCGAGCAACGACAGCCCCGTCATCTGGCGCGGCCCGATGGTCAGTGGTGCGATCCAGCAGATGCTCCGCGACGCTATGTGGGGCGACCTGGACTATCTGATCGTGGACCTACCGCCTGGCACGGGCGATGCGGCGCTGACGTTGGCGCAGGCCGTGCCGCTCTCGGGTGCTGTGGTGGTTATCACACCGCAGGAGGTGGCGCTGATGGACGCGGTCAAAGCCATTGGCATGTTCCAGCGCCTGGAGGTGCCGGTAATTGGGCTGGTGGAGAACATGTCGTATTTCCTCTGCCCGCACTGCGGCGAGCGGACCGAGATCTTCGGCCACGGCGGCGCACGCTCCACGGCCGAAAGGCTTGACCTCCCGTTCCTGGGCGAGATCCCAATCTCGACGGTGGTGCGGGCCGGCAGCGACGCGGGCCTGCCGGTGACGGCGACGGACGCGGACAAGGGGGTGAGTGCCTGCTTCGACGATCTCGCGGGCGAGGTGGCCCGCAAGATCAGCGTCCTCAACGCCGAGGCGAAGGCCAACTCGCCCTTCGCCGGTCGCATCATCCCGCTGATGAGCGGCTAACGCCGCGCGTACGGTACCCGACGCGCCCGAACCATCGGGCGCGTTTTTTGTTGGCGGGGCGCTGCTGGGTCAATGCCTACTGGGCTTCCTTCACTGTAGTCGAAGCTAGAAGGGTAGCTCTTTGGGAGCACTCACGTCGACGAACTGCGACACCGCACCTATCGCTTGCTCGATCTCTGCAGGCGAAAAGCGAGGCTTGAGTCGCTGCACCCTGCCAAACAGCTCGCTGCCGAACTGTCCCTCGGTGTGCATGACGTAAAAGACAGTGGCGAGCAGTTCGACTTCGGCGGCAGTCTTGCTGCCAAAGAAATCTGCTATGGCTGCTATTTGTTTGCCGTACGTGGCGACAGAGCTTCTGTATTCAGTGAGCGAGGTCGTTCCTGCTTTGTACCTTGGACCGTACTCTCCCATGGGCTCTATGTCCACGATGTTCAGCATCCGCATCATTTGGATATCGTCATCGAGCCGAGCCGAATAGGGGCCGTAGTAATAGAGAACGAACTTATAGTCGAGCGGGACGTCCAAGAGATCTTGGAGGAACAGGGCAGCCTTCTGCAGATGAGTCCGGCCGACCCAGCTGTCCCTCTCCTTGAGCCTGTCCACCACCTCCGCGAGGATAGCGAGCTTCTCTAGGTCTTCAGTTCGGATCATGTTCCTGACCTTACCTCAAGCAGGATCGGACCATCCCAGTCTATCAAGAGGTCGCGATGCCTTTCGGCCAGGATGTCGAAGGCTCTTGTGGCGATTTCCATAGTGCCCAACGCGTGTTCAAAACGTGTGTGGACAGCGCCCGGATATACAAGATGGGTCATAGCTAGCTGCTTGATCCGGCGCAGTCGCTGGAATGGCCTACTGTTTATGACCTCCCGTTCCAAATCATTGTAGCCAATGAAGCCGTACACGGGATCGCGAATCTCGTATCTCCGTGAAGCGCTTGGCCGCGTCGTCATTTGAGAGTAAACGCCTTCTGTTGCTGATGCACGTGCGGTTCTTAGTTAGCTCTTCCCCTGGATCAACCTAAGGAATTCCTCGAACAGGTATGTGTTGTCCCAGGGGCCGGGCGAGGCCTCCGCGTGGTACTGGATGGTCAGAAAGCCGAGGTCGCGGCTGCGCATGCCCTCGACCGTGCCGTCGTTCAAATGGAGGTGCGTCACGTCCACCGAGGGCGGCAGCTGCGCCGGATCGACGGCGAAGCCGTGGTTCTGGGCCGTGATGTAGACGCGCCCCGTCGCCACCTCGCGCACTGGGTGGTTGGCGCCTCGATGTCCGAACTTGAGCTTGAAGGTGCGGGCGCCGAGCGCCTCGCCCACGATCTGGTGGCCCAGACAGATGCCGAGGACCGGCATCCGCCCCAGAAGACTCCGCGTGGTCGAGATGGCGTATTCCAGCAACGCCGGATTGCCAGGCCCAGGCGAGAGGACGATGCCATCTGGCCGCCTCGCCAGGACCTCCTTTGCAGTGGTCGTCGCGGGCACCGTGGTCGTCACGCAGCCGAAGCGGTGCAGCAGGCGCAGGATGTTGTGCTTGAGGCCCCAGTCCAACACCACGATGTGCGGCCGGTCCCCGGTGGGCAGGGCCTCCTGCCAGGGGTAGGGTGCCTCCGTCGTGACCTGACGCACGAAGTCGATAAGGTCGTAGCGGGGCAACTGGCGCAAGCGTTCTAGAGCAGTCTCCGGCGGCTCGCCGATGGCCACGTAGCCCATCATGACGCCCGTATTCCGCAGGCGGCGCGTGAGGGCGCGCGTGTCCACGCCGGCGACGCCGGGGACACCGTGGCGCTTGAGGAAGGCGTCGAGCGTCTCGGTGCTGGCGCTGTGGCTCGGTGTGGGACAGTCCTCTCGGACGATGAGGCCGGCCGCCTGGATGGTGCGCGACTCGAAGGCGGCCTCGCTGATCCCGTAGTTGCCGATCAGCGGATAGGTGAGGACCAGCACTTGGCCGGCGTAGGAGGGGTCCGTGAGCATCTCTTGGTAGCCGGTCATGGCCGTGTTGAAGACGACCTCGCCGAAGGCAGCCCGCGGCGCGCCAAAGGTGGTGCCGCTGTAGATGGAGCCGTCCTCCAGGACAAGGTACGCGCGCTCAGGCATGGGCGGCTACGCCCTCGGCAAAACGACGCCGAAGAGTGCCGGGACGAGCACGCCGATGGCGTAGCCGGCGATAGCCCCCACCGTCCCGATAACCAGGATCTCGAGACCCGAGGACCATATAGACTTGCCCACGAGTCTGGCCTTTATGGCGCCGACCGAGAAGAGCGCTGCGCCGCCGGCGACGACGGACACGGCGAAGGCAACACTACCGTTCATTCCGATGAGAAACGGTAGCAAGGGCACGAGCGCGCCGACGACATAGGCGGTCCCCATGGCAAGAGCATTCCTCAGCGGGTTGGTTGGAAGGTCGGGGTTGAGTCCAAGCTCCTTCTGCACTTTCGTGCGGAGGAACAGGTTCCGATCGGTGGCAAGCCGCTCGACGACGCGGTCGGCCTCGCTCGCGGTCATCCCTTCGTAGCGGAGGATCGCGGCCAGCTCCGCCATCTCCTCCTCCGGGTGTTCATCGAGCTCGCGGGCCTCACGGGCGATCTCCGCTTCGTGCACCTCGCGCTCGGCCTTGGAGGACAGGTAGGAGCCTGCCGCCATCGAGATCGCGCCGGCCACGGCGTTCGCCAGGCCAACGAGGATAACGACCGCGTTGCTCTGCGCCGCTCCGACTATCGAGGCGGTCAAGGCCACCGTGGTGAGGAGGGCGTCCTGCGAGCCGAAGACCACCTCGCGGATGCGAGCGAGGCTCTCAATCCGTTCTTGCTCCTGCTGTGGCTCCAGCAAAAGCGCCTCGGCTGGTGCCGCGAAGGTTGCTGCCGCCCGCCCGTAAGGGGAGATCCGCGGCGATGCAAGCTCCCGTGACACTTCCTCGCCGGAGGCGAGCAGCTCGTCGAGAGCGGACTGGAACTTGTCCAGGTGCTCCTGCTCTCGCGATTGGGCGAGGCGGAAGGACGCCACCGCGTCAGCGCGCCCTTCGCTCTCCGCCTCGCGGATCATGTGGGGGTACATGTCTTCCAGCTCGCGCCGCTCGAGCTCTACGACGCTCCGCAGGTTCTCGACCGTTGACTTGATCTCGCCTGCTGTGCGCAGATGACTCAGGGCGTGCAGCGCCTCGGAGCCGCCGATCTCCAGGAAGATCTCTGCGACGCGTGGGTACCCCTCGTCCAAGGCCCGCATGGCGAACGCATGGTACTTCCGCTCGGCAACGGCCTCCTCGATGAAGGCGGTCCAGAGGTTGCGGTCTGTGTTGGAAACGTTCATCTCTTCGATAGACCTCACCTTTTGATAGTGAAGGCGGTTTCCCCTCCCACGATCGTCGTCACCACTCGCCCGCGAAGCCGCCAGCCGGCGAAGGGCGTGTTACGCCCCTTGCTGGCGAAGGTCGCGGGGTCGACGGTCCACTCTGCCTCTGGGTCGAGCAACACCACGTCCGCCGGCGCGCCCAATTGCAGCGTGCCGAGCCCGCTCGCTAGGTCTGAGGGCACCATGCCCCCGCTTCGTGCGATGACTCTCGCAGGCCCAGCGGTCAGCCTCTCGACCAAGGTGGTCAGGTCGAGAGCGCCCTCGTGGACGAGGCGCATGAGCACGCCGAAGGCCGTTTCGAGGCCGACGACGCCGTTGGCGGCGGCAGCGAACTCGCAGTCCTTGTCCTCGGCGGCGTGTGGGGCGTGGTCCGTGGCGATGGCGTCGATGAGGCCCTCACGAAGAGCAGCGATAAGCGCTTGGCGGTCTGCCTCCGATCGCAGCGGCGGTCGCATCTTGGCGTGCGTGTCGTAGCGCGCCAGGGAGCCGGCGCCGGCTGGGCCGAGCACGCGCTCGTCGGTAAGGAGGAGGTGGTGCGGGGTCACCTCGGCGGTAACCGGCAGCCCCTGCTCCTTGGCGATGCGCAGAAGGGCAAGAGAGCCCCTGGTGCTGAGATGGCACAGATGGAGCGGCCCCGCGGTGAAGGCGGCGAGAGCAATGGCCTCTGCGACCGCGCTGTCCTCCGCGGCGTCTGGGATGCCCGGCAGGCCGAGGTGGGTCGCTACCGGCCCCTCGTTCATCACCCCCTCGCCGACCAGGTCGGTGTCCTCGCAGTGGGCGAGGATGGGGCGCTGCAGGGCGCGGGCGTGGTCGAGGGCCGCCCGCAATAGGTTGGGGTCGCTGATCGGCTGACCGTCGTCGCTGAAGGCGACGGCGCCGGCCTCCGCCAGCTCCGCCAGGGGAGCGAGCTCCTTGCCCTGCTGGCCTACGGTAACGCTGCCGACCGGCAACACGCGACAGGCGGCGCCTGCCTCCGCTCTATCTCGCACCCAGGCGATGACCGCGGCGCTGTCGGCGGCTGGATTCGTGTTCGCCATGGCCAGCACGGTCGTGAAACCGCCTCGCACGGCCGCCAGCGTGCCGGTAGCGATGGTCTCCTTCTGCTCATAGCCGGGCTCGCGCAGGTGGACGTGGAGATCGATGAAACCCGGCGCGACGATCAGGCCGCGGGCATCCATGGCCTCGGCCTCCGGTGGC
>Ga0209431_10002772_pt1 | contig 14123 bp, 15 predicted proteins | sample RifCSP13_3_FD_184021 | JGI IMG/M metagenome (GOLD analysis project Ga0209431, IMG submission 184021) | Soil microbial communities from Rifle, Colorado - Rifle CSP2_sed 13_3 (SPAdes) (version 2) | ecosystem: Environmental > Terrestrial > Deep subsurface > Rock core/Sediment | place: Rifle...
CGTAACCAGGGATGAGACAATCGAAAGGTTTAATATGTCTTTCGGCAACTTCTTTTCCAATAGCGCGGTCCAGAAGCCCTGAAGGTACAAAGGAAGGGATACGACAAATATGGCGGGGGCCAGGTAGTAAGCTTCCGTTCTTAGCGAAAAGATGGCGTCAAAAATCAAAAATGCGGTGACAAGACTTAAAACAAAGCCGACTCCTTTTGCCGCCCGAAGGAGCGCAATTGTCCTTACGGCCGATACCGTGAATATGTTGACCGTCAGAAGAAGAATATATATGCCTATGCCGTAGAAAATGACTATTGGGATCCTGGTATAAATGTTGGCGGGGAGAAGAAACCAGAATATCCCCACCCCCACCGTAAACATTACGGGTAAAACCAGTGTCAGAAGCGTCATGTTTTTGCCCAACGTTCCCCAAAGGGACCAGGCAAAAAGAACTATTGTTGCAAGTCCCAAAACCGCAATCGCCCAGAATCTGTTTTGGTCGGTTAAGTACTGGATGCCGACAAAACCCAAAGAAAGAATCAAAGAAGCGATAACGAAACGTCTGCGTTTGGACATTTATATATTCTTGGCCACGTCTTCCGGAACGTCAAGGTTGGTAAACACCTTCTGGACATCATCCAGGTCCTCAATGGCATCAATTAGGGCAATGACTTTAGTAACCCCGGCGGGGTCGGTAATGGTCACAAGGTTTTTGGGCTTCATCTGAAGCTCCGTTAATGTCACATCAAATCCGGCACCGGTAAGGGCTTTATGCATGTCTCCAAGCTTTTCGGGAGCAACATATACTTCAATGCCGTCGTCGGTATCCTCCACGTCCTCTACTCCGGCGTCAATTAGTTTTAAAATTTGTTCATCGGTGTTGCCCGATTTTTTGACAAGCATGAAGCCTTTGGGTTCGAAATTAAATGAAACGGCCCCCGGCCCGGCAAGGCTCCCCCCTCCCCTTTCAAAAACGTTTTTGATTTCCTGGGCGGCGCGGTTTTTATTGTCAGTTGCCGCGTTAACTATTACTGCAACGCCGCCGGGGCCAAATCCTTCATAAGTAACCTCGGTGATGTTTGCCGCTTCGGTTGTTGCGTTTTTTATGGCCCTTTCGATGTTTTCTTTGGGCATACTTGCTTCGCGCGCCTTCTCAATCTCAAATCTGAGCTTATAATTCATGTCGGGGTCGGCCCCAGCTTTGGCGGCAAGCATGATATTTCTTGCCAGTTTTGAGAAAAGATTGCCTTTGGCCGCATCGTTTGCGCCTTTCTGTCTTTTGATGGTTGCGTAGTGGGAATGTCCGCTCATAAGCCCAGCCGTATTATACACTTCCCAGGGCCTTGACTTCTAGCCCGCTATCCCTATACTCAATGGTTAGTAAGATGGAAGCCACGCTTGCCCAAAAAGCCATTGACCTTGCTTTAAGCGGCAAGTGGAGCGAGGCTGTCCAGGCAAATATCGAGATCCTCAAGGAAAACCCCAAAGATATAGACGCCCTAAACAGGGCCGCCAGAGCTTATGCGGAGACCGGCAATGTTGAACTTGCAAGAAAGACCGCAGCCAAGGTTCTTAAAATCGACCCCATCAACACCATTGCCCTAAAATGCCTTTCCCGCTGGAAGAAAGTTAACAAGATAAAGACGGATACGGATTTAAGTGCTGGAGTTGATGCATTTTTGGAAGAACCGGGGAAAACAAAACTCGTGTCTCTCCTCCACCCGGGGGATGAGAAGGTTTTTGCAACGCTTGACCCCGGGGTCGAGGTTAAAATGGTGCCTTCCGCCCACAGGCTTTCAATTGTCACCCAGGACGGCAGCTACATAGGCAGACTGCCCGACGATCTGGCAATGAGACTTAATAACCTCATTAAGGAGGGAAACCGGTACCGGGTTCTGGTTAAGTCCGTGTCCGACAGGGAAATTGATGTATTTATTAGAGAGGCGGAAAGGGGTCGGAAAGTACAGGGAACAAGTTCATTCCCTCCCGAAAAGATCGAGTATGTTTCCTTCACGCCCCCGGAGCTGGTACACGCTGAGTCCCCGATTGCTGTGGGAGAGGATTTGGAGGAAGCCGAAGGGACAGTTTAAAACCGTTTGGCAAACTCAACCCCGACCCTTATCTCAACGTCAAAGGCACTTTTTTCCTTGAGTTTTTTGCAGGTAAAAAGGTTTGCCACTTTCTCAACGACTTTCGCATTATTCCCCAATACAAAACAATCCGTTTCGGAGGGGGTCGTTTTTCTGTCTATGGAAACAACTTTTCCGCCCAAAACCTGAATAACCACTCCCACACTCTCCCCTACACCCGGAGTACCTGCGGCATCAACTATCCCCACCTTAAGATTGCCGTCGGCAAAATCGTTATCCGAAAAATATACGGTAAGCCTTTCGGAAACTGGTCCGTTTAAAAGATAACCCACTTCCCCATCGTTAAGTTTGGTCTTCCTTAAAAATTTGCTTTCCCCCAGGTTTATCTCTGTTTTATCAATTGATTTAACCTGGAAGAAAAAAAACCCTATCCGCACCCGATCGCCCAGGGGAATATTGGTTCTTCCCGGGGAAAAAATAAAGTCAATAATCCCTGGGAGGTTTGCATCCCTAAGTTTTTGGGCACTGCTTCCCGTCCAAAGAAATACGGGAAAGTGAAAACTTTTGGTTATGGTTGCGGCAAGTAAATACTCTTTTTTCTCATTTAAGCCGAGCTGCCAGACATTTTTAATGCGGAGACTTCCGTAGTTTCCGGCCACCTCAACCTGGGTGTCTCCGGGAATAACCAGCGAGGTCACTTCGGAAAGCTTGGGGTCAAGAACCGTCACAACAACGTCCCCGCTGTCCTCTTTGGTTACGTAAGACACTTTATCGCTTCCGTTCCAGTATTTTGTAGTGAGTTTGAGGAAAAGGAAAACTATAATGAAGAACAAAGGAACAAGAAGCAATTTAAACAAAAATAATACACTTCTGCGGCGGGCAAGCACCGCCTGTTTATTTCTTCTTTGGGCAGATCTCATTTTTTATCCTTTGTCAGTCAAGACCCGAAAATATAATTTTGGGCCAGTGCGTTTTTATCTGATCTACAATGTGTTCACCTGAAACTTTCTCTGGTAAAATCACGTAATCGGCTCCGAGTTTCTTTAACAACTCTCCATGGGATTCGTCCTCCGCCCTTACGATTATTTTTGCATCGGATTTTTGCTTTTTGACTTCCGCAATCAGTATTTCGTTATCCTCAAGCGAGGGGGCCGTGGAAATAATCAGCCGGGTGCGCTTAAGGTTAAGACTCTCCAAAACTTCAGGGTCGCCGATATCCCCGTAAATGACATTCATCCCCTTCTCTTTTAGTTCACTAACTATATGGGGGTTAAAATCCATTATGTAAAAGGGGATGCCCTCCCTTTTGAGGAATCTGGCAATGGGCCCCCCGATTCTATGGGCACCTATGATGAGAACGTGGTCATCCATTTGTTCTTCAAGCTTACCCTCAAGTGCGTGAGCTTTTCCTTTCGTCTCAAGGATCCCCACCAAAGGTTTAACAAACTTATAGAATCGCCTGCTGTGGGAAATAAAAATGGAGGAAGAGATAATGGTTATCACTCCTACCGTTGCCATTATTGATATTGCGGGTGCCGATATTATTCCGTACCCTGCCCCGACAACCAACACAATCAAAGAAAACTCCGAAATCTGGGAAAGATTGAGTGAAACCTGGTAAAGGGTGTGTTTTTTAAATCCGAAAAAGGAAAGCAGGATTGCGTAGACGACTGGCTTCCCCACCATGGCCACAAAGCTGAAAATAATTATTACGGGAAGACCCGAAATCAAGTAATCCAGCCGGACCTGAGAACCTAAATATATAAAGAAGAGGGTAATGAAAAAATCCCTTAAAGGTTTTATTTTTCCCTGAATTTCAAGATGGTAAGGGGAAGAGGCTATGGCAAGACCGGCAATAAATGCTCCTATTTCAATGGAAAAACCTGCGAGTGCCGCAACTGCCGTAAAAAGGAAGCACCAGGTTATTGCGGTGAAGAAAAGAAGTTCCGTTGATTTTGCGACAACGGAAAAAAGCTTCTGCAGGAAAAACTTCGAAAGTCCGAAAGCCAGAATAAATACCCCTATGGCTTTGAGAATAAGGGTAACTATGGGGAAGCTTTGCTGAAAACCGAAATTAAAAGTGGAGTTGGAAACGGAAATAAACATCAAAACGGCAATAGCAACAACGTCCTCCAAAAGGAGAATACCCAACGAGAGCTTGCCGTAAAGGGAGGTTAGGTCCCTTTTTTCAAGAAGCATCTTAACAACAACCACGGTTGAGGAAAATGCTAACCCCAGGCCCAGAAATACGCTTTCCCCGAATCCGAATCCCAGGACCTTCGCAATCTCAAAACCCAGGAAAGTCGTAAGGATAATTTGGCCCAGGGAAGAAACGATAATGGGCTTGCCCAGGGTGTTTAACTCCTTAAGGTCAAGTTCCATTCCGGTCAAAAAAAGCAGAAACGCAATTCCGATATCGGGCAGGGTTTCAAGAATAAATGAATCCCCTACACTGAAAAACTTGAAAGACGCGATCGCCACCCCGGCAAGAAGGTAAGAAACAATCAAAGGAAGCTTAAGCTTCAAAGCGACAAGTCCAAGAAGTGAGGAAACCGAAAGGATAATCGCGAATTGGGCAAATATGTTATCCACTATACTTAAGTTTAAATACTATTTAGCCTCGTGTAAAGAAGGTGTGAAAGTGGAGCAAATATACCCAAAAAGCCAAACACATGTACAAAAAGGGGGCGCTGTCGGTATATACTGTATAAAGTACAATGCTGGGTCTTCTTGTCACATTCTCCTTCTCCCTGATGTTTTTGATAGCCTCTTCAAGTTTTCTTCTGAAGTTCATAGAAAAGTTCTCCGGACGAATAAAAATATCCCCTCTTGTTGTTGGGGCAACCGTCGTTGCAATCGGCACTTCCCTGCCGGAAACTTTCGTGGCTTTCTCATCCATTGCCCAAAAGGCGGTAGACATTTCTTTCGGCGACGTGGTCGGGGCTAACATTGCAAACATCTGTTTAACCATCGGGCTTGGGATTCTTCTTTTTCCCGTCCGGTTCGGAACCCAAAAGACCCAAAGGAATAATTACATCATGATTCTCGTGACTGCGTATTTTATCGCCCTGATGTTTATTCCTCCTCCTTTAAGAAAAGGTCTGGCCGTTCTCTCTATAGCTTTTTATGCGGTATTTTTAATAGTGGAAACCGTTTGGGGCGAGATTGGGCGCAAGAAAGAAGACAGGAAAGCTTTGGCCAAACTTGCAACCAAGAATGGGAGTGTTGTCGGTTATTTTGCCGGGATGGCTGTTTCCCTTGTCGGTTTACTTGCGTCAAGCCACTTTTTGGTCAAATCGGTAATACAGTTTTCTGTCTTGTTTAATATTAGCGAGGAGATAATCGGTCTTTCGGTGGTTGCCGTGGGAACGGCACTACCGGAATTGGCAACCAGTATCGCTTCAGCCTTTGACAAAGACTGGAAGCTTCTTTATGGAAATATTCAAGGAAGCAATATTTACAATCTTGCCGTTGTGGGTTCCATTCTTCTGATTGCCAATAACTTAAGCTACCGCATGCCGGTTTTTCCCCTCGCGGTTTTGGGTGTTTCAACTGTTACGATTGTGTATTTGAGCCATAGATACGAAGGGACGCACATTCCCAGGCTTTGGGGGTTATTGTTTATCGGCTTCTACGCTTTTTATATTTGGAAGATCTATCAGTTCTAACTTATTTTCTTGCTCTCGAATTCTTCCACCACTTTCTTTAAGTCTTCGGGGAGGGGAGAAACAAATTCCATCTCTTTCAGGGACTTGGGGTGAATAAACTTAATTCCCGATGCGTGAAGGAAAAGCCTGGGGCAGAATTTCCTATCATTTCTGGCAGTTTTTCTACCCGCGTAAAATTCATCGGCCACAATTGCGTGTCCCATGTGTTTTGCATGTATTCTTATCTGATGGGTCCTCCCGGTTTTGGGATAGAATTCAACTAAAGAATAGCCGCCTCTCTCTTCGGGAAAAAACTTTATGACTTTATATGCGCTTTGCGACTGTCTGCCTCCGGGTAAAACCCCGAATCTGTCCCTTCTCCAGGGAAGTCTTCCCATGGGAACACTCACCTCCCCCTCTTCGGGATCTACCTTTCCGTGGATAAGGGCAATGTAGGTTTTCGAAACTTCCCTAGCCTTAAATTCCGCCTGAAGTTTTTCGAATGATTCTTTTGTTTTTGCGACAAGAAGAATTCCGCTGGTTTCCTTATCGAGTCTATGGACAACCCCGTCTCTATACTCCTCGCTGCCTTTTAAGGGGTAGTCAAAGCTCTCCCTCAGCCATTTTTGAACCACGGGTTGGTCTGTGGTTGTGTCAGCCTCGTTGGTGATCCAGCCTGCGGGTTTATCGACCACAAAAAGGGATCCATCCTCATAAATTATCTTGGGTTCCATGTTATTTAATTATAGTCGATGCAAGCTTATAACCCCGGATTGGAACTCCCGCAACATCTTTTTGGTGAAAGCTTAAGAAATGAATATACTCGTGAGCAATGATAAGGGGCGAGGGAGGAACAGCAACCGTATTAATCACCCCGGGAATTATCGACTGCCCGACAACTCCTCGCTTAAGCCGTGTCCACTGGAGTCTGGTTTGACCGTAAAAAAGCTTCGATCTTAGTTGGGCGATCATTTCCTTATTCAAAGCCAGTACCTCCATAAACGGTTCTTCTTCGCGAACTAAAGACTCCAATACTTCCGAGTAGCCAACCGAATAACCGTCCCTTTCCCCCACCCGCAATTCCTCAATCATTTTCTTATCCCCCTTAAGAATCAGTCTGGCAAACATTTCGGTAACAGAATTGTAGGACACCCTTTTATTTTTGACTGCATCCAAAAAACCCCAGAGAAAAACGACTTCGAAAGTTGAAAAACGGCCATTTTCAACCATTCTATTCAAGACCGGAAGATAAACGTTATCCCTAAATGGGTCGCGACCAAAAACCGATTGCGTAAGCCACTCAGTCCCAAACTCACAAAACATCTGGCTATATTGATTTTTTCCATAATCGGGACGGTAATAACCTTCCCAGGAGAAGTAGCTTTCGGGCATCAGGGAAAATCCGACAATTGGGTCCTCCGTTTTTCTGCCCGTCACATATTTCCCAAACTTATCAATGACGCGTTCAAATACCGGCTTCACCAGGCCATGGGGAATTTCAACCGGGGAGCTTGCGGCAACGTGGCGGTCTCTTTTTCTCCAAAGATCCCTGTTAAGCCTTACCGCATCTTTTACACCCACCCTTTCGGGAAGATTGTCTATCTCCTTTGCCATGCGGGAAGTATAGCAAAAACGAAGTTATTTTTCCCTGTTTGCGGCGTCCTTTGCGCAGAGTGTTGCTTCTGGGAATGCGATGAGCCTGTCGGTGTCTATCATTTGTCCGCATTCCTCGCAAATTCCGTATTTTCCTATTCTTATTCTGGTTAGGGCTTTTCTTATTTGAATCATTCCCCTCCCCATTTCTTTCTTTATGGCTGTCGTTCTTGCGTGCCCGAATTGTTCGTCAGCCTCAATATCTGGGGCGGCGTTATCGTCAACTCTGGCCGTGTCTTTGAAGGGGTCCTCGCGGGATATTTGTTTGCGTCTTTTTTCCATTGTATTGAGTCTTGCCGTGAGGAAATGGGCAACCGGGGTTAACACGCTCGCAGGAAATCTCGGAGCTCCCGATTTTTTAACAGTTTTCTTTGCTTTATTCTCTTTCTTTTTGTTTTTCATTTACTTTGTCTGCCTAGATTAATCAGCAATATTAAACTAATAAAAGCAGCTACACCTGAGGCAACTGCTTCAAACCTGCCCAGAAAGGATATCACAGGGATTTGCAGAATGGCAATCACCAAACGAGTCAAGAAAATTATTGTCAGTGTGGCAAGGCCGGTAAAGCCTATTTTCCCCGATTTGTACCAGGCAAAATCCTTATATCTCTGGTCGAAAAAGAAAGCGATGAAAACGATAATAAGCAGAGAAAGAAAAGCAATAAAGGAAGACAGCGAGGAGGAAACCACCGAGTCTTTTAGAAAAAGAAAAGAAATCCAGGGAAGAGCGGCAACAATCATTGCTTCGAAAGACTCATAAAATTTAATTCTGTGCCGGTATGAAGCAATTCCCAGCCCTCCCATCGCCCCGAAGAAAGAAAGCCAAAGAAATGCTTCCTTATAGAATCTTTCACTTATCCCCCAGCCTATCGCAACCCCGAGGAGTATCAGGATGGCGGAACGGAATATTACTTCGGCTGCGTAGTCCTCATTAAGGCGCTTCCAGAAAACAAAAAGAAAAACCAGGATCCCGGGAATGAGGGCAAGTAGGTTGACTAGCATAACTCAATTATATAACATTACTTTCACGATGCTTGAAACGCCCCACGTTGCGGTAGGAGTTGCGATTGCAACCAAGTTTCCCAATCCCTTTGTTGCAATCCCGCTTGCGTTTGCGAGTCACTTTGTACTGGATAAAATTGCCCACTGGAATCCCCATCTTTATACCGAAACGCAAAAGCAGGGGCGCCCTTCCAAAAAAAGTACTGTGATTGCTTCTTTTGATATAGGCGCAGCTATAATACTAGGAAGTTCATTTACCTATGCCGCACTCCCCGACTTGCGCTTGGCTTTGTTGATTCTTGCCTGCAGTTTTGCTTCCGTTGCGTCGGACGTTGTAAAGTATCCGTATTATTACCTTCACTTAAGGCAAAATTGGCTTGTTTCCTGGGTCAAATTCGAAAGGGCTCTTCAGGTAAACTCCAAAAGCGTTTTTTGGGGAATGGTAACCCAAATCCTCATAATTGCGGCTTCACTCTGGTGGGTACTGGCCTGAAATCTGATATAATTACGCTTGCGCCGAGGTGGCGGAATGGCAGACGCGTAGGTCTCAAAAACCTATGGGGCCTTAAACCTCATGTGGGTTCGACTCCCACCCTCGGCACATTATGAAATACAGTATTTGGTTAATTCCCCCAGAACCGGCCTTTAGTCAAATTAAGTCGGTTATTAAGCAATTATCTAACGATTACGGAGGGCCATTATTTGAACCACACATTACCCTTGTTGGCAATATAGACCAAGATTTATCCCAAATTGAGAAAAAATTAAAACTGTTGTCGTCAGGTATAGAAAAATTTGAGCTCTCTTTTGGTCCCGTTTCTTTTAGCACTACTTATTTTCAATCAGTGTTTCTCAGGGTTAACTCAACTGCCAAATTGATGGACCTGAGTTTAACTATAAAAACAACATTGGGCCTTGAAAATGACGTTTATATGCCACATGCGAGTTTGCTTTACGGAAATCATAGCATGACTGTCCGTGAAGAAATCGCATCTAAAATTCACTTTCCAAAGATGTCGTTTCTAGCAAATGAATTTATTATTACCCCCTCAACCCCAAATCCAAAAGAATGGGTACATTCCGCGGTTATACCTTTTGTATAAGTTGCGTTTGAATTCCTTTCAATTGAAGATAATCTTTTCCCGGTACTACTCTTTCCTTTTAGATTCCCTTCCGTAGAACTTTATTCGGTCCCCTCGGAAACGAAGCGGAACGCTTCTTAAGGGTCCGTTTCTGTGTTTTGCAATATCAAGCATGATGTTTTCGGAACTCTCCTCGTCTTCCCGCCAGAGAAACATGACAACGTCCGCATCCTGCTCTATACTTCCCGATTCCCTCAAGTCCGCAAGCTGGGGTTTTTTGCCTCCCCTGGTTTCAACGGCACGGGAGAGCTGGGAGAGGGCAAGAACCGGGATTTTAAGCTCTCGGGCAAGGTTTTTTAATCCCTGGGAGATTTCCGAAACCTCCTGAACCCTGTTTTCAAGATTTCTGGAACGCGCAAGCTGAAGATAATCGACCACTAAAAAGTCCAGGCCGTGTTCAACCTGAAGTCGTCTGGCCTTTGTCCTCATTTCCAGAATCGAGAGGGCCGGGGTGTCGTCAATGTAAAGGGGGGCTTCTGCAAGCTCTCCCATTGCGTTACTTAGCTTGGTAAAGTCATCCTCGGATAGTTTTCCGGTCTTTAACTTCCAGGCATCGATATCCGCCTGCGCAACCAAAAGTCTGTCAACAAGCTCTTCCCTGCTCATTTCGAGTGAAAAAAACCCTATCGGTCTTTTCTTCTTCACCGCAACATTCTCGACGATGTTTAGGGCAAGTGCGGATTTTCCAACTCCGGGGCGGGCGGCTAAAATCAATAAATTGCTTTTTTGCATTCCGGCTAAAGCGTCGTCCAAATCTGCATAACCGGTTGCAACCCCGCGGATCCCCTCCCCTTGTTTATGCAGTTCATCCAGTCTGTCAAAGCTTTCGGCAAGAGTGTCCTTAACCGAGGTAAAAGCGGTTCTTAAACCTTTTTGGGAAAGGGCGAATATTTGGCTTTCAGCGGCATCCAGAAGTTCCGTTGCCCCCATGCCCTCGTCCATGGAAATGTCCACAAGCTTGCTTGCCGCAGACATGAGTGCCCTTTTGGTTGCGGTATCCTTAACTATCCTGCCGTAATGCTCAACGTGGGCTGCGGTGGGAACTTTATTCGCCAGATCCGCCAGGTAGGAGGTGCCTCCGACGTCCTTTAACACTTTTCTCTTTTTGAGCCGCTCCGTCACCGTTAGTACGTCAATCGGAACTCTTTCCTCGTAAAGTTCAATGCAGGCTTTATAAATTTCCCTTAATCTTTCGTCGTAGAAGTCCTCGGCGAGAAGAAATTCGGCAACGGCGATGACGGCGTCTTTATCCAGAAACATCGCCCCGAGTACCGATTCTTCCGCCTCCTGCGAGTGAGGGGGAACTCTTGCTTGTTGTTGGGTGGTTGCCATATTACTTCACACTTATACTATCCCGGGGCAGTTTGTAAAGGAGGATTTTTAGCTCTTTGCGCTCAAAACAATAGCTTTTGTGTTCTGGTCTTCGGCAATATCCTCTCTTTTGAACGTAAACTTGGGCATAATCTCCGAAGGAAGACCGGATTCTTTTAAGAAGGCGTCAACTGCCTCAAGTTGCGAAAACGATTCCGGGTTTAGGCCCGCTTCTTTGTAGTGCATGGGGATAACAAAATAGGGCTCGATTTTCCCGACGATTTCGGCGGCTTCCTTGGGGCCTATCGTGTATTCCCCTCCGACCGGAATCATCAATACATCAATGTCCCCTATATCGTTAACCATGTCTTCTCCCAGGGGGTGTCCCACGTCCCCCAGGTGGGCAAGCCTTAAGCCGTCGGCTTCATATATGTAAATAGTATTCTTGCCGCGCTTTGCCCCCTGTTCCTTGTCGTGGAATGAGGGGTATCCAATGATCGATACTCCGCTTATCTCATATTCCCCGGGGCCGGAAATTATTTTTCTTGCACCTTTTACGAGTTCATATGCCCCGTGATCCCTATGGTCGTGGGATACCGTAACAATATCCCCCTCGATTCCTGAAAACTTAAACCCCACCATTTTCGGGTCAAAAGGGTCCGTTATGATGGTTGCGTTTTTTGTTCTTATCTTGAAGCTTGAATGACCGATTCTGGTTATTTCCATTTTCCTTACAGCATCGTATCAGAGAAGAACTTTGCAATCAAGACGGGTTTTCCTTGACTTGAGTTCCTGCATCCTATATATTGTCTCTTTGAACGATGAGGAAAGAACTTGTGTGGGCTGCTGTAATAGGAATCATATTCGGTCTTATCATTGCATTCGGTGCATGGAGGATATCAAAAAGGCCGGGGCCAACTACTGCAGAAACTACTCCAACTCCTGCTCCCGTTGCAGGAGAACTTAAAATCACTCTTGATAAACCCCAAGAGGGTGACGTACTCACCCAAGATACCGTTTCCGTCTCGGGAATAACCAAATCCCTTTCCTGGGTTACGGTTTCCGCTGAAAAAGGAGATTATATTGTCCAGTCGCAAGAAAACGGGGTTTTTGCCCAGGAAGTTGATCTTATCGCCGGGGTAAACTGGATAAGGGTGAGTGTTTTTGACTCCGAAGGGAGCCAGAGTGTTGAAAAAGTATTGGTTGTATATTCCTCGTCATTTGAGGAAAAAACTCTTCCCTCTCCCACTCCGTCAACTGTCTCAACCGAATCGGCAATAAGGCAAAAAGTTGCGGAAAAGGTTGCAGAAGCCCTGAATAAACCAAAAGCATATATCGGGACGGTGACGGATATTGCCGACTCCACAATTGAAATTAAAACCATAGACAGTGAAATCAAACAGGTTTCAACAGCCGAGGAGGAAGTCAGTGTCATCAACCAGAAAGGGACCAACAACAAGGCAGTCAAGCTAACGGACATTGCGATTGGAGACTTTATCGTTGCAATGGGATATGTTAATTCCAAATCGGTTCTTTTGGCCCAGAGGATTCTTATCACGGATCCGGTTACGGAGCCCAAGATAACTGCAGCGTACGGGACAGTGACCGCTACCAGCAAAAATTCCATAACCGTCACTACTTTTGGCGACAACCAGGAAAAAATTATTTCACCAACTACAAAAACGGATATAGAAGTCTACCAAGAGGGAAAGTTCATTCTGGCAAAGTTTGCCAATATTGGCGCGAACGACTTGGTAATTTATATCATCGATGCGGATTCCGAAACTCCCTCTGTCCGCTCCGTCTTCATAGTCGAGAAAGCCCAAGGCTAAAAACCTCCGCTTTTGAATTAAGCCTGAAAATAGCCTAAAATAGAAGCATGCAAAAAGGACCCGTTACTCCCAAGGGATTTGGGGATATTATGCCGGGCGAAGCCGCAAGACGTCGGAAGATGTTTGAGGCTATTGTGCCTATTCTGGAAAAATATGGCTTTGTTCCTCTTGAGACTCCGACTGTTGAATTCGCAGAGACTCTCCTGGGAAAATACGGAGAGGAAGAAAAGCTAATTTATCAGTTTGAAGACAAGGGAGGACGGAAACTTGCTTTAAGATACGATCTTACCGTTCCCTTGGCCCGTTTTGTTGCCAACAATCTGGGGCTTCTTAAACCAACTTTTTCCAGATACCAAATTGGCCAGGTCTTTCGCGGAGACAATCCCCAAAAGGGCAGAAGGCGGGAGTTTACTCAATTCGACTTTGACACCGTCGGTTCGGATGACTTCCTAGAAGATGTACGGGTAATCAAAGCGGTAATTGAGTCAGCCAGAGCAATAGGTCTTAATGAGGCAATCCTTCAGATAAACGACAGGGTGTTGTTTGACCAAATAGGATTTTCAAAAGAAGCGGTTATCGCGATAGACAAGATAGAAAAAATCGGAAAAGAGGCGGTTATCGACCTTCTTGGGAAAAATAATGTTGGGGAAGCCGAAAAGTTATTTGCAAAACTCGAAAAATCCCAAAAGACGGAAAGATTGGCAAAAATCTTTTCGGATCTTACGAAAAGCGGGTTTAAAGAGGAAGTGGACTTTGTCTTTAACCCATTTTTGGCAAGGGGTTTAAACTATTACACGTCAACCATCATGGAGCTCAAACTTAACAAGACTCCGGGGGGTCTTGCCGTCGGAGCCGGAGGAAGATATGACAACTTGATCGGAATGTTTGCCGGAAAAGAAATTCCGGCTGTTGGATTTTCGTTTGGAATCGACCGAATTATCGACCTTTTGTCTTAGTCTATGAATCCTGTCCGCTCAAAAGCTTATCTTGAACTTCTGATAGTTTCCGTTATCTGGGGATTTGCGACTCCGATAATAAAATATACCTTGGGCGGTTTCTCCCCGGCTGTGTTTTTAACCTATCGGTTTTTTATCTCCTTTGTCATAGCTTTAGTAATAATGGCGGCAACAAAGTTCAAGCTTCCCAAAAATCCAAAGGTTCTAGCGTTGACCTTATTTAACGGGTTTCTTTTAACAACCGTAACTCTCGGTCTTCTTTTTTTGGGAACGGATCAGACTACCTCGATTGACTCAAATCTTATTTCAACAATGGCTCCGATTGTTATTGCCGTGGCCGGAGTGTTTTTTTTAAAGGAGCATATTACAAAGCGCGAGTCCGTGGGAATTCTTATCGCCCTTGCCGGGACACTTATCACAATAATTGAGCCGGTTCTTAAAATGCAGGACGGGTTCGGGGGCCTTCAGGGAAATCTTCTTGTTTTTGCATCGGTTCTGGT